>Ga0182024_10006515_pt1 | contig 25592 bp, 23 predicted proteins | sample P32metaG_FD_120480 | JGI IMG/M metagenome (GOLD analysis project Ga0182024, IMG submission 120480) | Permafrost microbial communities from Stordalen Mire, Sweden - P3-2 metaG (Illumina Assembly) | ecosystem: Environmental > Terrestrial > Soil > Wetlands > Permafrost | place: Sweden: Stordalen...
ACAAGAAATTGAAAATGTATCTCTTCCCGAACGATCAAAGGACCCTGGAGCAGTTCCGCAAACTCGTCGCGGGAAAACTTCAAATCATTCGTATATGAGAGGGCATCAAGATGCGTCATCCCCCGGCAGGTGCCCGGAATGCGGTGTGGTCATCAAGATATCAGGCACGTGATGACGTGTGATCCACCGGGAACTCCAGCAGGTGATCCGCGCCGCTATCGGGAAAACGCAGCTCGAACGTCCCGTGCAGCTCCACGGTCGCGAAGCTCTTGACCAGTTCGGTGCCGAGCGACGGCTGGATCGGCAGGCGCGGGGGCGGGCCGCCGGATTCGGTCCAGTGCAGGCGGATTCGGACCGGCTGCGGATCGAGGGCAGGCGCCGGCTGAATGATTTCCCAGGCGACGCGCAGACCGCCGTTGGGAACCGTGTGCGGGCCGTACTTGCAACTGTTGGTGAACCACTCCATGAGGATCATCGAGATCGCCGTCGCCTGCCGCGGGGTGACGGCCACCGGCGGGCCTTGCACCACCGGCTCGATCCGGTTGGGGCACAAACGCTCCACCGCGGCAAGCAGCGACGTCACCAGCGTGCGCAGGTCCACCGCGCGCCAATCGGTATCGGCCAGCAACTGGTGTACGTGCGACATCGACAACAGCCGGCCCTCGATCGCGCTGGCGAAGCTGTCCACGCTGCGCGACGTTGCCCGCATGGCGGTCACCAGGCTGATCAGGCCGGCCAGGTTGTTGCGCACTCGATGGTCCAGTTCCAGCGCGAGCCGGCGGTTGAACTCCGCGACCTGCCGGGCCTCCTCGGCGGCGAGGCGCTCGCGCTCGGCGGCGGCGCGTGCCTGTTCGGCGCTGTCCCGGGCCCGCCGCGTTGTCTCCAGGAGCATCTCTTCGGCCTCTTTGAGCCCCGTGATGTCGAAGCCCACCCCCTGGTATTCCACGAGTTGCCCGGCACGGTCGCGGATCACGCCCACCTGCCACAGGAACCAGCGCCAGCGCCCGCGCACCTCGCAGCGCTGCTCCAGCGTACACGTGAAGGGCGGGCGCGGCAGGTCTTCCATCGCCCGGCGGGTCGCTTCCACGTCGTCGGGATGGACGTTGACGAACACACTGTCCCCTTCCCGCGACCCGAACGTGCGCTGGTGGGCGGCGTTGACATAGGTGATCCGGCCCTGCGGGTCGGAACGGCTCACCAGCGTCTGCTGGCTGTTGAGAATGCTGGCATAGCGGGCCTGGCTCTGCCGCAACCGCTCTTCCACAGACTTGCGCTCCTCCACCTCGCGGAGCAGCGCCGCATTGGCCTGGGTCAGTTCTTCGGTGCGCTGCCGGACGCGGATTTCCAGCCAGTCGCGCGCGTCCCTGACCGCATCCTCGGCCTTCTTGCGGTCGGACACGTCCAGGGCAATGCCGATCACGCCCTGGATCGCTCCGCCAGGAGCGCGCAGCGGTTCGACGTGGCAATGGTATGACCGCCCGACGAAGGACTCCTCATAAGTGCGGCTGATCCCAAGCAGCGCCTGGCGGTGTGCGTCGATGGCGGGGGCCTGGAGGTTTTGCTCCGACTCGAAGAACTGAAGGACGGTCATGCCGACCACCTGCCCCGGGCGCAGCCCCATGGTGGCCAGGGCCGCGCCGGCGCTGGACGTGAAGCGCAGGGCGGTGTCGGTCGTCCACAGCACCGCCGGGACCTGCTCGGCCATCAAGCGGAGGCGTGCCTCGTTGTGCCGCAGCGCCTCCTCCATCCGCTTGCGGTCGGTGATGTCGGTGAAGGTGGCGATCATGCTGTTGAACTCGCCGGCCGGACCGAGTACCGGTGCCCCGCAGATGACCACGTTGCGCCGCCCTCCCTTCTTTCCGACGACCTCGACTTCATAGGCGCCGGCAAGCCCCCGAGACCGTTTCGAGTGCTCCAGCCGCATCTTCTCGCGGCCCTCGGGCGTGAAGAATTCATAGACGAGACGGCCGGGGTTGGCGGGGAGGTCGTCCAGCGGGTCGTCATCGTCCAGTTCCAGCATGCGGCGCATGGACGGGTTGACGTACCGCGTTGACCCATGCGGGTCGATCTGCCAGATGCCCAGGACGCTGTTTTCGGCCAAGGCGGCATAACGTCGCTCGCTGCTGCGCAGCTTTTCTTCGGTTTCCTTGAGAGGCGTGATGTCGTGGATGGTGCCCACATGCCCGAGCAGCCGGCCCGAGGCATCACGGTCGGGGATGAACCGGCCGAGAACCCAGACCACTCTCCCGCCGGGATGGCGGAAGCGGTACTGCGATCTGAATTCCCTTCCCGCGGTGCGGGCCCGCAGCGCCTCGGCCACCACCCGGTCGCGGTCCTCGGGATGGAGGTTCGCCACCCACCCGCGCCCGCTGGCCTGCTGCGGCGACATCCCCACGATCGCCGCCCCGCACTCGTTGAGATAGATCAGGTTGCCGTCGGCGTCGGTTTGAAAGATGCCGACGAGCGAAGAGTCCGCCAGCACGCGGCAACGCCGAAGCTCCTCGCCCAGGCCCACATCCGCATCTGCGGCGCTGTTGATGTCGCTTGTTTCAGCGCCGTGCTTCATGAGTTAATATCTACACCCCCGCTCACCGCGCCGCCACCGCCACGCTCTCCGCGGCGTCGGCCCTCCTGGCGATTTCGCCGACAATGCCGGGCAGGGTGACGGCCTTGATGGCCACGAGGTGGCCGTCGCGGGTGGCGGCATAGATCGTCGAGTCCTTCGTGTTTGTCGCGAAGGTGGTGAAATCGTTCCGCTTGGAGGCGAAGACCGACTCCCCGTTCTTCTTGTCCAACGCCACGATGCTGTTGTCCTTGCGGATGGCGTAGGTGTAGTGCTCGTCCTGGGTGAGTACCTGGCCGACCGCATTCGAAGTCCAGCGCGGGTCGCGGTTGAACTGAGGCTTGGTCGGCTTGCCGGGGATGCTGGGAGGCTCGACCTTGTCGATGGCGACGATCCCCAGCACGGGGTCGCGGATATAGACGGTGTCGCTCATCAGGACCGCCGGCGTTTCCAGGGGCTCGTTACCAGACCACTGCCACTTCACCTGCCCGCTGATTCGGTTGAGGCAGAAAAGCCGGCCAGCGAATGAAGGAACGTACAGCCCGCTGTCATCGGCGCTGAGGTTGGCCCGGACCGGGGAGCGCGCGTCGAACATGCCCTGAGTGGGCGTGTTCTCCTGGTCGATCGGCCAGATCGGGTTGCGGTCCTCTGTCGAGACCGCCATGACCAGTCCGTCATCGCCAGCCACATAGACCACATCGGCGAAGAACGCCGGGGCGGCCGGGATCCCGCCATGGTACGCCTGCAGCGCCCAGTTGTAGCGGCTGGCTTCGATCGGGTATTTCTGGCCCAGCGGCGGGGCGGGCAGATTGGCCAGCTTGAGCATGTCATACCGGCAAACCCGCGTGGCGCCGGGGATTTCCACGGCCACGTAGACGCTGGAGCGCCCGTCGCCGATCGCGTCGCTGGCGATGGACCCCTTCACGGGGATCGAACGAAGGTAAACCCCGCGCGGGTCGAAGACCTCCAGCGCCGTCGTGGTCGGGTAGACGATCCAATCCTTCAGCAGCACCGGCGGATGGAGCCGGGCGGCGCCGGACGGAACCTGGTCAACGTGAATGGTCATTCCGTTGGGCCGGTTGATCACATATGAGCTGCCGTCCTTGGTATAGACGAACAGCTTGTCCTCGCGGACAAATACCCCGGTGACCGGGTTGTCGCGCGGACTGGGGATTTTCAGATCGTCCTCCCACTGCACGACGAATGCGGGCGGGCTGACCAGCGCCGGCGCAGCAGGGGCCGGCGGTTCGCTGGTGCAGCCGGCGGTGGCCAGGAGGGCCAGCACCAGCCCCAGCCCCAAGCCGAGCTGGCGCCAGGCGGGCGTTGGCCCTTGGGGCTGGGATTGATGGGAACAAGAGCTTTGGGCGCTGAATTGAGTCAGGGGTGTTCCGGTCACGGATGATGCTCCGGTTGGGGCGTATGCATAAGGAAGGAAAAGCGTCCGCCATCCCGCACGAGCCGGGCAGAGGCAAGCGGCGGGACACAGAGAATAGCATTTCGGGGCGAACAGCGTCAAACCTGAGTCATACCGCGCTATTTTTCATCGCCGGCTATCGGAACGAACAATGGGCAAGATGCACGGGCTCAATCGGGTCCCGGCCTGCCGCGGCCCGTCGAGTTTTCAGACAGAGCGCAAGACGAGCCGCCTCGTGGAAATGAGAGGGCGTGGCAGCGTCTAGGGCACGGCCGGCAATTCTCGTCGGCGCTCGAAATCGCTGACGGCTGCCTGTACAGGTTGCGCATCGGGCAGTTGCGCAATCAGAGGTCCAAACCGGCCAAAAAAATCCGCGGTCTAGGCCCTGTCTGAAAACTCGTCGGGATTGCGGCGGGCCGGAAATGCCCCGTATGCGAGGCGTCGTGACGAAGCGACTCAACCGAAAGAGTCGTTGAGGAGCGAAAACGAAGCAGACGGGGCATTTCCGGCCCGCCGCGGCCCGTCGAGTTTTCAGACAGGGCCTAGAGCCAGGAACGAAGGTGGCGCAGGTTCGCAGGTTTTTTTGCCACCTCATGCACACATCAGGGCCCGCGGCGGCTCACTCGCCGCAGAAACGCTTTTGGCCCACTTTCAACAACCTGGGCTCGCGGATTTCCCGCCGGGAACGGACGGAGAATAGGCGGATGCGCTGGACATTTTTCGTGGTCTTTCGTGAACGCGGCGCACTCGCACAAGCCTCGCCGCCGTTGAAAACTGCTTGGTGTTCTTGGTACGTCGAAGCAAACCCATAACGGGCCAGGATGGTGGCATGTGCTTCAAGACCAACGGCGGTCAAGTCTCGGCGGCGGCGCCAACGTGGATGGGAAGCGTGCGCAACTGGCCCAATGGCCCGTCGTACTGCCAGCCGGCTGGGTCGAGCGCGTCAATCCCATGGTGGCCAACGAACAGATTGAGCGGCTGCGGTCGAGCGTCCGGCGCAGCCGGCCATTCGAAGACGACGCCTGGGTGCGGCGGACGGCGCGGCGGTTGGGCTTGGAATAAACCCTGCGCGATCCGTGGCGGCCAAAGAAGCCATCGTCTGCGACAAAGCAGACGGGTTTGCTGAGGTAAGGAGGAGTGTCCCCCTTCAGCCTTCTTCAGCCTTCCGCCCACACGAGCTTCGAGACGTTGAAGCGCCGGCGTGCCGTTCATTCAAACGCCAGGAGCAGGACGGCCGCTGGCCCTGGCGCTGGAATCGGCGAGGTTCCCGTGATGATAGATGAACGCCAAGACGCCAAGAACGCCAAGGAAAAGGGAAGAGGAAGATGAACGGTGTCTGGACCAGGTACGCGAACAGAGATGAGCGCGTCGTTTTCTCTTCTTGCGGTCCGATCTTGGCGTTCTAGGCGTCTCGGTGTTGATTTTTTTTGGCCCAACGTTCACGGCTATCGGAATCAGCCGGCTCGTCGAAGATTCCAGGCTGAAGGGGTTGAGAGAAGGTGAGATCGACGCAGATGATGAATTTCGACCGAAGATCCGAAGTTCCCTTTTCAATCGAATAATCGCGGTGACAATCTGTCCAAACGGGCCAAACACCGCACTGGCGCGGGTGAAACGGGAACTTCCGAACTTTGCCCGCGCTGGCGTGGAAAGTTCCAAAGTTCCAAGGAGTTTTGGCCGTAGACTATGCAGGTTCCCCCCTCATTCCTTCACCTTGCAAGCGGCCAGGCCGTAGTTCTCGATGGATTGGTTCAATCTGGCGCGGCGCCTTCGATGGACAGCAGGCTTGGCCCGACGGCCCCCCAAACCGAGGGGCGAAGGGACATTGTCCGCATCATGAACGACAAGCCAACCATGTTGTGCCACCTATTCCATCGCCACTCGAATCGCTTCCCTCAAGTCCACCGTCCCCTCGTACAGGCTGCGGCCGATGATGATGCCCCAGACCGGCAGCTTCTTGACCTGGCGGACGTGATCGATGTTCCCGACGCCGCCGCTGGCGATCACCGGGACGCTCCCCGCCTCGGCGAGCAGGCGGGTGTGGTGCAGGTTGGGGCCTAGCAGCATGCCGTCGCGGGCGACATCGGTATAGAGCAGCCCGGCCAACGGGTAGCCGGACACCTCGCGGGCGACGTCCACAGCGAGCCGGCCGGCGGTTTGTGTCCAGCCGCGGGTGGCGACGACGCCTTCTTTGGCATCGATGGCCAGCACGATCCTTTGTTCGAAGCCCGGCGTCGTCACCAGTTGGAGGAACCAGGGCCAGTCTTCGAACGCCTTGGTGCCGACAACGACGCGTGCCGCTCCGGCTTCCAGGAGGCGGGCGATGTCATCAGTGCTGCGTACGCCGCCGCCGACTTCCACTTTCAGGCCGGTCGTTCCGATCAGCTCGGCCAGCAACTGCGTCTGAACGGGCCGGCCTTCCTTGGCCCCATCGAGATCCACCACGTGCATGTACTCGGCGCCGGCCTCGGCAAAGGACCGGGCGGTCTGGAAGGCGTCCACGTCATAGTTCACCTGCCGGCCGTAGTCGCCTTGTTTCAGGCGAACAACGCGGCCGCCGCGGAGATCGATGCTGGGGAGGATCTGCATCGCGATCTTATATCACCATTGAATTCTCTTGGCACTTGTCCTCACGGTAGGGGCGGCTTCAGCCGCGGTCCGTTCAGCGCGTCACGGCGAAGACGGCGGCTGAAGCCGCCCCTACGGCGAGGACAAGTGCCAAAAGAATTCGCCGGTGATATAAGATGTATCGGCTGAACTGAAACGGAACGCGGCCGTTTCAACCCGGAAATGACATGAGAGAGTCACAGACGACATCATCCCGGACCGCGGCCTACCAGGCTCCGTACAAGGCGGCCGACTTTCGCGAGCGGCTGCGAGACATCGACATGTTCTTCAAGGCAACGACCGGGTACACGCGACGATGAACCGGGTGGCCCGGCGGCTTGAGTCGGCGGGGATCCCCTACGCTATTGTAGGCGGCATGGCCGTTAATGCGCACGGGCACCCACGGACCACCGGCGACGTGGACTTGCTACTGACGTCCGCAAGCTTCAACGCCTTCCTTCGAATCGTCGAATCCGGCGAGTTCGCGCGCGTGACAGGCCGCCCAAGGCGTTTTCTGGACCCGGCCACCGGCATCACGTTCGACTTCCTCGTCAGCGGGATGTTCCCGGGCAGCGGCAGGCCAGGGCCGATCGCGTATCCCGACCCCGTGGACGTGGCCATCACGATCCGCGATTTGCCGGTGGTCAATCTCGCAGTCCTCATCGAACTCAAGCTGGCGGCGCACCGACACCAGGACTTTGCCGACGTTGTGAACCTGATCGGCGTTCACAAGCTTGACGAATCGTTCCAAGAGCGGCTCGCTCCCAGCGTCCACGCCGACTACATCGAGTGCCTCGAAGAAAAGCGCCGCGAGGATGAATACGAGACCCGTCAGGACCAGCAGTTCGAGCAGAAAATTCGAGAAGCGGCGAACCCGCCGCCACCGGCGAGCGGGACGTGACCGGGGGCGCGAACCAGAAGCATCCGGGTCAGAACTTCAACGGCAGCGATGCAATCCCGCGGAATGTCAGCCCCTTGTGCCATTTCAGCTTCCTGGCTGCCAGGGTGAGCGTAGGGAACATCGCCGCGAGCGAGCCGATGGCGATCTCGGCTTCGAGCCTTGCCAGCGTGGCGCCGAGGCAGAAATGGATTCCCTGGCCGAAGGCCAGGTGTTTGTTGTCGGCCCGTCGGATGTCGAGGCGGTCGGGGTCGGGGAACTGGGCCGGGTCGCGGTTGGCTGCGCCGAGGCCGGCCAGGATGAACTGGTCGCGCTCGATGAGCTTCCCGCCGAGCGTCAGATCTTCCGCCGCCACCCGGCTGGTCCACTGCACGGGGCTGTCGTAACGGAGCAGTTCTTCCACGGTGCCACTGATGAGGCCGGGATCGGCGCGCAGGGCGTCCCATTGGTCCCGATGCCGCAGCAGGGCCAGCATGCCGTTGCCGATCAGGTTCGTCGTCGTTTCGTGACCGGCGGTCAGCAGCAGAACGCAGTTGGCGAACAGGTCCTCGGGCCCGAGGCCTTCCCCGCGCGCTCCGGCCTGGAGCAACTCGGCCAGCAGGCAATCCTGGCTGTGCCGCCCGCGGAGGATGTCCATCACAACCTGTTGGAAGTAATCGCGGATCTCATTGATGCTGCGGCCAGCGCGTTCCTGGTCCGGGCCGCTTGGGTTCAGGGCCAGCGTGGCGGCAAAATCGTCTGACCCCTTTTTAATTCTCTCGTAGTCCTCAGGCGGAAAGCCGAGCAACTCGGCGATGACCACTGTCGGCAGCGGGTAGGCCAGGTCGCGGATCAGGTCACAGCCGCCGGAGCGGCGGACCTGCTCCAGCCGGGCATCGGTGATCTGCTGGATCCGCGGCCGCAAGCCTTGCAATGCGCGGCCGGCAAACGCCTTGCTGAAGACCGAGCGGATGCGTGTGTGGTTGGGCGGGTCGAGGAAGAGCATCTGCCGGGAGATCAGCCCGATTGGGCCGGGGGAGTCATCGGCGTTGTCGGGCGGGATGTCCAGTTGGTCGCGCGGCGTCTCGGGCATGCGGTCGGTCGTGAAGGGGTCGCGGCAGAAACGCGGGTCGCGCAGGATGGTCATCACGTCGGCATAGCGCGTGACAACCCAAACGGGGAAAAGCGGGTCACGCCGAACCGGGTCGCGGTCGCGCAATGCACGATAGAGCGGGTATGGGTTGGTGACGAACCGGGGATGGGCGAGGCTGTGCCGCACATAGACGCGATAGGCCAGTAGGGGGAGCCGGCCGAGACGGGCAAGCGGTTTGGCCAGCGCCCGCCGAACGGCGACAGGGAGCAGCCAGTGCGACAGCCTGCCCAGCGACGCCAAGCTGCGCGATCGGCGGCGCGGCATTTTGTTCTGCGACCAGGCCGCCCGCCCCTCCAGAACGCGCTGGTGCGTCAGGCCCAGATGGGACAGGTTCTCCGTCTCGGTCACATGCCGGGCAAGGGTGAAGGCCAGCAGGACGTGCTCGGTGCCGACATGGTTGTCGTCAAGCCGGCGTCCCTCGGCCACCGCCACGTCCAGCACGTGCAGTGCCCCGGCCGACAAGCGCCCTGCGCGGTGCTGCCTTCCCGCCGCCGGTTGCATGGTTGGCCTCATATCGCGCAGGACACGGTCCGGCGACAACCCTGCATGCTCGATGATGTATGCCGCCGCACTGTCGTCGTCGTTCAGCACGACCGCGAGCAGATCGCCGGCGGTCGCCTCGGTCTGCCCGCGGCGCCCCGCCTCGTCGAGAGCGGCGAATACCGCCCGACGCAACCTCGGTGCGAACAAGTCCCACATTCGTCGGCCTTTCGAATACGCGGGTCAGCGTGCTGCCGGTTTTTGAACCGTTCTGATCGTACGCTCGGCCGGCATGTCAATCGCGTCGACAGTCACGAGGGTGCGCTCCTTATTCCCTCTCCCGGTACTCCGAGAGAGGTTAGGGTCTTCTCTTGCACCGAAGGAGGAAGCCCAGGGAGCCCTGGCCCTTTCCCGGAGTACCGGGAGAGGGAGAGAAACACAATGTCACTGACAGTAAACGGTCGTCGGACCACTTTTCCCAAATTGCGTGATTTCACTGGCTTCGCTACAGTCCAAACCGGGCGGGCCGGGTGACCGTTTGCCGCCCGGTTTGCGTCGGACTGAAACACAAACAGGACCTCAATTGGAGAAACCATGAGCTTCGAAAAAGCCGTCCATAAGAAGGCCGTCGAGATCGGCAAGCTGTCCGTGGAAATGACCACCGCCGCGGGGAGCGGACACCCGTCCACAGCGCTGTCGCTGGCACACCTGGTTACGGTGCTGATGTACTACCAGATGCGCTGGGACCCGAAGGACCCTTGGAACCCGCTGTCCGACCGGCTGGTGCTCTCCGAAGGACACGCGGTTCCGATCATCTACGCCGCCTACGCGGACCTGGGCGGGATGATCGTGCCGCTTGGCAAGGGGCGGGAAGCCGCCCGGCCGATGACCCGCGCCGATGCCATGACCCTGCGGGCGATCGACTCGCCGATCGACGGGCACCCGCACCCGCAGGTGGGGTTCCCGTTTGCCGACGCGGCCACGGGCTCGCTCGGGCAGGGGTTGAGCGTCGGGGCGGGGCTCGCGGCGGCGGCACGAATGGACAAGCTCGACCGCAATATCTACGTGATCATGGGCGATGGCGAGAGCCGGGAGGGCCAGATCTGGGAGGCCGCCGACTTCATCGCCGACCACGCCCTCACGAACGTCGTGCCGATCTTCAATTGCAATGAGTTGGCACAGAGCGACTGGGTCAGCCCGCAGCAGAGCTTTCAGGGGCTGGCGGAAAAGCTGGAAGCTTATGGCTTCGTCGTCCGCGTCATCGACGGGCACGCTCCCCTGGAGATCAAACAGGCGCTGGAAGAATTGAACGTGATCAAGAACGGCAATCGGCCGCTGGCGATCGTCGCCCGCACGGTGAAGGGCTGGGGCGCCAAGGACGAGCAGGGGATGGGCAAGCACGGCACGCCGGTCAAGAAGGATAAGCTGCCGGCGGTCCTCGGCGAGCTGGATGCGATGGCCAAAGACTTGGGCGTGGCCGACTACAAATCCGACGGCGAGCTGAAAATCTCCCCGCCCAAGGGACAAGTCCCGAGCGGCTACACGCCGACACACCAACTCAAACCGATCAAGGCGGCTTCGTTCCAGGAAGGCCTGGCGGCGGTCGGGTTGGACAAGGACCTCGCCGCGGGTAAACCGATCGCTCCGCGCAAGGCGTTTGGTGCGGCCCTGGTTGCGCTGGGGGCGGCCGACCGGCGCATTGTCGGGCTCGACGCGGACGTGAAGAACTCGACCCATGCCGAGTGGTTCGCGAAAAAGTTCCCGGCCCAGTACCTGGAATGCAAGATTGCCGAGCAGAACATGATCAGCACGGCGGCGGGCCTGTCGGCCGCCGGCAAGATCCCCTTCTGCTCGACCTTCGCCAAGTTCGTCGCCCGCGCCTTTGACCAGGTGGAGATGGCGATCATCGGCGGGGCCAACCTCAAGATCACCGGCACCCACGCTGGCGTGACGCTGGCCGCCGACGGCCCCAGCCAGATGTCGCTGTCCGACGTGGCGTTCTTCCGCAGCTTCTGCCACGTCAAGAACTTCAACGGTCGCCCCGCGGTCACCTATTTCTTCCCGTCCGATGCGGTGAGCTGTTACCGCTGCACCGAGCTGATGGCCAATGTCGATGGCGCCTGCTACCAGCGCGCCCTGCGTGCCGACACCAAGATCCTCTACAAGTTCGACGAGACGTTCGAGGTGGGCGGGTTCAAGGTCCTGCGCGAGGGCAAGGACCTGACCTTCGTTGCCGCCGGGTACACTGTGCACGAGTGCCTCAAGGCCGCCGATGAACTGGCCAAGAGCGGCAAGAAGGCCACGGTGATCGACGCCTACGGCCTGCCGCTCAAGACCGAGGAAGTCCTGAAGATCGCCCAGAAGAGCGGCGGGACGATCATCACGGTGGAAGACAACTACACCGGCGGCCTGGATGATGAACTGGCCCATGCCATCGCCTCCACCGGTGCCGGGATCAAGCTGAAGAGCCTGTTCGTCCACCAGATCCCCAAGAGCGGCCGCGAGCCGCAGGATGTGCTGGATTACCTGGGCTTGGGAGAAAAGGCGATCCTGGCGGCGGTGTGATTGCCGAGGATGGTGGAGAGGGCGCTGGGTCGATGCATGACGAATTTTTTGCAAATCTCAGTCGTTTCGGGCAAAGCGCGGCTTCCCGGTTGCGGGTCCGAAGTGCCCTGAACCCGCTGTTATGGCTGAGCACAGTCATCGGCGTCACGTGCTTCGGCGCCGCCTGTTGGTTGCGATCCGATCGGGTAGCAATGTTTGTAATGATAGCAATCGGCGCCGTACCGGTTTTGGTTACCTGTGGCGTCGCGTGTTACTTTGCCGTGTTGAAACCCGAAAAGCTCCAGTCTGAGGATTACCAACTCAGACAACAGGCGATGATGATCATCAAGGAAAAAGGTGGTCGTGTTAAGGTAGATGCTATATCATTGGAGAGCATCGTTGTGCTGGGAACCGAACCGGAAATCCAATCCGGCCCCGAAGGAACTGGCCGACGCGAAGGTGGTCAGCAATGAATAGGCTTTTTCTAATCACTTTTGACGGGTTTCCAGAAGATAAGGACGCATTGTTGAGTTTCCTCGACGGCCAACCTGAGATTAGCGACTGGCACACGTCAATGAGCAACACGGTTTTCGTTGAAACGACATTGGCCCTGAACGAACTGCTTGGGAAATTACGGAAGGGGCCGATCGGCAGTTTCGTTGCACTCGAACTAAGGCCGACGGAATATCGAAAAACCCTTGCTGGATGGCTCCCACGGGCGACGTGGGAGTTTATCCAGCGCAAGGCCGTTGCGAATTGATCACATTCTGCCTCCACGAGTCGGATCAAGGCTTTCCAGATCGAAGTCGCCCGAGTCGCGGGCGCTGCCACCTCAGCTCAGGAGGGCGATCACACCACTTGCCCCTAACGGTCAGGCCGCCCGTCCTGATGCCAATTGCCACCCTGCGTGCAGCATGACGCTTTTCTAACAAGGTGCCGCGCTTTGCGTCTGCCGCTTCTTCAGGCCACCGGGGAGGCCGAAGAGGAAAATCGACCCAAGTTGAAGATTCCCCAGCAAATTTGTTGGCCGTTTTCGCTTACTATCGCAACAAGAAGGGCCCAATGAGTGCGGAATTCTCGAGGGATCAATTTGAAGGACGGGAGTACTACTGCCTGGCGGATGGGATCGTGTCAAACGACCACTGGGCAAAGTCGCCAGTGCGCGTCATCAACCTGCTGAAACAGCCGAAGGAATCAGAGCACTGGCTTGCGAGGGGCGCTTGGGAGAAGGCCGAGGACGTTGCGCGCGGCGCTTCCTCGTGCCCTGGTCAACGAAGGAACCTTTGGGCCAACATAATGCGGTGGAATGCAGCGGCGAAGCGGGTCTTGAGCGGTGAGGCCGTTTCATGGCCGGACTTCGAGGGCGTGTCGGGCCCCAGCGCAGAGTTGGCCGACGCTCTCCGATCAAGTGCGCTGTTCAACCTTGACGACACGTACCCGATTGGCCTTTATCGTCGTGCGAGTAGGGACCACAGGCAGTTCGCCAAGATGGCGCTGCACTGCGCGGACAGGCAAATCCCTCGCATCCTTCGCGCCACTTGGCCCGACGGGAACAATCCGAATTTGCCGTGCGTTGTTCTGTGCTGCGGCGCGGGCATTTACCGACTTTTCGGAGAGTTGGTTGCGACACGGGGCGCCGAGGTTAGCAAGGATCGGCTCTTGGTGCCCAAACAGGGTTATTGCGGTCGGGAATGCCCGGTTATTGACTGGTATCACCCAAGTTGCCGGAAACGCTCACGCAAGCTCCTCGACGACTTGTGCGGCGCTATTCGGACAGTCTTCCGGCGGTAGCCGGATCAAGCGCACAGCAGCGAAAATTGGCCGACGCCGGCCCCAAGTGAGGCCATGATGTGCCACTGCCGTTCGCGACAACTGCGCGCTCGTCATTCGGGCCATTCTTGGTATCGAGGTAAATCCTGGTTGCTGACGGTGTCATTTCACGGCGAGATCATAAATCGGAATGCCGAGGGCGTCGTCCCGGCAAGTCAGGCGGAAGGACCTTGCGAAAACGGAAGACTTGAGCCAGGCGCCGGACTTGCGCACCGCCGAATAGCCCCGCGCGCCGTATTTGAGGATGTCGAACGCCAGATCGTCACCGCGCGGGTCGGCCAGCCAGTATTCGCGCACGCCCGCGCGCCAATTAAGCTCGCGAAGGACTTGCGTGTCCTTTTCCACCGACGTCGGACTGACGACCTCGAGCACCATGTCGGGAGAACCCTCCACTTCGAGCCCATTCCCACCCCTACGAAGCCGCGCCCGCCCGTCTTGCAGGGCCGAGTAGCTGACGAACATGCCGTCCGGTTCGGTTGAGAGCCCGGCAGCGACGTTGGTCAGAAGCATCCGGTCCCCGAAGCAGTGGCCGGACCCCGCTTGTTCGACCAGGGGTGTGAGAACGGCGACGAATTTGCTCTTGAGCTTGTTGTGTGCCGCTCGCTCCATGCTGAGATCCACCCAAAGCTGACCGTTCAGGTGCGCATACCACCCACGACTCGGGAATTCATCCGACTTGGCCCATCGGCGAAACGACGCCAAGTCGCGCACCCAGTCGGGAATGTGCAGGGCCTCTGGTTCCTGTTGGAAAACGGTCATGAGTCAGCCGCTTCTCGGGTCCGGTTGCGTCAATCACTTCCGTTGCAACCGGAGGATATGTTAACCCACCGGGTAGTGGTATATTATGACGATTCGGCAATCGACAAAATGTCGCACATGAATAATCCGCTGGATGGCTCTGCATTCGATAGAATGCGGCCATGTACGACAACCAAATCGTCAGCCTTACCACGGCCATCATATCCATTGGAGTCCTCTGGCTGATTATTTCCAGCGCCGTCTCATCAGGGGTTTATTCAGCGCTTCGCAAGCACGCGCGGGACCAGCAGAGGCGACGGCCTCGGCAGTACACCCAGCAGCAACCGCAAGAGCCGCAATCGTTCGACATCACAGAGTAGCGTTCCATTCCGTTGGGCATCGGGTACAATCTGAACATGAAACCAGCGATCCATGAAGACGAGGTCCAAGCCGCTGTCCGCGTGGCCCGCGAAGCGACCGCGCCGCACGAACAGCCCCTGCCCGCCGATCTTGAGCTGGCTTGGGCTGAATGGTCCCGTGGCATCCAGAAGGTCGATGCGCGGGGTATGGCGCTGCTTCGGGCCGCGTTTGAGGCGGGATGGGATTCAGGGCATCGAAGCAGCTAGGATTGGGATCGGTCGGTTTCCGCCTCTCCGGTCGCCGCTTTTGGTTCGTCCTTAAATCCTGGGAAAAGTGCCTCTGGATCAGGTATGGGTATGGCCTCTGGCGGAGCCAAGCGTTCTCGGACGATTGGCTTGCGTTTTTTAGGCTTCTCAAACGCTAGCCGTTGCGATCCTGTCGGAATCGCTGTGAAAGTTCCAGCCGCGCATTCAAACAGAACTATTCTCTTTTGGTTGCCAAAGTACCTCATTGAGAAGCGAATGCCCCGATCCCTTCTGGAGGCAGCAACGATTTGTGGCCACGTAGAGACGATAGCCCGCTGTTTTTCGAAGTTTCCGGCGTTGTGGAGGGTCGCACTATACACAAAATGCGTGATCTTGTTTTCATGACACAACTTAGGAAGCTTTTGGCCGCCGCATTGCTTACCGCGGTCAGACGATACGACGATCCACCCACCTGGGGCTATCTTAGGAATCCAAATCTCATCCTTATCCCCCGGCTTCGCGAATTTGAAAACGTGACGAAATTCAACTGGGTCTCTGCACGAATGGAAGAAGGCGGCAAGATCATTTACAAGCGGCTCGCCAAAATTCTCGTCAAAGAGAATCTTGATAGGTTCTTTCACGCAGCTTCGCTTGTCCTCAGGTAATCAAAATTATATCGCATGGCCGCCTCAACGGCCTCCTTAGGCACCCCATAAGCCTTGGCTGCGGCATCGTACCCGCCTTCGGCCTCGTATGCATTGCAAAGGGTAGATACGGTGTATCGACCCGGATTGACGGTTGGCTCACCGAATTGAATCGATGGATCAAGGACTATATCATGTCCTCTGAAAGAAAACGGCGTGTACTTCGCGGCCAGTCCTTTCGCGTCCCAGCTAAGGTCTTCGAGGTATTGTTCGATCACCCTTCGCATATTCAGTTGTGACTTGTGTGGCCCCGTTGCCTCTATGGTTCCGTACCCAGGAATTTCTAAGATGATTTGGTCCCCAAAACGATACGTCGCGTGTTTCATTGCAAACGGGTATTCAATATTGAATTTTTGCCTGGCCATGTCGATCGTCGATCGGATTTTATCAAGGTGAATGTTCGGCCAATAGATTCTTATATCACGTATGGCCATGCATTGGATGAAGTCCAAAAAGGTAACCCATCGATCGGTGTTCTTGCTCGGATCGATTTGGGCGATGACGACAGGACGGCTTCGCGATGTTCCTAAAATCCATCTTGCCAATTTCGTTGTCGGGACGCGCGCATACTTCGCGGCCTCGGAAACCGTGTAGATTCCGATACCGAGAAGATCGCTCAGGTTGGCACCAGTAGCCTGCGTCATTTCGTATTATTCTCTGCGGCCATCCCCCGGAGTGTCAACCCTCATTGAAGGAAGTACGCTATTCTACCCACCGCTTCCAGATCTCGGATCGCAGCAATTCGAAGTCGCTCGCGTATCCACGATGACAGCGGCAGTCCGGCCACCGACGCAGCGTCTTTGAATGCCCGCTTCTCATTTTCAGCGATACGCAGGTCGAGCCTGATCGCCTTCGAGTTCACCGAGTCTGATTTTGGTCGTCCGCGTTTTTTCATGCAATCATTGTACAGACAAAAAACACAATTAGCAACAGATTTTGCTTGACCGTGTGTTTAATGTCTGTACAATAAATCCCATGAACAAACTCACCACCCAAGCCCGCGCCCAAATCCTCACAGCCCTTGCGGAAGGCAACAGCATCAATGCGACATGCCGCATGCTGACCGTCAACAAGGTGACAGTGCTTCGGTTGTTGGCCGATGCCGGAACGTTCGCGCAGCTATACCACGACGCTCACGTTCGCGGGCTTGATACGGAGCATGTCCAGTGCGATGAGATTTGGGCGTTCGTCCATTGCAAAAAGGCAAACACCCCTAAGCACTTGCTGGGTGTGTTCGGTGTGGGGGACGTGTGGACCTGGACCGGCTTGGACAGCGATTCAAAGTTGATGATTCAATGGCGCGTCGGCAGACGTGATACCGGGGACGCGGTGGCCTTCATGCGCGACTTGGCATCGCGGCTCAATGGGCACGTTCAAGTCACGACCGACGGGCTTCAATCATACGAGCCTGCCGTTGCCCATGCCTTCGGTGTGAGCCGTCGCTCCGATTACGCGCAGTGCATCAAGGAATACGGCGATGAGACTGGCCTTGTCGGTGCCGAGCGGAAGTACAGCCCCGGTCGATGCACGGGGGTTGAAATCAAAGTCAAGTGGGGCGACCCCGATCCCGATGAAATCACCACGAGCCACGTTGAACGCGCGAACTTGACCGTCCGCATGGGCAACCGGCGATTCACCCGGCTCACCAATGGCTTCAGCAAGAAGGTCGAGAACCACCGGCACATGCTGGCAATCCAGTTCCTGCATTACAACTTCATCCGTCGGCACATGACCATCAAGACTACCCCGGCCATCAAAGCAGGCATCACCGACCGCTACTGGACCATGCTCGATTTCGTGGAATTGATGGAGCGAGAGGAATCGGCCAACGGTGGCCGGCTGACCGACTACAAACCGTCCGCGTCAATTCGTCGCGGAAATTGAAAATATACCACTACCACCCACCGGCAGACCCCGTCCAAGCCGAATCGACGAAGTTCCCGAGCCAAAGCCAAAAGACCTGCATGCGGTCAAAAGTGAGGACTCTTCGAGCACGATTGCGTAACGGCGCCTGTCTTAACACGTCGCGTTTGTAGACGAAGCGACCACCATGGGCTAATTTAGGTGCCAGATGAGGGTGTTCTTCTCCGTCGGTCGTGCGGTAAGCATCGGATGACCCTTGTTCAAGTCGAAGAGCGGAAAGCAGGAAGCACATGCATCTGTTCGATCTGTTTGGCCGTTCCAGGGTCAAATCGAGCGTCCCGGCTGCAAGGTCGCCGGCTGTTATACGTCCCCGCGTGGCGGCCAAGCCGGCGATCGCCCGGGTCTTAGACACTGCGCCTCCAGAGCCGCATGACTTGCGCCGGCTTATTCTCGCGGCGGTGGCGTCAAATGATGCCGAACGGCTGGCGACGATGTTCCGCGACAACGCCGACGGAATTGTCGTGCATGCAGTTGACTGGATGAAGGTCCCCGACGCGCTTCGATCCAACCCCGCGGCAGTGCGCTGGTATGGCGAGGGAATGCGGGCGGTAGCGCAGTATTGTGCCGAGCGGCTCAACCGCCCCGACCTGTTTCAGCGGCTTGATGAACTCGAACTGTCGAACCCGGTCGTGCAGTAGGATGTCCCGCCAGCCTTATACCCGTTCCGGCCGCGCGGTCCTCTTGGTCGCATCGACACTGGCTGTCCTGCTGCCGATGAGCCAATTGCTGCGGCCCGGCCTGGCGCCGCGGGTCAACGACTGGGAAAACTCCCTTTGGGCGGCGGGATATACCGGTCAATACCTCCTCACTCACCATTCGCTCCCCGGCGTGTTCAATACCGACAAGTTTGTCGGTCATCCGGCACCCGTCTTTTACGGCCCGCTGCTTTTCCCATTTCTTGGAGCACTGGGCCACGTCTTCGGCATCGGCCCTGCAGTACGCGGCACGGCGGTGCTCGCCTGGGCATTGCAATTCGTTCTGGTATTTCGGCTCGTCCGCCTCGTCACCGCCAGCAAGCTCAAGGCGCTGGCCGCAGCGGCAATGGTCTGCTGGGCCATCTATCCGCTCACTAACCTGTACAACCGCGGCGCGCTCGCCGAGTTTTTCGCGACGGCCCTGCTTTTCTGTGCCGCGTGCGCCGGCGGCCTGGCGGTCCTGGAGCCGGACCGTCGCAAGCGCATCGCCTTAGGTCTGTTGTGCGGTTTGTGCGGCGCGGCGGCGGCGGGGTCGCATGCGATCACCGCCGTCGTGGGCGGTGTCACCCTCCTTTGTCTGGCGCCGTCAGCGCTGCGTCTGGGCTCGCCGCCGACAAAGCAAACGCTCCTGCGGCGCTATGCGCTCACCGCAGGGCTCGCGCTGGCAGCGGCCCTGGTTGTTTCATCCTGGCTCTATGCCACGGTAACGTTCAGCGGGCATCTGCACGTGGCCAGCGTAGGTAAATCGCTGGGCTACATCCCCGAATACGACGCCTGGTACGTCCGGCTCTCGCCGGTCCCGTTGCCGACGCCGGCCAGCGGCATTCTCTCGGTGGGTATACCCGCCACGCCCTGGCTCGACCCGCAACTCAACACGGCCATGCTGGCGCTGCTCATGTGGACGTTGTTCATGCTCTGGCGTGAGAGGCGCCGTCAATCCGGCAGGGGGGCGGAGAACGGACGCGAAGTACCGCGTGCAGCGACTAACCTACCCCTACGGGGTAGCGTTAAAAGCGATCCCCCCCGCGGACGTCCAGTCCGCGGGGGGGATCTTCTACGGGCGTCTCTGGTCCTGTTCGTCGCGGCATTCCTGCTCTCGGTCGTGCCCGAAATCGGCTGGCACCTACCGGCAGCGGTCGGCGGGCTGATCCAGTTCGCGTACCGGCTGGTCACGTACCAGAACCTGGCGATCTTTGTCGCTCTGGTCGCAGCCCTGGCAATCGGCGGCCGACCGGCAGCGTTGAGTCCCCGGCTGCAAAAAGCCGACGCCATCGCATGGGCCGCGGCCCTGGCTTTGTCGGGCGTCGGCCTGACGGCGAAGCTCGCCCATGCCGCCTGGGCGCTGGGGCCGGCGACCGCGGAAGCCACCTGGGCTGCGGACTCGAGCCTGCTAGCCCGAATGCCCGACACCTATTACGGCGAGCGCGACTATGTCGTGGTCGATGAATCGCGCATGCTGGCGAACGAGCCGCGGGCACAACTCCAGAATGTGACCACAGTCGCCCTGCCCCTGGGCGATCGCTTCGGTGAGGCTGGAGCGGTGCAGCTCGATGAGCCTGCCGATCGTTGGGTCCGCACTGATGTCATCGCGTTTTCATGGAACCGGCTCGTCCTCGACGGGCGGGTATTGCCGCCAGCGGAAACGCGCGACGCGCCCAATCGCCTAGCCGCCCGCGTGCCGGCAGGGCGGCACACGCTCGGGTACGCGTTCAACCCGCCGGCGGCGTGGAGAGTTCTCAGGGTGGTTTCCTTCGCGACGGCGATTGTATGGGCGACGGGGGTGGTCATCTTGATTGCGGGCATGGCCGCCGCGTGGTCGGTCGCAATGAGATGATCGGGTCATTCTCTACTCAGTGCATGAACTGCAAGCACCTTCATCGCGAGGCGCCAGGCATGTCGGCCATTCACTGCGATGCATTCCCAGCGCCGCAAGTGATCCCTCTGGAACTTCAAATCGAAGGCGATTTCGATCACACGAAGCCCTTTCCTGGTGACGGAGGCATCCGTTTCGAACCGCTCGAACGGTTGGTCGTCACCAAAGCGGCTTTGTCCTAAACCCCGCGCCAAGTGCCCTAAACCGGTCCATGGCCCCGTGGCCGACCGTATGAATAACCGTAACCCTTGACAGATTTGCGACTTCCGGCGCAGCGGCCCGGATCTCAAACGCCGGAACATTTCCCGGGTCTTTAATAGAGAAATCATCAAAGTGAAACAGCGACATGCCTGTTTCCGTCATGCCTGTAAGGAAATCGCCTTGCGTGTACCGAAACAACAACTCCGGCTGCGGCCGGAAAGGAACTCCCATGGCCTCCGAAATCTTCAAATGCCTGCGATTGAACTGGCTGAGCGGCTGGTACGAGTGGGTGACGTTTGCCGCCCGCGACGAAGCCACCGCTCGCTTGCTGGTCGCGCCGGTCTTCGGCTACTTGCCCGAGAGCCTGTCGCCAGCCAGCGAAATATACCCCAACTGAATGCGACGGGTGAGCACGGCCCGCAGGGTGAAATAGCCCAGCAGTCCCCAGGCAACCAGGCCGTAAACCCGTGCGGGCCTGGGGAACATGCCGGCGAACTGCGAATTCGGCGGCCAATGGTGTCCGGGCCAATGGGCCCAGTAGATAATCACCAGGAACAACCCCGCCATAAACCCGTAGGCGTTGGCCATGCCGGGCCAGACGGCAAAGAGCAGGGGAAGCACAATCACCGTGTATTGCACGCCGAAGCCGGGCGTGAAGAACAAGAAAATCGACAGCGTGACGGCGGCAATTGTGTAAGCATCGTAATCTTCCCTTCCGCGCAGGCGCGCGGCTAAGGCCCACCCTGCAGCTAGCGCCAGCACCGCGATTCGCCCGTAGTTGAAGTAAAAGCTCGCCAGCGGATGCTCCTTCGGCACGAACTCGTACCACGCCCCCGGCTCCTTGTCAGCCTGCATCAGCAGGCAGGTGACCCCCCAATTGTCAGGGTTTGATTTGTAACCGATGGCGTGGGCGTAGAAAGACTTGCCCGCGAACATAAGCACCGGCACGAACGGCAAGGCACCGATGGCCAGCCCCAGGACGAATTTCGAGGCGGATTGCCAGCTTCGGTGCCAGAGCAGCAGCGGGAGGATCAAGATCACCGGCGTCAGCTTGACGTTGATTGCCGCCGCCAGCGCCAGGCCCGCCAGAAAACTGCTCCGCTTGTTCTGGAGCAGGTAAACGCACAGCAAACAAAAGAACGCATAAATGGGGTCGGTGTTGCAGTGGTAGCCGCTGACCAGGATAGCGTCGAGGCACCAGGCGTACATCGCCGCGACCGCCAGCCCGCGGGTCTTGCCGGCACGGTCACGCCACAGGCAGTACAGGAGCCAGGCGGTGGCGCAATCGGCCAAAAGCGCGGGAAGCTTGAAAACCGCACTGAAATACCGTCCCGGCGTATCGGGGAGTTGCGAAAGGATTCGCGTATCGCCGTTTACGGGGTTGCCGGGGTCGAAACCCGTCTCGCGCCGCCGGGTCAGCCGCCAGGCGGCTTCGCTCCAATAACTGGGGATTGGGGGGTGGTTCAGCCAGGTGTCATGCAGGTAGGTGGGGATCAGCCCGTCGCGGCTAATGTAGAACCCGAACTGTCCGAAGGTGTTGGCATCGTTGGTGCCCCAGCAAACCGCCGCCAGGACAAAGCGGAGCCCCAGCCCCAGCAGGACGGCTGCCAGGAGCAACCGGCGCCAAATTGGCAATTGCCCGCCGACGGCATCAACCGCCACTGGCGCTTGAGTCGGGGCAGGCATCGAGATCGAGGTGTCAAGGACGGCCATGAGTGCGTTATTGCTGGGTACGCGACGCGGGCAGTATAGTGGCAGACGGGGGACGATTCATCTCGTGGGTTCCAGAACCCTTTGCTGGCCCTCGGACCCGGTTTACAGACGCGATAACCCATGGGAAAGCGAGTACGCTTGCCCATGGCACCCATTCGGCAGGTTTCTGGGAATCGTCCGGTTGCTTGCAAACGAAGCGGCGCGGGTCGATGACCCGCGCCGCCTCGGTTTTCCAACCAGGGATTGTTTGTTTAGACTTCGATCAACTCGAATGCCTTTGTATTCTCGTCCAGCCGACCGAACTGCCCGGATACGGGGTCGTACCCGGCGGCGAGGGACTCGCGCACCAAGGCGTCGGCGACTTCTTCGTCGCCGGCAGATTCCGGCCAGTCGCCGCGGCGCGCCAGGTCGATCAGGCCCTGGAGGCCGTAGTGCGACCAGAGGTACTTCCAGCCCTGCGGGGTGAGGTCCGAGTCCAAAGCGCGGGCGTCGCAGAAAAGCTCTACCACCCGCTGGGGATTGGACAAATCGTCGGCGCGTGTGGCGACGGCCTCTTCGACCGACGTGGCCGCCCAACCGCCTTCGGCGGCGGCGGCACCCGACTCGGCGTAGGCATACCAGGACAAAATCGCTAATTTCACGGCTTACTCCCTTCCTTTCATAAGACGCGCCAGACTGCGGCGCACCTGCACTCTCTCCCTCACAAACGATTAACGGCCAGCCATTCTGATGCCTTAACCAGAATTTTATTATCGGACGTGCTGATTTCTTCGCGATGCCCGGAATCCGCAAAAGTCCGATTAGTCTATTCGTTGCCGCGCAAGGGATAACGTTCGCCGGGTCAAGGCTGGTTACGCCGCTGGCCCGGCTGTTCGAGATGTCCCCATCCAGCGGTTACTGCGGAATTTGTAGAATCGGCGCACGGTCGAGGTCGATACAGGTACAGAGCGTGGCAAATTGTACCTACAAGCTGTACCTGCATGGCCGCATCAGCAAATCAGGCGGTTTTCCGGTGGTTACAAATATGGCCGAATTGACGCGAAAAGAGGTCATTCTGGTTCTGGCGGCAGCCCCCGACATGGGAGGCCGGCGGTCGGAACACCGCGTATGCCTGGCTGGCGTAGACCTCAGCGGGTTGGACCTGCGGGGGCTGAACCTGGCCCATGCGGACCTGGCCGGAGCGGACATGCGCGGATGCGACCTGAGCGATGCCCGGCTGTTCGAGGCCGACCTGTCCAGTTCCGACCTGACCGACGCATTGCTTTGCGGCATCTATGGCGACGGCGCGACGTTTGTGGCGGCGCGACTGGTCCGGGCCGATTTCCGCAAAAGCCGCCGCGACTTGTTCTATGGGACGCATCTGATCGGTGCCGACTTCCGCGGCGCCGACCTCACAGACGCCCGTTTCGAGGGGGCCTTGCTTACTGGGGCGCAGTTCCACGAATCGGTCGTCGACGTCTCGGCCCTTCTCTTCGATGGCAGTGACGTTCCGGGAGCTTCGGGTTCGCGCGGACCCCTTCAGAGCACCCAACGAGCACGACCGCTGCCTATCCTGTCGCCGGCATCCACCCTGTGGTGCCGGAGAACCAGAAACTCCCCGTCCACCGAGGCTGCCTGAGGCGGTTTTCAGTACTGATATCGGTTGGGCCCGCCACCCGAGGGCCGGCACAGTCTCAATTGAACGATCTTGAAACGCAAATCAAAGACAATTCACGGAATCGTCCGATAACCGAAATATCCAGTGATGGAGGTTACTGCTATAGTCACTGTGACCGATACAACTGTCACCATGACCAAGCCGAGCCGAGCCAACTCTGGCAAAGAAATGACGACCGTATACGGGAAGATCCCAAAGAAGTTGGCGGATCAGCTCGACCAATTGGCCGAGAAGCGGCGATGGTCGCGAGCCCAGATGGTCGCTTTCTGCATCGAGCACTTCATCGAAAACCAGCCGGTCGACCCTCCTGACGAAGACGAATCGTAAACGAAATCTCTGCCGTGGCGCCACCCCTACGCCCGGACATGCTCCAGAATCGCGCCGCAGACCTGGGTGGGTCGGAGATGTGAGTCTTTCAAAAGATGGCGTTGCCGGGTGATCAGGACCGGTGCCTCGCCGGCCGAGGCTGCGGGGCGGCCATGTGAGCCTTGGACAAGGTTGGCGTCGGTCGGGATCACCTGCATCAGGTAACGGAACCCCAGTTTCTTCTTCAACAGCGTCAGGGCGACTCTGGGGCCGACCAACCGCATTTGCGGGTCGATGAACAACTCCGCCGGGTCGTAGCCGGGTTTGCGGTGGATGTCCACGGTCCGTGCAAAATCGGGCATCCGCTCGTCGTCCAGCCAGTAGTAGTACGTGAACCAGGCGTCCGGGTCGGCGATGACCACAAACTCGCCCGAGCGCGGATGATCGAGGTGGAATTCCCGCTTGCTGGCATCGTCCAGCACGCGCCAAACGCCCGGTGTCGATTCCAGCAAGTGACGCACCGCTTCGCGGCATCGCTCATCGTTCACATAAACATGAGCGACCTGATGGTCGGCAACGGCAAACGCCCGGCTCTCCCCGGCATCGAGCAGTTCCCGTCCAAGCTCCTCGCGTACCGAAAGCAGCCCCTGCTGACGCAATACGCGGTTCAGATGGACAGGCCGGCTGACTCGCGAGATGCCATACTCCGACAGCACGATTACCCGCGCCCCGCGCGATTCGAAGTGGTCGATCAATTGGCCGCACACCGCGTCCAGTTCGCCAAGGTCTTTCGCGGCTTTGGTTGGGTTGGGCCCGACGCGCTGAAGCACGTAATCCAGGTGCGGCAGGTAGACCAGCGTGAGCGTCGGGTTAAATCTCCGGTCTACGTGGATGGCGGCGTCGGCAATCCATTGCGTCGCTCCGATGTTCGTGCGCGGCCCCCAGAAGCTGAACAGCGGAAATGTGCCCAGCGCTGCCTGGAGTTCTTCCCGCAACTCGGCGGGGTGGGTCCAGCAATCAGGCAGCTTCAAACCCGACGCCGGGTACATCGGCCGCGGCGTCACCGCGTAGTCGGCCGACGAATACATCGCGTACCACCAGCAGATGTTGGCACAGGTGAACGCCGGGTCGGCTTGCCGGGCCATGTCCCAGACCTTGGGCCCGGAAACCAGCTTATTGGACTGCTTCCAGAACTTGATCTCGCATTCATCGCGGAAGTACCAGCCATTGCCCACCGCCCCGTGCTCGCTGGGCCAGGTGCCGGTAAGATAGGTCGATTGGACGCTGGTGGTCACGGCCGGCAGCACCGACCCAATGGTGGCAACCGCCCCGGACTCGGCAAACGCCTTGAGCCGGGGCGTGTGCTCGCCGATCAAGTCGCGCGTCAGGCCGACGGCGTTGATGACAAGTGTTTTTTGACTATTCGAGGCGGTGTCAACAGTTTCCGGAGAATTCACGGGGCGATTTGAGGCGGGGCATGCCGGGCGGTCAAGTCTACTAAGCCTGCAAGTTCAAAAACTGGATGGCCGACGGCCTCGGTGCGAGCCACTGGCGGTGGGATTCGCAGTCGTAGACTAGTGCCGCCTCGGCGGGATCCTTGCAATCCGCTGCGACCGTGAGTTCGAGCACCCGCCGGCGGAACTCTCCACCCCGGTCGTCGGTCGTGAAGACCCGCCGGCCGTCGTTGATGGCGACGGAATTGAAGTTGG
>Ga0182024_10006516_pt1 | contig 25586 bp, 17 predicted proteins | sample P32metaG_FD_120480 | JGI IMG/M metagenome (GOLD analysis project Ga0182024, IMG submission 120480) | Permafrost microbial communities from Stordalen Mire, Sweden - P3-2 metaG (Illumina Assembly) | ecosystem: Environmental > Terrestrial > Soil > Wetlands > Permafrost | place: Sweden: Stordalen...
CCTCAATGTGCTTGCGGCGTCACTGGCATATTTCTTCATGAATACGATCATCGTGGCAGGCATCGTAGGTTTGACAAGCGGCAAAAGGCTCTCCCTCCATTGGCGCGAGTCTTACCTCCGGACGTCCTTTCATTACCTCGTGGGCGGAGGCATTGCCGGTGCTCTCCACTTCCTCAGCGTGATGCCCTGACGTTCTCGCGCAGCCCTGCCCACAATCTCTGGAGGGCGGTTACTTCGTTACCGCCGCTGAGCGGCGCCGGATCGGTCACGAAATCAATCGCGGAGCAGCGGTGACGACAATCAGAACGAGTGCTTTTGGGGATCGGAGTCGGACGTTCGAATAGCGCCCACCAGCGCGCCTGTCTGTTACGCGCCGCAGGTTCGGGTCGCTCCGACCGCAGATCTTCCAAGCAGGCCCTGTAATCTTTCGAAGTCAGGGAGTCTCTCCGCATCCCTGCTGGCTCGGCTAATGCGGCCATCTCGCCTGCTCCAGCCTGATGTATCTTAAATAACTCTACTTAATATGCCACTTCCCAGTGCGGCGTGACGGGCTGCGAGGGATTCTTGAGGTATCTGCCGCGAAGTGGCCGCCCGAAACGGATTACTGGGGAGCAGGACGCCGCCATCGTGGAAGCCACGATGAAGACGACGCCGAGGGACGCCACGCACTGGACCATTCGCGCTATGGCGGCAGCACAGAAGGCCAGTGCCGCCACGGTCCAGCGGATCTGGGCAAAGCACAAACTGCAACCGCATCGGGTGGAGTCGTTCAAGTTCAGCAATGATCCACGCCGCGCCCCGGCCTCCCGGAGCGTCAAACACACGATTACGAACGCCACGGGACAACGACACTTTTCGCTGCCCTGAATGTCCTCGAAGGAACTGTGATTGGCGAATGCCAGCCGAGACACCGGCACCAGGAATTCCTGAACTTTCTCGATCGGATCGACCAGTCGGTCGATGCTGAGTTGGCGATTCATCTGGTGCTCGACAACTACGGAACTCACAAACACCCCGAGGTAAAGAAGTGGCTGTCAGCGCGACCTCGTTATCACGTGCACTTCACCCCGACCAGCTCCTCATGGCTCAACCAGATCGAACGGTGGTTTGCCGAGATCACCCACAAAAGAATCCGCCGCGGAACATTCCGAAGTGTTCGCGACCTGATTAAGGCTATTCACGACTACATCCGGATCTGCAACAAGAACCCGCGACCCTTCCAATGGGTTGCCGCCGCAAGCCGTATCATCCGGAAGGTCAATAAATATAAAGTTACTTCAGATGCGTGAGACGAGAGAGTTGGATTTACATGCTCCGCCTTAATATTTGCGTCGGCGAGAGCAAGGGCGGCCGCGTATTCATCGAGAATCGCCCGATGTTTTTCAGCCACCTCGTCATGGATCGACTCCGCGATGGGGTTCCTTCCTCAATGCGTCGGTAGTCCGCTGAATCCGACGAACGAGATTCGTTCGATTTCAAAGGGACAGCCGTGGAGATGAACGCAACCGGCGGGCAGGCGAACGACTGTAAGACATCAAGTACTTCGGACACCTTGTCGCTCCCGAGGTCGCCGGGAACGATGACCGCGTCAAAATCGTTTGACGCACGGAGCTGACGAACCGCTCGCACATTCCCGTGGATATCAGAAACTGCCAACAGTCACACGACGGATCGTCGGGAGCAGGGTTGTTGGCAGGCCGTGGACCGCCCCGATCTGCAGAAAGAAGCAGCGCCTAGGCCGATCCCGAATTCATTGGCCGCCGGTGTCCGGATCGCCATTCTGATCGCTGGAACCCCAGACTGCGGTGGAACCCCAGACCGCCGTGGAACCCGAATCGGAGCTTGATCCCCAGACCGCCGTGGAACCCCAAACAGCGGTGTAACCGGAATCGGATCTCGATCCCCAGACCGCGGTAGAACCCCAGACCGCTGTGGAACCCCAAACGGCTGTCGAACCGGTATCGGTCGTCCATACTGAAGAACCCCAGACTGCGGTGGAACCCCAGACCGCCGTCGAGCCCCACACCGCGGTGGAACCCCATACTGCCGTTTGCGAGGAATCGTTGACCAGATACACAGGTGTCTGTCCGTTGGGCGCAACTGCGCCGGCCCTGGCGATCGGTGAAGCCGCATTCTCGTTCGCGGGGATTGTGGCCGTGCTGGCAAGCGCCGCGCTCAAGTCCAGATATCCGGCGCCCACCGTGAACAGGTCGTACTGAATCGTAAAGGTCTGATTCATAGTCGGGTCGGTGATTACCGAGCTTTGTGGAAAGTTTTTGGTCGCGGTAAGCATCAGCCGGGCCTTTACCTGGTTCGGTGTAAGGCTCTGGCTACCGAGGAGCGCAGCGGCCGCTCCGCTCGCCGACGCCGTTGCCATACTGGTGCCATTCAGTATGAAGTAGTTCGAAACTTGGCCGAATGCCGGCGACTTAACATAGGAAGCCAGCGGTACTACGTTCGATGGGTACGTTGTCTCAAGGGTTGCGCCCGGCACGAGAATCGAGAATATCTTGTTCCCGGGAGCGACCAGATCCGGTTTCGCCACATGATCGAGGAGCGTTGGCCCCTTCGAACTGTAGGTTGTCATCAGATCGTCGGTGCGTTGAGGCGTGCTTTCTGTATTCATCGCGCCCACGGTAATAACAAGCGGATCGTTGCCGGGAGCCGCGATCGTCCCATAACCGTTCTCGTTCACTGAGTTATCGCGGCCGCCATTGCCCGCCGCGACCACGACCGTGATCCCGGCCCGCCATGCCTTCTCCACTTCCTGGCAGAGCGGATCAGTCTTATAACTTTCGTAAATAGGACGCCCGAGGGAAAGGTTTATGACCTTGATGTTGTAAACGTCCTTGAACTGGATCGCTTTGTCGATCGCCTGAATCACGGCCGCATCGGTCGACTCGCCGTTCTTGTTCAGGACTTTGAGGTTGATCAGGTGAACGCCAGGCGCAACGCCATGGATGTCATTGAGATATCCCGTTCCGTAGGAGTTGGAGCCGTTTCCCGCTATCATCCCCGCGATATGCGTGCCGTGGCCGTAATAATCGTCAACGCCTTCGTTCGGCACAAAACTCTGGGCGTACGATACATTCGGAAACGAGTTCAACAAGCCGAGCAAGCCTTTGCCGGTACCCGTCAAATCCTGATTGACATGAATTCCGCTGTCGATAACAGCCACGCCGATGTTGGCGCCCAAGCTCGTATTGGCGGACGCGGCGCTGGCGGAGAGCGGCTGCAGAGCTTCCGGCATGTAGTCGTAAACAGGCAAAGCGGTCCCCAGACCCTGCAGGGTATTGTTCACCGAGACGTGAGCTACCGCTGGATTCTGCGCCAGATTGATTGCGGCGGAGACCGTCATCGAACACAACTCGCCCAACGGCAGCAGCTGGACGAGATTCAATACGCCGCAAACGGTCGACAGCAGCCCCCCGAGGAGAGAGGGAGCGTATTCAACGATGACCTGAACCGGCTGGTTCCGCGGCATCGATGTGAGCTGCGGCGAAACAGTTCCGGCTGCTGCCGTCATTGCGGCTGCCGAAAGGAGCAGCGTACCTTTGAACCATAACTTGCGGGCGTGCCTGATGAGCATGGTGTCATTGTGCAGTCCTTCTGCCGTTAGCGTAAATGTCTAATCTGGTGTTAGTGGTACAGAGCACTCAGCCGGTAGCACCGGCGACAGTAACCAACGATAGCGTCCCGGGCACAAAGCCCCGTAATGTGTGAAAATGCCTTGGGGGTTTTATGAAAGCTGTGATCTCGATTGTGATTCTCTTGGCAGCGGGCGGTTATGCTCAACAACCCGCGGCCAAAACGTTTGCGTGGGCCTATCCGGTCCCGGACCCGCCTCCTCCCGCCAGCGCCGATGCCGGGCCGAAGACCCTGCCGGGCAGCACCAAGTCTTATACCCAGGCTCAGATCGACGATCAGTTCAAACCGCCGGATTGGTTTCCGCAGGAGCACGGCCCGCTCCCCCGCGTCGTGGAGACCGGTATCCAGGCGCAGGCCTGCGGGTCGTGCCACCTGATGTCGGGGCTGGGTCATCCCGAATCCGCCAGCCTCGCGGGACTTCCCGTCGCCTACATGATTCGCCAGATGGAAGATTTCAGGAACAACCTGCGAAAAGATCCCGAGCCTTACACCCAGTCCCTGCGCGCGGGACGGATGAATATCATCGCGGCCGGGCTGCCCGAAGAGGAAATGCGCAGGGCCGTCGAATGGTTCTCCACTCTCAAGCCGGCGGTTTGGTACAAGGTGGTCGAAGCCACCACCGTGCCAAAAACCTGGGTCAACGGAGGACGCATGCGTCTTCCTTTGCCGGCGGGCGGCACTGAGCCCCTCGGCAATCGCATCATTACGTTGCCGCAAGATCCGGCCCGCGTTGAGTTGCGCGACCCGCACTCCGGTTTTATCGCCTATGTTCCGCCGGGCAGCCTCAAGAAGGGCGAAGAGCTGGTTACGAAGGGTGGCGCAGGCAAGACCGTCGCCTGCAACCTTTGCCATGGCGAGGGATTGAAAGGCTTGGGCGACGTGCCCGGAATCGCCGGAGTTCATCCCATCTATGTCGTTCGCCAGCTCTATAACATCAAGGTTGGCGCCAACAGCAGCAGCGCGGCTGCGCTGATGAAGAAGGTGGTGGAGAAACTAACCGACGACGACATGATCGCCATCGCAGCCTACACGGCCTCACTTGCGCCTTAAACCGCTTATCGCACTTGCGGGAATCCGAGGTTCACGCTGCTGGTGCCGGGGTCCGGCCACCGGCTGGTAACGACCTTGCCGCGCGTGTAGAACTGGACGCCTTCCGGACCGTACATGTGCAGGTCGCCGAACAGCGAGGCCTTCCAGCCGCCGAAGCTGTAATAGGCCACGGGCACCGGGACAGGTACGTTGATACCAACCATGCCCACTTCGACGTCGAACTGGAACTGCCGCGCAGCACCGCCGTCGCGAGTGAAGATTGCGGTTCCGTTCGCATACCTGTTCTCGTTGATCACGCGCAGAGCTTCGTCCCAGGTCTCGACGCGCATTACAGTCAGAACAGGTCCGAAGATCTCATCCTCGTAACAACTCATGCCGGGTTTCACGCGATCGATGAGCGAAGTGCCGAGGAAGAAGCCCGCCCGCGAAGTTGCCGGGTGTTCGCGTCCATCCACTTCGACCGACGCTCCCTGGTGCTTCGCCGTATCGAGGTAAGACGCCACGCGGTCCCGATGCTCTCTCGTGATGAGGGGTCCCATTTCGCTGCCGGTCTCCGATCCCGCGCCGATTTTGATCCGGCTCATCCGCTGCTTGATGGCATCGATCAGTGGAGCCGCGGCGTCGCTGACGGCCACCACGACGGAGATCGACATGCACCGCTCTCCCGCTGAGCCGAATGCGGCTGAGACGGCGGCGTCGGCGGCCATTCCAATGTCCGCGTCGGGCAACACGACCATATGATTCTTTGCGCCGCCCAGCGCCTGGACTCGCTTGCCGTTGCGCGTGCCCGATTCGTAAATTGCTTTGGCGACAGGCGTGGATCCCACGAAACTGATCGCCTTGATCGTGGGGTGCTCCAGCAGACGCTCGACCGCCACGCGGTCTCCCTGAACGACATTGAATACGCCATCCGGGACGCCGGCCTTCTGTACCAATTCCGCGAGCAACAGACTCACCGAGGGATCTTTTTCCGAGGGCTTGAGAACGAAAGTATTCCCACACGCGATGGCATTCGGGAACATCCACATCGGAACCATCGCCGGAAAGTTGAACGGTGTGATTCCGGCCACCACGCCGAGCGGTTGGCGGATCTGGTAGACATCCACTCCGCGGCTGGCCTGCTCGGAGAAGCCGCCCTTGAGCAGATTTGGGATGCCGCAGGCGAATTCGATATTCTCGAGGCCGCGCGCCACTTCACCCATGGCGTCCGACTGTGTCTTGCCGTGTTCGAGCGTGATCAACGCTGCAATCTCGCGGCGGTGCGCATCGACCAGTTCGCGCAAGCGGAACATGGTCTCTGCGCGGCGCGAAAGCGGCGTCGCACGCCACTCCGGAAAAGCTGCCTGGGCGCGCTCCACGGCCATATCGACCTCCCGCACGTCGGCGAAATCGACATTCGCTTCAGCCTCTCCCGTGGCGGGATTCCAGACGGTGCCGTGGCGGCCTGAGGCCGACGCCACCACCTTGCCGCCGATCCAGTGGCTTACGGTTTTCAAAGCGATTTCGGGTGCGATTGTTGCCATTAGGTCAGTTCCTTAATATCCAGTCTACGGTTCTGGTGGCCAGCCGGTCCAGCGCAGTGACCGCGAGTTCGAGGTGCTCTTCTTTCGTATCTTCAATCTTGTTGTGGCTGATGCCGCGCAGGGATTGCACGAACATCATGACTGTAGGGATGCCTGCTCTGGCGACTTCGGCTGCGTCATGCAGTGGACCGGACGGCAGGCGATGCGCTGTTCCGGACACGTGGCGTACGGCCTGTTCGGAGAATTCAATAAGATCGGGATGAAATGGCACTGGCTCGATGTTCCAGATCTTCGACCATTCGACTGTACAGCCTTCTTCCGCGGCAAATCGCTCACTGGCCTCGCGAGCTTCCCGATACATGCGGGCGAGCACGGCAGCGTCCAGATCGCGCTGGTCGAGCGTAGCTTCACAACGTCCCACCACGGCCGTCACGATACCCGGGAATGTTTTGACGCTCCCCATTGTGCAGACGGCGTCGGGATGCTTGCGCGCGATGTCACGGATTTCGAGCGCGAGTTTCGCGACACAGGCCAGCGCGTCACGGCGAGTATTCATCGGGGTCGAGCCGGAATGGGCTTCCTGGCCATGGAAGGTGATGGCGTGGCGCTCAACGCCTTTGGTCCCCAGTACGACTCCCAGCGGCAGGCCCAGGCTTTCCAGAACCGGCCCCTGTTCTATGTGGAGTTCGAGGTACGCTGCCGCGTTTTTCTGTTCTTGCCTTGACTCGGGGAAGCGATCGATCTCGACTCCGCAGCGTTTCAACGCCGCGTCCAGCCGGATTCCATCCTTATCGGTGCGACCGCGATCGGCTTCGATGGAGTCCGTGCCTGCGAACGCGGAGGATCCGAGGAGGCTGCGCCCGAAGCGCGCGCCTTCTTCATCGGCCCAGTCCACAAGGCGCACCGTTACCGGAGGCCGGCCGTTGAATTCGGTCGCAAAGCGACGGAGGATCTCGAGTCCGGCGAGTTCACCGAGGCATCCATCGAGCCAGCCGCCATTGGGGACGGAGTCGAGATGGCTCCCGAGCAGAAGCGCCTTCGGGGACTCGCCGTGCAGCGTGACCCAGCGGTTGCCCGCGGCGTCGATATGGTGCTCGATTGGGAGAATAGAAAATTTTGATTCGAACCAGGCGCGGGCTTTTAGCCAGGTGTCGCTCCAGGCGAGGCGTTGTGCGCCGTTTGTATCGGCGGTTAGTTCGCGGAGTTCTTTCAGCTCCTGGATTGTGCGTTTGGGGTTAAGGCTCATCTTGCCTCCCGTAGCGCGCGCACTAATGCGTGCCGTGTCGAGACTCTTCTCGACACCTGTTCTCGCCGGAGAAGACAAGCGTCGGCACGAGTGCCGACGCGGCACGCACGAGTGCGCGCGCTACGCGCTTTTAGTGGCATGGGGTGCGCCTTAGGAATCGGCCACGACGGCTGTCGCCTACGAAGGCGCCGTTTCGCACTTGCACCTTGCCGCGAACCGTGACCACGGAGGGACGGCCGTCTATCTCCATGCCTTCGAAGCCGTTGTAGTCGTTGTTTACATGCTGGGTTTTGGATGAGATCACGGCCTTACGGTCGGGATCGTAGACAACCAGGTCGGCGTCGCTCCCTACCGCAATCGTCCCTTTGCGCGGGAAGAGTCCGAATAGCTTCGCTGGCTTCGTGCTTGCAGCATCCACGAAGCGGTGAATATCGAGATTGCCGCGTTTGACGCCGTAGGTGTAGAGCAGGTTCACACGTTCCTCGACCCCCGGAATACCGTTCGGGATCTGCGTAAACGCACCCTTTCCGAGCAGCTTCTGACTGGTATCGAAAGGGCAATGGTCGGTGCCGACGGTATCGATCAGGCCGGTTGCCAGTGCGTCCCACAGAACCTTTTGGTTCCGCTTATCGCGCAGCGGCGGGGACATCACGTGCTTCATCCCTTCGAGACCTTCGCCACCTTGCCGCTCAGCGTAGGTCTTGTCGAGGATGAAGTGCGGAATTACGGATTCGATCCAGAGCTTCGTCCCACGCTGTTTGGCCCGTTCCGCCATGCGCAGCGCGGGCTCACAGGAAAGGTGGACCACATAACCCGCCGCACCGGTGGTCTCCAGAAACGTAGCGAACCGGTTGGTGCCCTCAGCCTCGACGGCTTCCGGACGGCTCGGCTCGTGCCACTCGGGGCCGGTTTTTCCCTGGGCGAGAAGCGCCTGCTGCAATTGCGCGACCAGCTCGGCATTCTCGCAATGAGCCGTCACAATTACGCCCAATTTTCGGGCAAGAGTCATCGTCCGGTACATCTCGGCGTCGTCGACACCGAAGAAATTCTTATAAGCGAGGAAGATTTTGAATGAGCTGATTCCGTCCGCCACGATCTCGCGAAGCTGGCCCTCAGTTTTGTCCTCGAACTTGGTTACCGACATGTGGAAGGTATAGTCGCAGGCACTGTTGCCTTCCGCTTTGGATTTCCAGAGTTCGTAGCCAGCCAGCGCATCGTCGAGACGCGACGGGCAGCACATTTCAATCCAGGTGGTGGTGCCGCCGATCAGAGCTGCGATGCTCGCGGTCTGCTGCGTGTCTTTCGCGTAAGTCGCCATGAACGGCAGGTAAATGTGTACGTGCGGGTCGATGAATCCCGGGAAGACGTACTTTCCGGCGGCATCGATCACTTCAGTGCCCGGACTGGTTTCAAGGTTGTCGCCGATCCGGGTGATAGTTTCCTCCTCCACGAAGATATCTCCCTTGTATCGGGAATCCGCCGTGACGATTTCGCCGTTCTTGATCAGGAGGGGCATGGTTAGTGGATATGGATGCCGCGCTCGTTGCGATAGCGCTGCATCGCTTCCCAATCTTCCGTGACTTCGGGATTTGCCTTACACAGCTCGTCCCACGTCACCGATTCCCTGCCCGAGGGAACCTCAACCATCTCGATACAGTTCTCGACGGGGCACACGTTGTAGCAGAGGCGGCAACCCACGCAGTCGTCTTCGCGCACATGCGGTTGAGGGCGCGAATGAATCGCGTCGTACTTGCCGTTCGAAGAAACTTCGTAAGAATACGGAGCGACAGTTTCGCCGTTCGCGGCGATCAGATCGATGCATTGATGCGCGGTGTCGTTGCAGGCCACGTAACACAAGTTGCACTTGATGCAGCGCGCAGTGTCGATTCGCGCGACAGCTCGAAACGACAGGTCGAAGTTCTTGAAATCGGAAACGCGCCGCACGCTCTTACCGCGCAGATCGTCGATTGTGGCGAAGCCTTTCGAATCCATCCAACTTGAAAGGCCGTCGCAGAGATCTTCGATGATTCGGAAGCCATAGTGCATGACCGCCGTGCAAACCTGAAGGCTTCCCGCGCCGAGGAGAAGAAACTCGGCAGCGTCCTGCCAGGTCGATATACCGCCCATTCCTGAGATTGGCTTGCCTGAGTTCGAAACAACTTCATCGGTGCCGAGGGCAGCGAGCATATTGAGCGCGATCGGCTTCACCGCGGGACCGGCATAGCCTCCGTGACCGCCTTTTCCACCTATGCTCGGCGTGATTTCGAAGGTGTCGAGATCGATGGCGACGATCGAGTTAAGCGTGTTAATCAGCGACAACGCGTCGGCTCCGCCGGCCAAAGCTGCGCGCGCGGACAGGGCGATGTTGGTGATGTTCGGAGTGAGCTTGACGATAACCGGGATCTTAGCCGCGCTCTTTACCCAACTCGTAATCTGCTCGCAATATTCGGGGACTTGTCCGACCGCCGCGCCCATGCCGCGCTCGCTCATGCCATGCGGGCAGCCGTAGTTCAACTCGACTGCGTCGGCGCCGGTGTCTTCGATTTTGCGGATGATGTCGTGCCACGCGAGCGGGCTCGATTCCACCATGGCGGACACAACGACGGCGCGGTCCGGCCATGCGCGTTTTACGTCCCGGATTTCCCGCAGGTTGACTTCAAGAGGGCGGTCGGAGATGAGCTCGACATTGTTGATGCCGAGCATTTTTTGGGAGCCGAAGTGCCAGGCGCCGTAGCGGTTCGAGACGTTGAGGACGGGCGCGCCGATGGTTTTCCAGACGGCTCCGCCCCAGCCGCACTCGAACGCGCGATGGACTTGCGCGCCGGAGTTTGCGGGCGGGGCCGAGGCGAGCCAGAACGGATTGGGGGATTTGATTCTCGCGAAGTTGATGGTCAGGTCAGACATTTATTTAAGTAAAGACCCCGGCGGCGAGACCGCCAGGGCTACCTGGATGGCGGCGGCGGCGATTTTTCCGTCCTGGGCGGCCATCACCGTCGATGCGGCACCTTTGGCACGAATGCAATCTCCTCCGGCATAGATTCCAAGGACGTTGGTTTCGAGTGTGCTGGATACTTTTATGAAGCCGCGATCGGTTTCGAGGCCAAAGACCGAGGCGATGGAAGGCTTTTGCTGTCCTATCGCCTTGACGATGGTGTCCGCGTGAATCAAGAAGGTCGAAGAGTCACGCATACACTCGAGGCCGGTTGCGTACGCGGCGACCGGCTGCGCACGAAACTCGAATTCGACGCCTTCCTTCTTCACGAACTCATACTCGTGCGGGTAAGCGGACATTTCCCGTTCCGTGCGGCGATACACCATTGTTACCCGGCTGGCGCCGGACCGCTTGGCCACCGTCGCGCAATCGATGGCGGTGTTGCCGGCCCCAATGACAACAACTTTTTCGCCGACCCGAAGACCGCCGGGGTTCATCTTGCTTTGTTCGATGAAGGCGATCCCGTCCGCGATCCGTTCCTCGCCGGGAATCCCGAGCGATGGAGTTGGGCCGAGACCCGTCGCCACGAAGACGGCATCATAGCCGGTGATCGGTTCCGATACTTCGACCCCTGTCACAAACTTCACTCCCAGGCGCGCGATCATTTCGACCTCGGCCAAGGCCACCGGGACTGGTTCGCGAAGGACGATGATTCCGTATGTCGACAAGCCGCCCCCGAGATCGCGCTTTTCGAAAACCGTTACTTCATGACCGCGCCGAGCCAGTTCGCCGGCACAGGAAAGACCGGCCGGGCCTGCACCGACTACAGCTACGCGGCGTCTTGTGGCAGGAGCGGGGCGGAAAACCTCGATCCGCCGGTCGTACACATGATCCATGGCATAACGCTGGAGTCGGCCGATCGTGATCGCCCTGTGCTCGGAGTTCAGAACGCACGCTCCTTCGCAGAGTTCCTCCACTGGACAAACGCGTGCGCAAGTGGCGCCGATCAGATTTGATTCCAGAATCGTGCGGGCCGATCCGACGACATTGGCGGTCGAAATCTTCTTGATGAAGCGCGGAATATCGATATGAGTCGGACAGGCGTGAGGGCATGGCGCGTCATAGCAATAGAGACAGCGGTTCGACTCCACCAGTGCTTCGTGATCTGTCAGAGGGGGATTTTGTTCCGCCAGAATTCGAAGTCCGTTATTCATGTTTTCCTCTCATGAGGAGGACGTAGACGGACGCTGAGACCGCAAATCCGACAAACCACGCATAGCTGTAGAGCCAGCCGAGGCTCGGGATCACAAGGCCAATCAGCGCAACGAAAATGCCGCTGGCGAGGCTCCAGACAGCGCGTGCGTTCACGCCGTTCTTATACTCATACGCTCCGCCGCGCACGTAGAGATCGCCCAGTCGCAGGCTGCGATGGCGCAGGATGAAGTAGTCCGCGATCATGGTGCCCGCCACCGGTCCGAGCAGGCCCGAGTAACCCACCAGCCAGCCCGTGATGTACGACCCGTAATCGCTCATCAGCTTCCACGGCATCAACAGAATGCCGATGACGCCGGTGATCAGTCCGCCGGTCCGGAACGAGATCAGGCGTGGATTGAGATTCGAAAAATCGTTCGAAGGCGAGACCACGTTGGCCGCGACATTGGTGTTGAGCGTCGCGATGAGGATTGCGACAAGCGCTACCAGCGCCACAACAGGCTGGTTGAACCGTCCGATGAGCGCGACCGGGTCCCAGATGGGCGCGCCGAACAGCACCGCCGACGCCGAGGTGACCGCCACGCCGATGAACGAATAAACCGTCATGGCGGCGGGCAATCCCAGCGTTTGACCGAGCGCCTGTGCGCGCTGGTTTACGGCGTAGCGGGTGAAGTCGGGAATGTTGAGCGCGACGGTGGACCAGAATCCGACCATCCCCGTCAGCGACGGAATGAAGAAGCGAAAGAACTCGGCGTTGTCGCGAAATTTCGCGGGAGCGCTGAAAACGGGGCCGAAACCGCCAGCCTTATTAGTGATCCACCAGAGGAGCAGAATGCCGACTGCCAGCATCAGCGGCGCGGCGACTCCTTCCAGCAGGCGGATGGTGTTGATGCCTTTCCAGATCACGAACATGTTGAGCAGCCAGAATGCGAAGAAGCAGATCCAGACGGTTTCGGGGTGTGCCGCGGAGCCCGGCCACACAACCCGAAGCATGGATGAGATCGCCTGGCCACCGATCCACGTTTGAATGCCGAACCATCCGCATGCGACCAAAGCGCGCAGCAACGCGGGCAGGTTCGCGCCGCGGACACCGAACGACGCGCGAACGAGAACCGGAAATGGTATGCCGTACCTGGCGCCGGCGTGCGCGTTGAGCAGCATGGGCATCAGCACGATGAGATTGCCGAGCAGTATGGTGCCGACCGCCTGCCACCAGTTCATGCCGCCCGCGATTAATCCCGAGGCCAGCATGTAGGTCGGGATGCAGACGCTCATAGCGACCCAGAGCGATGCGTAGTCGTAGACTTTCCAGGTTCGCTTTTCGAGCGGAACCGGCGCGAGGTCGGCGTTGAAGAGGCTGGGATCAGCCGGGGCACCCGGGGTCAGCCCAGCCGATTGCCGTCCGGTGGTTACCGTATCAGGCATAGCGCGCTCAATTCCGCACATTCGGGGAAAAAGGCCATTGTAGCGACAGCGGGCGAACGCATTCATTGAGGCGCCGATCGGGCGGCGGGCCTGGTAGTTTTCCTATGTTGGGTTCACTTCGTTTGGAGAATGTTTTTTTATTTTTTTGGGGAAAGGCAACTTGGCCGCGGATGAACACGAATGAACACGGATAAGGCAGGCTCGCGTTGCTGGTCATGCCACATTGTGGACCATCAAAAGCGAGCTACCGGCACGCGATGGAACAAGTGGCTTGTTTTCAGCGAAAGATAACGGAAAACGGCCGTGAACGTAGAAAGGGCATCCGTCAAGCTTTGCGACGCCGTTTAAGATTCACCATCGTTGCACCCAGTCCGACCACAAGAAGCCCTGCCGTGCCGGGCTCCGGCGCTGCCGCGTCGTTCAGCGCCGCAATCGTATCCGGGCTTCCCGGAATCGACGGATCGCCGAATAATGTCGTGGTGGTCACGTAATCCGGGGGCAAATACTGGAGGATTGCATATGGCCCTTCCACGGGAGCGAATGTGGACGTGTAGCTGAAGCCAGATGCGCCGTAATACCCTACGCCTGGAGCATCCTGACCTGGGCTTGCCTCAAGCTCCGGCGAAGCTGTCACTTCAAAATCAATCACTCCCGCGCCCGCCAGATCGAAAAGATTCTCGTTGGGATCAATCGTGGCCGTCCACGTGATGGTGCTGCTGGTAGACGTCGTGTCTGGCGCCGGCACCAGAATATTCGCAATGCCTGCGTCGGCAAAATACGGAATATAAAAATCGGTTAGAAACTGCTGCTGATTGAAGTCGCATGCGTTTTGCACGCTGAAATTGTAGGTCCACAACCCGTCGCCGGTTTGCTCTGCCGTACCGAACACGTCAGAAGAGGCGACGCAGATGGCGAAGGCCGGTCCGGTTGCAAATATTGTCGTCAGTGCCGCGGCAAAGACTATTCGTGCATGGAACTTCATTGATCTTAATCCTCCGGTAAAGTGCGATTCTCCATCATACCCGGGACGGGACTCCGGCGGGAGACCGATGGCCGCCCGAGCGACGCGCATACCGGAAGTTATGCCTTCTCGCCGACCAGCCGGCCTTTATTGCTTACCGAGATGGACGCGGTCCTTTTCGTATCGCCCTTCCAACGACCGACCGAATAGCCCGCCCACGTCGGTTGCCGGTCAACGGGAAGCTGGCGGCCATCCGTGTATATTTGGCGAAGCGCGCGGCGAAACGATTACTTTGAACACCGTCGGGCAAGCTCCTGACGGAGTTCTTCCAGCGGAATCCCCTGCCCCCTATCCAATTGGGCAACCCCTTCATCAATGGCGTGAAGAGTGGACGCATCTTCCGCGGCGATCAATTCGGGAACAGGATGGTCGATGCTCAACTCGATCATAGGCTCACTATTCAGTATTCAGTATAGTGAATGCGAACGGTGTCAACTCAACCATCCGCCAGCGCTCTTATGGACCTGACGATGGCGATAACTCCCCTACGACCGGCATTCCGCCAGTAATCCAGCGGGTGCGCCAATATCCAAACAAAAACTCAATTACCGACGGCAGCCCGACTTTATGGGACCTCACGGCTCGCTCTTGTCGCTGTTACGGTCGGGCGAGCTTTCTGAAGCGTGAAGAACGATCGGAAAGTCTTGGGACGAGGATTGCTTAAGAAGAAGGATGCACGTCTGGCTTGACCCCCGCAGCTCGAATCTCTATCCTCGTCAGGGGGAGATCGGCATGCGATCCAGTTTCCGGAAAGTTTTGACAATTGCTCTCGCCGGCGGGTTGGCCGCCGCGTTGGCTGTGGCGGCGTTTGCCCAGTCCAAGTACACCATGACGGTCAACAAGGACCGGTTGCTCAACGCGCAGAATGAGCCGCAAAACTGGTTAATGATGAACGGCGATTACGGATCCACGCGGTACTCGAAGCTTACGCAGATCAACCGGGAAAACGTCAAGAACCTGCGGATGGTGTGGGCTCTCGCGCTCGGCGGCATGCAGGACATTGGCCAGAACGGCCCGGAAAACGAGCTGAACCCGCTGATTGACAACGGATTCATGTACACTTCGGACGGCTGGGGCACGATCTATAAAATCGACGCGCGCGATCCGAACCGGGGCCAGTTCGTGTGGGTCACCGATCCCGGCGTGAAGCACCAGGGCAACACGTCGCGCACTCGAGGCGTTGCGTTGTGGGAGGACCTCGTCATCGCAAACCTTCCCGACGGCCGCGTGATTGCGGTCAACCGCGATACCGGCGAAATCGTGTGGGACAAGATGATGGCCGCCACCAACGAGTTCGGCACGCGGGAGTTCTTCGACACGGCGCCGCTCACGGCGGAGGATAAGGTCCTCATTGCCAACGGGGCCGGCGACGCCGGAACGCGAGGCTGGATCGCGGCGCTGGACGCGCGAACCGGCAAGGAGCTATGGCGGTGGTACGTGATCCCCAAGCCCGGCGATCCCGGTAGCGAGACGTGGAAGGACAAAAATAACGCATGGAAAACCGGCGGCGGCGGCATCTGGCAGACTGGCTCCTACGATCCGGCGACCAAGCTCACCATTTGGGGCACGGGTAACCCGGTTCCGCAATACGATCCGCAGTCGCGTCCAGGCGACAACCTGTACACCGATTCGGCGGTGGCTCTCAACATCGACACCGGCAAACTGGCGTGGCATTTCCAATACACGCCCAACGATTCGTGGGACTACGACGAGATCGGTGTGCACATGCTCTACGACACGATGATCAATGGCCAGATGCGCAAGGTGGTCGGCCATTTCGGCCGCAACGGGTTCTTCTATTCCCTCGATCGCACGAACGGAAGGTTCGTCAAGGCTGCTCAGTACGTCAACGACCTGAATTGGACCAGGGGCATCGATCCGGAGACCGGCAGGCCAGTCGACTACAATCCCAAGCTGGACGTGCAAATCTACAATCCGGTCGCGCGGTCGCTGCGAGGCGATCCTGAGAAGCGGACCTGTCCGACTTGGCATGGCGGTGTCGCCCATCAGCCGACCGCCTATAATCCGGTCAAGCACATCGCCTACGGGGTGGGCGTGGAAGGCTGCTTCTCACAAAACGGCGCCGAGTATAAGTTCCTCTCGCCAAGCGGCGGCCTCGACCGAAAGAACAGCGAGAAACGGACCTCCAACAGCGACCTCTACTATGGGTCGATCACTGCCTTCGACACGATCAGCCACAAGGTCGTCGCGAAAGCCGTGACGGACATTGAAATCCGCTCGGGCGCGACGGTCACAGCGGGCGGCGTAGTGTTCACGGCGCTTCAGGATGGCTGGGTGGTGGCGTATAACGACGAGACACTCGAAGAACTCTGGCGATTTAACATGGGCACGGCGCTCAAAGGCGCGCCGGTGACGTATGCGATCGGACCTAAGCAGTATCTGGCGGTGCAGACCAGCGGCCGGCACCTGCATCCGGTGAAATACGACAACTTTCAGGATTCCAGCTACCTGTTCGTCTTTGCGCTGAATTAGTTTTGCGCTAACGCTATTTCGGGAACTCCTTACAGGCGTCGGTTTCCAAGCCCCAGAATTCGACGCACTTGGCGTGATCCATCGGGCCTTTTCCGACAACCTTCGCGATCAGGAAGTCGGCAATCAGCTCGATCTCACGCTGTTGCAGCGTCGCCGGAGGGTCGGGCATGCGGCTCGGGTACGCTTTCAGGTCGGCCAGCTTTTTGCCGTAGCAGCGCCCGTCGGTATAGGCAAACTTGTCGAAGGCCGGCATTTGCGAGTTGAGGTGCCCGCACTTGATGGTCAGCACCAGACCAGCGCGGTTGAGCTTGGTTTCCCGCAAGTTGGCGCCGTCGGGCATTTGGCTGTCGGTCTTGCGGCCGTCACCGGCCCAGCCATGACACGCCTGGCAGTTGCCTTTTTGCTGAAAGAGTCTCATGCCATCGGCAAGGTCGGCGGCATCGAGCGGTTTTTGCTCCTGTCCCTGCGCTCCCGCGCCGCATGCCACTGCAAGGACCACGATTGCAATAGGCGCTCCTGAGAGTGAACGCAGCCGCCTTAGGTATTTGTCTCGGTTGGCCACGAAGGCAGTATACAGCGGTGCATGAATTGGATGGGAATCCTTTAGTGCGTGGACCTTTCCTCGGGTCGCGGAAGATCCGGCCGCCAGCCGGGACTCAGTCTTCGGCGGACCCGATATGCAGGCTGCCAAAACGGTCAGGAAGCGATTCTTCACCGAAACGTGACCCGCGTCCGTCACCGCAAAAGTGACGCGCGTTGCCATCTCCCACCAGATACCCCCTGGATGACCGGCCTTCCGTCCACTATTTGGTTATGAAAGAGTCTCCGCAAACCCAGGGCGATTGGTAAACGCTACGCCGTCGATCGCGAGCTATTTCGGGGTAAGGCGTGTCGTCAGACGCTTGCGCGGGTTCTTCATCCCAGTTGTAAGTTTGTTTTTCACTTCCCGCTCTACACGAGCTCCGATCTCGGCCACATGCTCCGCAAGAAACGCTTCGACGCTTCCCGAATCACGCTTAGCGAGTTCGCGCAAGGCCCAGGAGAGGGCCTTCTCCACCATCTCATGCCGGTCCGCTACGAGCATCCGGCAGATCCCGAGCGTGCGACTGGCATCACCTTGACCTCCGCGAGCCTTGGAATTCAGCGGAACCGTACTAACAAGCGCGGCCCGCCGCCAGCACCAGTCATCGGACTGTGCCCACCGCCGAATCAGCCCGTCGTGGATGCGACCAGTGCGCCAAGCAGGGCCCGAAACGATACAAGCAAACGAATCGATATCTCCCCAGTGGCTAATCCCATCTCCAAGTTTCTGCACCTCGTCCGTCGTCAAGGTCTGCATCGTGATTTCGTGGTTCAGCACGAGCTCGCAGGCGACGAAGCGCGGGATTCGAGCTTTGATAAGGCGATGTGCAAGCGCGAGGACTTGGGCGCGGCTTTCTGTGAAGGCCATTTTGGAGACTGCCTTTCGCAAATTCCGCAAACTGGTCGTGTTTGACGGAGCTTCACGAAGACGTCGAACTATTCGTTCCGTATCCACTTGATCCCCACGAGAGATTATCGTGCGACCGTGGTATCAAGGCAACACGTACGGCAAGATAACGATGAGTCGGCCAGGGTTTACTAATCGACATCCGGCACACGTTGATGGATAGCGCCCGAACGACCGGCTGCTCGTCAATTATTCATTCAGCAGGCGCCACTGACTGCCCCGGAACATCGATTCTCAATTCCTCGACGCCCGTTGACCCCGTGCCGCCCTCGCCAACGCCATAATGGCCCAGTTGGTCGCAGCCGTGGAGATGAACTGATCGCGATCATGGGGGAATTCGCTATCGAAGTAAGGCTGCACCGCGAGGGTGCGCGTCCTGACATACCACGACCCGTCTTCGAGCTGGGTACGGAGCAGAAATCGGACTCCACGCTGATAGACCAAGTCCGTCGCCGACAGGCCGCCGGCCTCTGCGAGGGCCGTCAGTGCCTGTCCGGTTGCATAGGCGTCGCTGGCAAGCGTCGGAAGCTGAGCCCAGCCTCCATCCGGCCTTTGCAGTGCCGTCAGTTCCCGAGCGGCTTTCCGAACGGTGTCCTTGTCGCCACCCGCCCACCCAAGACCCAGTACCTGATAGACGTGATCTTCCGTGGTCTTCGGTTGTGCCTGGCTCAGCCACATTGCCGCCTTCCGGACGGACTTAGCGTAATCCGCCTGCTGTGGCCTGGGTGCGTAAACCTGCAGGGCGCGCATTGTGATGGCGGTTGCCTCGAAGTCGCTCGACTCGAGGGGCGGACGCTGCGTGGCAATCCGCCATCCACCGTCCACGGCCTGACGGCGCCGCAGATAGCGTGCGATCGCGTCAGTTGCGGAATCCGGCGGGTAATTCGCGGCGGCGAGGCCAGCCAGAATGTAGCCGTCTGTGTCGACGCCGCCCGGAATTCCAATGTCCTGCAGGCTTCGTTCACGCCAGCTTTCCAGGTACTCACGGATCGTATTCAACTGCGATTGAGCGATACCTTCGTCGACCGAGAATCCGTTCTTCCGCGCCGCCTTCAGAGTCATCTCGGTAAGGCTGTTGCTGTGGCAGGAAACGCAGCCGGCCTTTCTGAGAAAGACTACATCGGCATGTTGAAGCAGAGGAAGGCTTTTTTCTACCGCTGCCCGCGTGGACCGGAGCGCTGCCGGCTGCGCGGGGTGTTCAACGGGCGAGTCGCGATCCCCCTCAGTGGCGCCCTCGGTGTCTTTGACTCCGGCACTCTTAAGTGCCGCCACCACGGGAGTATCTCCCTGACGCCTGGCCAGACCGAGGGCTGTGTCGTCACTGGCGCCATGATCCAGCAAAGCCTTCACGCCTTCGAGCGGAACTTTCTCTGAAGCGGCAGCGAATCTCAGGGCCGCGCCGCTCGCGGTCGCACCGCGATCGAGCAACATTGCGATGGTCCCGGAGTCGCCATTCCGGGCGGCGGCCGCGAGGGCGCGGTTCAGGTCGTCTTTGCCGGCGGACTGGAGTAACAGATCGACGCACGCCGCGCACCCGGATCGCATCGCGAGATCCGCTGGAAGCGGCTTCGTGTCGGCGCCGCGCCCGAGCAGCATTCGCATGACCGCCTCATCGCCAGCTCCGGCGGCCCTGGCCAGCACCGGCTGGCCTTCCAGCTTCGCGCCGTGGTCGAGCAATAGTTTTACGACGCCGCCGGACCCCAAATGGCCCGCTGCCAGCAACAAAGGAGTCAGGCCGTCCATAGAGCGAGCATTTGGATCCGCGCCGTGTTCCAGCAACATCCGAGTCACTTCAGGTTCATCGACGCCCCAAAGCAGCGCCGTCGCGCCGGCATCGTTGGCGGTATTCGGGTCAGCACCCTTATCCAGCAGCAGGCCAACGGAATGAGTGTCCCCATAGAGTGCCGCAAACATCAACGGCGTCGAGCCGCCGACTCCCTGTCCCAGGGCGGACTTTGGATTGTCCCGCAGCAGCTTTTCGAATTCGATACGCGCCCCGCGTCGAAGCGAATCCATCATCTTCGCGGCCTGCGGGTCCTGCGGTGCCGACGGCGTTTCGTTTGCCAACTGATCCGGCCACTCGGCACCCTGATCGATCCATGCTTTGATGACGCCAATCTGCTCTGAACTCAAAGCTCCGGTTGGGGGCATCTGCAATCCCGCCTGGCCGGTCAGCCTCAGATACAGTCGGCTGGCAGCGCTCATACCGGGAACGACTCGTGCTCCGTTGGCGCCCACTCGATTGGGCAGAGAGTCCCGGCGTCGGTCCAGCCTAAAGTTGTTGGATTGAACCGTCGGACCGTGGCATCCATAACAGTAAGCGCGAAAGAGCGGCTGGACGTCGCGGGCAAAATCAACTTTGGCGGCTGCCTGAGTTAGCAAAGCCCGGGCAATTAGGGCCACCCCGATCATGACGCCTGCCAGACAGGGTCTTCGAATGGTTCTCGGCACAGAGTAAGCCTAACTGACGGCGAAACTCGTTGCAAACTCGCCTGGACGACTTTGCATGCCTCACCATGCTGACGTCGCCTTACTCCCGTACGACCGGTATTGCGGAAGTAATCCGACGAGTGCGCTCAGTTCTAAATGAAACCTCAATAAGTGGCGAGCGCCGTACTTTCGTACCCTGTCCGATGAACACATTTCCAATGAGTCACTTGCAGCTGTTTACCCTAATATTGTCGACCAGTAACACCATATTACTTACCGGCACTGCGCGGTCATCGGCAAGTTTTTCGGGGACGATCGCTTTCTGTTTTTCCACCTGCGCCAGACGAATGCCTCACATCACTGTTTCGCGAGGAACGGCGCGAGGACCTGAATCAGTTTGGCCGGCTCTTCGAGAAACGTGTCATGACCGCTCTTTTCGAACATCACGAACTCGGCCCGCGGCGCATAGACGCGGAACTGGCGGGTGAGTCGCGGCGGTGCGATGTGATCGACTCGGCCCGCGAGGACGAGGATCGGGCACTTCACGGTAGCGAGCGACTTGCGGAAATCGAGGGTCCTGACACCAGTTGGCCAGATCGCCTTGAGCACGTCGGTATTGAACTCCGCGTGCTTCGAATCGAATTCATCGGACTTGGCGGGGTCGTAGTCGTAGTTTATGGAAGGCGGAACGGAGTCCATTAGGGCGTCGATTTTCTCATCGCGCGCGGCCGAGGGCGGCTGCTTCTTCAATGGTTCGATCTGATCCCAGAGTTCAGGGAAGAAGTCCTGAACGAAACGCTCCCGGACGGCGATGGCTTCCTGGGTGGCTTGGAAACTGATGAATGTATTGGCGAGGATAATCGAGCGCGTGGAGTTCGGATACTTCAGTGCATAGGCCTGTGCCACGGCTCCGCCGCAGGAGTGCCCGAACACGGAGATCCTGCCGAGCTTCAGGGCGGCGCGCAGACCTTCGAGGTCGTCGACATCGCGGGCGAAGCTGTATTCGGACGGCTTCGCAGCTTTGTCGCTCTTTCCGCGGCCGAAGGCATCGAAGTAAACGACGCAGTAGTGAGTGGCGAGCGGAAGCCCTGAACGTAGTGTGGGGATCCAATGTAGTGTGGGGATCCAATGTGCTTTTCAGCGAATCGGCCACCCAGGCTGAGAGCATTTCAAAGGGCGACAAGTAGACTGCGACTCGAACTTCGACTGAAAGACGCGGACTAATGTCGCTGCGACCTTCGCTGTCGGAGCTGCTGGCGGCGCGGCAATTGGAGCCGTAGCCGGAGGTGGATCTGCCACTTTGCAGCTTCCCGCAGTGGTTCCGAATCAGACTATGGCGGTGGAAACGCCCGGACGTACACTTCATTCGGGACGCACCAAGGTTACGACGATCAGTCCGTATCGAGCGCACGTGTGGTGATGACTTCGAAATAGAGTAGCGCCGTGAGCTACGCGGGAATCTTCACGGCAGTCTATTACGTAATGCGTCGCAGATGGCCAGCGTATTGCTCTCGATCCAGGTTCAGTCTCGGCCGCCGCGCCAGACTCGTCCTGCGTTGGCGAGGCAACGCCCGTCGACCCGAGTTTTCCCGATTCCGGTCAACATCTACCATCCAGTCGCAAAACATACTATCCTCGTTTCCAACGGGAGAGTCACGATGTCACATGCACGTCGAGCGGAATTCTTTCTTGTCGCCAGCGCGGCCACCATTGCAATTTTTGGAGCTTCGGCGCAGACCGGGCAAACTCGATACACCAAACCAGGCGACCTCCCCAATCCGTATCGCCTCGTGGAGGGATGGCCGACTATTCCCAAGAGCATGAACGGAGGCCGCTGGGGGGAGGTCATCAGGGTGCACGTGAATAGCGACGGCAATATATGGGTCTTTCATCGCTGCTTCAACACAGTACCGCCGGGCCACGCCACCTGCATCGGGCGGGGTGATTCCAATCCTCCGATTTTGGAATTCGATCCGTCGGGCAGACTTCTGAAGAGCTTTGGCGTGGGACTATTCGCCTATCCTCACGGATTTACGATCGATGGGGACGGTAACCTTTGGGTCAGTGACGTAAACGACGAAGCAACAGTTCTCGGCATGTCGGCCAGAAACGCGGACGGCGTGGTCATGGGCCAGGAAGTTCTCAAATTGAGTCCAGCCGGCAAAGTGCTGATGATGATCGGCAAGGAGGGCGTGTCCGGGAATGGTCCGGATACGTTCGATCGGCCGACCGGTGTTGCCGTTGCGCCAAATGGCGATGTCTTCGTGACGGATGGCCATTCGCCCAACCAGCACAACTCCGCCCGCGTCGTGAAATTTTCGAAGGAAGGCCGGTTCATCAGGACTTGGGGACACAAAGGAGCGGCGCCCGGCGATTTCGACGAGCCCCACGACATCTTCATCGGCGGTTCCCAAAGCCACGTTTATATCGCCGATCGAAGGAACAACCGGGTCCAGGTCTTTGACCAGAACGGCACCTTCATCGCGGCGTGGAAACAATTCGGTCAGCCGAGTTCTGTGTTTGTGGGCAAAGACGACACCATTTATGTGGGTGCCTCATTCCCCGATCCGACAGCCAAAAAAGGCGAGTTGAGGGGCATAGTGGTCGGGAACGCCAAAGACGGGTCGCTCAAGTTCTTCATTCCCGACCCTGCGGACCCCGACAAGCTGGATGTCGGGACATCGGCGTCGGGTATCGCGGCGGATGACGCGGGCACCATCTACGCGGCGGACGTTGCCGCACACAATCTGAGGAAGTACGTCAAGGTTAAGTAGCGACTTAGTCTCAATGCGGCGACCCCGGTACAGCGTGGCCGCATGAAATAAAGCTCCAACGGTGTGTAGAAAATCTTAAGAATCTCGTAAGGCTCGCCTCTCGTCTTCAGTCGCTCGTACTTTGAAAAGAACCAGATTCCCAAGCTTGCCGCCTGGGGAACATCTTTGTGGGGGCTCTGGGGCAAGCTCCGGATCAGCGGCGTATTATGGCGAATCCGAGATGCCGCGCGCGGGATTCTGTCCTTGGCCGGGAGCCACCGACGATTCTTAACGTGAGGCCACTCTGGCGCGGTCCGCCTTTCTAACTCGATAAACGGCATTATCAAATTAGACCCCCATGACGCCGCGCTCGACTTTCGATTATGAGTTGAGTTAGAGTCTCTGCCTTTCTTCACCACAAAACCGAGTCGCCTGACGGGCTATGATCGCTGGTGTGAGAACTGCAGCATTGCTCTTTCTCGCGGTTGCCATGATGCTCGCGCAGGGTGACCGGCCAGCGGCTATTTCTCCCGATGGTTGGCCGGAACGCGATGGGTATCTTGAGCTGGATACCGGGTTCGGGACTCTGTTCTACGCTCCCAAACGAACGATCAAGCCAGGGAAAGCCATGATCGCGGGGGTGACAAATCCATTCGCGGTCCACGCTGGAATGGAGATGCTGAGAGCAGGTGGCAGCGCTGCCGACGCGGCGCTCACGACGGTGCTGGCACAGGTGGCGTTGAATGCGGGGGCGACCGTGAGCTATGCGGGAATCCTGACGGCGGTCTATTACGACGCCAGTTCCCAGAGAGTCTTTTCTCTCAATGCGAGTTGGAACACTCCCAGAAATGAAACCGATCCACAATCGATTCCGACACAGGGGACCGCCAGCGGGCGAACGGCGCTGGTGCCCGGATTCATGGCAGGGGTACAGGCACTGCACGATCGTTTCGGAAGGCGTCCATTCGCGGAACTTTTCGAGCCCTCGATCTGGCTGGCCGAGAATGGCTTTCCACTGCCCGGGGCAATCACCGCGTGGCATCAGGCCCAGCGGGCATCGATCGAACGCCTGGAAGACACTCGGAGGATCTTCCAAAACCAGGCTGGCGAAAATTACCGCCCAAGTGACAATTTCCGGCAACGCCAACTTGCCGGCACGCTGAAAAGAGTCGCCAGCGATGGGGCGAGGTACATGTACCAAGGGGATTGGGCGCACCATTTCGTCGACGCCGTTCAGCGTGAGGGCGGCAAAATCACGCTCGAAGACATGGCATCATACAAGGCGCTTTGGACGGAGCCGGTTCGCGCGACCTACCACGGCTATGACGTCACGTCGGTGGGGCTCCCGAGCCTGGGGGGCCTACAAACACTGGGTGCCTTGAAACTGGCGGAAGCCATTAACGTGACGAAACAGGGTGACTACCGGCATTCCGCCGATGCGTTATATTCCATGATTCAGATCGCGCGGCTGCAGGCCGTGCTCGCCAACGCTCCGCCCCAGCAACTTAAAACAATTTTCCCGGGGCTCGATCCGGCACCCGAATCGCGGCTCTCCACCGCCACTACGAAACGACTCCTCTCAATACTGCAAGACAAAAGTTGGTACAAAAACTTGCTGGCGGGACAGCCGGCGCCGAATCACTCCTCGGGGGTTGTGGTCGTCGACGAGCAGGGAAACGCAGCCGCTGTACTGCATTCCTGCAATTGCCTGCTCTGGGGCACTACCGGCATATTCATAGATCGCATTTCGGTTCCCGATGCCGCAACCTTTCAGCAAGACGCTATGGCGCGCGCTGGACAAGGAGTTCGTTTACCAGAAACAACGAACCCGGTGATCGTGTTGAAAAATGGAAAACCCGTGCTGGCGTCCTCGACCATCGGCTCCGCGCTGCAGGAAGTGACGGTGCAGAATCTGATCAACGTGCTCGATCTGGGAATGGACCCGCAGAGCGCGGTGGATCAGCCGAATTTCCAAGGCCCTTTCATTGGGATCAACGTGACGGGAACGCCACAACCTCAACCGAACAAAGAGGTACTGGATGCCGGTATCCCGGCCAGGATAATCGACGGGTTGAAGCAGCGGGGGCAGGAGATATACGAAGGGCCGAACGGCACTGCGCAGTCGGGCTACTGGATCGGCATCCGGATTAATCCGAAGACACGCGAATTATCGGGTGGCGCGACACGACGGCTGCGTTCGTTTGTCGAGGGGTATTAGCGATCCGAGACAACGCCCGATCCGAAATCACTGCTGTCCGGGAGATGGGTTTTGGATTCCCGCCAAAGCTCTGAGAGTGGATAAGTTAACCGGGGTTTTGAGATTTTTCGATTTGAACTTTTTCTGGCCAAAAATGGCTCCCGAGC
>Ga0182024_10006518_pt1 | contig 25585 bp, 34 predicted proteins | sample P32metaG_FD_120480 | JGI IMG/M metagenome (GOLD analysis project Ga0182024, IMG submission 120480) | Permafrost microbial communities from Stordalen Mire, Sweden - P3-2 metaG (Illumina Assembly) | ecosystem: Environmental > Terrestrial > Soil > Wetlands > Permafrost | place: Sweden: Stordalen...
CTGCTCGCCGACTTCGGATTGTCGCTGAACATCCTGCTGCTGATCTGCGTGATGGCTGCGCTCGGCGCGACGCTGACTCTGCCGGGCATCGCCGGAATCGTGCTGACGCTCGGGATGTCGGTGGACGCCAACGTGCTGGTGAACGAGCGCATGCGCGAGGAGTTGCGCAACGGCAAATCGCCGCGCGAGGCGGTGAAGCTCGGCTACGAACGCGCGTGGTCAGCGATTCGTGATTCGAATATTTCGACCTTCGCGGCGGGACTGATTCTATTTCAATTCGGAACCGGACCGGTCAAAGGCTTCGCAGTCACTCTATGTGTCGGAGTGCTGACCGGCCTGTTTTCATGTATTGTGGTCACAAGGGCGTGGTATGACTACCGGATTTCGATGCGCAAGCTAACCCGTATCAGTGTTTAGTCACCGTTAATGAAGCTAAAAGACCTAATTGAACCTTCACGATTTCCCTGGACTGTGGGCAAACTTTCTGGTTCTCGGCGGCTCTTATCTTGACTTCGGCGATGGGCGCATACTACAAAATCGCGTCCCGACAAAATCCCTGAAAGGCGTCTTGTTGGACTCACATGGCCGATAAAGACGACATACTGCTGAACTCCCGCGAAGTCGCGTTCATGCTCGACCTGAGCCCGGACACCGTGAACGAATTTGCGCGGCGCAATATTATTCCGGCCTTCAAGAAAGGCCGCCAGTGGCGATTTCGCAAACGTGATATAACTTCTGTCAAACGTCAGCTGCGAGGAATCAACGCGGCGGCCTGACGCGACGCGGTGAAGATTCTGTCCCGCGCTGATCTCCTGGGCTGTGACCAACCCGAGGGAGCTCCCCCGATGTCCCAACCGCACGAAAGCCGCGTCTATTCCGACCTCGCGCGCTTCTACGATTTTTTCTTCGGCCGGGTTTTTGTCGATCGCGAGCATGAGGTTATTGAGAGCCTGAATCTCAGGCCCGGCAACCGCGTGCTCGAAGTGGGAGTCGGCACCGGAATCGCGCTCGACGGATATCCGCCGTACGCGCACGTCGTCGCGATCGATCCATCAGCCGACATGCTGGCGCGCGCAAAGAAACGCGTCACTGAAAACGGCTGGAAACATATCGAGCTTAGCCTCGGCGATGCGCTGAATCTCGATTATCCCGACAACAGCTTCGACTACGTTACGTCGTTCCACGTGCTGACCGTCGTGCCGGATCCGTACCGGATGATGTCGGAGATGGTGCGGGTGTGTAAGCCGGGCGGGCGCATCGCGATTACCACGCACTTCCAGAGCGCGAACAAGGCAGTCGCGGGACTCAACACGATCGTCAATCCAATCGCGCGGCAACTCGGATGGACGACCAAGCTGCGCAAGAAGGACGTGCTCAAGGGTCATCCGATCACGCTCGAGCGCAACGAAAAAATCAGCCCGATGTCAGTACACACGGTGATCATCGCACGCAAGAACAGTTGAGCCTTTAGCGCAGCGTGGCTGAATCGAACAAACCCGACTCTGATTCCCAGGAGAACGACGAACGCGTCGAGCAGCTCGCCAAGGAGCTGGCCGAACGTCTGCGCGCGATGCCCAATCGCCAGGAACTCACCGACTACGCGGTGAGCCTGCTGAAAGAGAGCAACGAGGACGCCGGCACGTCAGAGCAGGCGGCCGCGATGGTCGAACGGGCGGCGCGCAACGATCCGTTCAACCCGATCGCATTCGCAATCCCGCTCTTCGTGATCGGCGCGGTGCTGTGCGCAACGGGAATCCTGGCCGGCGTCGGCCTCGGCGTGATCGGAATCGCAGTGCTGATGGTGCTGTGGGGCTTGATCGTTGCATTCTTCAGCCGCTTCCGCCGCCAGAAGTCCTGACTGGACGAACGCGCGAATCGATGTGCAAAATACCTCATTTCAATGAGTCTTTTTTGTTGCAGAGATCGGGCAAAATTAGGTAGCCTTACGCCGGATTTCGAGCAGGCTTGCGAGCACATAGTCGTAAGAGTTGGAATTTTTCTACAGATTTTGCTGAGATTGCTGTGAGCGCGCTCGCTGCGGCGGCTCCATGGAGTTTTGGGTGGTAACGGATGGCTAAGTTTGACTGGAACGAAACCAAACGCCAGATAACCGATTCGCAGGCCTGGCAGTCGATATTCAGGCACGGCTACGAGGACACGCCGCGCAACCGGATCCTGATGGTCTCCGGCAACGTGTGGCTGCATCTGCATCCGTCGAAAGTGCAGAAGCACACCGTCCGCCTGCGCTTCACGTGGTGCATGGGCGGCATCACGTTTCTGCTTTTCCTCGTGACCGTCATCACCGGCGTGTACCTGATGTTCTATTATCGGCCGACTGCCGAATACGCATACGCCGACATGAAGTATCTCGAGTTCGACATGCCGTTCGGGATGCTGATGCGCAACATGCATCGATGGGCCGCGCACGGAATGGTAATCGCCGTGTGGCTGCATATGTTCCGCGTGTTCATGACGGGCTCATACAAACCGCCGCGCGAATTCAACTGGGTGGTCGGCGTGATCCTGCTGGTGCTGACGCTGCTGCTGTCGTTCACCGGATACCTGCTGCCGTGGGATCAACTTTCAATTTGGGCGGTGACGGTAGGATCGAACATGGCGCGCGCGACTCCGCTGCTTGGGCATGGCGGTCCGTTTCACGAAGTGCTGGGAGTGAATCCGGTTTACGACGCGCGCGCATTTATTTTCGGCGGCGCTGAGATCGGTCCGCACACGCTGCTGCGATTTTACATTTTGCATTGCATATTCTTTCCGTTGATCGCGAGTATTTTCATGGCGGTGCACTTCTGGCGAATCCGCCGCGACGGCATGTCGGGGCCGCTCTAGGCCGGGGTCGAGGCTGAGGATGGGAGACGTATTTTCGTGGTTTTTGCACCAGGGAATTGTGCGCGTGCTGTCGGTGCCGATCGGCATGCTGCTCTTGCTATATCTGATGTACGTGCTGGCAGCGCCGGAGCCGTGGAGCGACGACGAGGACTGAGCGCCTCACATAGGGATTATCATGGCAAGCCCTGAAGGTAATGAAGGCGGCATCGTGATGCGCGCGGCGGGCGCGGGCGCAGGAGCCGCGTCGCGGACTCCGCCGGCGTCGGGCGGCAAGCGCATCGAAGTCCCGATCAAAAAGGCGGGCAGCGGCATCGAAGAGAAGCTGCACACCTGGCCGTTTCTCGTGCGCAACGAATTCCTGATCACGCTGCTGGTCATCATCGTGTTGACGGTGTGGTCGCTGCTGCTCAACGCGCCGCTCGAGCAGCCGTCGAATCCGACGCGCACGCCCAATCCGTCGAAGGCGCCGTGGTACTTCCTGGGCTTGCAGGAAATGTTGGTGTTCTTCGATCCGTGGTACGCGGGCGTGGTGCTGCCGAGCTTCATTATCGTCGGCCTGATGCTGATCCCGTATCTCGACATCAATCCGAAAGGCAACGGCTACTACACGTTGCGCGAGCGATGGTTCGAGATCATGTCGTTCTTCATCGGGTTCCACATCTTGTGGGTCTCGTTCATCATCATCGGCACGTTTTTCCGCGGCCCCGGCTGGAATTGGTTCTGGCCCGGGCAGGTCTGGGATCCGCACCTGGTCGAGGCGTTGACCAACGTCGATCTGCCGTACATGTTCGGCTTCCGCGACTACCTGGCGTCGGCGCTCTTCGGATTGTTCCTGATAGGCGGCTACTTCGTGGTCGGCTACGCGGCTTTATATTTCTGGATACGAGCGAGGCCGGCGAACGATCCATGGTCCGCATTTCCGGGCGGCGGTCCCGAGATTTTGCAGAAGTGGGGACCGGTGCGCTTCGGCATCACGGGATTCCTGCTGATCGCGATGGCCGGCGTGTTCATCAAGATGGCGCTGCGGCACGCGCTCAACATCAAGTACATCCTGGTTACGCCCTGGATTAACATCTGACGTGGCCGCGAAGACCCGGTGTTCATCCTCGCCAAAGTTTTGCAGGCGCTCGGACTCGCCGACGTCGGATTTGCGCTTTACGTCGGCGTCACCCAGCCGCACGGGATGGGACACGAATACGAGTTCACCGGGATCGGAATCCTGGTATTTCTGGCCGGCTACATTATCGAGGGGCTGTGGGTTCGCGCGGGCAAATGACTACTGACTATTCGACTGAGTATTCGGACGGTGGCCGCGCGGCGGCATTTGAGGGCAGGTAGAGCAGATGGCTGGCAGACCGGGGCTTGATCCCACCGAAGAAGGAAAATCTTACAGCGCGTTGTTCGTGCTGCTGGTAGCTATTCTGCTGGTCAGCGCGGTCTGGTCGATTTGGGACGACAACATCTCGCGCCGTCCGTGGAAGCAATATCAAGTTCAGTGGGATCATCTCGCGTACGACAAGTACATGAACGATGCGGCCGAGGAGCAGAAGCGCCTCAACGCCGATCCCGAGTATCAGAAGGTCTCGAAAGAGCTGGCCGAAGCGCAGAAGCAGCTAGACTCAGGCGCGACGGCAGCCAAGCTCGCGGACCTGCGCGCGCAGTTGGTCGATCTCAACAATACCGCCAACGACAAAGATCAGTTGGTGCGGTTCACCAAGTCGTTTTTGACCGAGCGATGGTACGACTACAATCACGCCGTTCAGTACAAGCAGGACCCGGCGCCGTACAAGGCTGAAATCGACAAGCTGAACGCCGAGCTCGCGCAGGAACAAATCGTCTCCGACAAAGCCGTGGCCAATCTGCAAGCGGTGAAGGATCAGATCGAGGCGCTCAACTCGAAGGTCGATACCCTGACCGAGCAGATGAAGAAGCTGACGGCCAAGCGCGACGACTTTTTCGACAAGGCCGACTCGTGGATGATTCCGGTCAAGTTCCGCAAGAAGGTCCTGTTCCGTTATCCGAAAATTCCGAAGATTCAGCAGACTGCGATCGACGACTTCGACCGCAACGCTTTCGACGAGGCGATCGCGCGAGTCGATCGATGCCAGAGTTGTCACATGGGCGCCGACAAGAAGGGCTTCGAGAATGCGCCCGAGCCTTTTCGCACGCATCCAAACTTCGATCAGATCATTTTGAAGCATCCGCCCGACAAACTCGGATGCACGCCGTGTCACGACGGGCAGGGGCCCGCGGTCAGCTCGGTGCGGCTCGCGCACGGCGACGATCCCGATTGGGATTCGCCGATGCTGCGCGGCGACAAGATGCAGTCGCGATGCATCAAGTGCCATATCGACGTCGGCTCGCTGCGTGATGCGGACGGCAAACCGATTGCGGCGAACTACGTCGAGGGCGAGCGCATGTTCCAGCAGATGGGATGCGCGGGATGCCATCTGGTGGCAGGCTACGAGGACATGCCGAAGATCGGCCCGTATCTGAAACTCGCGTCGGCCAAGCTCGATCCGTCGTGGACCGTGCGTTGGATCGCCGATCCGCACAACTTCCGGCCGCATACGCGTATGCCGAATTTCTATTTCACGCCTGAGCAGGCGACGAGTTTGGCTGCGTTCATCATGGACAGCTCGGCGAAGAATTCGAAGGACTGGACTGCGGCGCATCCGGAGCTGCCGGCGCTCGAAGCCGACATCAAGAATCCGGCGTTCGTCGAAGAGGGCAAGGGGCTGTTCGAATCGGTCGGCTGCAAAGGATGCCACGCGATCGAGCCAGATCAATATGGAGCTCCAGTCGGCGTCGCGGAGGGCTTCAAGCCGGCCGAGGCGCGCACGACCAAGGACTTCGCACCCAACCTGGACAAGATCGCGGAGAAGACTTCGGCGGCGTGGGTATACACGTGGCTGAAAAATCCGCGCGATTTCTCACCGCATACTGCGATGCCGTCGCTGCGCCTGAGCGATCACGAAGCCGAGGCGCTGACTGCGTTCCTGATGACGCATGGCGAGAAGAAAGAAGACGCCGGCGTCGACGCCGCGCTCAAGGATCCTGAAAATATCAAGAAGGGCGAAGCGCTGGTGCGTAAATACGGATGCTTCGGCTGTCACGAGATCGAAGGGATGGACAAGGAGTCGCGCATCGGCGTCGAGCTGACGACCTTTGGATCCAAGCATCTCGACGAATTGTTTTTCGGCAACCAGACCAACATTCCCGAGACGTGGAATGACTGGACGTTCCACAAACTGCAGACGCCGCGGATTTACCAGACCAAGGACGTCGAGCAGTTGATGCCGAATTTCGACTTCGACGACGCCGACATCATCAACCTGCGTGTGTTCCTGGCCGGCGAGACCGATGGCAAGGTGCAGGAGCGCTACCGCGATCCAGGATCGGAGCATCAGACGCAAATCGTCGGCGGCCGGCGAATGGTCAATTACTACAACTGCGTCGGCTGTCATATAATAGACAATCGCGGCGGCTACATACGCCGCTTCTACTCAGAAGATCAAATCAACTTTGCGCCGCCAATACTCAATGGCGAAGGCGCCAAGGTTCAGCCCGAGTGGCTATTCACATTCCTGCAGGGTCCGACGCCGATTCGTCCGTGGCTGAAGATCAGGATGCCGACTTTCCACTTCACCAACGCCGAAGACGACACGATCGTGAACTACTTCACGGCGCTGTCGGACGTTAACGTGACGTACATGTTCATCGACACCAACCTGATTGCGCCGGCCGAATTGCAGGCGGGCGCCAAGCTGATGACGAAGGATTATTTCAACTGCTTCAGCTGTCATCAGCAGGGCGACAAGAAGCCCGAGGGGCCGGAATCGGGATGGGCACCTGATTTGGCGCTGGCGCATCAGCGGTTGAATCCGGAGTGGATACTGAAGTGGATCGCGAATCCGTCGGCGATACAGCCGGGGACCCATATGCCGTCATTCTATCCCGGCGGTCCCGACGACATCCTCGGCGGCAACCAGGACGCACAAATCCGCGCACTACGGGACTACATCTTCTGGTTTGGAACTCATCCGGGAGCAACGCTACCGGGGCAAGTGGCGGAGGTGCCGGCAAAAGTGAGTAAAGCGGAGACAGTTTCGACGAAAGTGACTAAGAAGTAGGGTATGATCGTTTAATTGATTGAATTGGCAACTGAGTATTCGCTAAACTGAATGTTTGTCCAACTGAGTAAATGTTCCGGGTAATTTCCCAGGAGGAAATGGTAATGAAAAAGTTTCGAGTTGTACTGGCGGCGTGCGCGGGTGTTGCGCTCAGCATGAGCGTCGGCGCCAGCATGGCGAGCGCCGCCGGCGGCACGATTAGCGGAACCGTGAAATACGATGGCACAGCGCCCGCGCCCAAGCCGGTCGAAGTGACCAAGGACAAGGAAGTCTGCGGGCTCCATCAGCACTTCGTAGAGGATCTGATCGTTGACAGCAGCGGCGGAATCGCCAATGCAGTCGTGATCGTGAAGGGCGCCAAGGGCGACATGAAGCCCGGCGATGTGACATTCGATCAGAAAGGATGCGACTACGTGCCGCACGTGCTCGCGTTCCCGGCCGGCAGCACTGTGAAAATCGTGAACTCGGACGGGATTCTCCACAACATTCACACCTACTCGACTGTGAACCCGTCGTTCAACATGGCGCAGCCCAAGTTCAAGAAAGTAATCGAGCAGAAGGTCGACAAGCCGGAAGTAATCAAAGTCACCTGCGATGCGCACGGCTGGATGCACGGATGGTGGGTCGCGACCGACACTCCGTACTTCGCAGTGACGGACGACAAGGGTAACTACTCGATCGCGGGTGTGCCGCCGGGCGACTACACCGTCGAAGTGTGGCAGGAGAAGCTGGGCACGGACGATCAGAAAGCGAGCGTGAAGGACGGCGCGACGGCGACGACCAATTTCTCGATGAAGCCGAAGGGCTAATCGCGGAATACGTAAGATGAGTCACGGGGCTGGAGCAATCCGGCCCCGTTTTTCTTTGGTACAATCTCGTGCGGCGCGATAGTATCTGCAGCGATGATCAAACGCCTCGATACTCTTGAAGTCGCGACCTCCGATCTCGCGGATGCGTCGTCGATCTACGAAAAGAATTTTGGCTTTTCAGTGATCAGGTCGGCGGACGGGAAGTCCGCATTGGTGAAAGTTGGCAGGGCGGAGATTCGCCTCGTCGCCCGCGCGATCGATTCGTCGAGCGAAGGAATGGTCGGTCTGTGGTTCGAGGCGGAAGACGTCGATCAAGTAGTAGCGAATTTTCACATGGCCGGTCTCGACGCCGGCGCGATTGAGATCGAGTCGGGACGCCGTATCCTTTCGATCGATCCCAAGTTCGCGAATCAGGTCCCGCTGTTCATCTTCGATCGCAAAGCCTGACCGATCGCGACCGCTCACCCCTTTTCAGACTTCGGTCGTGAACGTTGCGCGGACGGCTTCTTCGAGCCGGCGCGTCAGCTCGGTGCGGTCGGCGCTGCGCATGTTTTCGGTCGGGATTGGCTTGCCGATTATCATGCGCATCGTGAGACCGGGGGTCACGAACATCGCGCCGCGCGGGAAGAAAACGCCCGAGCCGCTGATCGACATCGGCACCGCCGGCAGCCTGGACAGGATCGCAAGCCACGCGGCGCCGTCGTTGAACTCGTGAACGCGGTTGTCGTTGTGACGATGGCCCTCGGCGAACACGCAGACGTCGAGGCCGCTTTGGATGATCTTAATCGCCTTGCGGATTGCCTGTCCGCCGGCGTCGCGATCGATGATGATGTGACCGCCGCGCTGCATCGCAAAGCCGACTATCGGAATTTTCAGCAGTTCTTTTTTGGCGACGAAACGCGGCTCTCCCGGCATGAAGGCGGCCGATGCGAAGATGTCGAAAAAGCTCTGATGATTGGCAACGAGGACATACGACTTCAGCCCGGCGAGATTTTCAAGCCCCTCGATCTGCACCTTGATTCCGCAGACCGCGATTATCCCGCGCCCCCACGCGCGAGTGACCACGGTCACCCAATGCGGCTTGTTCATGAGCGCCGAGAGTGCGGCCCCAGTCGCGCAGATCATCGTCCAAAGCGCCGACAAAAACGTCGCGACGACGCCCCACGCAAGGTTGAAAACGCCGCGCGGCGCGGCAGCGGTATAAGATGAGGTTTGAGGCTGACCTGCCATGCCCCAATACTCTGCCCGCTAGCAACGCCGCCCTGCAAGCGCGTCGATCGATTGCTTAACTCAGGGCATGTTGGGAACCGAGGGCAGACTCCCGGCCCCGGGAATCTTCGAGGTCAAGCCGCTCGTGGCGTTGCTGGTGGCGCAGGACGCAAGGATGTCGGTGGCATGTTGAGCCACATACCCTTTCAGCATATCGGTGGCGCTGGAAAGCGGAAGATTCGAACTGCCTGCGAATGACGAAGCCGCCGTGGACATCACGGCCGGGTCGCTCAACGCGGACGGACCGGCAGCGGCGGGATTCGGGAAATGACTCCCAATCGCGGAGCACAATGCGCTATTCGCTGCGGACTGCTGACCGCCGGTGAGCGCCTGCGCCGCTGACGGCACTGCCGGCATGTAGCTACTAATCTGTGCGCGCAATTCCGTCGCGCAGGCCGCCAGAAGCGCCAACGCAGCAATGATAACCGATCGTTTCGTCCAGTGAGTGCTCATCGGCCGTTCCTCCCGATCTTCCGTATCGCATTTAAACAACGATGGTACCTGAGTTTGATCGCTCCTGGGTCAGTACTTCAATTACAGCCGTGGCTAGATGCTGTCTTGTAACAATTTGTGCCATTGGGGCTCTGATACACGCCCTTGCCATTTTTGGTCTTGGCCATTCCGCCCCTGCTCGTCTGCGTCGTAGCGACTCCATTCTGGTTTCTTGTTGATTTCCAAGCGGTGCCGGTCCTGGAGTTGTATCCGCCGGCGTCCTCTCCATTGCTGCACACGACCCGACCACGCTCGTTTGTGACGCAATTAGCGAACGCGCTCGAAGCAAACACCATCAGCGTCAAAACTATCACTGAAATTCGCATTGCGATTTCCTCCTGCACAATATCGAGAAAGTTTGCGGCGACCCGCGGTTGATTGAAAAACACGGCCCGAAAAATTGGCCAGCGGTACGCCTACAAAGACTGGCAAAGGCAAGTAGTGGATAAGGGCCGTCAATCGACGCCAGAGCCGCCCGACAAATTTCATCGTCGGACTTTCTTCAGCTTATAGGCAAGGGCGCCAACGTGCTTTGCGTTCTTTGGAGAACCGGCTCCCCTCAGCAAGCGTGCTCGGACGCGATTACCACCTCCCAGACTGGGAGCGCGGAGTGGCCGCGATTAGCGGGACGCATCCGTCGGCACATCAAAGTTGACACCGGCTAATGGCGTTGGTACCTCTGATCGTAGAAAGACCGCGCTGAGCATCGAGGGTTCTATCGTGCAAATCACTGGTTTTCAGCAGTTTCTTGATATCCTGACCGTGCCGGACAACATTCCGATCATTGCGATGATGATCCTGGTGATGTTTTTTACATATGTTGCGCTCAAGCAGGCTCGGCGCAACGATCAGTTGATCGAGCATGGGCATCGCGAGCGTATTATCGACGAGATGAGGAAGTAGGGAACCGGAATGCCATTTGAGATTATCGCCGAGAATTGCACCGGATGCAGCGCGTGTGAAAAGCGTTGCCCGACCGGCGCCATCTCGGGCCTGTCGAAAAAGGTTTATTACATCGAAGCCGCGATGTGTATCGATTGCGGCGCGTGCGGCGTGATTTGCCCCGACGACGCGATCATGAACAATCACGGCGAGATAACCCACGTGCTCAAGCGCGCCGAGCGCCCGGTCGCCGTCGTCCATCCCGACAACTGCAACGGATGCGGCGTGTGCGTCGACGTTTGCCCGTTCGATTGCATCTCGCCGTCACCGGAAAACACGGCGGTCTATCTCGGCAAGGTGCAGGTCAACGAAAAGACCTGCGTCGGATGCCTGCTCTGCGAAGAGGTTTGCGGATGGGACGGAATCTACATTATGCCGTCCGGACAAAAGGAGACGTTTCTCAGCTCGCTCGGCTACGACACCAGCGAGGAAAACGCTCTTTAGTATCGACCAGGACGCTGCTTTTTTCAGTATCCACGCGGGTTCTGCTTTTTTTAGTATCTACCCGGATTCTGCTCGTGCTTGCAGTTGTGCTGTTTGTCCCGCATCCAACAGCTCTTGCCGCGGATTTGTCGCCGGGGCCTGAGAACGACGCCGACGCAGCGTGCACCGAAATCAAAACTGCGCTTCAAGCGCTCGCCGACTCGGAGCACGCCGAATCGTTCGCGCTCGATCTCGCGGCGAGCGGGGGCAACCTTCCAATCGTTGAAGCGCGGCTGTCGGTCCTGCTCGATCGCACGAATGATTTGCGCGTGACGCTCAGGCGTGTGCGTCAAAGTGCGGTCGCGCGCGACCCGATGGTCGATCAATGCACGCGGATGGGATTTCGCGCGCTGGTGATTTCCGAGAGGTTGAGTTCCGACGTCGAGAGTATGTTGTTCGGCGGCGACGATTCTTTCGCGCAGGCGCCCGCGCTCAAGCCTGGCGCGCCCGCGGCATCTCCGCCCGCTCAGCAACCCTGACTTGTCGCGCGGCGGCTTTGCGCGGAACGAAGACGGCGGCGAGCGCGAAGATAAGCAGGGCAGCCTGTGCGCCGAGCGATTGAACCGTAGGGAATATGCCGAGCATCGGAATCGTCGGCGCGTAGTTCACGAACGTCGCCGGTACCACCGACGCTTCCTGCAAGCTCGCGACGCCCTGGCCGACGAACACGATCGCCAGCGCATACAGCATGAAAGAAGTCACGTGGAAGAAGAGTCGCATCGGGATTCGATCGGCGGCGCGCTGGATGACGACGAATGTTGCGGCAAGCGCGACCGCGGCGGCAACGACACCGGCAGCGACCGCATGACGCTCGACGGTTTCGGTTGCGCCGTTGGTGAGCGCCTGGAAGAACACTATCGTCTCCGCGCCCTCGCGCATGACGGCGAGAAACGCAGTCAGGCCGAGCGCGATGCCGGGAATCTTGCTGTGCTCGGCGTCCTCGAGTTTGTGCGAGATGAATTTCATCCAGCGATCGGACTGGCCCTTCGAGGTCATCCACGAGCTGACGTAGAAGAGGGTGGCGGCGGCGAACAGTTGGAAGACGCCTTCGAGAGTGTCGCTCGCGTCGTCGGTGATCAGGTGATTGACCGCCCATGCGAGCATGATGCTGGCGACGAGCGCCGCAATCGCTCCCGCGTAGATGTCGCGCGAGCGGCCGATTCGTCCCGCGCCGCGGGTGCCTGCGGCGAGTGCGACAACGACCAGCATCGCTTCCATCCCCTCGCGAAAGAGAATGCCGAGTGAATAGAAGAAGTAGGCGACGGCGGTTTGAGTCATGGTGCGGTGAACGAGCCCTCAATTCTGAGAATGATTCTCAATTCCGATTCTAGTCGTCCAAGTTTCCGATGTCAAACGCCGTCGCGCGCGAGCCGGCGTCCATGCTTGCGACCGTCCGGAGCCGGTAGTAGCCTCAAAAGCGAAGCGGGCCCGCCGATTTTTCGTGCGCACGGCCGCTTCAAGCTTTTTTCGGAGCTTTTCTCGCGTTGAGGCGGCCAATTTCCTGATGCGATGCGTCTATTGCAGTGAGCGGGCGGGTTTAATCCGCCGCGTATGCACGCCGTGTGCGAAAGTAGTAGCAATCGTAGATCGGGCAGGCGGCGAAGTCGGATTGGCCGGGCTGGTCGATATTTTCGTGGCGGAGGGCCTCACCCGGGAACGGGTCGATGTGGTGCTCGACGCGCAAGTCGGCGATGCGCCGACAATCCGCGACCGGCTGACTTCAAACATGACCAACGTTCTCATGCGAAACCTCGGGATGCCGGGGCGTCAGTCGCCCGAAGACGTGATGAAGGTGCGCACCGCGATGCGCAGCGGCGGCGGCGCGGGCACGTGGGTCGGTGGCGAGGAGCCACCGGATCATCACTGATCACAGAGTCGACGATGGAAAAAGATCGCAGCGACTTTGCCGTGATGAACCGGATGATCGATCACATTCGGTTGCTGATCGCCGTCGATGACGAAGCGATTCCGGTCAAGAAAAAACTCGAAGCACAGGCGATTCTCAAAGATTTCCAGGCGATGCTGGCGGAAGCGCCCGAGAATCAGGAACGCGGGCGCATCAAGGGTTACTACGAGATCCTGTGCCGCGACCTAGGCGACGAGGCCGACGTCGCGGCGTTGCTTAGCTCGCTCAAGAATTATATCCCGTACCTTTAGTTCGGGCCGGGAAGTTTTCGGAGAGACGAATGAGTGTGCAGCAGATTGGCATAATCGGGGCAGGGCAGATGGGTGCCGGAATCGCGCAGGTCGCGGCGCAGGCGGAAATCGCGGTCGTAATGCACGATATCGCGCCGGACATGTGCAAGCGCGGGGTCGATACTATAGCGCGCAACCTGGACCGGATGATCGAACGCGGGCGCTTCAAGCCCGAGGAGCGCGATCGTGTGATGCGCCGGGTCGAGACCACCACCAAGCTCGAGGACCTGGCCAGGGTCGGCTTCGTGATCGAAGCGGTGATCGAAAACGAGGACGCGAAGATCGCCCTGCTGCAGAAGCTCGACAAGGTCTGTCCGCCGGAGACGATTTTCGCCTCGAACACCTCGTCGATTTCGATCACCAAAATGGGGGCGAAGACATCGCGCGCCGACCGCGTGATCGGGATGCATTTCATGAACCCGGTGCCGGCGATGAAGCTGGTCGAGATCATTCGCGGGCTGGCGACCTCGGAGGCGACGTTTCAGCAGACGCGCACACTCGCCGAGCAGCTCGGAAAGACCACGATGACCGCGCAGGATTTTCCGGGGTTCATCGTCAATCGCGTGCTGCTGCCGATGATCAACGAAGCGATCTACACGATGTACGAAGGCGTCGGCGGCGTGACCGATATCGACACCGCGATGAAGCTCGGCACCAATCAGCCGATGGGCCCGCTCGAGCTGGCGGACCTGATCGGGCTCGACACTTGCCTGGCGATCATGGAGGTGATGCATCGGGTGCTGGGCGACGACAAGTACCGTCCGTGCCCGCTGCTGAAGAAGTACGTCGATGCTGGATATCTCGGCCGCAAGTCGGGCCGCGGATTTTATGTATATGATGAGAAGGGTGCTTTGATTCCGCCACCGCGTTAATGCGTGCCGGGATACGGCGCGCGCCGGGAGGAAACCACTATGGTAAAGGCATTCATCCTTATAGACACGTCACCGGGAAAGGCGCGCGAGGTCGCGGCCAAGATTCGCGGCGTGACCGGAGTTTCCGTGGCGCATGCGGTCACGGGGCCGCACGATATCATCGCGATCGCGGAGGCCGCGGACGTGACCTCGCTCGGCGAGCTTATCGTGCACAAGATTCAGAGCGTACCGGGCGTGAATCGGAGCCTGACTTCGATCGTTGCGGATTGAGGCTCGCCAAGCGGGCGAATCGTATAGAATTAAAGAAGAACGGCATTCAGGAAGAATGGATCGATGGCTGAACTACCGGTAATCAAGCGGCTCAAAAAAGACCTCGAGACGCTCAAGCATGAGCTCACCGTGGACCTGCCCAAGGAACTCGAACGCGCGCGCGCTCACGGCGATTTGTCCGAGAATGCGGAATGGGCGATGGCCAAGCAGCGCCAGGAGTTCCTGCGCGCGCGGGTAGGCAACCTCGAGACGCGAATTGCGGAGCTCACGATGATCGACCTCGAGACGATACCGCGCGACACCGTTGGCCTGGGCAGCCGCGTCAAGCTCGAGGATCTCGACGAAGGCGGTATCGCGGAGTTCGAGATAGTCGTGCCGGAGGAAGTCGACGGCGCGCAGAACCGCATCTCACTGTCGTCGCCGCTAGGCCGTGCGCTTATAGGCAAGGCGGCGGAGGACGATATCGAAGTCGTCACGCCGAAGGGCAAGCGCGCGTACATGGTGAAGAAGCTCACGACGATACATGTACTGATGGCGGCAGATAACGGCACCAAGTAGAGCTCGGCTAATTGAAATGCGGGGCTTCTCGCCCCGCGCCCTCGGCAGGGGTGACCCCTGCACCCAGTAAACAATACTGGCGACAGGGAACGAGACGAAGTAGGGTAATCGGAATCGGCAAGTTGCCGGTTTTCAATGCTGGGCTTCTCTCCGAAACTGCCACTTAACGAAAAAGAGCGTTTGTGGGTTGATGAGGGCTTCGGCCGCCTGGAAACGATGCTCGGTCGCGAGCGCCTGCTCGAAGCCAAAGTCGTACTGCCAGACGCCGAGCACTTCCCCGACGCGTTCGATAGAAGCGAAGCCTCTGTGGCAACGCTGGTCCATCGAATCTGCGAATTCATGCGGATCGAGCCGACTCGAATCAAGCTGGAAATCTTTCCCGACGAGGCAGAAGAACTCCGCGAGAATTCGCTTTGGAGCATACCAACGAATCGGCCCGCCGGCATCTACTTCGGGCATGAATCAGTTATGGAAGAAGACGGCAGAGCGGTTATCGCGCTCAAAAGCTCGGTGCTAAAGGATCCGATAGTGTTGGTGGCGACGGCCGCGCACGAACTCGGCCACTTGATTCTTCTTGGCGACGGACACATGGATGGCAGCACACCCGATCATGAACCGATGACCGACCTGCTGACGGTATTCCTTGGACTGGGCATCTTCACCGCGAACTCAGCGGCACGGTTCAAGCATCATGATCACGGCGGCGGGTGGCACAGCTGGTCGATGCGGCGACTTGGCTACTTGCCGCAAGAAGTTTATGGCTATGCACTGGCGAAGTTCGCGGCTGAGCGCGGCGAGATCAAGCCCGAATGGTCGCGGCATCTTTCGACGAATGTCCACGCGTACTTCAAGCGCTCGAGCGCTTGGTTGGCGAAGAATGCTCTCAGTCGCCGTACATTGAATCGATCTGATCCTTGAAGTGCGCCTGGACTATTTTGCGGCGCACTTTTAGCGACGGCGTCAGCTCGCCATTTTCCTGGGTGAACGGTTGCGGAACGATTGTGAACGTGGCGACCGCTTCCACGTCCGAGAGGTGTTTGTTGATGTCGCGAATCCGCCCCTGGATGAGCGTCTTCAACGCCTTTGATTTTGCGAGCGCGTCCGCGTCCTTCGGATCGAGGTTGTTTTCTTTCAAAAAATCGACGAGATTTTCGTAGTCCGGGACCACTAGCGCGGCGAGATGCTTGCGGCGGTCGCCGATCACGCAGGCCTGGCTGATGAACTTGTCGCCGGTGAGCTTGCCCTCGACGTATGCGGGCGAAATATTCTTGCCGCCCGACAGTACTATGATTTCTTTCTTGCGGTCGGTGATCGAGATGTAGCCCTCGACGTCGATCTTCGCGATGTCGCCGGTATGGAGCCATCCGTTTTCGTCGATGGCTTCTTTCGTTTCGGCCTCGAGCTTGTAGTAACCCTTCATTATATTCGGGCCGCGCAGCAGCAACTCGCCGTCAGGAGCGGTCTGTACCTGGATGCGCTTCAATGGCAGTCCCACGGTGCCGATTCGAGTCTTGCCGTTATGCAGATTAACCGCGACGACGGGAGCAGCTTCGGTCAGGCCGTATCCTTCGACGATTGGGACCTCTGCGGCTGACAGGAACCGATTGATCTCGGTGGGCAGCGGCGCGCCGCCGGAAATCAGGTAGCGGATTCGACTGCCGAAAATCCCCCGCACGCGCGCGAAGACGAGGCGTCTGAACACGGCCATCGAGAGTGCGAGCATGGGCGGCAGCGGTTTCCCGCGATTGCGATAGTCGGCCGCTTGCTCGCCGGCATTGAGCGCCATTTTGAACAGTCGCTGGCGCATCGGTGGCGAGGTCTCGACCGTGCGCATCACGCGGCTGTGTATCACTTCGAGCAGGCGCGGCACCGTCAGCACCACGGTCGGCTCGAGTTCGGTGAGGTTCGACGCGATCTGCCCAAGGCTCTCGGCAAATGCGATCGTCCCTCCCGCCATCGCCACCGTGTAGTAGCCCGCCGTCCGTTCGAACGAATGCGCGATCGGCAGATGCGACAATGTCATGTCGGTGTTATTGAGGCCGAGTGCGGCGAGCGCGTCTTCGGCATTGGCGAGCAGGTTGCCGTGCGAGAGCATCACGCCCTTCGACGCGCCGGTGGTGCCGGACGTATAGATGATCGTGGCGAGGTCGTCGCTGCTGCCCTCGACAATCGCGGCGGGCGCCGCGCCGCTTAGCGATGCCGCAGTCATGACGGCGGGGGTTCCGTTGGCGGCGGGCGTGGACTCCGCGCCGGTGTGCATCGCGACAATTGCGGTGAGGTCGGGAATCGAGGAACTGAGGCCGAGAATTTTCTTGACCATCTCGGGACCGTTCGCCGCAATGACCTTCGCGCCCGAGTCGCTGATGACGTGGGCGGTTTCCTCGAGTCCGCTGGTTGTATAGAGCGGCACAACAATCGCGCCGAGCCCAAGAATGGCCTGATCGACGATGATCCACTCGGGGCAATTTTCGGACAGGATCGCGACGCGATCGCCGGGGCGCACGCCGAGGCCGAGCAGGCCTGCGCGCAACTTGCCGGCGGCCTCGGAAACTTCGGTCCACGAACGGTCGGTCCAGACTTTGTCGCGTTTGTCCTTCAGGAACGCGCGCGCACCGTACTTCTGGGCTTGCGCCTCGAAGTTTTGGGAAAGGGTCGCCACGCGCTCAGGCATAAGAAACCAAGACCTCCTCTTCCTCGACTGGTTGTAGCCCAAAGCCTTGTTGCCGCCAATCGCGAGCGAATGTCTGATTGCCGGGGCTGCGATCCTGCGGCCGCGAAGCGCTTGAATTTGCTGGCGAAATATGAGCGTCATGACGGCGGTGATTTAGCGCTGGTTGCGGCGGTGGAGCAGGATTTTTCATTTCACTAATAGTGGCGCGGACAGGCATAATCGCACCCAATTCATGAATCGAAAGGTGTTGGCAGGTTGCATCAGCCGCCTTGTTTGGCGCGGCGAACGCCGGTCCGGCATCTGCACGTTGATAGCGCAGAGGTGACGCTTCGATGCTGGAGCATCTGTATTTTCCGCACGACATTTCGACCTTCGGTCCCAAAATAGACTGGCTCTTCGAGCTGATCTTCTGGATCGTGATGGTCGTCTGGATCGCGGTGATGATCGCGATGGTGCTCTTCATGATCCGCTATCGCACCCGGCCCGGCCGCAAGGCGGAGTATATCGAAGGCAATTCGCGTCTCGAGATCATCTGGACCACCGCGACCACGGTCATCCTGATCACCCTGGCGATTATGAGCCGCTCAACGTGGGCCGACATCAAGGAGCATGGGCCGCCGGGCGACGTGTTCTACCAGGTGGACGCAAAACAGTTTAACTGGGAAATCACGTACCCGGGACCGGACGGCAAATTCGGCACCAAGGACGACCTTCTCGTCGAGAACGAGTTGCACGTGCCGGTCAACAAGGTTGTGCGAATCGATCTGACGTCGAGGGACGTCATTCACAGTTTTTTCGTCCCGAACCTGCGCCTCAAGCAGGACGCGGTGCCGGGCCGAATCATTCACGTCTGGTTCGAGGCGACCGAAACCGGGCAATACGAAATTCCCTGCGCGGAGCTGTGCGGCTTCGGGCATTCGGGGATGAAGGGCAATCTGACGGTGCAGTCGCAAGAGGATTACGACAAGTGGGTCAAAGACCAATACTCGCAGAACAAGTAGAACCCGCACTCGCCGGCCACTGTCCGACGAAGGAGCTAGTCGAAAATGAGTAGCACGGCAGCGGTTGCGGCACACGGCGCTCACGCAGAGCATCATCAGCTCAGCTTCATGCGCACGTACATTTTTTCCGAAGATCACAAAATGATCGGGCGCCAGTTCCTGTTCATGGCGCTGTTCATGATGTCGATCGGCGGCCTGATGGCAATGCTGATGCGGTGGGAGCTCGCGTTTCCTGAAACCGCGGTGCCAGGATTCCACTGGGTGCCCGAGCCGTTCATGTACGACGGCGCGATTCCGCCGAACACCTACAACGCGATGTTCACGATGCACGCCACCATCATGATCTTCTTCGTGGTGATGCCGATCCTCGTCGGATGCTTCGGCAATTTTCTCATCCCGCTGATGATCGGCGCGCGCGACATGGCATTTCCCAAGCTGAACATGCTGTCGTTCTGGGTCGGCGCGGTCGCGGGCGTGATCATGCTGTCCTCGTTCTTCGTGACTGGCGGTCCCGCCGCCGCGGGCTGGACGTCGTACGCTCCACTCAGCGCGGTGCCGATTTACACCGGCGTCGATTGGGGCCAGGACTTATGGTGCATCAGCATCATCGTGCTCGGCGCGTCGTCGCTGATGGGCTCGATCAACTACATCACGACGATCATCAACATGCGCACCAAGGGCATGTACTTCTTCCGCCTGCCGCTGGTGATCTGGTCGCTGTTCATCACGGCGATCCTGCTGCTGCTCGCGCTGCCGGTGCTGACGACGGCACTCGCGCTGCTGCTGTTCGACCGGATGGGCGGCACGCATTTCTTCCTGCCTGCGGGCGGCGGCGAGCCGCTGCTGTGGCAGCATTTGTTCTGGTTCTTCGGCCATCCCGAGGTCTACATCATGATCCTGCCCGCGATGGGGATCTCGTCCGAAATCATCTCGGTGTTTTCGCGCAAACCGATCTTCGGCTACCGCGCGATGGCGTACGCGATGATCGCGATCGCGTTCCTGTCGTGGGTCGTCTGGGGCCATCACATGTTCCAGTCGGGGATGGACCCGGCGCTCGGCAGCAGTTTCATGATCACGACGATGATCATCGGAGTGCCGTCGGCGATTAAGACTTTCAACTGGCTCGGCACGCTCTACAAAGGCAACATCCATTACACGGTGGCGATGATGAACGCGCTGGCGTTCGTCGCGATGTTCGTCATCGGCGGGCTGTCGGGAATCTGGATGGCCTCCACTCCGGTCGACATGTACATCCACGATACTTACTTCATCGTCGCCCATATTCACTACGTACTATTCGGCGGTAGCCTGTTCGGCATATTCGCGGGAGTTACCTATTGGTATCCCAAGATGTTCGGCCACATGATGAGCGAGGCGCTCGGCAAGGTTCATTTCTGGATTACGTTCGTCGCGTTCAACTGCACGTTCTTCCCGATGCACATCCTCGGGATGGCCGGGCACATGCGCCGGATTTACAATCCGCAGCAGTACGATTTTTTGAAGCCGATGATTCCGATCAACGAATTTATCTCGATCAGTGCGTTCGTGCTTGGCGCCGCGCAGTTCCTGTTCCTCGCGAACATAATCTACAGCTATTATAAGGGCGAGAAGGCCACCGAGAATCCGTGGCACGCGAATACTCTGGAGTGGACGACGCCGTCGCCGCCGCCGCACGGCAACTGGCCCGGGTCGGTGCCGGTCGTTTACCGTGGACCGTACGAGTACAGCTCGCCTGAGGTCGCGGAGGACTTTCTGCCGCAATCGCAGTTAGTCGAACACACGACGGCCGCGGCGGATTAGTCAGTCGAATAGCCAGTGATGAATCAGTCGCCAACTGAGGTTGAGAAGACGCGCGGACTGCATCGCTTTGCGATGCTGACCGCGGGCGCCACCTTTTGCCTCATCTTCGTCGGCGGACTCGTCACCTCGACCGGTTCCGCGCTCGCCGTTCCCGACTGGCCGCTCGCATTCGGCAAACTGATCCCGGCGTGGCAGGGCGGCATCCGTTTCGAATTTGGCCACCGCCTCGCCGCCGGCACCGTCGTCGTTCTCACGCTCGTGCTGATGGCGTGGGCCTGGCGCGCCGAGCCTCGCAGATGGGTTCGCCAACTCGTAGTTCTCGCGTTCGGTTTGATTATCGTGCAGGCCGTCCTCGGCGGAATCACCGTGTTGTTCGAATTGCCGCTCGCGATCGCGGTCACGCACGCCGCCACCGCGCAGGCGCTGTTCTGCCTGATGGTCTCGATCGCTATCTTCACCAATCCGCGCTGGGATTCGACGCCGCACATCGACGAGCCGCCGTCGCGAATCCCGCTGACGACGCTCGCCGTCGCGACCACCGCTATCATCTATATGCAAATTCTCGTCGGCGCGCTGATGCGGCACATGAGCGCCGGGCTGGTGATCCCCGATTTCCCACTTTCATTCGGCTATATGGTGCCGCCGTACTGGAACGAGTTTATCGCGATTAATTTTGCGCATCGATGCGGCGCAGTGGTCGTGACCGCGATGGTCTTGTGGACTGTCACGCGCGTGCTCCGGACGCATCGCGAGGTAGTCGCGCTTCGCCGGCCCGCGCTCGGCTTGTTCCTGCTGCTGGTCGCCCAGATTTGTCTCGGCGCAATCACAATCTGGAGTGGCCGCTCCGTCATTCCGACGACCAGCCACGTCGCGGTTGGCGCAGCGGTGCTGGCGACGAGCCTGACGCTGACGCTTCGCGCGTATCGCATTCTCGGTGTGCCGAATCGCGCGCGTTCGATCGAGTCGCGAGCAAGCTCGCGCGTAGTTGAACGGCAGGTGACCGCGTGAGCGCCAAAGTGGCGACCGCTGAATCAGCGCTCAGTCTGCCGCGGGGCCGTGTGAGCGACTACTTCGAGCTGACCAAGCCGCGCGTCGTGCTGATGGTGCTGGTCACGACGTTGGCGGGGTTCTATCTTGGCGGACGCTCGGGATTCGACGTCACGCTGGCGCTGAATCTACTCGCAGGCACTGCGCTGGCTGCGGGCGGGACGCTCGCGCTCAATCAGTACGTCGAACGCGACACCGACGCGATGATGGATCGCACTCGCAATCGCCCGCTGCCCGACATGAGAATGCGACCGGCCGAAGCGTTGGTATTCGGCGTTATCGCAACGGCCGCTGGCCTCATTTACCTGCTGCTCGCGACGAACCTGGTCTGCGCGCTGGTGACCGCCGCGATCGCGATCGTTTATCTCGGCGCATACACTCCGCTGAAGCGCTACACCTGGATGTGCAACATCATCGGCGCGATTCCCGGCGCGCTCCCGCCCGTCGCAGGATGGGCCGCGGCACGCGGCGGCCTCAACTGGGAACCAATAGTGCTGTTTGCGATCATGTTCCTGTGGCAGTTGCCGCATACATTCGCCGTCGCGCGGCTCTACCGCACCGACTATGCGCGCGCAGGCATACATCTTCTTCCGCAGGACAATGCGCGCGGAGGAAATGCCTCGAATCCAATCGTCATCGCGGGAAGCCTTGGCCTCATCGCGGTGGGTGTCATCCCGACCATGCTTGGCTTCGCGGGAATTCCGTACATGGTAATCGCCGTTGCGCTTGGCGTCTGGATGTTGGCATTTGGCGTTGCGATGGTGCGCGCGCCCGGCAATTCGAAAGCGGCGCGGCGGTTGTTGCTCGCGTCACTGGTATATTTGCCGATCGTGTTACTGGTACTCGTGCTGGATCGCGTGTGAGTAATGGAATGAGTACCCTGGTTACGCGCGAAGAGCGCAAAGAGGAAATCTGGCGGACGCTGAAGATACTAATCGGCGTCATGGTCCTGCTTATAACGATCTCAGTCGTGACGATCATAGTGAAGCATCATTGATATGGCCCTTGGCATGACAGCCTCGACCGTGAAAGTTCGCCCGCTGGTGGCACCAGCTCGCCGCGGCCGAACGTCCGAATCGGGCGCGGGCGGCGATCAGGTCGAGCGTCCATTCATCAGTAGCGCGATGCTCGCGGTCATGATGGTTATCGCGTCCGAGATGATGCTGTTCAGCGGTCTCATCGGCACATTCCTGGTCTATCGCATGTCCGCAGCCTTCTGGCCGCCGCCGTCCCTGCCGCGTCTGCCGATCGCGGTCACCTGGGTGAACACTTTCGTGCTGTTGTCGAGCGCGGTCACGATGACGCTCGCATTGCGCGCGGTACATCGCAGCCGCCAGCGCCTGACCCGCCGTTATCTGCTCGCGACGCTCGCGCTCGGCGTGACGTTTCTCGCGGTGCAGGGCAGCGAATGGGTGCGGCTGGTTGCGCACGGCCTCAAGCTGTCCAGCGGCATGTACGGCGGCACGTTCTATTTGCTGATCGGATGCCACGGCGCGCACGTGACCGCCGGCGTCATCTGGCTCGCATGCGTGGTGTGGTTTGCGATGAGCGGCAGGTACAACGCGCGCAACGCCCACGCGATTGAGCTATGCGCCGTGTACTGGTATTTCGTCTGCGCGGTCTGGCCGCTCCTGTTTGGGTTGGTATATCTAATGTAGTCTGGCGTGCGGAGTAAATGTGATGACAAAAGGTGCAACGCTGAAAGCTCTGACGACAATGATCGCGAGTGCGATCGTCGCGGCGCCCCCGCGGCTGGCAAACGCTTGCGCGACCTGCGGACTGGCGGAGGGCGATCAAGCGTTCCACGCGTACAAAACCAGCGTGCTGTTCATGTTGGTGTCGCCGTACGCTTCGTTTGCCGCGATCGGCGGGATTACTTTTTTGGTCTATCGGCGATCGCAGCGCAAGAATCACAATTCCACTACCAAGTAGTCAATTCAAATGAACACTGACTATAGCTATTTGCCCCAAAGAGGATTGTCGCGATGAGCGAGGCTGCTGCAGTAGATACTCAACAAGTGCACGATCAGTTAGAACCGTCGCTTACGCCGGGAAACCTCGGCAAGCTCGGGATGTGGTCGTTCCTGGCCGGCGACGCGATGACCTTCGGCGCCGCAATCGCCGCGTACGGCGCGCTCCGCATCGACAATCCAAACTGGCCGTCGCCCGCCGCATACCTCGGCATCACCACCACCGCGATCATGACGTTCATCCTGATTTGCTCGAGCGTCACGATGGTCGAGGCGCTCGGCTCGATCCAGACCGGCAGGATGGCGCGGTATCGCAACTTCATGGCGCTGACCGTTCTCGGCGGCCTCGTGTTCCTTGGGATGCAGGCCTTCGAGTGGCATCACCTGCTCGGCGAAAAAGGGATGTCGATCAAAGTCGACCTGTTCGACGCGACCTTCTTTATCCTCACCGGCTTCCACGGCTGTCACGTCTTCGGCGGCGTCGTATACAACAGCGTATTGCTGATTCGGGGCATGACCGGCAAGCTCACGCCGGCCAAGGCGAACCTGGTCGAGATCGCGGGACTGTACTGGCACTTCGTCGACCTGGTCTGGATCCTGATCTTCACGTTCATCTATTTGATCTAGAGAGCGAGTTTCCAACGGCCACGGGCTGGAGATAAATTCAAACCATGACGACCCAAGCTGCGATTTCAGGACACGAGGCCGAACATAGCGGGCCGAATTACATTGCGGTTTTCATTTATCTGTCGGTGTTGACGGCGATCGAGCTGGGCGTATACGCGATCGGCCTTCCGCAAGTCGCCAAGGTCGGTCTGCTGGTCGCGCTGGCGTGGGCGAAGGCCGTGCTGGTCGCGATGTACTTCATGCATCTTGCGATGGAGCGAAAGGCGCTCGCGATCATCGCGATAATTCCGGTGATACTCGTCACGTTTCTGTGCTTCATGCTGCTGCCCGATCTGACGACTCGGATGTGGACCAGGTACGACCATCCCCGGCCGGTGACGAATCCCGCCGAGATGGGTGCGAATCCCGTCGCGCCGCCCCCGATGCAAACGCCGTAGCATGGCAAGCTGATTGGATTCTTACCATTCGCTCGCGCCCCTCAACGCCTTCCTCAACGGATGCGCCACAGTACTGCTGCTGGCGGGATTCATTTTCATCAAGAACGGCTGGGTGCGAGCGCATCGCGCGTGCATGATCACCGCGATGGGAGTTTCCGCCGTCTTCCTGACGTCATACCTCGTCTATCACTACAACGTCGGCAACGTGCGCTTCAGCGGCGAAGGATGGGTCAGATCGTTGTACTTCGCGATTCTGATTCCGCACGTAATCCTGGCCGGCGTGATCGTGCCGCTCTCGATCGCGACGATTGTGTTCGCGCTCCGCGGTAACTTCCATCGCCATCGTCGAATCGCGCGATGGACCTGGCCACTGTGGATGTACGTCTCGGTGACGGGAGTGATCGTTTACCTGATGCTCTACAAGATGTACACGCCGATATATCCGCTGCCGGCAACGGCGTTCGCGCAGTCCGCCGCGCGCTGAAATAGGTAACCAGCAAATAGATCAATTGCGATGCGCGAATGTCCCTATGCCTTTGCGCTTGGACGGCTCGATACCGCCTGATGCCATCGCGCGAGGTTCTTTTGATTCTCCTGGATCCTGATTTGCGTCGTGCGCCCGAAATCGATTCCGATCAATGCCGTGATGTCCGCGATCGTGTAGCGCGGGCCCGCGATAAATTCGCGATCGGCCAGCACCGTGTCGAGCCATTCCAGCCGTTTGATCGCCGCACTCTTGCAAACCTCGCCGTATTCCTTCACTTGCGGGATGCGTCCTTTGAAGAAGTCGCTGGTGTTGCGGAACGAGCCCGCAGCCATCCCTAGCACTTCGAACTCCATCCGCCGGTTCCACATCTCGACGACGCCCTTGTCCTTCGCATCGACACCCATCAGGGGAGGCTCCGGCTTGATGTCCTCGAAGTAACGGCAAATCGCGACCGACTCCGCGATATGAGTGCCGTCGTCGAGTTCGAGCACCGGTATCCCGCCCATCGGATTGATTTTCAGAAACTCGGGCTTGCGATTGTCGGCCGTCGCGATGTTGACCTGCTCGAAGGGAACGTTGTTGATGCCTTTTTCCGCGAGAAAGACCCGGACGCGGCGCGGATTGGGAGCTCCAGTAAAGTCGTATATTTTCATAATGGTTGCAATTTAAAACTGTCC
>Ga0182024_10006519_pt1 | contig 25583 bp, 26 predicted proteins | sample P32metaG_FD_120480 | JGI IMG/M metagenome (GOLD analysis project Ga0182024, IMG submission 120480) | Permafrost microbial communities from Stordalen Mire, Sweden - P3-2 metaG (Illumina Assembly) | ecosystem: Environmental > Terrestrial > Soil > Wetlands > Permafrost | place: Sweden: Stordalen...
CCAGTGTCTGGTTCTACAAAGGTCTCCCCTGGTCCCCAGCCGCCTGTGACAAAACTCTGCGTATTCTGAATCATAGAGAAGGCATTCTTCGCAGCGAGCAAATGTTCCTCGCTGTCCATGGCTAAATATGCAGCCATAGCAGAGCTGAGAGCGTTGACGTAACTATAGGCATGTTTGCCCGGAAGAACATTCTTGCCATCAGCAAGTGCCTTGAAGTACGAGTCAAGCAGAAAGCGTTTTGCCAGTTCCATGTATTGATTCCCGGCACCGACAGAAGCGGCAAGGAATAGGTTCTCCGGCAATGTGTAAGTTTCATCCCAGCTGTAGGTCTCATCTTTGCCACGATAAGCCTGGAGTGCAGGTCCTCGTTCGTAAGCTCTGTCCGGCAGATTTGGCAAGGCTGCTTGAGTGGTGGCATCCAAGATTTCTAATGCGCGTCGATCACCTGTATATTTGTAAGTGTCGATCAGACCGCAAACTAACTTGTCATAAGTGTATGCGGGGAAGCGCATGTCCTGAAATTGCGCAGCGGTCACAGTCTGAGAGTAGCCATCCAGAAGGCGGCGAATTTTTGATGCGGTAGCAGGTGAGCCAGTGACAGCATAGCCCCGAGCCAAAGCTGAAAGCCATTGGCCGAAGCAATGACCTGGTGCAAACCCGGGCCCATCGCCCCCGCGGTAGTTTGGATTTTCAGCGTACCATCCTCCCAGGTCAATTCCTGGTGTTGGCAATCCGGCTCTCCTACGCAGCGGCATGAGCATGGAGTCGTCTGATATTTGCAGGAGCACAGCCTGAGTTTGTTGGAACTGAGTCTCACAATTGCAGTCTCCAAGCTGAACATTCGCATAAGAATATTCATTCATAAGTTGATATGGTGGAGCGGGGCTGCGCGGAGTTTGCGCGTAAGAGGGTGCAATACCGCCCATGGTGCGATCAACATAAGGACCCGCTAGCAGAATCGCAGCGGACCGTAATAAAGAACGACGTGAAAGTGGATTCGAGAATGGCATGTTCATATATTCAATGTAAATTATCGTGCTTCTTTGGGCGGATCGAACTTCCACCCCCTGGATTGTGAACTTGCGATAACCTTGCTCTCGGCTTTAGATAATCCAGCCCAACCGGTATGGACGGGCATTCCCGGATTTGGCTGGGCGGGCATTGTGGCAGAGTTAGCAACTGATAATGACAACTCGTGCTTTTAGACACATACTCAACATAAATAACCTCGTCTGATATGGATAACCGTCCACCGCGCTGCCCAAGGTCCAGGATGCCAAATACAGCCCCTCCAGTTCAAGCTCAAAATACAGCCTCTCCGGTTCAAGCTGCAAATACGGTGCCAGCCGCTCAAGCTCCATTGGCAGAAACAGCGCAGGAAAGCACGAGTTTCGTTGCCACACCAGCCAAGAGCGCTCGGGTCGGCACCACTTTCATCAGAAACATCTGGCATTTTGCTATTCCGGGCGAATTGGTCAAACGAGGCAAAACCACATCCAAAGTAATGCTTGGGGAGCCGGTCTTGATCGGGCGCGACGCGGCTGGCAAAGCGTTTGCGCTCAGAGACATCTGCCCGCATCAGGGCATTCCGCTGAGCGAAGGTTCCTTTGATGGGACTGAAATACAGTGTGCGTTTCATGGCTGGCGTTTCAACACTGATGGTGTCTGCACTGACATTCCATCGCTTGTTCGCGATCAGTGCATGAATGTTTGCGCGGTGAAAACGAAGTCTTACCCGTGTGCAGAAGTGCAGGGAAATATCTGGGTTTACTTTGGCGACAAGACCGACGATCTTCCAGATGTGCCAAGGGCACAACGCCTGGACAATGGCTATTTCGCTAAAACATTCACGTCGTTTGTCATTCCCAGCCATTTTGACTACAACGCTCTGGCGCTGCTGGAACCATCGCACGTTCCTTATGTGCACAAACAATGGTGGTGGTCGCGGTCAGGCAAGTCGATTAAGGAGAAGTCCAAAACATTCGTGCCATGCGAAACAGGTTGGACTATGGTGGCACATAAGCGGCCCAAGCAGTCGTTTTTGCTCAACGTGTTTGGCAGCGATATCGAGACTGAAATTGGTTTTCGTCTGCCTGCCTACAGATTGGAACACATTCTGGTTGGTGGAAAGGCAGTTCTATCTGGCATCACGATCTTGACTCCAGTCGACGAGAAGTCAACGGAGTTCATTCACATCACCTACTGGACGGCTCCCCTGGCGCGTTTCATAGCGCCGTTGGTGAGACCATTCATCGATTATTTTGTCGGCACATTTGTGGGACAAGACAAAGCCATGGGCTTCAAGCAGGCGAAAGGACTTCGCTTCAACCCCAATCTCATCCTCAACATAAAAGATTCTGGAACCGCCGGCAAATGGTATTTTCAGTGCAAAGAGGAATGGGCAGAAGCACGTGAGCAAGGGCGTGCATTCGTCAATCCGATCAAAGAAAGTATCTTGCGCTGGCGCACATAACTTGATTTGTTTTGCATTCGCTGCTCTCCCCGGCAATTTTTCTCCCAATGGATGGCCATTCTATCGCCAATCCAATTATTGCGCTTAGAGGGCGTACCTGCTGGACGACAGAGAAAAAATCAGCGCAGCAAGAACGGCAAGAGCCAATCGCATAAATGACCATCCTTATACTAGAAAACATTTTACAGCACCGCCTAACTTCAAACCCATAAGCCGCTTGCTGAAGAAGTTCACACATCATGTTGTGGCGGAACTATAAACAATCGACCGAGTCGTGAATTCTAATCGCATTGGTCCAATCGGACTGATTATAAGGAGCTTTAATGAGAAGCAAAATCGTTTATTTAATGGCAGCCGGCCTTGCACTCGCGACAGTGAGCACGAGTTCGCAAAGCGCATCGGCAAAATACATGCACAACATGTATAAAGATAATACAAATACGTATTTCACTAGTGCGACACCGTTAACGGTGACAAGCACATTCACACCCAGTTCCACGAGCACTGAGATATTGCAAGGCACGCAGCAGCGTGTTATTGAAAGCCCGGTCGTCTTCGCTGGAAACTGCGCTCGATCGAGCAAGGCAACTTTGATTGAAACGCAAGTCTCGAGTCCCGTACTCGTGCAAAGCACAAACACTATGCCGATCACCGTGGAAGATCGAGTAGTCAAAGCGCATCACTTATTCAAGATCGCGCTGTGGCCAATTTTCAATTTCTCTATCAAATAGAGAATGTCCACGGACCCCGGTATTAGGAACGAAATTAACCGAGAGCGTTGCTATTGGCACGCTCAACGGTAGGAGAACGTATGAAAGTAAAATTTTTGGGAGTCACGACAGCAGCTGTCTTAGCAGCAGCCTTTGCTGTGATGCTGCCACAGACAGCTGTTGCCAGCACAAGTTCTGACCAATTGGAGATTAAGCAGCTGAAACTTCAGCTGTCTCAATGCAAATATCATAGAATGCATCGCAGGCACTACACAGCTTCAAAACAGGTCGTCGTTCAAAGTCCTGTTATCCTTCAAAGCCCTGCCGCGAAGGAAATAGTTGTTGAGAAACAGGTTTTTGTTGACAGACCGATCAACACAATCGAAGAAAAAGTTGTTGAGAAACAAGTTCTTTTAAGAAGACCGGTGGAGTTTGAGCAACGAGTGATCGTTGAGCACTCCAAGCATCGCATGCACTTGCTGCACTTGGGCATTCCATTCATCGGAGTGAATCTGTTTTAGACTGGGACCACAAAAATGCTCCAACCACAAATGGATCAACGGTCAAACGCGACTAGTCTAGGACTGGTCGCGTTTGGTTGCGACGGAGCGACTGCCAACCAACGATTTCAACGGTTGGTACTCAGAGTACAAACGATTGATCGACGCAACGTCGCGAACCCCTAGATGGGTGCCACCACTGTTAGTGACAGCGAAATACATAATATCGCTGCGATTCAACGAGTGACCGGCGATGCCTAACGCATGTCCGACTTCGTGCAGATACGCTTTGCGTACCTCCACGTCTGTAAGCTCTCGCTCAGGTAAGCGGGTTAAGAGCATCATTTCAACTTTGTGGATAATGCCGCGGTTGGTTGCTGTATTGAGTTGTCCGTAAGTTTTTGTTACGCCTCCTTCCGTGCCTTCGGGACGTTCCTTAGCCTGGCTGCTCCAGCGAACGACAATATCGGCGGATTGTGAATCAGAAACTTCCAACCAGGCGAGCTTGCCGTTGGAGGCAGCGGTCCACTCGTCAAAGCAAGATTTTAGAGTTGTGGGGAAGGAGTGACGATAAAACGGTACAGAATCGGAAGGCTGAAAGAAGACTTTGACGGGCAGCTTATCCGCCGGCCAACAGTACAGCCCGTCCTTGTCAGCCTCGCTCAAGTAGTCTGGCGCCGAGGATCGCAGCGAGGAGTCCCGACTGCTGCGGACATCGGAGGTATTGCCGTTACTTCGCTTGAATTGCAGGAATCCAAATGCGGAGTGAGATTGTGCTGGACAAAATGAAGCGGACAACACCAACACAACTAGCAGCAATGTTGCACAATGCTGGGCGAGCCGAGAGATTCGGTTGATCATTCAGTTTGGTTTCCGGGTAATTAGGAACCGGCCGGCAGAATATTCTTTTCCGGCAGACCTAGTTGATTGAAGCATACAGTGTGATTTTCAGCGCGTTTTTTCACGGCGACTTCACTTTCAGGCGTTTCAATCGGAGGCGTTTCAGATTCCGGGCGTTTCAATTCGGGCGTTTCAATTTTTCGAGTCGATCCGAAGCGCAAGGAATTGGCGCTCGGTTAAATAGGTCAGATAGGGTTTGTAGTTGACGCATGCATCGCCTGCTCAGCCTCGTAGGCACGGAGTTTGGGCAGCGCCTTAGTTGCTGCAATTTCACCGGCTTTGATTGCGCTTTGGAGCTCCTCTTTCTTGAAGGAAGTCATTTTCATCCACGGAATCTTTGGCTCTATCAAAATATCGGCTTTATCAACTGCCTTATTTTCGATCTCTGAAAGAAGAATGCTATCCACTCGATCTCCGTAATTCATAACCGAGTTGTACTCTTTTTGGTCGACTTTCTCCAAATATGCCTGCAGGCGCACCGCCACTACAATTGGTGCCCCTTGTGCTTTAGCAATTTCCGTGGGCAAGTTTTCGCGCACACCACCGTCAACCAGAACTTGTTCGCCAACCTTGACCGGGCGGTAGAACCCCGGCATCGAGTTACTGGCGCGGATTGCATCAGCGATGCTTCCCTTGCTCAGCCAAACCGCTTTAGTCGTCGTCAGATCAACAGCGGCAGCCGAAAACGGAATTGGCATATCCTCGATTTTGGTAATCCCTTTAGGAAGATGATTGCTGACAAATTTGGAGATCGATTTGCCACTGTAGAGTCCGATCTGCGGGTGGATACCAACAGCGCGAGCTAAAAGGTATGGTGCAAAATACGAAACTGCTTGCATCTTTCTGTTGGCAGGGAAATACGCTTTCTTCAACTCTCCGGAAAGAGCAAGACGCTCAATCTCGCTAACGGGAACGCCTGCGGCGTAGAGCCCACCAATCATCGCTCCGATGCTGCTGCCCGAGACAAAGTCAGGGCGAATTCCTGCAGCTTCAAGAACCTTGAGCACGCCGATGTGTGCTGCGCCTCGCGCACCACCGCCAGCCAGAGTAAGCGCCAATCCAATGTGTCTTGACCTGGGCGCTGTAACTTGATTGCGGTCACCGTCTACAGTAGCGTCAGACTGCTTAACGGCCGCGCCGTTAGGAATTGCATTGCTGCTCGGTACAGAGAGATTTGCGTCTTTGCCATAAACCTGGGTGCCCTGCGTCGCCTGAATCACTAGAAACCCCGCCAGGGCGAGAATTCCTTGCCTGGTTTTATGCTCTTTCACTTCTCTCCTTCGCCGTTAGTTGGAACAGAGAGAGACGGGCGGTCAAGAGATAAGTTTCGCTGTGCAACGTAAGTTTAAACATGCGTGCCGCCCTCGTTCTTATTAATTGCGAAGATGTGACCCCAGTCACTTGCATCTTGTTACTCTAAGCACTGCTAACTTTGTTTCGCAATGATGTTTACTCAAGGATGAGGGTTCGGGTCTCGGTGCTGTTCTATCAGGCAATTGGTTGGTAAGATCGATTTGTATTTCGGGAGTGCTCAACGATGCTCAAAAATACCTTGGCGGCATGTCTTGGTTTGCTAGTTGCTTCAAATTTGTTTTGCTATGAAAGTGTAGCGCGCGACAACAGCTGGGTGACGAGGTCCTATGAAATAGCGTCGGCGCCTACTCAGTTGACAGTCACTAAGTCGACACTGATTAAGTCGCCCGATCCTAAGTCGAGTATCCAGCTTGGTCCTATGCCGATTATGCGTTAATTTACCCTCGGTTCTAGTTTCAGGCGGCTCAGGAGGCAAATCTGAGGGTCGATGACTTAGTGACAGATAATGTTTGGACTGTGATTAAAAGAGATCGGAAAGGCACCGAAAGTGGTGCTTAACAAAAGAGATGGTTTCTTAAGCCAAGAGGACTCCGAATGCCGCACCAAATGTGGTGCGACATTGCGATTCAGCATTGTAATGAAAGACAGACAAAGTGAGCCCACAGGTTTTGCTTCATCAACAAAGCTTGTCTGCCGCATCGTACCGTATGGTTGATGCAGAATCCCGTGCCCCAGGCCAGAAGAGGATCTCGTTACAGGCTCCGGGTCGTTTCCGTCGTTTATAGCGTTTTAGTCGAATTTCTGGTATTATGGGTCTAGATGTAAACATATAAATGGGTGAACCTCATGCACAGCGCACCAACATTCCTTCCAACGGCAGACGAGTCAAAGGCTGCGATTGCCATCGCTGCCGCGCTGCAAGTTCCACGCCTTGAACGAGAACCAGTCCTTTTGCTGCCCAATGGACAGAAGCAGTCAATACCGGCTCCTCTGGCTGGCGTGCTGGCAATTGCCGCTCAAGCCATGATGAGTGGTTACGCAGTCTCTGTCACCATTCATAGCGGCGTTCTCACTACCAAGCAAGCAGCAGATATGCTGGCTTGCTCTCGGCAACATGTCGTCAAATTGATCGATGAAGGCAAGTTGCCGGCCGAAAAAATACCTGGCGGCACCCACCGACGCATACGCCTCAAAGACCTCCTTGAGTTTATGAACAAGGAAGATGTGAGGCGAGACCAGTTATTGGACGACATGGCAGCCATCACCGAAGCCAGCGGCGGTTACGCCGAATTCCATGAGTGGAAGAGGAAAAGGGACAGCAAGTAAACAATGGCATTTGCCGCACTTTATGATGCGAATGTTCTTATTCCTCATGAAATCAGAGACATACTCATGATTTCGGCAGCAACGCGACAACATGCCGTTTACTGGTCGAAAGACATATTCGATGAGTGGACGCGCAACGCTGTGAGAAAGAAGCTATCGACAGAAGAAAACGTTCTTCGATTCCAACAGATTATGAATGAGATGTTTCCTGACGCTCTGATTTCCCGCAGTCGGTATGAACGGCTCATAGATTCTATGACTAACGATCTCAAGGATAGGCATGTTTTGGCGGCGGCTGTCGTTGCAGAAGCAGACGTGCTTGTGACCGTTGATGTAAACGATTTTCCTAAGGATTCGGTCGAACCATACAATATTGAAGTTCAAACTCCCGATCAGTTTGTCAGGCACCAGGCCGCATTGAATCCTATGCGATTTTTGCAAGATTCTTGGTTCGCGCCAGCGAAAGAAACAGACTATCCATTTCTCGTGGCACTGGACCGCTGCAGCCCGAAGAGATAGCCTTATTTTTGCGCGACGGACCTTCGAAAATGCCTGAAGCAGGACCGTACATCCTAGATCTGTTGAAGTTCTAAATGACACGAAACTGATGCAACTGGATCAACTCCGCAAGGTTCCACTCTCAATAGTAATCCCTTTTCTCAAAAGATGCGCCGAATGTGGCGGCGTGCGTGTATGGCAAAATAGACAATGTACCGGCTTGTCACACAAGGTTACCTGACCTTGAAACCATTCAACCGAAACTCGCTTATCGCATTTGTTGCATTTATGGTGCTGAGTGTTGGCGCCGTTATTTGGACATTAGTTGCTCTGGTATCAATAAAGCCCTATTCGGAGCAGGAGTCTCGAAGAGCCATAAAACGAGAGAAGCATCCTAGAATGTTGCGTCTATGGGTTACACCAGATGAGCGAGCCATCAGATTGGACAAAATGAAGGCTATTTTGCTCGCACTATGAAAATCTCTCCAAACATGGCGTCACGCCTGACGAAGTGGAGGAATGTTTTCGGATACCAGGCACTTTCTGAAAAACCGACGGATCTTTGGATGGATTTTGTGTCATCTCACCAGCCCAGAATTGCTATCTTCGGATTAGCCATTTGAGTCCAACGGATGGTATAAATTTGCCATTAGCTCAGCGATGTTGAAAGTAATGCAATCAAACGGCCAATCCCCTGCGGTTTTCGAGAAAACAGTCAAGTCCATGCCTCGCCCAGTCGCCAACATTGGAATTGGTTGCGCCGTACTTTTGATCATTGTGGGAACGCCCGTCGCCTTTGTTATGAACAGCGCACCTGGCGTGCCGATTGTAGTTGGTTTGGTGTTGTTAGGGTTCGCATTTTTGGCACGCACGCCTGACATTACGACAGTCCGATCGGACATAGACTATTTAACCTTGATCTGGTCAAACGGAGCAAGCACAAAGGTGCCATGGTCAGAAATCACGGATCTTTCCGTGACGAAGACAGGGCGCCTAGCCGCGGATGTTTTCTTCAATTTGTGGACTTCTCCTTCGACGACGGTCACGATCAAGTGGGGCAAAAGAAGCCTCTCTCTTAGTGGGTATTTTGGTGACGACCGTGATTTCGTCGAAAAAATGAAAAACCATCCAATGCTGCAGCAAACACACTGACGTAAGATGAAATGCGCCAATGACCTTGATGGATGGATGCTTGCTTAGGTTCTGCTCGTCCGGGTGCCGAGAGCAAGTGCGCTCAAATCCAGTGGCGTAGTTTTTGACTTCAGCTGTACTATGTCCTGACTTGTTAGTGCGGGGTCGTAAATAAAGTCCTTTGATCCAGCTTTCTGGTTGCTTTGTATGTTTGTAGTCGGATGCAAGATGTCACGCAGGGCACGCAGCCGTTTACTGTAAAGATCCACATCCACAACCTCGCAACAATGATGACACATTACGTTCATCACCAGTCATTGGTTTCCATGCCAGACATTCCTTTCCATGCTGTGCTTAATCTCAAGTTTAGTCGTCGAAGCTACAGTCATTATTCTCCAGGCTGTGCATTTTTTGCAACTCCGTTTGCATCAAATCCCAAAACGAAGGATGTCTCTGTGCACCAGGCAACCAACTGGCAAGGAACCAGGCTTCCCATTCGCCTGTAGTTGTGCTCACATCCGGATTTAGCAACACCACTGCGCCATCGTGCTCATCACTGATCTGGATGGCTTGCTCAAGATAGGCAGCGCGGAATGAAGCACAATCTTGTTCTTCACCATAGGCGAGATGTTCCTCCGCAGAAAGGTCTTCCTCAGGAGCGCATCTATATGGCTCAATCCAATCGTTATTTCGAACCCTAAAATAATCCACCTGGCGAGTCGACAAAAGTTTGCCCAGGAAAAAACTTGTCCTGCGCCAACCATTTGATACCATCAAGAACCCTCGGTAGGAGGTCGGCAATTTCTTTTGTATGCACTTCTCCAGCTCATCGACTTTTGCTTTAGTGGCAGCCGGGTATCCAAGCCATTCTTCCTGCACTGCTTTGTCGGTTAGTTCTGCAGCGATATCCTCGTTTTCAAGCAAGAGTGAGCTCATGCTTTGCAACAAAGTGCGCCAATCGTACTTGAAATTGGCTGGCTGATCTATCTTTGCTGTTACGCTTGGGTTTGGGCGCAGACAGAACCTTCAAACGTTTCAGCGCCGTGAGGGCGGCTTTGCGCACAGATGAAGATGGATCTTGCATCCTCGCTTTCAGTGAGTCGATTTCCGCATCTGTTCCTAAAACTCCATAGTAACCATAGGCCTCGGCAGCCTGTCTACGTACCTCTTCATCTGGATCGTTCAAGGCCGCATGTACCAAATCCATTTCTCCGACTTGAGCAAACGGAAGAACAGCCAGGGAGCGAAAAGCAGCATTGTCAGAGGAAAAGCACATGCGCAACGCCTCTATCGCTTTTCCATCGCGTCCATACGTTAGACCTAAATTGCAAACTGCGACGATGACTGCTGTATCACACACGCCAGACTTAAGATGCTGCTTAATGAGTTCGACATCTCTTGCCAAAATATCGACGTGAGGAGAATCACCGATTCGATGAAGTGCTTGCACTGCGGCAGCCCTGACAATCGGATCCTTGCAAGGGAAAAACAGCCTGTTTACATTCTTAGTCAATTCCAACCCCTGTACTGCCAACAGGCGGAGTTCAGTTGCTTCCTTCTCATTGACGAAAACCTCAACCATTACAAATGACGGATCATGAAATGGACCAACCTTAAACACCTGTCTCCCAGCCTCAAGCCTCTCGTGCAGCGGAAGACGTCTATCACCAAACTTGCGCACCCACTCCTCATGTGGTCGAGTCGGCTCAAACGACTCTTCGTTAGAGTAGTGCTCAAACTCGGGAACAGCATAGTCGTGGCGCCTGTTGCTCAGGTGTTGCAAGAGCGTTTGCCAAGCGAAATTATGTTGGGCGCAGAATTGCACTTGTTGGTTGGAGCCCTTTGTGCAAGCAGTGCTGTTCGCAACGATGCATTCAAACTTCGTCACTTCCTCGACGCTCTTTATCTCTGAACTGGATCGACCGGAAGCGCAGCCGCAACTGATGAATGTCAGCTGGGCTAAGATTAGGGCAGCGTATGAGCCATATGGTATGGAGGCTTTTACTTTTGCACAATTCCTGAATGCCTTTGATTGTGACCTTGGTTCTGTTCAAGCTGACTATTCTCAAATCGGCCATTTGGCAGATGTGACTCATGGCAACATCGTCTATGGGTGTGGATTCCAGAAGCAGCTCTGTGAGGTGTGTGTGTTCAAGTGCGGATATTCCCTGGGTTGTGATTCCGTTCACGCCCAAGATATCTAAAGAGCGGAGTTCCTTGCATTTGGCAAGCGCAACAAGACTCTGGTCAGTGATTTTGGCTCCTTCGATAATGAGGGTTTGTAGAGGTTTCAATGCAGCCAGCTTGCATACGCCTGTGTCTGAAAGATCGGTTGAGCCGGCCTTCACGTAAGTCAATCCTTGACACGCAGACAGCTTTTCAGCACCGACGTCATTGAAAGTTGAGTTGGAAAGATCGATCTTCCACAGGTCCTTTAGTCTAGCCAGCCTTCTAAGGCTGTCGTTGCTGATGTCGCAATCTGAGAAATCTAAGATACGAATCCATGGGTAGTTCGCGATTAGATTAATTGACTTGTCTGACAGCTTGCTATGGCGAATTGTGAATTCGCTATTTCGTTTCATCGGTTGCGCCAACAGTTGTTTGAGCGCTTCCTCAGAAATGACCTGATAGTCCAATTGGTCTGGAACCTTTGCTTTCTCTGTGGTGACGCCCAACACATTTTCCACCGGCACTGTCGAGTCTGTTTTAGGGCTTTGAAAATAATGAAGCAGGTAACCTGAAACCCCAGCTATAGCAGCTGACAGCACCGCAATTCCAACTGTCAGTGCGTAGAAACTTGTTCTGCCCATCGAGATTGTCGCTTCGCGCTGCGGCACAGATAGAACAAACGGGGAAATACCTTCAGAGTGTCTCAATGTGCCCAAATCATGAGCAACGATGGCTAAACTGGTGTATCTGCTGTCGGGAGATTTGGCCAGCATTTTCGCCACTATCTCTTCGAGAACCTTCGGAAATTCAGCTCCGAGCGTAGCTTGTTTTAGCGTTGGTGGCGGTTCTGATTGATGTCTCATCATGGTCGACAAAGCGTTATCGCCCATGAAGGGAGGTGTACCGGTAAGTGCCTCAAACAATACACAACCAAGCGAGTAGATGTCCGCACGATGATCAACACGTACGCCGGAGCATTGTTCAGGGCTCATGTAAGACGGGCTGCCAAAGATCTCTCCTGTTCGAGTAAGCGCTTGAATTTCACCGCCTTCATGTTCGGTGAATTTAGCAATGCCGAAATCCACGATCTTCACGCTGCCCTCCGCGTCTGGAGACAGCCCTTTGAGGAGCATGATGTTATTCGGTTTGATATCACGATGCACCACACCGCACTTGTGGGCGTAGGCTAGTCCAAAGCACACTTGCGCAAAAATTGGTATTGCTTCTTCCACGGTCAAACAACGGGTTCTCTTCAAGCGTTCGCCTAGAGTTTCACCGTTTACGATCTCCATAACAAGAAATGGAGTCTGGTCGTCCAATACTCCGAAATCATTGACCGCAATAATATTCGGGTGATCAACTGCAAATCCAGCGCGTGCTTCGTGCTGAAACCTGCGGATGGCAGTGTCGGACATGCAATGTTTATCTATTGTCTTAAGAGCAAATTCCTTGTTAATAAAGATCTGTTTCACTCGATAGACAACGCCCATGCCGCCCTTTCCAAGGCGGGCAATCACCTGGTAACGCCCACCTACTTGCTGCCCTGGTTGAAATCCAGCGCTCGGACCCGTCTGGTCGCTAGCACCAATTAATTTGTGCGTGACATCGTTTGATTCCGGTGTGGTCAAATACGTTTGCTCTGTCGACGTCTTGGTGAGTTTCTGTAGGTCGCTCTGCCATCATTTGCCCCTTCTATTCAAAGCATAATCAGGTCATTCTCTTCTCATATCGATTTGCCAGACAGGCGCTCTTGACAACAGGGCTGTGTTTTGGTACATTCTGACTCTTGGCGCATCTTATCTAGCCCTCCCCTGAATTCCCTTCCCCACAGTTGATAGGTCGTTGTTTACGATCATCAGCGCAGTGAGTTCGTAAAGGCACCAGAGGTCTCAGTCACTGAATGTCCGGCGATTCTGATAAGGCACATCCCGCCTCAGCTGAGGCCGTGAACCAGCATCAAGACGATGCCGGCAATCATGGACTCTCTCTTCCTAATCATGCTGATTTGATTTCTGAGCTCTATAAAGACTTCGGTCGCATTGACAGGCAGAAGAGTGGCAGCATTACAGCCGGTGATGTGGACACTTTTCTCGGTAGACCGCATCTAAGTGAAGACCAGCTTGAACTCGGTCACTTCCTGAAAGACAATTTCTCTGAGTTGGCTAAGTTGAACGGCACAACCGGGCAGATCAAGAGATCGGATCTGGATCACATGAAAGAGGTTTTTGGCGACGACAACCCGGCACCGCCCGATCCTAGAATGGTGGGTAGAAGTGTTATTGGTGGTGCCATTGCTGGTGGCGTCACCTCGCATATGCAAGGTGACACTGTAAGCAGCGGAGGCAGCAAAGGTGCAGCCGTAGGAGCGGCGGTCGGGTTATTTGCATACGGAGTGGATGAGGCGAACTACAAGCAGTTGCTCAAAGAACGAGGCGACGCCGCAAGTCTGCACTATCCGCAGGCACGTTATTCCGACACACCTGTGATGACAGACGATCAAATTTACAAATTGGCCGATAAGCCGATCTCTTTTGATAATGCCAGCGCCATGGTGGAAAAGTTCCGAGGCACCTTATCCAAAATTGATTTTGACAATAGCGGAGGAGTTACCAGTGATGAACTAAAGGAAGCGATCCGCAGCAACTACATTCCTGACGATCAAAAACCTCTAGCCGCGGCGCTGGCCAGGAACATGGATGAGCTGGAGAAGCTCAACGATCAGACCGGGCAGTTGTATGGTGTCACTGATTCTGGCTTGCACGAGTTGGCCCTGGCGCTGCAGCCTGATAACCACGACGCCCTGCACGAGGCCAAGACACATCGCGCCTGGATGACCGGCATCGGCTCCGGCCCCGGTGCCTTTTGGGGCGCCATTATCGGCGGTGCCGTCGGCAATGTACCGGGGGCGTTAATCGGTGCCGGCATAGGCGGATCAATCACCGGCGGCGGCACTTTTCTCTTCCAGAGCAGGGATGTTAAAAAGGTGGCGCAGTACGAAGATCATCTGAGAAAGGATGTGTTGAAAAACACGATTCACGATTTTCAGGATGGGCCGAAGCCGCACATGACTGATTGATCGAATCGGGAATGCCTGACACGTCGACTGCCGATGAAGTCTTGTCAATACAAAAGTTTGGTGTGAATTTGAATTTGGTTGGTGGGCTCATGATCCATCCTAGGTCGTTACACCAAATTTGATGTAGATCTCAGATTCAGACTAGTGAGACTTTTGACTGCAAAGTCAATCGGATTAGCGGTCAGCAGCAGCTCATCGAAGATGTGTCGGGCGCAATGGCGACCCCCTTTCCGTTTGAATAGCCCCGATATGCCACCATTAATGGTGACGTTTACAAATTGGAACCACTCTATAACAGATTGCGTCTCGTCGGAAAAGAGCTAAGGAGAATCCCATGAAGTTAGAACTAATTTTGGTGTTAGGCGCAGTTGCCGCTACGAGCAGCCTGTTTCCGCCAGCGGTGAATGCCGATACATACTCGTCTGTGACGACAACTGAACAATCAATGCCCCTGACTGAAACCCGCACCATAGAGAGCGCGCCCCTCACCACTGTAATCAGAGAACAACCGGTTATCATCAATCAACCGGCCAACAGAGAAGTCGTAATAGTTAAACGACATCGTCATCACCACTTGATCATCTTTTAAGAGGCAACCTGATCTGCGCGAGAATTCAGCAAACCGTCGAATCGATACTGAAAAGTCTTGATTCGGCGGATTTGCTGCACCATATTTGGTCCGCTGAAAATCGTGGATAATGGATGTTGTCTTCGCTGAAACAAACCGGATCCAATGTTCTAGTGATATTTCTGGCCCTTCTATTGATTGTTGTTTGTTCAACAGCTGCTTATGGGCAGGAATCTGCCTGGGATAAGTCTCTGAGAGACTGTAAAACGGCATATCAAGAAGCAAGATATGTTGAGGCTAAGAGGATGTTCGATGCTGCCCTCAAGGAGGCGGAGAAAGCTGGACCGGCAGACTCTCGCTTTGGCGGCAGGCTGATTGCCCTTGTACGCGTTATTGAACCGGAGGGCGAATACCAAGATGCAGAGCGGCTCTTGAAGCGCGCATTGACTATTTTTGACAAGGAGCCTGGGCCAAATAATCGGGATTTAGTGGACTGTCTAGAGGCTCTTGCTGGGGTGTCCTTGAGCCAGGGCGAGGTTACCGCGGCTGGGCAGTTTTTTCAGCGAGCGTTGGAAACTGCCGAAAAGGCGCCTGTCCCAAATAGTCACGATGTCGTGGTCTGCCTGAAGGGTCTTGGTGATGTGTCACATAATCACCAGCATCTAGCCGAGGCAGAAATGCTTTATAAGCGCGCTTTGGCTATCGCCGAAAGGGCGCCTGACCCGAACAGTCGCGATGTCTTGCAGTGCCTGGAAGGTCTTGTCGGACTGTACCGCGAACAAGGCCAGTATGATGCTGCAGAGCCGCTGTATAAGCGTGCTTTGACTATTGATAGAAACGCGTTTCGGGGCAAGTGATTGACCGCCAAATACTTATTCTTTTCCGGCGGACACACTTATTCTCTTACTTGAGAGCATAATAGAACCAGGAACCATAAATTCTGGTTTCAGTAAATTTGAAGGCGCTGTTGTACTGACAAAGCGTTGCAGGAAATAAATCCTCAGGCTCGATTCAGACATGGTTTGCTTCAGTGAATACTCCAACTACAACTCCGCGCATCGTCTACTCTTATTGGGCTCCCTTCCTCCAACAAACTTGCGGACAGCTCTACAGTTATTGGAACGGATTGCTGCAACAACAAAGTGCTCAAAGAGAGTACTTTTACTGGAACAGTCCTGTGCAAGGCGAGAACATGTTCAGGCAGTACGCATATTCGACTGTTCCTTTTCAATCGACATATAGTCCTACCGAATACGTTTATGGGTCGGGGAAGTATCGATACGGCGGTTCCCAGCCCAAGGCTTCGTAGAGCTCAACTTCGGCATCAAAAGCTTCAGCCCATGAACCGGCGGTGATTTCCTGCGCCTAAATTAGGCTGACTTCCACATATTTTTGCGGCGGCTCGCTAAAATAGCATCTCAATTATCGAACACTTGGAGGATGCAATGAAGCAGCAAATAATTTCCGCCCTGACTTTGACCATCTTGACTGTATCGACATCGCTTCCGGCGGCTCTGGCTAGCAACGCAGCGGAGAAGGCGGCGAAAGAGCAAGCTAAAGCGCAGAGTGCGGCTGCCAAAGCGAATCAAGAGCAAACCACCTCGAATGCTCAAGCCTCGCAAGGGCACGGAATCCGAGCCGGACGTCAAGCCAAAAAAGCGGAAAAGAACCGCGAAAAAGCAGGCAAGGATGCAACGAAAGCCGCTGCCGACGCACAAAAAGCCGGAATGGGACAACAACCGCAACAGTAGCAACCCCAGTAGCTGAAGGAAAGAAGAGCTTATGAATAAGAAAAGGAAAGCCGCGCTTTCCGCTATGGCGTTTGCGCTGCTGACGACAATGATGGGCAACTCGCTATTGCCTCCAGTGTTTGGTGCTTGCTGCTACTTTGCGGCAAAAGACAAAGACATCAACCAGCCTGGACAAAAAGCATTTATCTCCTGGAACCCCAAGGATAAATTTGAAGCATTCACGGTGCAACCAAAATTCGAAGGCAACGCCGTAGATTTTGGCATGGTCATTCCGACACCGTCCAAGCCCAAACTTGACACGATGCCCCGTGACTTTTTCAAAGATCTGGCCATGTACACGATTCTTATGCCTTTACCGGAGGCAATTTACACACCAGGTGATCCACCACAACCGATGGCGGCAGCTATGCCTATGGCTGCGTTTGGCGGGAAGAGCATTGACTTCTCGAGGAAGAAAGAGTCAGTACATGTACTCGAATCAGGAGTTGTTGGCTCTCTCGATTACAAGATTATCCTAGCCGACGATGCCAATGGATTATTCGAATGGCTCAAGGCTAACCATTATTCTTATGGTGGCGACGAAGCGACGCTTCAGTTCTACATCAAGAAAAAATGGTTGTTCACTGTTATGAAGATTGATCCTGCGCAGATGAAGAAGGGTCCTGATGGATCGTATCTGGGAGAAGTGACGCCGACGCGTTTTGCGTTCTCCACTGCCGAATGCATTTATCCGCTGAAAATCACCCAGCTGTCAGTCAAGAAAAATACCGACGCCTTGTTTTATGTGCAGGCTCCAAGTCAAATGGATTTGCAAGCTGACTGGTCATGGATGCATTCCTACCGCTCGATGTATTTGACCTATATGCTTGGATGCAGTGCGGATCCGCAACAGCAAGCTGAATTGCAAAAATGCGATGCCTGGTTGGCTGAAAAGCGCCAAAAGGATCCAAACTACGAAACAACGAAACTCGAATGGGCAAAGGCGCTGAACGATCGTGATTTGAGTGTGCTAGAAGATCCGAAAAAGAATTATGGGCTCATGGGTACAGGCGACCTGCCGAAAGGCGCTAAAGTGCTGGCACTCAACGATTTTTTGGCTGAAGTCAAAGCGGAGTATTTAAAGAGGGACCAGAAGATTGACCAATATGCCAAGCAAGACATGACCCAGATGGAAGACCGATATCAGCCGGCGAAGGGCTTCATTGTCAAATACGATCCCAAATCAGTCGGCACTTCCTTTGTCTATTCGAGATACGCATGGTATCCGGCTCGGGACGTTCCTTCTGAAGATGTTAAAGGTCTGACTCGACTGAAAGGACATTTGCAAAAAGGTCAGTGGTTGACGAAGTTCCGAAAGATCCTGCGCAAAGACGAAATGACGCACGATCTGGTATTAGCCGAGGTGCCCAAGACAAATGAGCAGACCTATACGCGCATCATGCCGACCTCTCCTCCGTAAGATTGGCGTCATTCTTTGTGTAGCACCAGTCATGATGGCTGCGTTGGCGATCCAGACAATTGCCGATAATGGTCAAAAACCGAAGCTTCTTACGTTTAGTTCAGCTGGACATAAAATCAGAACGGAGTGGTTCTATCCGCCTGGCACCATAACCGGTGCGCATCCGGTGCTGATTGTGGTGCATGGCTCAGGTGGGCTTGAGCCGACGGGAGGATTCTTCAGAGACATAGCAGGGCAAATCGCAAAATCAGGCACACCTGTTGTCGTGCTACATTATTTTGATCGTACTGGCATCTCATGGGCCAACAATGCGCAAATGTCATCCCTCTTTCAGCAATGGCTTGGAACAATTCATGACTCCATTGACTTTGTGCAAAAGCAGCCCAATGTTGATCCCAATCGTATTAGCGTTTTGGGTCACAGTCTGGGTGCTCAACTGGCTTTGCATGAAGCTGCAAACGATCCACGCGTCTACTCAATTGTGGACATGGCTGGCTGTTTTGTTTTGCCTAAAGCACACATCACGCGCATGCCTAAAATACTCATCTTGCAAGGCGCTGCCGACAAGGTAGTCACTCTGAAGCGTGAAAAAGCCATGGTCGCTGTGCTTCAGCGGTGTGGCACCAAATACGATGAACACATCTTCCCCGGCGTCGATCACATGTTTCAGAATGTTAGCGCGGATAAATTAGTCGGATTGACTGTGGATTTTCTCAAGAATTGAGCCCTCCCCGGGAGCGCAGGCGTCCCGCCTGCTTCGCAGCACCAAGGGCTGACATCCACCGCCGAGAATGAGAGGACATGTATTAATGCCGCGACCGGAAGAAGAATTTCAACAGAAGTTGATGATTCTTCCTGATTTTCAGCTGCGATCGTTTTACCTTATCTCCATCAAGGACGCTATCCGCGCTCACCGCGCTACTAAAGCAGTAAGCAAGTGTGGTGATTTGGCGGGACCGTGGAAATCTTCCTGGATTCCGCTTCTAGAAAGCGATTTTGGCTATCACATAGTTCTCGAAACTGAGGGCAAAGAAGAGGGAATTCTTCGCGTCCTTTGGCATGAAACATCAGAGCGTCCCATTATTGTGTTCCAAAAAATATCTACGACGCTATGTCCAATTGCAATGGAGGCGAAATTTCTTTGTGCTCGGAAGGAGGAATCAACACATTAACGGCCTGTGGGACGACAATGACGCGCATGGGAGTGACACCGCATTTTTCACCATCGATCATGCATGGTAGCTCTCCGCCAGGAGATTGAGGTGGACGCTTTCCGGTAAGAAATGCGCTTAAGGTTAATATGGCAGTCTGAAATGCAGACCGCACACCTCTTCTCGGTTCGACTTCTACTACTGCCTCTTTGACTTTTAACGTGTAATCCGAGTCACAATCAGGGCAGTTGCCGCCCGTGAATTGAAAGCCAAGGTCGACATAATCTCTAAAGCCCTTTGGATTGACGATATGAAGATCGAGAGAGCCACTGATTAAGGCATTGAAATCAACTGGTTTACCGACTCCAAGCCCCTCCACATTACTAATAAATACTGCTGAGGCTTGCACCTTAAACGACCTCCCGCCAGTGGTGATTTTGAAAATTTGCGGACGCATGGCAATGGTTGCCAGCAAAGCTTTTGTATAAGCAAGCACTTTAAAGCTCGATTTTTCTGCGCGATCAGGCTTTCGGAGGGCATCAGCGATTGGTCCGACTCCCGCCATGCCAGCGAAATACTCTTTGTTCATCGTGGCCATATCCATTGGCATCGGCCGTCCCCGCAAAATAAAGTCAAAGGCGTGTTCCAGAGGATCAGCGAACAACTTCTCTTGCACGATGCCCAGGTTGCGAGCCAACACATTGGCTGTACCTAACGGAAAAATGGCAGCGGGGATATCGGATTGAGCTAGCGCTAGTGCGGCAAGCGCAATCCTAACCGTGCCGTCTCCTCCAGCAGCAATAATGAGATTGAGGGGAGGATGAATTAGGGGCACAAGATCTTCTGGCTTAGTTTCGGCAGTTGTAGGATAGAAATCTACGAAATATTGATCGTGCTTGTCGAGTTTCTCTTTGATCTGACCAATCCATTGCTCAATAGGAATCGGTGACCTGGCCTCAGGGTTAAAAATCACGAGTGCGTGTGCAGACATTGGTTAAACCTAGGGGTTTTGAACTCTCCTAATAGAGGTCGAATGAGCCGCTACAAAGTTCCCATATGAAGCGAAATGCCGTATGAAATCGATCCCTCAGGATTTGTCAGCGTGCAGACAAGCGATAATCAGTTAAGGATAAGGACTGGTTATTGAAAAGCAAGATCGGGCTTGTCCACCGAAAATATCCGCCGGCACAGTATCACACTTGTCCCGCAGCGTCAGACAGTTTGATCTTTCAAAAGCTGCGCTGTCATTTAGCCTTGGCGGCCGGAACGGATTGACCAACCCAATCATACAATTTGTCTTTGAATATCGATAGTATTACCTGATGCGCGAAACCATGATAGCCGCGTGATTCCATCTCGGAAAAAGCTTCTTCGAGCGGCCAATGTTCCAGGCTCATTCGGTAAAGCGCGATCATCAAACCGGTCCGATCTTTGCCTTCAAGACAATGCACAAATATGTTTCTTGGCCCATCTGTGATGGTCTGAAGAAAACTGCTAACGCGTTGGCGAAAAGCCTCTTCAGATAACTTGCGCAACCTGAGAGGCAGAGGTAAGGAGACAAATTTCAAACCGCAGGATTTCAAACACTCCTCTTCCCAGTGACTTTCATCGCGGCGCAAGCAAATTATCGTTTCAACGCTGTATTCGCTTTTCAAAAGCTCGAATCCTCGCTCTGTCGGTTGACCGCCGCGAAACAACCAGGGAATCGTCGATTTTCCATGTTTGTCGAGGACGGCGTGGAAATTTGGCAAATTGTGTTCGTGCTCGTTGCTGGTCATGAAAGAAGTCCTAAATAAATGTGAACAAGTATAGCTTGGAACCCAGCAGTGCGGTCTGCTCCGCCCATTCAAGCAGAAAGAATCAACATTGTCGTCGACTTGGAATTCCCATTGATTGTAGGTTGTGATTTGTTTGATTGAATCAGTTGTTCGCAAGTCCGGTGCTGCTCACGGTAGAACCATCACTGCTCCCTCACGAGCGAACTAAATCGGGAATTAGATGCCTGCCCTGCGTCCTGCAAGCAAATTGAAGACGAATAAGCAGAGAGCAACAACTAGCAGCACATGAATCAAACCGCCACCAATGTGTCCAACAAAGCCTAATAGCCATAAAACAACGAGTACTGAAATAATTGTATAGAGCATGATGACCCTTCTGTGTTTACACTTACGATGACTCGCCAACAGGTGAATAGTTCCTGCTAAATGACCTGTTTCAGCGGCGAATGCGCATGTGCACGTCCTGAATTTACATTTGACAACTGCTGATGTGGTGAATTCGATGAGCGACATAAAGTGGGTGGAGGCGTGGATCGATAGCTGTTGTGGCGAGTACGTCTTGCTCGTGCGCGAGCACAACGGTCGCATTGAAATCATCGATCCACAAGAAAAAGGATCGATCCTAGAGTGTTTTGCTTCCTACGAGGACGCTCTACATTGGCTCAACGAGGACGAATATGATCTTATTGAAGGCCGCTATGTTTTTGAGCCCCGTTCGATTGATTGAATCTAGCCGCTCGCTGGGGCAATCAACCGACTTCGCATAATCCGGCCCTGCACGGCGTATTCCCAATCTAGACGAAACGCTTTATATGACCCGGATAAAGAAGTGAACTCCGCGTGCATTCTGGCCACTTTTGCCACCACAGAGGCTGCAGCAATCGCGGCCGACTTTTCGTCACCGTTTGAGGGATGCTAACATTGATTCTACTCCTGACTGCAAGGATGAGGACGTTTGATGAAACGAGCAATCTTTTCAATCTTGATTCTTAGTGTCATCTTGGCTGGTGCTACATTTGGTGTACCCGGGGCTGCCAATGCCGAAGTGTCTGCCGAACAGTGGCAAAATCTGCTTCTTGCTGCCGGTGACGAGAAGTGGACTGCGGCAGTGGATCTGGCCGCCAAGTGTCTGGCCGATATGAGCCCGGACGACGAACGCCTGCCCCGCCTTCGCTACATGTACATATACGTCCTGGCTGGAAAGTATTCGCAAGGACACATGAGTTACGATCAATTCGCCGCTAGTTTGAAGCCCTTCGTCGGCCAGAAAGTGGTTTTGCCCTATCGAGAGATCTCATCAACCAACGGATTCAATTTCATCATACCGCAAACTGAAGCGCCGACCAAATTGATGGTCTCTGCCAGTAATAAATCAGGCACTACTATTCTTGCCTTTGAATACGTGACGCTCAAGCAAAGCTTTGACTGGAAGAATCATCAAGGTGAAAAGGCTTCCGTGCATGCCGTGATCGATTCCATCACGCCAAGCAAATCCCGAGCCGTGGTTATGCGAGTGCGCATGTCGCAGGGAGAGATTGTTTTGAAGAAGAGTTGAATGAATCTCCCGCTTTCACTGCCATCATATTCGATACTAAAGACAGTTTTTCGCGCTCCCGGGGTCAGCATCTGGATCCATGCCTAGCAACCGGTACTTTGGCTGCTCCAGCACACGGCGCAATGCCGGTGAGCGCAGCCAGACGAGTGTGAATGCAAGAAGAATGGCTATCATAATTGCCAGGGCTGCGTATAACATTTCTAATTTCCTCGATAAAGTGATCTGAGGTAAGCTGTCACCGCTTTTTGATCCGTTAGTGAAAGTTGATCTTTCCAGGGCGGCATCGAGGTTCCCGCAATGCCATGCGCAAGTACGCGCAACACGTCGTTTGCAGACGGTTGCTCCTCTACAAAGTTAGTGGGGCAAAGAGCCAGTGCCCCGGCGGCGGCGCCATTGCCATCGCCCTTGGTGCCATGACAAGACACACAGTTGGCCTGAAATAGCTTTTGACCGCTGGCGATCTGGGCTGGGTTTTGCGAAGAGGCGCTTGCTTGGTCAGATATCTCAACGCTCTTCACGAATGCCACCAGAGCTTCCACATCGCGCTGCGGGAAATCTCTCCAAGCCGGCATTGCTGAGCCCGGTACACCGTTGGTTATGGCTGCGCTCAGGTTTGCCACTGTTCTATGACCATCTGTCAAATTGCTTGGTTGGGGCAACAATGTTTTAGATGCCGGTCCCTTACCGTTAGCTGTGGCACCGTGGCAAGAGGCACAATTCTGGCTAAAAAGGAATGCGCCCCTGCGCACATCGGTTGCCAGCGCAGTTGGATCCGTGGGCAGGGCAACGATCAAGGTGGTGCCAGAGCGACGCTGAGCAGCACTGCTGGCTTCAATTGAAGTCGGCGACGTTTCGATTTTTTTGACGTCATCAGGGCAGGAGCACTGAGGCGCCAATGTCCATTGAGTCGGATCGGATCCGACAAGCTGCCTGGCCCGTCCCAGTGATTTCAGGTAGGACAGCAAGGCTTGCGCTTCCGGACCCGGTGCCGCAGGCGAGCCTTGAAATAGCCACGGGTAACCAGGCATTGTCGAATCTGCCACCACCAGACGCGGATTGTACAGATGCGTCAGTTGCCAGTCATCAGGTCTGATACCAGATTCGCGTGCCAGATCAGGACCAACTCTGCGCGTGCCCCACAGATGCGGATACTCGTATTGCGTTTCCCAGGCTCTGGTGGGAGCACCAAATCGCTGTACATCAGCCGGCAGAAACCGCACCTGTTGGGTGTGGCAATAGGCGCAGCCTTCACGTGCATAGACTATGCGACCTTGCTTCTCTTGGTCCGTAGGCGGGAGCATTGTAATCGGCTTGGTGCGTGCCACTTCCTTCTCTAGCGCCATTCCTGGAAAAACGGCCAACACTCCAAAGGAGAAAAGGAAGAAGCCAATTCCGGCAACCGATGCCGATAGATACGCCATGTTCAGCCAGGGCACAACGCGGGCGGAGGAATCAGAAGCAGGCGGGACGAGTGCGCTGGCGGGTGAAGAATCCGAAGCAGGCGGGACGCCTGCGCTCCCGGGGGAAGGGGCGCCTGCGCTGGCGGGTGAAGAATCCGAAGCAGGCGGGACGCCTGCGCTCCCGGGGGAAGGGACGCCTGCGCTCCCGGGCGCAGCTGCGCTGGCGGCAACGACTGCCCCTGTGGTCAGCGAGCACCACAGTAAGACGAAGCCGGAAAGCACTAGCAAGCCTGAAAATGTGCGCAGCAGCCAGTAGAGACGGGCGTCGCGCACCGAGTCGATCCAGGGCAGCGAGCTCTCCCAGATATGAGCTTCGATCAAGCCTGCGACGGTCAAAATAGCAACCATTGCTGTCATCCCACCTAGCAGCAGCCAGTAAGACCATTTCAGCAAGGAGTGGTTGAAACGCACTCCGGGTATTCTTTGCCAGACGTGAGTGATACCGCCGATGGCGATGAAACTGGCAAAACCTAGCATAGCCAAATGGGAATGACCGATTACCCAATCGCTAAAATGCAGCAATTTATTCACTGGCATGAGCGCTTGCAGAGAGCCCTGAATGCTGACGATCAGATAGAGAATGATGCCCATCCAGATAAAGCGAAGAGAGATGTCTTCCTGGATAAATTTACTGGCGCCACGCAACGAAAGAAGAAGATTGGTGACGACCAAAATTACGTCTGCGCCCAAAAATACTGAGGCTACGATAGCCCCTTGCTGGGCGTCCATAGGTATGGCGGAAAAGACAAAGTGGTGCGTGCCGTTGAGCGGATAGACGAAAAACAACATCCAAAAGCCGAGCATGGAGAGAAAATGGCTGTAAATCGGTCGCCGCGTTGCCATCGGGATGACGAAGTAGGCAATCGACACGGCCAGTGGCGTCACATAAAGACCGATTGCATCGTGAATCCACAACCCGCTGAAAGCAGCTCCCTGAGCGCCAGGCACCAACTCCGGTACCACATTGCCGACGGGATAGGCAAGCAATGTGAAGACAAGCGATCCAAGAATGTACCAGCCGGAAACATAGAGCATGGAAATTTTCGATCGCAGAAGCGGAATTGCGAATTGGGCCACAGACATGATGAAGGCGAGCACAACAAACGCATCTACAATCAAGGGGAATTCGCCCCACTCTAGCGGTTGGCTAAATCCCAACATCACCAGAGCCCATCCCGGCAAGACAACGGCAAAATTCCAGATCGCAAATAGGCACCATCCAAGGTGGCGATTGAGCACCGGGCGCAATGCTAGTTTCGGAATCGCATAATAGAGAAACATCAAGAACGCATTGCCCAACCAACCAAAGAAGATTCCTTGAGTATGGTTGTAGCGCAGCCTGCCCCACGTGAACCAAGGCTCCGTGCCTGCGAAATCTGGATGGTGCAATTTTATGGACACAATGATTCCGAAAATAGCGGATATGACCAGCGCCGCCAGAGCGGCAAATGTATGGGCGCGAATTAAGCCAAATTCCACTGGTGCATCAGATGTGGTGGCGGATTTTTCCGGTTGTTGAGGAGTTGCCGACATCAGTTCTGTCTGCCTCCATGGCTCACGGACTGGACGATCCAACATGCCAGCGCCAATCGATCCTGACTTGGTAGATTGAGCTGCGGACCTGGCGCATAGTTCGACCATCTATTGGAGGGATGATTGATCTCGGGGACAAGCACATCCAGAGGATCAATGTGATCGTCGCCATTATTGTGAACAATATCGTTGTAGGATGGACCGATGAATTGATTGTTCAGCATGTGACAG
>Ga0182024_10006520_pt1 | contig 25583 bp, 14 predicted proteins | sample P32metaG_FD_120480 | JGI IMG/M metagenome (GOLD analysis project Ga0182024, IMG submission 120480) | Permafrost microbial communities from Stordalen Mire, Sweden - P3-2 metaG (Illumina Assembly) | ecosystem: Environmental > Terrestrial > Soil > Wetlands > Permafrost | place: Sweden: Stordalen...
AAGTCGTGCCCTGATACAAAGCACGAGCGCTCGTGGGTGGGAAGGGGCTCGATGTCCACCCGTTCATTCCATTCTTGACTTGCCGCAGGCAAGTCGGCTCCTCGGGATGACAAAGGAAAGGGCGACGTTTCAATGGAAAGCGCTTGCGGCCCACCCAAGGTGATGAAAAACGCCTCAGTCTAGCAACCACTCTCTGCGGAACCATTGCCCTTTCCTTTGTCATCCCGAGCGTAGCCGAGGGATCTGCAGTTCCGCGGACCCTTACTGGAAACGCGGAACTCTAACCTTAAGCAGAATTGTCATCTCGCCTGCCCCGGAGTGCCGCGGGACCGGAGCGCAGCGTAGTGGAGAGATCTGCGGTTTTTCTCGAAATTTTCAAACACTCCTCATAAAGCCCCGCTGTCGTAGGTCAGCACTCAAAAATGGAGCTTGGCGCCAAGCTGCAAGATGCGAGCATCATAGGCGGCGGTAACCTGTCCGAAATTCGCGTCCGCGGAGTTCTTATCTAGGCCGTCGTTAGTTATACCGCCGAATTGCGTGTGGTTGAAAACGTTGAAGGCTTCGAACCGCAGTTCTAAATTCGGCCCTTCCGCCTTGAATGTAATGGTTTTGTACAGGGACCAGTTGAAATTGACGAACCCCGGTCCCACAACCGCATCTTTTCCGGCATTGCCAAAGCCCTGATTTGGGCCGCCATTCCACGGACCGGTTGGGTCCGCAAAAGAGCCGGTGCTAAACCATTTTAGCCGTGTCTTTGGGTAGGAGACCGGCGCTACCAGGTTCGGACGATTGGTAATATTACCGCCCCCCAAACCGAGAGTATCGTTGCCGGTGTATTGAATGGGTACGGGGTATCCCGAACGCAAAACTGTGATACCCGCGAACTGCCAGCCTCCCAAGGCGGTGCGCGCCGCCAGGTTTGAGCTGTTCGCGAAAAATGGCAAGCTATAGATGTAGTTCAGGTTGAGAATATGACGCTGATCGAACATTCCCGACCCACGGTCATACTTTGGGTCAAACGGATTTGAGAGCGAGCCCAGGTCATTGCTGACTTCATCGATCTCATGAGAATACGTATAGGCCACCTGCGTAATAAGCCCATGCCAGTTCTCCATTCGCAGACCTATCTGAAGCGCGTTGTAGTTGAAGTTGGTCTCGTTCTCCTCTTGCTGAATGGAGCTGAACCCCGGGAAGATGCGATAAAGATTCGCGTTCAGCTTACCGCCGGCAACGCCCTGCCGAAGGTCGTATGGATTCGCTGAGTTGTTTGGATCGGTAAGAGGCAAGGTGTTGACGGCCCGGTCATCGCTTTGGTCCCACCCGACGGAGCCGGCGTATTGCAAAACCGCAACCATCGACGGGGCCAGCTGCCGCTGGACTCCGAGGCTGAAATTGGCGGTTCCAGGAGGCGAATACTTGTACGCCAGGTTAAACAAGCTGGAGGGAAAGGTCTGAGACGTTGTGGCACCCGTCAAGGCGCTGGTATTCGGGTTGGAGAAGAGGACGTTGGTGGCGGTGGGTTGGTAGGCAAAGGGTGGATTCAAGGCAGCGTTATATACGTCGTTGCCCTGAACACGCTCAAAGAACATTCCAAAGCCACCTCGGACCACCGTTTTTCCGTTTCCGGTGAGATCATAGGCAAAGCCAATTCTTGGTTGCCAGGTGTCGTATTTGTCCTGAACATTCCCCCGTGGGAAACCATTGACGCCGGCCAGCTTGATGCCATTGAGATAGAACGGCGTGCCCTGATAATTCGTGAGCGAGGCTGGATCCAGCGTACCAGCCGCAGTTACAGGATTCCCCAGCGACCGGTCATAGTCCGCCTCGACGAAATTGGCAAACTTGTTATACCGCTCAAAGGCATGGGGTAACCCGTCATAACGAATGCCGAGGTTGAGAGTCAACCGCGGGAGGATGTGCCAGTTGTCGAGGAGATAGAAGGAATAGTTATTGTTGACCCAGTGTTTCCCAAACAGATAGTTGAGTTGTTGAAAGCTGCTGGCGTCGCCGAGCAGGAAATTAATATATGAGTCGCCGGAAAATGCACTCGAGTCGAAAATCGCGGTTCCCTGGGTGTTGGCCTGCAATTGCTGGTTCTTGTAGTCATGCAGCCAGCTGAATCCGAATTTGAACTGGTGGAGGCCCCTGGTCCAGGATAGATCGTCCCGCCACTGGAACCCCTCGTAGCCATTCTTCCAAGGAAAGTAACTCGAACTCCAGATTGTATTCAACGGCTTGCCCTGTAGCCGGATCTCCGGCAGGCGGCTGCCTTGATTGTTGGCTAGCGGGAAGAAGCTGCTAGCTGTCCAACCGCTCGGCTGCACGAACGACCCGCCAGGACCGGGAATCGGAGTTAGATTGATCTTGTTGCCGCTGTAAAGAAAGCCAGTTTCGTTGAGCAGCGTAGGTGAAATCGTCTGCGTGAGTTTGATCACCGACGACCACGCGGGATTCTGCATCGCCGTGCCCACCGTAGGATAATTGCTGTTTCCCCATAAGGGCGGGAAGAAGGTTACGTCGACCCCTTCATGGAGCAAGTGGCCCATGAGCTGAAGCTTGCTGTTGATGGCGTGATCGATGCGCACCACGTCTTCACGGACATTCGTCGTCTGAGGGATGGACGAAATGTATTGACTGGTGCCGAAGTTCGGCTTGGGGAAGGTGCCGGCATTCAGTTCGAGGACGGCGTTGTGATCGATCCGGCTGGCGGGGATAATGTTGCCTGGGAACGGTTGTCCGGTGGTGGGGTCTATGGGTGTCGGCCCGCCAGAGGGAATGGAATAGGCCAGCGACTGTCCGGCGGTGGGGAAATTGTTGGCGGCGATGGTGTTTTGGACTGTTGGTGTACTTCCTTGAATCAGCCTGCGCCACTCTTCATTGACAAAGAAGAAGGTTCTCTTGCGAGAGTGGTTATAGATGTGAGGAATAAAGAGCGGCCCGCCGATATTGCCGCCAGGTTCGTTTAACCGGAACTCGGGCCGTGGCTTGCCCGCCAGGTTATTGAAATAATTGTTGGCCGTGTAGTCTTCATTCCGGTTGAAATAATACAGTTCCCCGTGGAAGTCTTGGGTGCCGGAGTTGATCACCAGGAGGACGGTCCCGCCGGAGCCGATGCCGTAGTCGGGCGAGTAGTTGCTATTCAGAGTCCGGAATTCGGACAGCGCATCGATTGCCGGCAGGGAACTAAAGCAGCCGCCGCAGCCGCGATCGTTCAGTTCGCCTCCGTCCAACAAGTAGATGTTGTGGGTAGGGCGGGCGCCATTAAAGCTGATGGAGTTTGCCGAAGTCAGACCGGCTACACCGCTGAAGGCCGGCAAGTTGGCGGATACTCCTAGCCCTAGGGCCGCAAGGGCGGTCACATTGCGGCCATTGGTCGCCAATTGGGTGACCTGCTGGCCGGTGATCAGGGTGCTGAGCTCGCTGGTTTCCGATTGGACCTGCAGGGCGTTCGCCTGCACGGTGACCGTCTGTGCCGCGTTGCCGACGGTGAGGTTAATATCCTCCCTTCGGGTTTGATCGGTGGTCACGTCGATGTTCGTTCTGGTGAATTTCTCGAATCCCGATGCTGTGGCGTCCAGATTGAAGTGGCCGACACCCACGTTCGAGAACACGTAAATTCCCGAGTTGTTCGAGGAGGTCTCTCTCTCCTGGCCTGTGGCGATGTTGGTGAGAGTGATTGCGACGTTTGGTATGACTGCGCCGGTGGGGTCTAAGACCGATCCAGTAATGGTTGCGTTTTCCTGAGCCCACGCGCTCGGCATGAGCAGAACGGACGCACTGAATAGGGCAACAAGCAACGAGCGAACACGACGCATCACAATCCTCCTGAACGCCGGGTATTCCGGCACGAGACGACGCTTGCAGCTATCACCTGGATATCTGTTAATAGCTATGTGTTTTACGAAAACGTTTTCTGACGCTATAGATTTAAGGCCCCATCCTGCCCCTCTCTAAGCAATCTCAGTTGGCGTTAGCCGATAGAAGACGATTCCACAGGAGTTCCCCAAAAAGGCCCTGGCCCTGCTGCCGAGATGGTATATCTCATCAAATGAGAGTCTGTCAACAGCTTTCAGTCTTTGTTTGTAATTGAATAGTTTGGGAGCCAAAACAAATGATGCGCGATCCGTCGGTCAATTAAAATCTCTTCAGACTCCGCGATCGACCGTGATTCCTCAAATCGTGCGACGGGACGAGTCGTTCATTGCCAGAGTTCGTTCGGGATGCACAAAATACCAGCACACTGCGCCCCCAAGATATAAGGCCGCGGTCACGAAGAGGGGGGCTGCCCAGGACGCACTTGTTCGCGTGAGGAATGCGAACACAATCGGGCTCAGCACGCCCCCGACCTGTCCTGAAGTATTCATCGCAGCGCTGACAGTAGCCGCGTGATTGCCTGCGATATCTGCACAGGTACCCCAGCTCGCTCCGAGCAGAAAATTTGATGAGGCAGCGGCCAGCGCGATCAGCACAGCGGAAACCACTCCCTGACTCAATGCTCCAGCGAAAAGGAAGAGACCGGCAGCGGCCAGCGAGCCGAAGCCGACCAGGCAGCGACCCAATCTTAGTCCGAACCTCTGGCTGAGCCGATCGGTGAGGATGCCGCCGACCAAATCTGCTGGAACGCTCAGCAGCAGCGGCAAACCGGCAAGAACCGCCAGTACGGTTCCGTGCAAGTGCTTTTCATGCTGCAGATACGTCGGCATCCAGGTTACGTATAGATTGAAGCCGTAGGTCTGGGTAAAGTACATCAGGCACAGGAACCAGATTCCGGGCGTTTTCAAAGCCGCCCGGAATATGTTTTCCCGGCCGGTCTCCGGCGTGGGACGGCGGCCGCCTTCGATCCGGCCAATCTCCTCCGCCGTCACGGAGCGGTGATCGCGTGGTTCATCCCGGTACCAGCGAAACCAGGACACAGCCCAAATAAACCCGAAGATCGAGAGCAACGGGAAGGTACCGCGCCATCCGATCCGCGCAGCGATCGCGGCGACGAGGATCGGGGTAAGTCCGCCGCCCAGGTGAGCACCCATGAAGAAGATGCCCTGTGCGGTCCCTCGCTCCTGTTCGGGAAACCAGCGCGACAAAGCGCGGGCCACCGTCGGCCACGCTCCTGCTTCGCCTGCCCCAAACAGGGCTCTTAGCGCTAGCAGTGAAGGAAAATTCCATGCCACACCGGTCAGTCCAGTGAAAATAGACCACCAGGTGACGATCCTGGTGAGAACGCGGCGGCTGCCAATCCGGTCAGCCCACCAGCCGGTCGGAATTTCAAATAGCGCATAGGCCGCTGTAAAGGCGCTAAAGACGAACCCCATCTGGATGTTCGAGAGTCGAAGATCGCGAACAATCGCCGGAGCCGTCACCGAAATGCAGACCCGGTCCAAATAGGTGAGAAAGGCCAGGGCGACCGTCATGGCCAGCACACGGGACCGCACACCCGAATAGAAGTTCATCAAGCTGCCGCCACCTGCATTTCGATCAACCTATCGTCGCATGATTAGCATTCGAGATGTGTTACAAGGAATCATTATGGAAAAGCCGGTTCGGATAGGATTTGTCGGCGCACGGTTTGCCGCCAGGTTTCATTGGGAGGGTATCCGCCGCGTTCATGGGGTACCTGTGGAAATAGTGGGGGTAACGTCAAAGACTCCGGAAGCGCGCGATGCTTTTGCCCGCGACACCGGTACTCGCGCGTTCGAGACGTTTGCTGAGCTCTGCGATGCGGTGGACGTGGTGGATCTCTGCACTCCGCCCTCTTCCCATGAAGAACTTTCGATCCAGGCGCTTGGCCTGGGTAAGCACGTCATCATTGAAAAGCCGCTCACCGGGTTTTATGGCTCCGGCTCTTCCCCTAAGACCCTGATGCTCGCGGAGGCGACGGCAAGTTGCTCACGCATTCTGGCTGCGGCCAAAGGCAGCGGCAAGCTGGTCTGCTACGCCGAGAACTGGGTCTATGCTCCAGTGATTCAGAAGGAACGGGAGATCGTTCAAAAAAGCGGCGCGCAGATACTTCGCATTTTGGGAGAGCAGTCTCATGGGGGATCACACTCTCCCTACTATGGTCGGTGGAAGTTCTCCGGCGGCGGTTCGCTGGTAGGGAAGGGGTGCCATCCGGTAAGCGCAGCCCTTTATTTGAAACGGGTGGAAGGAGAAGCGCGAGACGGTGTACCCATTCGACCGGCCACGGTAAGCGCCCGCACGCACGAGATCACGCGGTTACCGAATTATCGCGACGAAGGTTTTCTGCGCACCGGGTATGACGATATTGAGGATTATGCGCAGATTCACATCACCTTTTCGGACGGCACGATCGCCGATATCTTTTCCTCCGAACTGGTTATGGGTGGGGTCAACAACTGGATGGAAGTGTTTTGTAACAATCATCGCACCCGATGCAATATGAATCCGATCAACGCCCTGGAGACCTTCAATCCCAGGGAGGACATACTGCAGGACGTTTATATTGTGGAGAAGACCAACACCAAGCAGGGGTGGAGCTTCCCCGCTCCGGATGAGGGTTGGCAGCACGGGTATCCGCAGGAATTTCAGGACTTTATGGAGAGTATTTATTACGGCCGCGAACCATTATCCGGCATAGAACTGGCGCGGGATACAATCGCGACGCTTTACACCGGGTATTTGTCGGTGGAACGTGGCGGCCTTGAGGTTGCGGTACCCAGTTAAAGTTGCATTCGTTGCTGTCCCGAAAAATCGGGTACACTCTGTCGAAAAACATTTCCACGAAAGGTCCGCAGAACTGCAGATCCCTCGGCTTCCCCGGATTTCCTGTCGAGAGTTGCGGCTTCGGTCAACTTCATGTGGTTCTCTTCAAGGAGAACCACATACGTGGTCGCTAGTAAGAGCGGTGAAGTAGGAAATCCGGGTACGCTCGGGATGACAAAGGAAAGGGCAACGGTTCCATAGAAAGTGGTTGCTGGACCGAGGCGTTTTTCAACACCTTGGAGTGGCCCGCAGGCGGTAAAAACGCTTTCGGTCCAACGACCGCTTTCTATGGAACCGTTGCCCTTTCCTTTGTCATCCCGAGGAGCGCAGCCGAGGGATCTGCAGTTCAGCGGATCTTTCGTGGAAATGTTTTTCGACAGAGCGCAGCGTAGTGGAGGATCTGCGGTTCTCCTCTCATTCTCCGCAGACCTAATCCGCCGAGATGTGTTCGACCGCGACAACCGCCGGCGCCCGCCATTGAAAGGCAAATAACGTCAGCAAATAAGCAGACCCGGATGCGAGGAAAATGAGCAGTGCATAGTTGGTCCACAGGAGCCCCACCAGGAAAGTAAAGATCACGCTTCCGACGGCTCCAACCGCTCCTCCTATCCCGACCACAGTCCCGACCGAACTTGAAGGGAACATGTCGGACGGAGTCGAGAGAAGATTCGAGGACCATCCCTGGTGCGCCGCGGTTGCCAGGCACAACAATGCGATGGCCTGCCAAAGAGGATGAACGAAGGGAACCAACACCACCGGCGCAGCACAAAGCGCACAAACCAACATGGCGAATCTTCTGCCCATCCTGATCGAGTGTCCGCGGCGGATATAAAACCCCGCCAGCCAGCCACCGGCAATGCTGCCGATAGTGGCGCCGATATACACAATGATGAGCGGCGGGCCCAGGTGCCGCATGTCTACATGAAAGCGCTCATTGAAATACTTGGGCAGCCAGAAGAGATAAAACCACCAGATCGCATCGGTGGTGCCCTTGGATAACGCAAATCGCCAGGTGCCAGGATTGAAGAGAAGGGCCTTGTAGGTCGCCGGTTTGACCGTCAGCGAAACAGCCGGAGCCGGGTTGCCATATTTGGGTTGAAGCCGGTCGTATGGGAACAACAGCCAACCGACGAGCCAGATCAGTCCCAGGGTACCCGTGGTGTAGAAGGCGGCCTGCCAGCCATAGCGAACGGCGACCCAGGGAATCATCAACGGAGCGATCAACGCCCCGGCGCTGGTTCCAGAATTGAAGATGCCGGTGGCCAGCGCTCGTTCCTCGGCCGGAAACCAATCGGCCGTCGCTTTGAGTGCCGAAGGAAAGTTACCGGACTCGCCGATGCCCAGGGCAAAACGAGCCATCCCGAAGCCAAACGGGCTGCGCGCCAACACATGGCTGAGCGAAGCAAGCGCCCACACCCCGATCGATGCGGCATATCCCTTCTTGACGCCGACGCGATCGACCACCCGCCCCGCAAGCAGGAACCCGACGCCATACGCAAAAATGAAGCAGTTCACAATGTCGCTATAGCGCCGATTGTAGAGCGCGATGTCCTGATCGCCAGCCAGTCCGTGTTTCAACATGGGCTCAACCAGGCCCAGTGCAGTCCGATCCATATAGTTGATGGTCGTAGCTAGAAAGAGCAGGCCGCATACGACCCAACGCAGATTCGATCGATTGGCAGTTGAACTCATGAATTGTTCTTACACGTCCATCATGTACGGAGCACGTTGAGGACGGGATAGCTTGCAATTCGCATCGTCGTCGTTTTTGAAATGCTCTTTCACCGGATCCCAAAAGAGCTTACGTTTAGTCTTCATGGCGATGTGATGGATCAAACAAGTAGAACACGCCCGGTGGCCGATTTCGGCGGGCGCGATCGGAGCTTTTCTGCTCTTGATACAGTCCAGCCAATTGCCGTGCTGGTCGGCACTTTCGTAGAGATGGATTTCGTCGGGACCGATGACGCTATCAAGGATTTTGGGATTACTGGCAACCAGCGGTTGCGGAGCCGCGGCCGCCTTCCCTCCTGGTTTCCCTCCCGGATCTGAGGGCGTGACCATCTCGTCCCGGGTGACAAAGATCCAACCCTCGCTGCCATAGAACTTGATGCCGTTGGGAAAATCGCCGCTGATGTCCATAGTCACACCGTTGGCATAGACCGCATGGGTCAGGAACTTACCATGGACATCCCACAGACCGTGGGTAGGGAACTCAGCCGTACCCCACACCTCGACCGGGCCGGTGTACTCGGTATTCATGCCCCAATGTGCGGTGTCCACATGGTGGGCTCCCCAGCCAGTGATCATGCCCGCGCCGAACTGTTCGCAACGCAACCAGCCGGGGCGGCTGAATCCATCCTGGGGATGGACGCGAATCTCGGTGTAATAGACCTCGGGCGTTGAGCCGAGCCATGCGTCGTAATTCAGGTTCGAGGGGATGGGCATCGCCGGGGCATCGGGTCCGCTGGGGTCGCCGGGTAGCCCGATCTCCACGTGCTTGATCTCGCCGATACGGCCGTTGCGCACCAGCTCACAGGCGCGGTGAAACTGCTTCCACGATCTCTGTTGCGAACCTACTTGAAGAATCTGTCCTGAGGCCATGACCGCATTGCTCATGGCTCGTCCCTCGGCAATGGTCAACGAGGCCGGCTTTTGCAGGTAGACGTCCTTTTTGGCGTGCACTGCGTCAACGGCAAGGATCGCGTGTTGATGGTCGGGGGTACTGATCACCACCGCATCGATGTCTTTATTGGCCAGCAATTCGTGATAGTTGTGGTATCCGGTGACGCCGTCGTACGGTTTGCCCGTTTTTTTCGAGTAGGAACCGTTGATCAGTGTCTTGGCCTCCTCTACCCGCATCGCATCCAGGTCGCAGACCGCCATAATGCGCGCCTGGTCGAACTGCCAGATGCCCGGCAGATCGTGGCCGCGGGAAATACGCCCGACTCCGATCGCGCCTACGTTGATGCGGTTGCTCGGCGCTGTTTGTCCGAAGACGCTCGCCGGCACAATGGTAGGAAAGCCGATTGCGGCAGCCGCTCCCACTGAGAGCTTCAGGAAATCCCTTCGCGTTTGCAACGTTCCTCCTCGCCCGGCGGCTTCTAGGTGGTGAAGGTCAATACCTTGGCATCTCGTTGTGCCTTGAGCACCAGCTCCGCGGCCAGCAGGGCCTGATCCTGGTTCTGCCCGGTATGGGTCCGATTGACGATGTCGGAAACAAATTGCGGTCCAAAAGGTAGTTCAACCTTGCTGCAATCCATAAAGGTCACCTGCTTCTGGTCAACCATATACAGATGATTACCGCCGGGCTTGCCGGCGATATCGATGTATTTGCGCAGCTCGATGTAGCCGTCGGTCCCCAGGATAAAGAGCCGGCCGTCACCCCAAACGCTCAGCCCGTTGGGGGTAAACCAATCCACGCGCACATAGCCAGCTCCGCCGTTTCCGTGGACCATCATGTCTCCAAAATCCTGGAATTTGGGGTGGGTGGGGTGGTTCACATTGGCGATCTGCGATCCCGTCACCTCGGCAGTGGTCGAGCCGGTGTAGTAGACAAACTGATCCGCCTGGTGGGAACCGATATCGCAGAGAATTCCGCCGTACTCAGACGGATCCCAAAACCAGTCGGGGCGAGTAATGTCATTCACTTTGTGGGGCGCGATATTCACCGTCTGCACTACTTTGCCGATGGCGCCGGACTTGATCAGATATCCCGCCTGCACGGCGGCCCGTACCTCCAACCGTTCGGAGTACATAATGGCGAACATCTTGCCCGTTTCCGCTGAGACTTTGCGGACTTCGGCCAATTGCTCGAGCGTAGTAACGCCCGGCTTGTCGCTCAGAAAGTCTTTGCCTCGTTTCATGGCGCGGATGCCCAGAGGTGCCCGCAACCGAGGAATCGGCGCGCCCGCGATCAGCTTTAGCGACGGGTCGTCGAGGATTTCGTCCTCACTCCTCGCCAGCTTCGCATTGGGATACAGTTTCTGGAAATCGGCAACAGCCTTGGGCAGGTTGGAGTAAAAGGAGACCAACTCGCCGCCGCCGCGGATAACCGCCGCGGTCATCCCCATGATGTGATAGTGGTCCAGGCCGATCACGCCAAACTTGATCGAGTATTTTGGCTTTTCGCTAGCATCTGGGCCCGGTCCGGCGGCCTGCTCCGCGATCGACGCGCTCGCGGGATGCAAACCAAATGCGGCCTCGGGTAGCAGGGTGGACGACATCCCCACGGCACCCATAACTTTCAGAAAAGAACGCCGATCCACATTTTCATCGTGCACTTGTTCCGCTCCCCGGTACGACTCCTCGTGATAAGCTGCGGGATCATCCTACTTCGTTCGTATCCTGGAGTAAACATTGGGTTCCGGCCGGTTTGATCTCAGCGGTAAGTGTGCGGTTGTCATTGGCGGTACATCGGGTTTGGGGAAGGCAATCGCCCTGGGAATCGCAGAGGCAGGAGCGGACGTGGTGGCTGCCTCCCGCCGCCAGGAAGAAACGGATTTGGTGGCGGCCGAAATTGAGGGTTTGGGGCGTCGCTCCCTGCGCGCGACGGTGGACGTGCGCGACCGGTCGTCGATCGAATTGCTGCAGCGAAAGGTTCTGGACAGCTTTCGTAAGGTCGACATCCTGGTGAACGCCGCCGGCATCACCCACAAGACCCCCACGCTCGAGTGTTCTGAAGAGGAGTGGACCAGCATTCTGGATATAAACCTCAACGGCACCTGGCGCTCGTGCCAGATTTTCGGCAAGACTATGGTGGGCCAGGGCTTTGGCAAGATCCTGAATATCGCTTCGCTCTCCACTTTCGTAGGCTTCAACCAGGTAGCCGCGTACGGGGTCAGCAAAGCGGGTGTGGGCGCGCTGACCAAGACCCTGGCCATCGAACTTGCTCCTTTCAACGTCTGCGTGAATGCGATTGCGCCCGGCATCTTTCCCACCGCGCTGAATGCCGAACTGATTCTGCATACCGAACGAGGACGCGAGTTGAAAATGCGCACGCCGATGAAGCGCTTTGGCGAGATGGATGAGCTTACCGGCGGTGCGATCTACCTGGTTTCCGAGGCGGCCTCCTTCGTTACCGGAGAGATCCTGGTGATTGACGGCGGCTTCCTGGCCAGCGGAGTGAACCAATGAAGATACTGGGCGCTAAGGTAATTGTTTGCAGTCCGGGCCGTAACTTTGTGACATTAAAGGTCGAAACGGACCAGGGAATTTGCGGTCTCGGGGATGCGACCCTCAACGGCCGCGAGCTGGCGGTGGCCAGCTATCTGGAGGATCACCTTGTGCCCTGCCTGATCGGGCGCGATCCTTTTCAGACCGAAGACATCTGGCACTATTTTTATCGCGGTGCTTACTGGCGACGGGGACCGGTCACCATGACCGCAATCGCGGCCATCGATATGGCGCTGTGGGATATCAAAGGCAAGGCGCTCGGCGTGCCCGTGTACAACCTGCTGGGAGGCAAGAGCCGTAGCGGAGCCATGGTCTACGCCCATGCCACTGGGCGCGATATTCCCGAAACCATCGACGAGGTGGGGAAGTACCGGGCCATGGGGTATCTGGCGATTCGCGCCCAGAGTGGGGTACCGGGCCTTAAATCGACCTATGGGGTTGCGAAAGACCAAAAATACTATGAACCCGCGGAGCGCGGTCTGCCTTCTGAGAGCTTATGGTCCACGGAAAAATATCTGAGGCATGTTCCCAAGCTTTTTGAGGCGCTGCGGAACACGCTAGGGGATGATCTGCACCTGCTGCACGATGTTCATCACCGGCTGACGCCTATCGAGGCGGCACGCCTGGGCAAAGAACTGGAACCTTATCACCTGTTTTGGCTGGAAGATCCCGTTGCGGCGGAACTGCAGGACGGTTTTCGGCTCATTCGCAAACATACCACTACCCCGCTGGCGGTGGGCGAGGTCTTCAACACCATCTGGGATGCGGAGCAGCTGATACGCGAGCAGCTGATCGACTACCTGCGCATGAGCGTGGTGCACGGCGGCGGGCTTACCGCGATGAAGAAGGCGGCTGACTTCGCCGCTCTTTACCACGTGCAGACGGGTTGCCATGGAGCGAGTGACATGTCGCCGGTGTGCATGGCCGCGGCGTTGCATCTGGATATCGCCATCAATAATTTCGGTGTTCAGGAGCACATGCTGCATAACGCCCAGACGGAAGACACGTTTCCGCATGCCTATTCCTTCAAGGATGGCTTTATGTATCCCGGGGATGTGGCTGGTCTTGGGGTTGATATCAAGGAAGATGTCGCCGCCGGCTTTCCCTATCAGCGCGCTTACCTTCCGGTTAACCGCAAGGAAGATGGAACGCTGTTTCATTGGTGATCAATCAGAGCGGGGAGAAACCGCTAAACTCTAAATCGGGCTGAAAAAGGGGGGACGCTGAGATGTCGAAGGAATCTTCGCAGGTGCCGACGCGGCGCAGATTTTTAGGGGTGGGTGGAGCTGCTTTGGCTGCGGCTGCGATAGTTCCTCTGGCGAACGCACAGCAGGAAAAACCCACGCGATCTGCAGATCATAATCAACCGAACGAAGAGCAGCCGGGAGAGAACAATGCGGCTCTCGATGCCGAGAACCCGAGCTCAGTCTGGTCTCCGGAGACAGACAACGGGACCGTCGAACCCTTCAAGTATTCCTTCGCTTTAGCGCACAAACGTATTGAAAACGGTGGATGGACCCGGCAGGTGACCGCGAGAGAATTGCCCATTTCGAAAACGCTGGCCGGCGTGGAGATGCGGCTGGTCACGGGCGGGGTTCGCGAGCTGCATTGGCACACCAGCGCTGAGTGGGCGTTCATGATTTACGGCAACGCGCGGATCACTGCGGTGGACGCGCAGGGCCGCAGCTTTGTCAACGACGTGACCGCAGGCGATCTGTGGCTGTTTCCCGGGGGCATCCCCCACTCAATCCAGGGGCTCGGTCCGGATGGGGCGAAATTCCTCCTGGTCTTCAACGATGGAGATTTCAACGAGTTCGAAACCTTCCTGTTGACGGACTGGTTCAAGCACACGCCGAAAGAGGTTCTGGCCAAGAACTTCAACGTTCCACAATCGACCTTCGACAACATACCCAAGAGGGAACTGTTTATTTTCGCGACCGATCTGCCTCGTCCGCTAGCCGAGGAGCAGAAGGCGGCGGCAGAAGGTACCGGCTCCATCGACGGGGATTATGTGTTCCGGGCGAGCACGATGCCGCCTACTAAGGTGAGCGCAGGCGGGGAAGTGCGCATCGTGGAGAAAAAGAATTTCCCGGTAACCGATATTGCGGCAGCGATTACCCGAGTAAAGCCAGGAGGAATGCGGGAGTTGCACTGGCATCCGCTCTCAGACGAGTGGCAGTACTACGTAAGCGGCAAGGGCCGCATGACGGTCTTCCAGGCAGGTGGAAAGGCGCGGACCTTCGACTTCCAGGCGGGCGATGTAGGCTACATCAAGATGTCGCGGCCGCACTATATCGAAAATACGGGGACGGAGGATTTGGTGTTCCTCGAAGTTTTCCCCATCGGAACCTACCAGGACATCTCAGCCGCTGAGTGGCTGGCGCATACCCCCGCGCGACTGGTCGACCAGCACATAAAGACCGGCGAGGATTTCCTCAATAAGATTCCCAAACAAGAAGCCGTGGTCACGCCGATCTAGACGCCCGCGGAAACAGTAGTAACGCCACTCTGGACGTCCGCGCCTTAGCACTAAACCTTGTCGTCCCGACCGAAGCGTAGCGTAGCGGAGGGATCTGCAGCGTGCCCGTCCATCTCACAAATACCCAGGAAAAAACCCCGCTCTGCTGGACTCTAGCAGCCACCAGAACAAGTTCGAGCGAACATCGGATTGTGAAAACTCTGTCCTTCAGAGGGGTTTTGGGTGCCCCATATCTCGCTCGTTTTTCGCGAGATGTGGGATTCCACTGCTCTCCACCATCCGTCATTAACCCGCGACAGATCCAAAGTGAAAGCTCAAGAGGCACGCTGATTGTAGACAGGGCAATAAAAGAGGCAGCTACGCGTCGTCAGAACAACCTGAGCGGTGCCCCCGGAACTAACCCCAGCATTGGCGAAGGCGCCAATGCTGGAGAAAGTCCACAACGGCTCTTAGAAGATAATCTTGAGAGCCAGTTGGACATTGAAGGGTTCGCCAGGCCCGATGCCCGGTGAAAAGTTGCCTGCCCCGATAGTGGCCGTTGATTGTCCAAAACTGCTGGTGCCAAACGCGTCATTGCCCTGCTGTGTGGGTCCGGGATTGGCCAGGTTCAGGCGATTGAACAGATTGAACATCTCCACCCGGAATTGCGTGTTGATGCGTTCGGTGATGGGGGTGTTTTTGAAGATCGAGAAATCCACGTCTTCCAGACCGGGGCCAAAGATGCTATTGCGAGTGTAGTTACCGTAAGTCCCGGCTGCCGGGTTGGCAAAGGCTGCAGGGTTGATCCATTGCACAATGCCGCCGGAAATGTTGTGGTTAATCCCCGCGAAGGGATTGCCGATGATGTTGGGGCGTTGCACATATTGGTTTTCACCGGTGGTGTCGGTCGCGGTGACCAGGTTGATAGGCTGACCACCTTTTAGAGTGATCACGCTGTTCAACTCAAAGCCATTGGTAAGCAGCTTGGGTCCACGAAACCCTGGTACCGAGTAGTTCGCGTAGCCAACGAATCCATGGCGGGTATCGAAGTCAGAGTTACCGTAGTCCCCTTTGAAATTGGTACTATCCTGCGGCAATTGGCCGCGATATTGGGTGACCTCGTCCAAGTTATGACCCCAGGTATAGCTGAACTGCGTGGTAACGCCATGGTAGGCTCGCACCTTGAAGATCGCCTGCAGGGAGCTATAATTCGATGTCCCAATGCTCTCGATCTGGTTGATGTCGCCATACTGCGGGTAAGTGGCGAGATAAGGCCTCTCGGTGACGTTGGCGTAGGTGGCGCCCTGATAGGTCACGCTGGTTGTAGGTCCATTGAGATAGGGCTGGTTGATGTTCAGGATGCTGAGCAGGCGGCGGCCTTCGCTGCCCACATACCCGATTTGAAACAGCCCATAAGAACCGACAGATTTCTCGATTTGCAGGTTGAAGTTGAAGTTATAGGGCGTCTTAAATCTGCGATCGACAGAGAACACACCGCAAGGACTTCCTGGGCTGCACAGGCTGGTGGTGGTTGCCGTAACCGTGGGTAAGATGGACACGCCGGGCACGATGGTCGAGTTGTAGGTGGCGACGGTGTAGACCGGGTTTGGTCCGCCGGGATTGCCTTCCAGTCCGTTGGGGGCTGAGTCGGATGGGCGGTTGTCGAGGAAGGGATTGGCGTTCGGGGTATCGAAGTACATCCCAAAGCCGCCGCGCACCACGGCCCCCCTGCCGATCTGAGGTGAGTAGGAGAAGCCGACACGCGGACTGATGTTTGCCCAATCGCTGGGGTAGACGGAACCGATCTGGTTGCCCTGGAAGGCCAGACCCTCACTTGCGGTCAACTCCGGCCGAAAGACGGAAAGATTCTGGAAGTTACTGTGCATTGGCTGGAGATAGTCGTAACGAACGCCGTAGTCAACGCTCAGGTTCGGCAAGAGCTGCCAGCTATCCTGGGCGAACAAGTCGAAGGTGTTCATAAAGACCTGGCGCTCGGCATCGCCGCGGGCGATTGCGCCTGAATTCAAGTCGCCCGCCAGAAAGTCGGCAAGGGCAAGGACGTTGCCCAGCGATCCGGCCTGGCAGGCGGCCTGGAGTGAAGCGCTGGAGGCGAAATAGCCGGTGCATAGGGGTTGGCTGCTGGAGTTGGTGTAGTCTGCGGCCCAGGGGCCGTTAGCCCCGGTGAACTGGAATTTGCCCACCGATTTACGCTGGTAGAACTCGTCGATCTGCGCCTGACGGTATTCGCCGCCAAAGCGGAACTCGTGCTTGCCCTTAACCCAGGACATCGCCTCATCCAAATGCCCGGTGATGTCGTTACGCCCAGAAGGATCGGTCAAGCCGACCTGCTCAAAGCCACTTATCAAGATTTCCGGCGAGCCGGTGTACGGGGAATTGGTTACGAACCCCGCGGCGTCCACGTTGAAACCAGTCTTCTGGTCGGTGAAGGTTTGGTTGAAGTAGTTCACCCCGATGGTGACCTGGTTGGTCAGGTGGGGAGTGAGGGACATGTTGTGAACGATGGAGTAGTTGTAGACGTGGATGGGACCGATTTCAAAATAGTAAGGAAGGGTGCAATTGCAAACCGGAGCAATCTGATTGCCCTGGCCGAGGAAGGCGCGCGCTGAGATGGACTGACGATCGTTGAAGTTGTGATCAAGCTTGATCACACCGTTGTAGCTGTAGCCGGTTTCGGGGGCGGAAGGCAGGAAGTTCGGGCTGGACGCGGGACCGGTGAGCGAATCGGCGGGCCAGAGAAGGGAGAGCAGGTTGGTGGTCGCGGAGTTTTGTGCAACGCCGTAGTACTTGAGCAAAGGTAACGCTGCGGCCTGGTATGCCGCTGAGGGCTCAGTACCCTGATTGCCGGTAGCGATCTTGAATTGCTGCTTCTCAAAGTTTTCAAAAAAGAAGGTGTGATCCTTCCAGATCGGCCCACCGGCAGACTCACCCCACTGCTGATTGCGCAGCGGCGGGTTGCCTTTCGCAAATGGCGAGACCTCCGCTAAGGCTTCGTTGCGGTTAAAGTAATACGCCGTCCCGTGGACTTGGTTGGTGCCTGATTTGGTGACCAGGTTCACCGAGCCGCCCGGGTTGCGTCCCGCCTCAGGCGAAGACTGGGTCTGCAAGGAAAACTCTTCTACGGAATCGATAGGCAGGGTGATGCCGGCGATATTCTCAACACCGCCCTGGTTGACGGCGGGGATGTTATGCCACAGATCGTTGTTATCGGACCCGTCAATTTGCCAGTTGACCTGGTTGGCGCGCGTCCCGTTCACCGAACCATAGCCGCCCAGGGAATAGCCCGCGAAGCCCGGCGTCATGCCGATCATCTGCGTGAAGTCGCGGCCGTTCAGGGGGATATCCTGAATTGTTTTGCCGGACAGAACGGTTGTTTGCGCCGGGGTCGTCGTGTCCAGCACGAGGCCAGCCGCATTCACCTCGACCGTGGTCGCCTGCGAGGCAACTCCAAGTTTCAGCGGAATCGTATAAATTGTCCCGGCGGAAACGGGAACCTTCTGCACCTTGAGAGTTTCAAAACCAGAAGCTGTTGCGGAAATGGTATAAGCGCCGAGCGGCAGATCCTGGAACTCGAATTCGCCCGCACTGGATGAGACCGTTGAGTGAATGACCCCAGTCCCATCGTCTGAAATTTGCACGGTTGCGCCCGGGAGGGCGCCGCCACCCTGGTCTGTCACGGTGCCGTTGATGCCACCGCGAAAATTCTGTGCTCCGGCGAATGTGGTGGTGAAGAACAGCATGATCAGCATGATCAGCAAAGCGGGTAGGGGGAAAGATCGAATGCGGATAGCGCCTGATGACATGGAACAACCTCCAAGATTGTGCGAAAAAGAAATCTTCCAGACCCTCAGAAACCCGGGGCGGATGAGTGAATTTCAGGGACCTATCTTCGACTTGGAAGGGTGCTACGGGCCTATTCCGAACAGAAAGGCATAGCGTCGGTGAACGAGCGCGCTTCAACAATGAAGGCGTTCACCGTGAATACATGACCGCGAGCTAAGGCGGTATCCGCTTACGTTAACTGGATCAGCGATTGAACGCAACTACAAAATGAAAGACCCAATGACTAAGTTCCACTCTGGATTTCTGGGGCCGCGAGGTGGGTGAAGCTACACCCCAACCTCTCTCATGTCCACCGGGGCGGATCGACGTCGAGTTAGATGATAGTAAACAACAGGGGTTACCACCAGGCTGAGCACAATTGAGATCAGCAGACCGCCGATGACCGCAATCGCCAGCGGCTGCAGCATCTGCGAACCCGCGCCCAGGGCCAGCGCAAGAGGGAACATCCCGCAGACGGTGGCAATGGCGGTCATCAGGATAGGCCTCCTGCGCCGTTCAGCAGCGTGGAGCATAGCTTCGCGTGCGTCCATGCCACTGGCCCTCAGTTGCTCATCTGCGTCAAGCAACAGAATGCCGTTCTTGGCCACTATCCCAATCACCATGATGAGACCCATGAAGCTGGCTACATTGAAATTCGTGCCTGTGATCAGCAAAGCGAAGACGACGCCCGCGAGCGAGAGGACGGAACTGGTTAGTATCGAAATTGGAGCTGCGAAATTGCGAAACTCGGCGAGCAGCACACCGAAGACCAGGGCGAGCGCCAGTACCAGAACGCGGGCCAGGTCAGCAAAGGAGCGCTGCTGCTCCTGATAGGTGCCACCGTATTCCACGCGCACCGAAGATGGCAGTTGAAGGCGACTGACCGCATCCTGGACTTTGGTCATGGTTCCACCGAGGTCTGAGCCTTCGAGGCGGCCGCTCACCTGTATCACCTGCTGCAGGTTCTCGCGGCGAATCTCATTCTGTGGCGGCAACTGAGTCACCGTAGCCATCGCGCTGAGAGTAGCAGTGTGGCCACTACTGCTGTTGAAGACAGTGTTCTCGATGGCTTCGAGCGAAGCCCGATTGGCATCGGGCAGGCGAATGCGGATGGTATACGGCCTGCCTCCTGCGATGAGCGGATCATTTGCGGGCAGGCCGTCGAGAATGGAAGTCGCGTCTTCCGCCACCTCGGTTGGGGTAAAGCCGAGCCGCCCGGCAACCACAGGGTCGATCTGGAAGTTAGTCGCCGGTCCACTAATCGTATTTTCAACCCCATTCTGCGTATCCACGACGCCCGGAATTTTGGCAATGGCTTGCTGTACCCGCGGGCCCAGAGTGAGCAGAAGGTTCTGGTCGTTGGAAAACAGCTTGATCTGGATAGGTTCGGGCGAGTTAGATAGATCGCCAATCATATCCTGGAGTATCTGGATGAACTCCATGTCAAGCGACGGCTCGGCGGCATGGATCTGTTCCCGCGCATCGGCAATCACCTCGTCGATGCCCCGGGAACGGTCGGTTTTGAGGCGCACGGTGAAGTCACCGGTGTTGGCTTCAGTGACCGCGGCGAGACCCATCTGTAAGCCGGTGCGGCGGGAAGTAATCGACACCTCCGGTATGCGCCGGAGAATCTGGTCCACGTGCTCGAGGATGCGGTTGGTTTCGGTTAAGGAGGTGCCCGCAGGGGTGAAGTAGTCCAGTATAAAAGCTCCCTCATCCATCTCCGGCAGGAGATCGGAGCCAAGGCCGCGATAACTGAAGTAGCCGGCAATGATGAGCGCCGCGCAGACGGCTACCAGGGCGAGAGGGCGTTGAAACGACCACTCCAACGAGCGCTCGTGATAGTAGAGAAGACGACGGAAAGCGTTCCCTCCCCTTTCTTTTACGACGGCGAGCCATCCACCTGGCTTTACGTTGTTGGGTGCGGAGTGTGCGCGAACCTTCTTTTCCAGCCCGAGTGACAGCGCGGGAGTGAACGTAAGCGCAAGCAGCAGGGAAGTGAGCAAAGCCACCGTCATGGTGATGGCGAGGGCGCGGAAGAAGCTCCCCGTGACCTGCGTCACGGAAATCAAGGGTAGAAAGACAATCACCGGTGTGATGGTGGAAAACACCAGGGGCCGGCTGATCTCGTGGATTGCCTTGCGTACCGATCCAATTCGCGATTCTCCTGCTTCGCGGTGAACCGCAATGTTCTCCACTACTACGATGGCGTCGTCAATCACCAGCCCGATGGCGGCAGCCAAACCGCCCAGGGTCATCAGGTTGAAGCTCTGACCCGTAATGCGTAGAAACAGAATGGTCACCGCGACGGTGACAGGGATTACCAGGCCGGCGACGAGCGAAGAAGTCCAGTCGTGGAGAAACAGGAACAGGATGATGCACGCCAGCACCAAACCGATGAGGATGGCGTCGCGAACGCTCAGAATGCTCTCCCGCACCAGTTCGGATTGATCATAAAAGGGTTCGATGTGAACCCCGGCAGGCAATTTAGGCAACAGTTGAGCCATCTCCGCCGCCACTCCGTTGACCACCGAAACCGTGTTGCTCGAAGGTTGACGCGTGATGTTAAGCAGCACAGCGGGTTTGCCATTTGACCGGACCGCCGTGTAAACCGGCATGGTCGACGGTTCTACCGCCGCAACATCACCGACCCGGATGGCCACGCCGCCGGCTGAGGTCTTGACAATTAGATTGCTCAGTTCGGAGGCGCTGTGCGCCTGGGCTCCGATCAGTCCGAGGATGAGTTGATGGTTTGCCTCATAGAGGCCGGGAGAATCGATAATGTTCGATTCCTGGACCGCGTTGACCAGTTCGAGCAGAGTCACGCCGGCGGCCTGAAGGCGCGATAGGTTGGGCACAATGTGGAATTCGGGCACCTGGCCGCCCTGCACCAGGACCGTACTGACCCCGTTCACGCGGTTGAGCGGCGGCTTTAGATCGTACGTGGCTATCTCCCACAGCCGCGTCTGCGGAACCGTATCCTTACCGCGATCGTCGGCGGTGAGCGCGTAACCGAGAATGGGAAAAGTGGCAAAGGTTAGACGGTTGGTGGTGATGTGCGCAGTGGCCGGCAACGACTGTGACACCCTGGCGAGTGCCGCGTCCGTCAACTGCAGGGTACGAAACATATCCACATTCCAATCGAAAAAAAGGCTGACCTCCGCCGAACCACGACTGGTGGTGCTGCGCACCGTAACCAAGCCGGGAACACTGTTCACCGCGTCCTCGATTGGCTTGGTGATCGTGACTTGCATCTGTTCGACTGGCATGACCCCGTTGTCCACGCCAATGACTACACGGGGAAAATTGGTTTCGGGAAAGACGGAGATCGGCACCTGGAATGCCATGTAGATACCCGCCGCCGTCAGCAGGGCAAGAAAGAAAAAGATGGGTTTGGCTGCGTCTGCGAGCCAGAAGGAACCTTCGTCATCGGGTCGGCCGCCAGGCATCACTCCTTTTCTCCTCCGGCTTCTATGGGAGCGGTGCCGACCTTGACCTTGGTGCCTTCGTCGAGCCCATAACCGCCAGTGGTAATGACCGTGTCGGCCGGGGTGAGCCCACTGAGAACCTGGGCCGATTCAGAGGTACGGATGCCGAGGGTCACGGATTGTTTTGCGGCCGTTCCGTTGGGCTTGATAACCAGGACAAACTTGCTTTCGCCGTCCGGTCCGGTTTGTACCGCTTCTAATGGGACCAGCAGAGCGTGGGTAGCCGTACGGCCGGTAATGGTCGTGCGCACCGGGGTACCGGCCTTCAGTGTTCCTTTTGCATTCTCGACCCGCAACCACACTTCCACCGTGGTGCTTCCGGGATCGAGTGCGGGGCTGATGAGCGCCACCTTAGCCGGCAGGGGATCGTCGAGCCCGCGAACAGCAATGGTGGCTGGCGCGCCCATGGAAAGCTGTTGCGCCTGGATCTGAGAAATATGCAGCTTGGCTAACAGTGCGGAGGTCTCCATGACTGTGATCACGGGATTGCCCGCTGCCGCCGTTTCCCCGGCAAACAGTGGCCTATCGGTGACCACGCCGGAAATGGGACTGCGAATCTCGGTGTAGCTCAATTGAGCTTCGGCGCCGAGGTACTTGCCCTTGGCGGAGGTGAGTTGTCCCTGCGCGCTCTCGAGCGCGGCCTTGTGGCTCACCTTCTGCATTGCCTCCAGATGCTGCCGGGCAATCTGGTGGGCGGCCTTAGCCTGAACCAACGCTGCTTTGGCCGTATCCAGGTCGCGACCGGGGATCGCTCCCTCGGCGAAGAGCTGTGCTCGACTGTCCGCGATGCTTTGCGCCAGGTTGAGGTTGGCGGTCGCCTGGGTCAGGTCCGTCTCAGCCTTGGTGGCGTCTTCAGGCACGGTGGCCCCGGTGGCAATATCAAACGAACCTTGGGCCGCGGTATAGGCTCCCTTGTTGTCGAGTGCAGCCGCCGCGAGGTCGCTGTTTTCCAGGGTTGCCAGCAGCTGGCCGGCCCGGACGTGCGCGCCACGTTGGACGTAAAACTTCTTGACTGGGGCTGTGACCTTAGGAGAAATAGCGGCCTGCGCAAGGGGAGCCAGTGTGGCGTCGGCGGTGAGCTGCTCAGAGATGTCGCCACGCTCAGGATGCGCCGCCTGCACATAGACCTCGGTGGGCGCAGCCTGCTCCGTTTTACTGCAGGCGGTGGCCAATAGTGAGACGGAACAAAGGATGCTCAAGCCCAGAACTTTCAACCGCCAACGGACATGGGTGCCCCATATCTCGCTGGTTTTTCGCGAGATGTGGGATACCACGAGCTTCAACCCCTCGCTGCCTGATGCGAAGATTGGCCCAAAACACGTGAAGGGCACGGCAGTGGCATCCCACATCTCGCGAAAAACCAGCGAGATGTGGGGCACCCATGAATTTGTTGTCGAGACAGAGTAACGGAACGGTCTCATGTTCAGATCGCTCCTGTCAGCAGTTGCAGATTGGTCATAGCAAGTTGGTAGCGAACGGTCCCGTCCTCACGCGCGATTTCTACAGTAGTCAACGAATTCTGCGCGTCGACCACCTCGAGCACCGTCGCCTCTCCCGCGCTATAGCGCAGCCGAGTGAGGCGCAGGCTCTCGTTTGCGGTTTGTACGCTTTGGTCGAGCGACTGGAGTTGGTCCCGCGCAGTGCCGGCTTCGGCATAAAACTCGTCCAGCTGCGCAATCAGGCGGCGCTGGGTCGCGTTGAGCGCGGTGTGCGCGGCGTCACGCAGGATCTCGGCCTGGCGAACACGATGTTGGGTGGAGAGCCAGTCCCACACCGGGATGTCCAGCGTCGCGCTGGCAGAGTAGCCAAGATTCTTCACTCCATCCCGGCCATTGACTGCGAATTGCACCGCATCGATACCGTAGGTGAAGTTGAGCCCGAGATCGGGAAGATACGCGGCGCGTGCTGCAGTCACATCCAGGTTGCTCACTCGTAGCGAGGCGAGAGCCTGACGCAACTCTGGGTTGAGCCGCATCGCGGCGGCATCCACATCCGCGCGCGCGGGTAGTGGCACGACCTGCCCGGGCACCAGGGTATAAGCCGTCCGAGGGTCCGGATAAAGCAGCACCCCCAGATCAAGGTGAGACTTCTGTTGCTCGAGCAAGGCATCGGCAAGATCACGATCACGCTGCTGTTGCTGTAGCTGCGCCTTCACTACGTCGGCGTGCGCCGCTTCCCGCGCGCTCTCCCGCTGTTGCGTCAGGGTGGTGAAACTGGCAGCCTCGCCTGCGGCGCGCCGGGCCACACCAACCTTGCGGCCGGAAGCCAACGACTGGTAGTAGAGGCTGGTGACGGTGTCAACCAGGCCCCGCCGGGCGATCTCGAGCTCTGCCGCAGCAACGGCCGCGGCAGCGGAAGCTCGTGAAACCGCGGTCACTTGTTGCAATCCCAGGGTCTCGTTGAATATGCCCTGGCTGGCATACTCTCGCACCGCATTGTTGGCGATGAAGCGAGGTGCAGCCTGGCTCCCCACCGGGCCGCCGCCGTTGATGGCGCCGTTGGCTTGCGTATACAGCACCTGGTTGTGATACGCCACATTCGGCAGCAGCGCGGCGCGAGCAATCGAGTGGTCAATGGACGCAACGCGTGCATTGGCCGCGGCAGCGGCGAAGCTGGGTTCGTTCGCGCGAGCCAGTGCTATGGCCTGTTCCAACGTAATCGTCGTTGGCGGCGGTCCACTCACTTGCTGTGCGAGACCGGTCGCAAGGATCATGGCAAACCCGAGCGTGATAACAGAAAGTCTTAACATGTCAACTGGAAGACGCAAGACAATGACGACCAGACTCACTTCTGGCCGACCACCAAAATAGTGAAGCTGTCAGGGATAATCGCCGGCCGCGGGCGTGGATTAGCCGCCGTCGGGGCAGGCCGCTCACCGAATGCGGCCGTAGCCAGGTAAATGCGGCCGGTAACCCAGTCGAGGGTCATGGTGCGCGCTCCTTTTTGCGTGTCCAGGTTCTGCAGCACCGGGTACGTCGGTTTGCTGGCGTCGATGATGGTCAACGTGCCGCCACCATTGGAGGAGAAAGCCAGCTTCCGTTTCGCATCGTAACGCGCCGCATCCGGACCTTCGCCGATCGACGGATTGGCCACAGTCTTGCCGGTGTTAGCATCGACCACCGCCATCTTGCCGCCGTCACAAACAGCAAACAGGCGCCGGCTCGCGGTATCGATGGCCAGCCCGGAGGGCGAATCGCAGTCGGCCACCGGCCAGGTCGCGGTGATGGTCTTGGCCGCCGCATCGAAACGCACAATCTCATTCTTGGTCTCGATGTTGGCGAATACTGTGCCGGTACCGTCTGCGACAGGGAACTCGGGCTTTCCTGAGAGCGCAATCGTGGCTACCACTTTGCGCTGCGCGATATCAATCACGGTTGCATTACTGCTGCGGCCGTTGAACGCCCAAACGGTCTTCGTTTTGGGCTCGAACACAATGCCATCCGGATTGGTGCCTGCGGGAATCGAAGCCACGGTCGCAAGGGACTTCCGGTCAAACACCACCACTGCATTCGCGCCACCGTCGCTCACATAGCCATATTTGCCCGAGTCGTCCAGCGCCACGCCGTGGGTACCCTTAAGCCCGGTGATGCTGCCCACTACCTTTCCCGTGTCGCTGTCCAGCACTTCGACGCGTGGTCCGTGGGTCACATAGAGCCGGTGCGCCGCGGGGTCCGAGGTAAGGTAGTCCCATCCGCCTTCACCGCCAATTTTCCATTGCGTGAGGACGCTGTAAGGCTTTTGCGCCAACGCGGCCATTGATCCAAAAAGGATCAGCGTGGGGACCAGGGTGCGGATGCATTTCGATGTCATTCGATCTCCAATCAGCTTCGGCTTCAATTTCGCACAGCTACCTTAATCGAAGCTGAAGGCAGTGCAGAAACAGGGAATCGCACCGTGACCCGGGTCCC
>Ga0182024_10006521_pt1 | contig 25579 bp, 17 predicted proteins | sample P32metaG_FD_120480 | JGI IMG/M metagenome (GOLD analysis project Ga0182024, IMG submission 120480) | Permafrost microbial communities from Stordalen Mire, Sweden - P3-2 metaG (Illumina Assembly) | ecosystem: Environmental > Terrestrial > Soil > Wetlands > Permafrost | place: Sweden: Stordalen...
CATGACTGTGGGCATTGTGCTTGGTCTTATCTTTTTTGGGCTGAACTATGTGCGATTGGTGGGCTCAGGGTCTGAGCAGAAGAAGGCTATCGAAGCGGCTGCGCTCGCCGCCGCCAACGACTTGAGCCGGGTTGTTATAAACACCCCTCAATTTGGCTACGTCTCAATTTCAGACGATGCCCCGGTAGGCAAAACCACCAACGCCGGTGACAATTTCTTTCTCCAAGTTAGAAGTGTCAATACTCTAATCGGCACTGCTCGATTGGAAAAAATGCTGGCCAGTGTTGTTCTGGCAGATCCAGGTGATGCTCTCAACTATCTTGCCGATCAAGATCTGGCCAATGCGCAAATCGCCGCTAAGTCACTAGAAACCACGCTGGCAGCTTCTTTAGCACCAGGTGGCTCAGCCAAAGACATCAACGGCAATGCCATCACACCCTATGCTGATGCTCTGGCCGCTTATCAAGCTAACGCCCAAAGAATCTCAGGGCAGTCAACATATGTTCCTAATTCGCTCTCCCTTTCACTCGGTCAAAGCAAACAGGAATTGGCGACAAACATTCCTGTGCCTGTAACAGCGAAAGTGCCCGCCGGAGTTGTTCCTGGTGGCTCTCAGATCAATAACTTCTATAAGTCCAACGTTGATGTGCCATTTGCAGGCAACGACTATGTCTTCATGGCAGTGGGGTCACAAAGCAGCGCTTTGCTCGATCCAAAGAACTTTGTCGCATCTTTGCCTGGGCTTCCGTACCAATATCCTTCCATCGTTCAAGCTTCAGCCCAGCAGATTGTTACCCAAACAAACAATCAAAACCCGGGCGGAAGCACTATCTACTGCGCAGCTTGCGCAGAGCCTGCCAGCATTTACGATCCTCTGCCGGCGCCTGGGGCGATGTCGTTCAGTTTTCCCGATGGCATGATCCCTGAGATCACTTCGCCCAATGTCATGCTGAGTGACAAACTGTTTTTGAACAACACGGCAAATAGTGGTGATTGCTTTACTTCCAAAGGTGGAGACTATCCATCCGATCAACCTACCGCCTTTTTGTCCCATGAAAGTTGGTTTGCACCCCCTGGAGGTCCAGAACCACCAATTGGTGTAGCTTATAGAGTGGCTCTGTTTGACTGGTTTAGGAGAGCGGGCACGAAAGCAAAGATTGATTCTGTATTGACCCAGCTTGCTGCCCCATTTCCTGCCGTTAATACTTTGGTTGCGTGGAACGCCTACGTGCCACCCGCGGCTCCTATACCGCCGCCTCCACCGCCGCCACCACCACCACCGGCGCCACCACCACCGCCACCACCGCCGCCAGTGCCGGTGCCATTCCCACAACGGGGAGTTCCGTTGGTTTCCATTCCTGTGCCGATTCCACAAGGAATCATGCACATCTACAAATTCAACCCTGATGGTACCGTGAGCCATACCACTCAGGTAATCAAACCCTTTCCATACTCCGTAGCCAGCGAAAATCAGCTCTATGTGGTTTCCTACAATGCCTTTGTGAGCAAAGACCCGTACTTCGCCGTAACTACGCCCGGCATTCCTACAATGACCGCAACGAGCCAACATACGCAGGCAGAGCTAACCTTGACGAACACATGGGATGCTTTTATCAGAGACGAGTGCCGGGTGCCCGGAACGATCAACGGCGGTAAACATGCTGGTGAGCCCGTTCAGAATCCAATAGTGGCAGTGCTTCCTCGGTCCAAAGCTAATAATCAAATAGCCTGGACAGACAAGGGTGGCTCAGGCTCAGGCGCCGATCCAGGCGGACCGAATGGAAACGGACCAGGACTGGGCAGCGTTCCTATTATTACGGAACAAGATGGCTGGAGCTACGGAATGTTTACCTATTTAGGCAGTGCTTCTCTCTATCAAATTCCTCCTGTAGGAGCTGGTACCGGTGAAGTCCGTCCTACCTATGCCACCAATGGAACCGCATTCGATATTCGCTTTAGACGTCAAGTCCAACTGGTTGATGCGCTTGTGCCTGGAGTTGGTAAAATAGGATATCTTGCCGACTAAGACGGCACTCAACGTTGGTCAACTGCCACCGTATATAGTGACACATAACAAAGCGAGCGATTAAGCCAGGTGAAATGCTCCGAGAAAGAATATGACTGACAAATTCAGCACCGCTGGAGACAGTTGGTTGCACCCAGTTATTTCAAAAGTTCGTAGAACTGAGAGAAAACCGCATGGTGGCGGCATGCTCGTCTTGATTACAGCCTTGACTCTGGGCATTGTTCTTGGTCTTATCTTTTTCGGACTCAACTATGTCCGATTAACTGGTTCGGGCGCTGAGCAGAAAAAGGCAATCGAAGCGGCGGCGCTGGCGGCGGCAAACGACTTGAGCCGCGTTGTAATAAACACGCCTCAATTTGGCTATGTCTCCATTTCAGACGATGCCCCGATAGGCAAGACCACCACCGCAGGTGACAATTTCTTTCTCCAAGTTAGAAGTGTCAACACTCTAATCGGCACCGCCCGATTGGAAAAGATGCTGGCCAGTGTTATCCCAGCAGATCCGGGTGATGCTCTAAACTATCTTGCCGATCAAGATCTGGCCAATGCTCAAATTGCCGCTAGAGCATTAGAAACCGAGCTGGTTGCTTCTTTAGCACCACGTGGCTCAGCCAGAGACATCAACGGCGATCCCATAAGACCCTATGCTGATGCTCTGGCTGCTTATCAAGCCAACGCACAAAGAATCTCCGGAAAGTCGACATATGTTCCTAATTCGCTAACGCTTTCAATCGGTCAAAGCACCCAGGAGCTGGCGACAAACATTCCTGTGCCGGTAACCGCGAGAGTTGCCCCCGTGGTTCCTGGTGGCTCTCAGATCAATAACTTCTATAAGTCCAACGTTAATGTGCCGTTTGGCGGCAACGACTATGTGTTTATGGCAGTGGGGTCAAGTAGCGCTTTGCTCGATCCAAAAAACTTCGTAGCATCGCTGCCTAACCTTCCATACCAGTATCCTTCCATCGTTCAAGCCTCAGCCAAGCAGGTTGTTACCCAGACAAACAATCAAAACCCGGGGGGAAGCACTATCTATTCTGCCGCTTGTGCAGAGCCTGCCAGCATTTACGATCCTCTGCCGGCGCCAGGGGCGATGTCGTTCAGTTTTCCGGACGGCATGATACCTGAGATCAGTTCACCCTATACCATGCTCACAGATGTGCAACTGAATGCCCCCGCCAATAGTGGCGATTGTTTTACTTCCAGTGGTGGAGACTACCCATCCGATCAACCGGCGGCCAGCCTATCGCATCTAACTTGGTTTGCTCCTCCAGGAGGACCGGAGCCACCAATTGGTGTAGCCTATAGAGCGGCTCTGTTTGACTGGTTCAGAAGAGCGGGCACAAAAGCAAAAATTGATTCTGTATTGTCGCAGCTGACCGCCCCATTTCCGTCAACTAATACGATGGTTGCTTGGAACGCCTACGTACCACCGCCAGTTCCGGAACCGCCGAAACCGCCACCATGGAGGGGATGGCCAGAACCGCCGCCACCACCGCCGCCGCCACCAGTGCCAGTACCTTATCCGTCAAAGGGAGTGCCGTTGGTTTTCATTCCTGTGCCGATTCCACAAGGACTGATGCACATCTACAAATTTAACCCAGATGGCACGGTCAGCCATACCATCCAGGTGATTAAACCGTTTCCATACTCGGTAGCCAGCCAAAATCAGCTGTATGTGGTTTCCTACAATGCTTTTGTCAGCAAAGACCCCTACTTTGCCATCACTACACCAGGTATTCCGGCAATGACGGCTGTCAGGCAAAATACGCAGGCATCGCTGACTCTGACCAACACCTGGGATGCCTTTATCAGAGACGAGTGCCGGGTACCAGGAACAATCAAGGGAGGTAAACATGCTGGTGAGCCAGTTCAGAATCCCATAGTGGCAGCTATTCCTCAATCCAAAGATAATCAGATAGCCTGGACCGACAGGGGTGGTTCAGGCTCAGGCGCCGATCCAGGCGGACCGAACGGAAATGGACCAGGTCTGGGCAACGTTCCTATTATTACGGAACAAGATGGTTGGAGCTACGGCATGTTTAGCTACTTGGGGCAAGCCTCTCTCTATCAAATTCCCCCAGTAGGACCTGCTACTGGTGAGGTTCGTCCTACCTACGCCACAAACGGAACCGCATTCGATATCCGGTTCAGGCGTCAAGTTGAACTGATCGATGCTCTTGTCCCTGGAGTTGGTAAAATAGGATATCTGGCTGATTAAGACGCTCCATTTCAGCCTACATTACGAAAGGACAGACCAACATGCCCAAATCGACATGGGGTGGATTACAAATCCTCTTTGTCAGTATTGTTTGTCTTATGCAAACAAATCTGGCCCAAACACAATGTTGGGCTGCGGTTCCAACCGAATCCCAACTACGAGCGGCGTTAGGCAAAGCAAATTTTCTCTCTGGAAATGCCAAGTTCAGTATCACCACTGATCCAAAACAGTCAGACGGCTTGATAATTACAATGTTTCGGCAGCAAGATGCCACAGACAAAGACTGCAAAATCGATGCCCTCTTGATCGCCAAAACCGTTATGGATCTGGGCGGCAGCGACGTCACGAAAGTGACTGTCTATTTCTATTCACTGACAATGAGCAACTACAAGTCGGTGACCATTCGCACCACCGATGTAAAAGCCTTTTCAGGGGGAGCGGTGGACAAAGACGAGCTTTTGAAGACGCTTGATTTGACTTCGGGAAAAGTGGCAGACGACCCCAAACGGCTGGAGCGCTTCCTGCAAGAGAAGCGAGGCGGACCAAGCGATGTAGTGGGAGCCATTGTCGGCGATACATTGCAGATAAAATCCTCTTCAATCGATATTTCAAGCGAAGCAAATGCCAAAATCGATGCTCTGCAATTAGCCCTGGCAGCAGTGCCAGTGCTGCGTGCAGGAATTCAAAAGGTGACTGTCAGTTACGATAGTTACGCTGGTGGGCAATCAGAATCGGCGCGATCGATAACCTTTACGGTAGACCAGTTGAAGTCGATCAGCCAGCAAGTGGAGACTATACTGGCACCAGTAGTGGTGACAACCGGGGCGGATGCAAAGAAGCAAGGTTCTGAAAAGAAGTAATATATCGGTGGAGAAGGAGTTTTTCTTGGATGAATAGAAAATTCAAAGCGCTTCTCATATGCGTGGTTGCGGCAGTGGCAAGTAGCACTCAAGCACTGCAGGCAACAGTGCCCAGCAATGAGGCATTGAAGGCAGCGATTCTCAAGTCGAAACTACTTGATCCGACAATCGAGTTGGTCACCACTACCGACCCAGCCAATGCCGATCACATCTTAGTTTCCACATTCTTGCATAGCAGTGCCACCGACGGCGATTGCAAAATCGACGCCCTTTTGATCGGCAAAGCGGTGATGGAGTCTGCACCAGACGTCACCCGGGTGACGGTGACGTTCTTTTCCACCGCAGACTTCTCGACCTACAAACAAGTGTCTGTGAAAAGCACTGATATAAAAGCATTCGAGGGTGGAGCGGTCAATAAAGAGCTTTTGCTGAAAAATCTCGAAGTGCAACTTGGACAAACAGCAGACAGCCCTTCGAATTTGACTGCGTTGCTGCGCCAGACCAGTCTGGTAAAAGGCTTACAGGTGGCAGTGGCTGGCAAACTGATAGAACTTTCAGCCCAGGTCGACTTGTCGCGCAGTGAGCTGGATGCCAAACTGGAAGCGTTGCAGCTGGCTCAAAATGCTCTGGCCGCAGCTCCAGAGGGCATAACCAAGGTGAACGTCAAACTGCAAGATGCTTACGAACCAAGCCGAGTCAAGCAAATTAGTTTCGAGACGGCGCAGTTAGAGAGCATGGCTGGTGAATTGCAAACGGCCCTGGCAGGAATTGCCATTACCGCCGGTGCCACTTCTGTTGAGGTAGTGGCCGGACCTTTTCAGGACGAACGGCAGAAGCTTCATAGCAGAATAGATGCTTTACAGAAGGGCGGTGTGGGTGTTCAATCGTTTCTTGCCCTATTCAAATTTATTGAAGCAAATGTGCCTAAGAACGACCAAGCGGTCTTGCGGGGGAATATCGATCGTCTCAGTAACGCGCTGGATGACCAGGAAAAAACAATGGCGGCCGTCAAGAATCGCCCGTCACAGTTGAAGAAGGAGCCCGAAAAAGTGGCCATTGCTACCAACTTCGTCAGTGGCAAAAAACATGCCGATTACACCACACTTGTCGATATGGAGTTTGACGAAAACCGTGCCCGCGGCGAACCCGATCGATACGCGCAGGAACTGGAGCAGCATTACCTGAGCAGGCCACCTGTCAGCGCACAACAGGCCACTCACTTTGTCAGCGGTCTATTGCGCATCAGCCAACTTCTCAAGCAGGATGCCAAAACCAGCGACGCCGATAGGTTCCAAAAGTGGGCCAACGACGTGCGGGCAAAATACAGAATATAAGTTGTGTTGACTGGTCTGAGAAAGGTCTGAGAAAGGACGCGAAATGCTCGACAAATTGATTGGATTGGTTGTTCTCTTTCTCGGCACAGTGATGATTAGTTCAACAGCCTGCTTTGCTGCGATACCGACTGAGTCACAGATTCGTGGTGAACTGAGCAAATCAAACTATCTTCCTGCAAGCACTAGAATTACAGTGGCCACAGATGCGAAACAATCGGATGCCATGACAATTGCTATGTTTGCCCAGCAAGACGCCAACGAAAAGGACTGCAAAATCGATGCCCTGCTGATTGGCAAAACTGTCATGGAGCTATCTGGCGGTGACGTGACGAAGGTAACGGTTTACTTTTACTCGCTGACCATGAGCACTTACAAGGCCGTGTCTGTTCGTAATCTGGACGTAAGAGCATTTGCCGCCGGCGGCGTTAATAAAGATGAGCTCTTAAAGAGTTTGGATCTTACGCTCGGCAAAGTGGGTGACAATCCGCAGCAGGTAGAGCGCTTCTTGCAGGAAAAACGATTTGCGTCAGGCAATATCAGTGCAGCAATAACAGCAGACGAACTGCAGATCAATTCCTCATCCATCAACACTTCAACTGACACAAACGCGAAAATAGACGCACTGCAACTGGCCTTAACGGTACTACCTGTGGTGCGAGCAGGAATACACAAAATTACCGTGAATTTTGCAGATTCCCAGAGCCAACGAAAATCAATAACCTTCACTGTTGATGATCTGAAATCCATGAGTACTCAGGTACAAACCGTGCTGGCACCAATGGTGGTGACGACCAGTGACGTGGAAGAAAACAAACACTCGGAAAAGAAATAGTGTTGCACTGGTGATGCATTTTATCAGGAGTAATGGTTACATGCATAAACAATCGCCAGCACTAATTCCGTCAGCGCTTTTAGTTCTTTCACTATTGCTGCCACAGTCTGTTCCGGCAGCTGTGCCAAGCAGCGACGCAGTCAAGGCTGCCATTGTCAAATCAAAACTACTTGATCCAGGCATCGAGCTAGTCATGGCTGCGGACCCGACGCACCCGGACCGAATTTTAGTTTCCACATTTTTGCATGGCAGCGCCACCGATCGCGATTGCAAATTCGATGCGTTTTTGATTGGCAAAGCTGTGATGGAGTCTGCACCAGACATTCACTTGGTGACGGTGTCGTTCGTTTCGACCGCTGATCTGTCAACCTACAAACAAGTGTCTGTCAAAAGCACTGATGTACAGGTTTTCGAGAACGGCCAGGTCAATAAAGAGAGCTTGTTGAAGAGTCTCGAGGTCCAGGTTGGACAAACAGCAGACAGCCCATCTAATTTGACTGCTTTGCTGCGACAGACCAGCCTGGTAAAAGGTTTACAGGTGGCAGTGGCTGGCAAACTGGTAGAACTTTCGGTGCAAGTTGACTTGTCGCGCAGTCAGCTGGATACCAAATTGGAAGCGTTGCAGCTGGCTCAAAATGCTCTGGCTGCAGCTCCAGAGGGCATGACCAGTGTGAAGGTCAGCCTGCAAGATGCTTACGAACCAGGCAAAATCAAACAAATTAGTTTCGATAAGCTGCAGTTGCAGAGCATGGCTCACGAATTGCAATCCGCCCTGGCAAAGGTTGCCATTGAGGTCGGTGCCCCCAGTGCCGGCACCACCACAGTGTGCGAGGGAGAGTACAAGCAACAGCGCCAGAAGCTTCTTGCCTCCATCAAGGACCTGGAGAAAAAAGGTGTAGGCGTTCAAGCGTTCATGGGATTTTTCAAGTCGATCGAAATGATCGTCGGCAATGACAAGTTAAATAGGTTGGAAAGTAAAATCAAAAGCCTGCAAACTGCTGTGGATGAGCAGGAAAAGACAATCGCCGCTGTCAAGAATCGCCAGTCGCAGTTGAAGAATGCACCTGAAAAAGTGGCGGCACCAGTGACGGCGGCGCCAGCAGTGGCAAGAAACGGAACGACTATGGTCGGCGACCTGGAGTTTGACTTCAATCGGGCCGGTAGCGAACCTGATCGTTATGCTCAGGAACTGGAACAGCATTTCATGAGCCAGAAGCCTATTACTTCCCAACATGCCACCTTCTTCGCCATCGGTCTTATGCGCATAAGCCAAACCCTCACCCAGAACGGCAAAACCGCCGATGCTGAAAGGTTTCGCAAGCGGGCCGTCGAAGTCTCAGCCTTGGTCAGGAACATGAACTAGACTTTGTCTTTACTGGTCATGCATTTATCAGGAGTAATAGTTACATGCATAAACAATCGGCACTAATCGCATCTGTGCTTGTAGCCCTTTCACCATTGCTGACACAGTCCGCCCAGGCAGCTGTGCCAAGCACCGAGGCGGTCAAGGCGGCAATCTCAAAATCAAATCTGCTTGATCCGAATTTTGAAGTGGTTACTTCCGTCGATCCAGCTAATGCCGATCATGTTTTGGTATCCACATTCTTGCATCGAAGCGCCACCGATCGAGATTGCAAAATCGATTCGCTCTTGATCGGCAAGACGATTATTGATTTGGCCGATGGTGCTGTTTCACGTGTGACCGTATCGTTTTTTTCTACCCAGGATTTATCCACTTACAAGCAGGTGTCAGTCAAAAGCCTCGACGTAAAAGCATTCTCTGCTGGTGCTGTGAACAAAGACGAGCTGTTGAAGAATATCGATATAATAATGGGGCAAACAGCTGATAGTCCCTCCAATTTAACCGCTCTCTTGAGACAAGCGACCATGGAAAATGCTTTGCAAGTTGCACTAGCGGATCAAGAACTGGATTTAACAGCACAAGCGGACCTGAGCAGAAACGAATTGAACACCAGGTTGGAAGTTTTGCAGCTTGCCCAAAATGGGTTAGCGGCAGCGCCCGCGGGCGTGAAAACACTGGTGGTCAAATTGCAAGACGCTTTTGAGCGAAACCGCTTCAAACAAGTGACTTTCGACGTGGCTGAACTGCAGTCAATGATGGCCAAACTACAAGTGGTACTGAATCCGGTAGCAATTATCACAGCTCCCGTTTCCAGTGTGGTGCAGGGAGCGTTTCAGGGAGAACGACAGAAGCTTTATACGAGGATTGCCTCATTAGGCAAGCAGGGTGTTGGCGTACAATCATTCGTTGGTCTGTTCAAATTTATCGAAGCAAATGTGTCTAAGAACGACCAAGCGGTCTTGAGAGGGAATATCGATCGTCTCAGTAATGCCCTGGACGAACAGGAGGCGCGAATGGTGGCCGTGAAAAATCGAGCTTCTCAGCTAAAGAAAGAAGAGAAAGAAGAGAAAGTAACTGCGGCGCTGCCTGCCTCGACAGGCAAGAAGCATGCTGACTATGTCACTCTTGGAGGTGATGAGTTTATTGAAGATCGGGCCAGAACGGATCCTGACGAGTATGCTCGATTGCTGCAATCCACTTACATGACCAATCCAGTAAAACCGGCGCTGGCAAAGCGTTTTGCTTCGGGGCTGCAAAGGATCAGCGAACTAATGAGAGAGAATCATCGCGACGCCGATGCCGACAAGTTCCAGCGCTGGGCAGCAGACATTCGCAATAAGTATCAGTGAGATAAAGTAGTTCCTGCCTGCGAAATTTTTCCTAACCTCGCCTTTGCACCACATATAGTGGCATAGAAAATTCCGAATCCGGCAGATTTCTTGATCGATGATATTAAGAATCAATTGACAGAGACTGAATTTCTCAGACCTTCTAAACGTCTATCAGAGAATTGAGAGAATCGGGATCCAATGCGGTTTCGCTTTTCTATTATTTTGGTATAACATCAAAGATGCTTCCCACCCCGAGAAGAAGTAAGAAAAGGAAATATGACTAACAAGCTCAGCCAGTCTGGTCACGGTTGGTTACCCAGGGTTAGCAAAACAGAAAGGAAAAATCGTGGCAGCGGCATGCTTGTCTTTATGGTGGCCGTGACCATTGGCATCGTTTTGGGTATTATCTTTTTCGGACTCAACTTTGCCAGATTGCTGGGGTCAGGGGCTGAGCAGAAGAAGGCAATCGAGGCGGCAGCGCTTGCCGCGGCCAATGACTTGAGCCGCATCGTCATAAACACAGACCAATTTGGCTATGTCTCAATCTCCGACGCAGCTCCAGTTGGTAAAACCACCGAAGCTGGCGATAACTATTACCTTCAGGTGCGTAGCATAAACACCTTGATGGGCACCGCTCGTCTTGAGAAAATGCTAGCCAAAGCTGTGACACCAGTCGATCCCTCCGACACGCTCAACTATCTGGCCGACCAAGATTACATAAACACAAAGGCTGTAGCAGCCAATCTCGAGGCTAAGTTGGTTGCTTCATTGCTTCCGGCAGGCTCAGGCACGGACATTGACGGAAACACAGTCACACCTTATGCCGATGCGCTGGCGGCTTACCAACAAAACTCCATAAGAATTTCTGGAGCAAGTACCTTGGTGCCAAACTCCCTCAAGCTCGTTTTAGGTCAGTCAAAACAACCTCTTGCCACCAACATCCCAGTGCCAGTGACGAAAACATTTCCTGGAGATGTTCCTGCCACATCACAAATTAACAGCAATTACCTGTCTAACGTTGATATTGCCTTTAACGGGAATGATTACGTCTTCATGGCTATTGGATCGACGAGCTCATTACTGGATCCGAAGAACTTCCTTACTTCCTTACCTGGACTTCCCTTCCAGTATCCATCAATTGTTGAAGCATCAGCGCAACAGATTGTCACCCAAAAAAACAACCAAAACCCTGGTGGGAGCACGATCTCTTCTGCTGCCTGCGCTGAGCCAGGCAGCATATATGACCCTCTGCCGGCGCCTGGTGCAATGTCTTTCAGCTTTCCAGACGGGATAATAAAAGAGCTAACATCACCAAATTCGATGCTGACGAATGCCTCATTGAATAGCCTGGCTTTGCCCGCAGACAGCTCGGAGCTGTATACATCATCAGGGGGAGACTACCCAGGCGATCGTCCAACTGCAGCAATGCAGCCGACACCCTGGATTGTTCCACCTAACAGTCCTGCTCCAGCCATTGGAGTGGTTTACCGAGTGGCATTGTTTGACTGGTTCAGGCGCGCTGGAACCAAGGCCCAACTTGATTCGGTATTGGACAAGCTGGCCACGCCTTTTAATCCTGGCACCACCCCATGGATTGAATGGTTTGCCCAGAGCAAGGCCAGCAAGAAGGTAGATATCGGTATGACCATTCCAGAGGGAATCACCTACATTTATAAGTTTAATGCCAATGGCACGGTCAAGTACTCGCACGCAAAAATCACGCCGTTCCCGTACTGCTCCGAAAGCCAGAATCAACTATTTGCTGATTCTTATACTGCTCTGGTCAGCACAGACCCGGCATTTCCGAAGAACTCGCCTCCGATCAAAATGCTTGAGAAGAAAGGCGCAGGCGGCGGTGGCGTTGTCACTCTCACAGACAATTGGGATGTGTTCATTAGAGACGAATGCCGCGTGCCTGGTACAAATTTGGGCGGCAAACACGCAGGAGAACCGCTGTCCAACTCAATTGTGGCCATGGCTGTGCCAGGCGATGCCATTCGCCTTGCCTTCCGTGACCACGGCGGCTCAGGAAGCGCCGCCTCGCCAAAGCTCATCCTTGGAGGCGGCAATGTGCCTCTGTTGAGTGACCAGGGCGCATGGGCGCTTTCTATGGAGAAGTTTGAGGTAAACAATGGTGCTGGAAGCATCTATACAGTGTTCCCACAAGGACCACTTAAAGGTAGTATTCGGCCGACTTATCAGACAAATGGTACCGCTTTTGATATCAGATTCCGGCGCCAAGTCAACTCTTCTAATGCTTCCAAAGCATTAGGTTTCGATACTGGCTACGTCGCCGATGAATTGCTCCCTTGATTGAGGGACATGGGCAGATAGTTTCACCGCGGCGATGGCGCTGGCGGTGCCACTGGCGGTGGCGGTGCCGCTTCCACTTTAAATGACTCTGCTATAGCTGTGTCGATAGGAACACCTTGAGCGCAATAGAAATCATAGCGGTCGGAAACTTGATTGGCCAGATCGACAGTTTTGGCTCGATAGCGCGCGCATACATCTTCGGCCGCTTGATCTACAGCGCTATCGCGGGCGGCATCAAATGTGGTGCCGACGGCGGCGTAACTCTTTCCCAGGCAAGGAGCGCATGATTGCCTGGCCACAACAGCAGCGTTTTCATAAATTCGCTGGCAAATCTGAACATGACCATTCTCATGATCCAATATTCTTTCTGGTGCCTGCTTGAATGTTATTACCTCAATCGGCAAGGTGACGAGCATATTGATTTTAGTGATGCGCAGGCAAACCTGGCTTTCAGTATTGCCGGCAGACCTGTCATTCCTCTCAATTTGATAATCGAATTTGGTATAGCAGTGAAAAGTCCAATTTGTTTTGCCATATTCATCGACCTTTGCTTTGCTCATCTGCGTGAGCGCTGGTAGTTGGGAGTATTTGATAGCAGGAGGATCTTTTCGCACGCTGATCGTCTCGCCACTGCCGCAAGCCGTCAAAGTCAGAGCACTAGATAATAGAACTATTGCTACTCGCACTGAAATCAGTCTCAGATCTCCAGACAGTTCCATTTGTAGTTTACAAGGAAGGTCTCAGATTGAGCGTGATTGAACAGCTAGAGATGGAGCATCACATTTTGTTAATTTGGTAGAATAGTCAAGATCTATGGCACGAAGATGTTGAACAGAGCCTGCCCTTCTACACCAGGCGTAAACGGCATCAAATTGGTACCAAACCGCCTTCGAACACAGGAAGTCAGGGCTGATAGATGCCAGACGGAGAGCTTGAAAAGAAAGAGATACACCCACCACCAGATCCGTCTCAGCCTCTGGATAGCGTACCAAATGAAGCCGTCATCGATTCAATCCCTGAGCAGGAGTTTGAAAGCGAATCCCCTCAATTAGGAAAGTGGGCAAGCACAAGACAAAATATTTTGGAGGGGTCGCAGGCATCCACGCAGCTGCCAACCGAGCCACCAGAGCCAAGCCAGCCTGGCTTGCCCAGCGACACAAGCACAAAACTACTGGCGCTTTTCCAGCGCACGAAAACTGGTTCTGCAGAAGTGGATGATCCAGAACCTGAATATCCAGAACCTGAATATCCAGAACCTGAATATCCGCAAACTGAATACCCCGACAGTGAGCCCGTGGAAGCAGTTCCAAGCGCCGCCCCGGAGCCGGCTGTGTGGACTTTGCCAGAATCCAAATTGACCCAACAAGAGAGGAAAATCAAGAAAGAGTACCTGACCAAGGAGGAAGGTACAAAGTCACCACCAATGCGACCCACCGAGGCTCGCAAGGGAACAGGCAAGTCAGATCATTGGATCCTGCGTGACAAATTAAAGCTGGCTACACTGGCGACTATCTGCCTGGGTTTCTTCGTTTGGCTGGTTGGCCATTCATTGGTGGCGCAACAGCTCGTCAAAACCGGAACTGAACAGCTCTCAGATGGTCATCCTGATGATGCGCTCAATAGCTTCAACCGCGCCATCCAGGTTGATGGAGCCAACGCCAGCGCGTATTTTAACAGAGGCAATGCGTATAGGAAAAAAGGCGAGTTCAAGAAATCATATGACGATTACAGCCTGTCTTTGAAATTGTCCCCCAAGAGCGTAAACGTGCTGGATAGCCGAGCTACTCTATCTCTGCAATTAGAAAATTACCAACTAGCGGCTGAGGATTACACACTCATTTTTGGGATTGCGCCTGAAGAGAAGCAGCCGCAGATGTACCACAATCGAGCAGACGCATATGTTGGGCTGGGACAGTACGACAAGGCTTTGCAAGATTACGGCGTTGCCCTGAAAGTCAATCCCAAGGATATCAAAGCACTGACCAGTTCTGCTTCTTGCTTGCTGCAACTGGGCCGCTACGGGAAGGCTATTTCAGAATACAATCTGGTCTTAGCACTCGATCCACATAATAGTGACGGTTATCTTGGCCGTGGTTATTGCTATCAGAAACAGAAGAACTTCACTCAGGCGGCAAAAGACTTCCAAACAGTGTTGACGCAAAGTCCGCGCAACAAAGAGGCCCTTTGCTATCGCGCCCGTCTTTATGCCGACCAGGGATTGTTGAGCAAAGCATTTGAAGATTTGGCAGTGGTGCTTCAACTGGATCCCAGCTACGAACGAGCCCTGATCATGGCAGCCGTGCTCTACACCAGCAAAGGTGATTATGCGCAGGCGGTAAAGGATTACAATCAGGCCCAGAAAGTCGCGCACTTCAAAGAAACTCTCACTCTCTGTCTAGCTCGGGCCTCAGTCTACGGGAAGATGAAAGAGTACGAGAAAGCAGCTGCTGATTACACTACTGCCATCGGTCTGGCTCCCAACGACTATCGGCCATATCTGAGCCGAGCGCAATGTTACCAGCAGCTTAAAGACTTCAAAAAGGCAATCGCTGACTGCAGTACGGCAGCCAAGCTCAGCCCCAAAACCTCGAACATTTACCAGCAACGTGGCACCATCCACGAGCAATTCGGCAACCCCATTAGCGCCTTTAAGGACTACACCACTGCAATTTCGCTCGACAAAAAGAATATAGAGTCCTACATATCTCGCGGCCGCTTTTCGCTGGCGAAACAGGATTTTGCCGCTGCCCTGACCGACTTCGACCAGGCCCTGAAAATCGATTCCAACAATGATGCGGCACTGGCCGGTCGTAAACAGACTTTGGCAAGCACGCCTCGGGCGCGCTTGGCACCGGCTTACGGCAAGCCTGCCAACCTGGAAGTGCCTGCAGCCAGCCCCGACTTTAGCAAGGTCAGTTCCGCCGACCTGATTAAGAACGGCTATGATCGCATGAAGCAGGGCTCTACGGAGGAGTCGATTGCAATGCTATGCGAGGCCGTGAAGCGCAATCCAAATGACACCACGGCCAGACGATATTTAGGATACGCGCTGCTGAGCGCCAAAAGACGGTCTGAGGCAGTTGAACAATTTGAAGCTTTGCGCAAGCTGGGAGACCTCCTACCCTCGGACGAGCGTGCAATACAGCAAGCCACGCCAGTCAAAAATGCCCACAAACCAACAACCCCCATGGGTGAATATCAAGCCAGAATCGCCAGCGATCCCAAAGATTTGAATGCTAGATACGAATTGACGCTTGAATACATTAAGTTAGGACAGACAGACGATGCCATCAATGAGTGCGTAGCCGGAATGAGTCAAGCGACTAAAAACACAGCAGACGAGGCAAGATTTTCCAATTTGCTCAGGCAACTACAGGCGACCAAGAAATGATCACGGTTGATACCGTATGTGGTGCAAGAAGAAGGCATTGCACCAGCGTTTTCGCTGAGAAGGGACAGCACCAGAACAACCAAACTTTCCCCAAACCCAGGCAAACGTAGTAGTATTTCAATGTAAGATAGCTGATAAGCCAATGACAAGTTTTCTGGAGTGGCATGAATCCTCTTCGCGCGGATCAAATCGGTCCTCTAGATATGTTCAAAATCGGCATCGGACCATCAAGTTCCCACACTGTGGGCCCGATGCTGGCAGCACTCACTTTTAGAAAGTGGATTATTGGGCAGCTGGAAAATAAATCTGCCTTTGCTGCTTCTGCTGCGAACCTCAAGGTGACGGTTGAACTGTTTGGCAGCCTGGCAGCAACGGGGCAGGGTCATGCCACCGACGGTGCCGCCTGCGCAGGTTTAATCGGCTTGCATCCTAAAACGGCGTCACCAGATGCGATTTGGGCGGCTATGCCAGACTTGAATGAGAGCCACTGTCTGGAAATCAGTGGCATCAAGATTTCATTCCACCCTGCAGTCGACATAATCTGGGAAGGCTGGTTGATGGACAACGAGGCGTTGCCTCATCCCAACACAATCCGCTTTCGTCTCTGGGCAGGCGATGCCATCCACGGCGAGCAGATCATAATGTCGGTGGGCGGCGGCTTTGTCGAGCCAGTCGATGCAAAAACGGGAATGAGACAGGTTCCGGACCAATCAGCAAATGTGGCCGTGCCCTATCCTTTTAATTCAGCCGCAGAGTTTGTTGACCAGTGCAACAACCACAACATCGCGCCGTGGCAGCTGATTATTCGCAATGAAGAGGCCAAGGGCACAAGCGAAGCCATTTTGCGTGAGGAACTGGCAAAAATCTTGCAGGTTTTCAATCAGAGCATCGAAGCCGGACTCCTTGCAGAAGGTATTTTGCCGGGCGGCTTGAACGTGCGCAGGCGTGCAAAAGCGCTTTTCAAGCAGATGCAGGAAGGAAGCAAGCCCTCCTGGGCAGCCGGCGATTTAAGACCATCCATTTATGCTATCGCAGTCAATGAAGAGAATGCCGCCGGTGGCCGTGTCGTTACCGCTCCTACAAACGGTTCATCGGGGCTGATTCCTGCTGTCTGGAGAACCCTCAAGGAAACAAATGATCTATCGCAAGAAACACTGCAAAACGGATTGATTGTTGCCTCCGTCATTGGTGCGCTTGTAAAAACACATGCCTCCATCAGCGGTGCCGAAGTGGGCTGCCAGGGCGAGGTCGGAACTTCATGCGCCATGGCCGCAGCTGGTGCCACCGCCATGTTAGGAGGAACGCCCAATCAGCTGGAGCAGGCGGCTGAGATAGGAATTGAGCACCACCTGGGCATGACCTGCGATCCGATCAAAGGTCTGGTGCAGGTGCCGTGCATTGAAAGGAATGCCATGGGCGCCGTAAAAGCGCTTAACGCCGCCATGTTGTCTTTAGCATCAGATGGTCAGCACTTGATCAGTCTCGACCGCGCCCTGGAAGTGATGAAGCAAACAGGGTTGGATATGAATCAGCGCTATAAAGAAACTGCGACAGGCGGTCTGGCCCTGGGTTGAAGAGAAATTGCAAAATCAATCTCAAACCGAAAATTTCACTTGACAACTAATATTTGTCAAGTTATTCTGGACACACTCTAGGAGCACTATAACCCTTCCCCTTCGGCCGCTCCTAATTGTTACTAGTTCTTTGTCACGAATGCGCTTGCCAGCATTTGCACCAGAGAACGATTCTTGTGATGGTATCCCATATGACTACAGAACGCGATAATTGCGAACTTGATTTTCGCCCACCGGCAGAAGGTCAAGATCTTAACCTCGGCACGCGCATCGATCGCAACGGGAAAACCACTTATCACGTGCTCACAACAGACCGGCGGGCAGGTGTTTTCCTGGAAAAAGTCTACGATCAAGATCACCATTTGATCAAACTACAAAAGAGATCACGGGGGAGCAGATCAGAAACCTATTTTGATACCGAATCTGGTGCTGTAATAAGAATCTTCGAATCGTCAACACTTCCTGATGGAAGTTCACTTACCAAAAACATCATTTATACAGGCAGAGATCGCTCCAGTGAGGATGTCATTGTCATCTCCCCAAACGGCGAACTGGTGCGGCGAGTGGAGCGAGAGCACGTCGGCATGCGCACTGTCTTTCAGGGGCAGACCGAATACAATTGCGACGGCACTCCGGCCTCTACAGTCAATCACAGAATGGATCTGGCTACCAACCGTCTGGTGCATAGAGAACAGATTCAATGGCTGAGCGAGCAGCAGCGCTCCTTAACTGAAGACTTTCATTTCGACCACGCCGGCAACCTGATTAAATACAGTAAGGTTTTGTACCATCCTAACTCGGGTCCATTCCTGGAAGAAACACAAGAGTACGATCCGGCCAATCAGTCTCTGACAAGACGCGAGATAACGGGCTACAGCACGGGCGGTAAGCAGACTTGCATCGATACTCTCACTTATAATGCAGCCGGTGAAGTGACTTCTCGAGAATCAATATTTTTTGACGAAAATGGCAATCCAATCGCCTCAAGAAATTGCGCTCACAGCTGATCTTCCCATCAAGAAAAAAACAAATCGCCATCGAGCTTGCTGCACAGGCTTTATGGTATTCAAAATAAGGTGAAAGAGTAAGAGAAAGTCATTAAAATAGCAGGAGGGGCTTAAAGCGAGATTGGAACAGTGCCGGTATTGGCAATATATAGTAGTGACACTTAATAACGACATTTAGAGTAGACCTTTAGGAAGTATAAGGAGTCAGGGCAGCGTGAACGCTGATTGGCAGCAATATTACGAACTAGGGGAAGAAGCCCTCCAGGAGGGGGATTATGCCTGTGCAGAAACCATGTGGTTGGCTGCATATTCGCAAGCACAGAAGTTCGACAAAGCTGATCCGCGTTACACCATAACTCTTGAAGGACTGGCAGAGGCACTCTGGCACCAGGGCAAATACGAGGGCGCCGAGGAGCTTTGCAAACAAACACTGGAGACTTTCAAAGTCATCCGCGGCCCACAAGATCCGGATGTGGGGGTGGCTGCCAACAATCTAGCCATGCTGTATAAAGCCCAGCAGAAGTATGCCGATGCCGAACCGTTGTACCGGCAAGCCATTCACATACTTGGCAGGGCTCTGGGAAACGACCACCCGGATGTGCAAAATCTTCATGCCAATCATAAAGAGCTCCTCTATTTGATGGGGCAGGCACCAGAACAACCAGCCAAACAGGCATCTTTGACTGCTGACAAGTTGACGAAATCGGGGCAGTATCAAACGATTGCTGTCGAGTCGATGGACAAGCTTTACGAGACTGGTCCACAGATGGCCATCGGTTCGCAACCAGCTGAGATGACCTGGAATCAATACCGTGAAGCGGCCGAAACAGCCTTGCGCAACAATGACTTTCCGACGGCTGAAGCAATGTGGACCGGCGCCCTGAGACGGGCGGGTAAGTTTGAAGAACGAGATCCGAGGCTGACAATTACCCTCGAGAGTTTGTCCGAGGTTCTCTGGCGCCAATCGAAGTACTCTAATGCCGAGCCGCTTTGCAAGTGGACCATGCAGATTTATGAACGGACGCTTGGACCAAACCATCCAGATGTAGGCATCATCTCCAACAATCTGGCTATGCTTTATCACGCCCAACGCAAGTACGCCGAGGCAGAGCCTCTCTATAAACGCGCTCTACCCATACGAACAAAGGCCCTTGGTTCAGATCATCCGGCAGTGACCAATCTGGTGGCAAACTATCAGAACTTGCTGCGGGCAATGGGGCGGGCAGCGGAAGCCGAGCGGGTCAGATACATGGCCGCAAGCATCACAAACGGCAGATGGACCAGATCCGGTTCGTATCAGCAAGTGACGATCGCCCCGCAGGACAAATTGCACGAAGTGAATTAGGCCTTGTTTGGCAATAAAGCATCAGCACTAACTTTGGCCAGCTGCATTTGCCTGTGCAGTTGCGGCCAAGAAGAGCGGGTCGTGATCGAGCAAGATCCTTCCACTTTGCACTACGCCTATTACAAAGCGGGGGCGAAAACATCGCAAAAAACTGCTCACCCTGAATCAGAGTTTGGCAAGACTGATTGGTTTTTTCATTGTCAAACTTTCTTTCGGGTAGCTTCGGAATCGCAAGTCATCAGCCCAAATGCAACAAAGGTAAGAGTAAAGATCAAAGCAGTACGAATGAAGCTCTCTCTGCCGATCACCGTACTTCTTCCCCAACCAGCAAATAAGATAGTGGAAGCACATGAGAGTGGCCATGTGGCAATCTGCCGACGTCTTTATGATGCGGCAGTGAAAAAAACGGCCAGCGACTGCGCCGGCAAGATGCTCGACCGTGTCATGGAAGCGCAGGCTCCAAATGAAACTGTAGCGGTGCAAAAGGCCGTGGAACAAGCTTCCGAAGAGCTGTGTAAGAGCTATCGCGATGCCACCGTATCTAGGGTCAATAGAATTTCTGCCGTCTATGACAATTTGATGAGCACGTCAAAGAATCGCTTGCCGGTGGAAGAGGCTGTCAATGAGGCTTTTCAAATAGACGAGAAACACTAACGGTACTGTTTCCAATCGTCGGGGTGAGTGCCTGTGAGCTGCTGATTGATCGTCTTCATATTCTCGCGAATTTCAGCAATCTCGCCAGGATCGACTCCCTTCATTGTCAGCGTCTTGTTATACATGTCTCTGGCCTCGCCATAGCGCATTTGCTTAAAATACAAATCGCCCAGATAGTCAAAGGCGTGCCATTCGTTCGGATTCAACGCGCCTGCACGTTGGTAGGCCGTCTCAGCTGCCTTATAGTCGCTTGACAGGCCGCGATGGGCATAGCTATAGCCAAGGAATAAAAAATAACTAGCTTCGTCAGGTTTGGCATAAATGGCGCTAGACAATGCTTTTATGGCGTTGTTGTAATCGCCTTTGACAAAGCTTGCTTGAGCCTGTTTGTAATATGTATTGCCCTCCTGAAGCGCTGCTCGTGTGTGGGTTACGGTAGTGGCAGCCGTGGTTGCGGATTCACTCTTAACTTTCAGCTGTTCATTTACGGCTCTTTCAAGCTTTTCCAGCTCAAAGCCAATTTTTTGCTCATCGGTCTTGCCTGAAACAAGGTCTTCCAGCTTGCTGAAACTGGCATTATAAGCAACGACGTTAACACCTTTCTCTTTCAACTCTTCAATTGAGGCTCGTAAACGAAGACGCTTTGCTGCCAGGGGACCATCCACTACCCCAGCGCTGTTACTCTTTCTGCTCTCCGCACCAGAAGTGGTGCCAGACAACAATTCAATCGATGACAAAAGGCTTTTCTTGTCAAGCTGCCCGGAATCGAACGCTTTTATATCTCCCCGGCGCACGGTCGCTTCTCTGTACCTGGTCGGATTTTGTGCTTCAAAGAAAAGCACCCGCACATGGCTCAGTTCCGGTACAGCGTCCATAACCTTTTTAGCCATGAAGACGGCTGAGATTTTGCAGTCGCTCTCTGAGGCTGCCGTCTCTTCGTAGGTAGAAATTGAGGCAAGGGCGTTGGGCAAATCAAGAGAGACCCTGATTTTGTTATTTGGATCAACTATCTTCGCCTCTGATAACAGTTTCTCCAATGATTCACTGGTGGCAGCAGCCACTCCTGCCAGTCCAGTCATGAACAGCATTGCAGCACATACTATTATGGATATCGCAACTCTGAACATAGGGCCTCAAGTTTCCTTCAACCAGACTGAAGTTCATCTAATTACATTGATTCTAGCAAACCAACTGTTTCCGCAAATCAGGCTCTCGCATTTTCCATATGGCGGCGTCGGTGGCATAGTGGTGCATGTTGACGACGAGAAAGATGGCTGTACCAGCTAATACTGCGTTTATACCTACTTGCTCCAGGACCTGGGGAATTCCGTAATAGAGAAATATTCCAGATGCCACCAAAATGCCGAAGTAGGCAAGACACTTCTTGATCGCCAGATCTTGGTTAATTTCTTGCCTGCCCGACTTGTATTGCATGGATAGAACCACGGCTATATATTGGCTGCCATGCAAAAAGGCAGGAGCATAGAGCCAATAGAGTGAATGGCTTCTGTCGACGGCGCAAGCCAGAGCGATCATCGTAGCAACTATAAGAAGCGCGGGCACAGGCATCAACTGACGATCACGAACAACTCGAACGATGATGTGCCAGGCGAAGGCGCAAGCGAAAGCCCCTACGGCAACCAGCACCAAATCTGGTGCCCATGGGGGCAGAAAAGCTTCTTGCTTATATGTGAGTTGCTTGAACGCTTCCTTTAAATAGCTCAAATTGCTCAATTGGGTGGTGACGACAAAAAGACCCATGGAAAGCAGGAAACCATGCAGGCTCTGCTTTTCAAAACCGCTCAGCCTGTAGTTTTGTTTATAGCAATAGATCAAGGCAATACCGAAACTTTGTGAGAGGTAATGCTGGTATGTCCAAACAAGATAGATGGCAACGATAATACTTAGCGCAAGCGGGCTGGCGATGGCAGCGGCAATAAGAGGAAGGGAGAGAAACGGAAGCCAGACGGTGTAGAATCGGAATCGCCTGCGAGTTTCAGGCGTTCGATAGACTCGCTCCAGGGTTGCCATTGTATGTCCATTAGTGAATACGTGCTGGCCAATGATCGTAACCAAGAAAAGAATCTTTCCGTAGCCGCCTGAAGCAGTGGAGAATCGGGTGACTGAGCCGGAGACCAGGCAGTGGACTGCAACCAATAGCAGCAACAGACCCCCACAGACAAACAACAAATCTATCAATGGATTGACGATCCACTTGTTGCAAACGACTTCAGCATCTTCATTGGCAGCGACCGAAGAGCTATCTAATGCGCTGACCACTGAGCAAACCCCTTAGTGAATACAGTGCCCCATCTGCCCCGGGTTAGCACCAGTAGGTGGAAGATTGCGGCGGAAGCGAATGTCTACGGCCACGCCATTCTGTTGATAAGTGGGGCGAGCATGCGGATTGGCTGGTGGAGGCAAACTATCAAGGGGATAGTTTGGATAGACAATGTAAGCGGGAGGAGTCTCCGGTGCAACTGGAGTGTATGCGAAACCGAAATCGTCTCGTGTGCTGACAGTGCCAGTGGTTCCAAGTGTGACGCTGGTGTCGCATGCTGTCGCACCACCACCACCACCACCACCTCCTCCGTTGGCTCCCATTCCTCCAGCACCATGCTCTCCCGTGCTCAGGCAGATGGTATTGTCTGGTTGGATAAGCCTGGTTATGAGTTGTGTATTCCATTTCCCGGATGACGCCTGGAACAACAAATTGTCATACATTGGTTCGCCAATGTGAAACAAATCAGCGGTGCCTGGCTTGTAGGCTTCATCTCGAACGTAAACGTCGTATCCATCGGCACCATCAGTCCAGGAGGGAGGGTTGGTCGGTTCCAGAGCCGGGCCGAGTGCCGCTAAGGCAGCGGGGTTGTCGAAGGCTGGTTGGGCAATCATCTGATCGTTACCAACTGATAAGAACGGAGTGGGATTGCAATAGTTGGCATAAAACTGGATGGCACCAGTGCCAGCAGGGTCGATCTCAAAGATGTATTTCTCGCCTGTACCACCAACAAAAGGAACAAAGCTGAAGCTCACCATATCTGTGACCGCAGCAATGTCTGGTCTGGTGCCATTTCTGCGCAACCAGTCATAAAGAGCCAACTGCGTAAACTGGCCTATTGATCCTGTTGCGCCTACATCACGAGCGGCAGAAGCAACGAGATTTCCGCTGTTTGGGGCTGCTGCTGAGTAAGGAGGCGACGGAGGAAAGTCACCACCATTTGAAAAGAATGACGTCAGTTGGGACGGCATGGCCAAAATGGCGGCGATTGACTTTACGTTCGCAGGCAGCTTATCAGGGAAGGAGACGCACAACCCGCCCGGGCATGGTCTTGGATCCAAAATATTCATGGGCTCAGCTGCCGCAGAGGCGTGAATAGTTTGAACCCCTGTTTGCCCGTTGTGAGCTGCCGGTTGAAAGTTTTGATCGGCATCGGCTTTGACGATTGTCGGAATGACATAGGGACATCCAGCGACAGTGGTCTGGAACTGAGTTTGATCGACGATTTTGATTGAATCTGTGGTGCCTGCAAAAACAAAATCAAAGCCGTTATACGGGACGTCGACAAAAGCCTTATAGCAGCTCTTTCCATTCACTGTGGATGTCTGGGCTGCGGTGACGTTGGAGCTGGCTGCTGGAGTTGGGGTTGGTGTATCAGTGGGCAAATTCGCCACGCAACCGAGAGTCAAGACCATCGAGTTGGGCACTAACTGGGTTGCGTTCCCGGTCATGCGGATGGAATTTTGATTGTAAGCTGTAATTGCGTCGTTAAGCGGGTTGACCGGATTGTTATTGATGTCCACACCGCCGCTAATAATTGCAGTCTGAAGATCTGTGACGAGATTGGTCTTGGCAGTCATAGCATTTGCGTAATCATCGTTGGCCAGCTGGATCATGATCGGCTGACCAAGGCTGTTGGCGATAATCATGTCCAGCCGCACCGTGGCAAGAAGGGTGTTGATGCTTAGCACAGGCGCATAGTAACCATCATTGGCATTAATTTGACTGCTGATTGGGGCACAGTCAGAAATTCCGATGACGCCAAAATTGGGATCAGTGATCACTATTCGGCTCAAGTCATTGGCGGCAGCCATAGCAGCCGACTGAATGCAGGTTCGTTGCTCCTGATTGGAGCCAAGCAATCTAGCGTAATTAAGCCCGAAAAACCCCAGCGCCAAAACCAGAGCAAGGGTGACAGCGGCAATCAGCACGATCATATTTCCGCGCTTGCTGCGCGATTTATTGCTCCGCGCTTTAGACCCAGTTCTAAGGCGTGAGTTCGATTTTTTCAGACGTTTGCTGAAGGGCATTTGACGCACCAGTGCAGCGGGCCACCAACGCAGATCTTGAATTATTAGAAGGGGCTAACATATCTAGCTTAGACCCTGGCCTAGATAGTGTCAATGTCCAGCCGCACCTTCCTCAACTGAACAGCGCCGACTCGTTTCAGCTGGCGCTTTCTACTACGATTCTGTAGATTGCAGGGCTGCTGAGTGCTTTTCTGATAGTGCCACCATGGGTGGGGTCATTAAGCGGTTTGATCGGGTCTATCAAGTTTGTCCAGTCTTTTTTCGCACTTGATAATTCTTTTCTCCAATCTGTGAACATTGGCTTCTGATGCCTCTAAGAACGAGGCAATTCCTTTGAACCCTTGCCTGACTTCCACCCGAAATTCGTCAACTTCACCGCGGAAACCTCGCAATTCAGTGCGGAATTCTGTGAACTGGCCCGTCAGATCATTAAGCCGTTGATTGGTTTGATCCAGCCGGCTGTTGGTCTCACCTATGCTGGATTCGAGCCGGCAGAAGCCAGACTCCATCTGCTTGCAGACTATGTCAATTAGTTCCTCGGGGGTTTTACTCATACTCATATCATCACCTCTCCTTTATATCCTCACAATAGTAAAAACGTCTTGAAACCGTCAAGAGTTCAATTGGGAAGATAAAGTTTGCTTTAGGATGAGCGAGAATACGAAAATACGCGCGCAAACAAAAAAGGAGCCCTAAAGCTCCATCTTTGTTGTTGATTTAAGGGTCGAGCCCTAATAACTGAATAGCCATTTAATGCGCCTGTCGACTCGGCTTACCAGGTCTTTGAGTAGAGTTATCTACCCTGATAAGCGTCAACGTCATCGACCTAGGAGGTAACTTTGCTCGGTCAACGCCTTTCGGCTCACGAGCAGAGTAGTGTCGGAATTCTACCCACACCGAAGTGGATGTATCCGATTACTCCCTAGAAAGGAGGTGATCCAGCCGCACCTTCCGGTACGGCTACCTTGTTACGACTTCGTCCCAGTCACCGGCCCTGCCTTAGGCGGCTGCTTCCTTACG
>Ga0182024_10006522_pt1 | contig 25576 bp, 21 predicted proteins | sample P32metaG_FD_120480 | JGI IMG/M metagenome (GOLD analysis project Ga0182024, IMG submission 120480) | Permafrost microbial communities from Stordalen Mire, Sweden - P3-2 metaG (Illumina Assembly) | ecosystem: Environmental > Terrestrial > Soil > Wetlands > Permafrost | place: Sweden: Stordalen...
ACGCGCTTGTCCACGAGCTTGCGGTCGAGGATGATTTCCATGTTGCCCGTGCCCTTGAACTCTTCGAAGATGACTTCGTCCATGCGTGAACCGGTGTCGACGAGAGCCGTAGCAATAATGGTTAAAGAGCCGCCTTCTTCGATGTTGCGGGCCGCGCCGAAGAAGCGCTTGGGCCGCTGCAGGGCGTTCGAATCGACGCCACCCGATAGTACCTTGCCCGATGGAGGCACAATGGTGTTGTAGGCTCGTGCGAGACGGGTGATCGAATCGAGCAGAATCACCACGTCGCGCTTGTGCTCCACCAGGCGCTTCGCCTTCTCGATCACCATCTCGGCCACCTGAACGTGGCGGGCAGCGGGCTCGTCGAATGTGGAACTGATCACCTCGCCCTTCACCGAGCGCTGCATGTCTGTGACTTCCTCAGGCCGCTCATCGATGAGCAGCACAATCAGCACCACCTCAGGGTGATTGGTAGAGACGGAGTTGGCGATCGACTGCAACAGCATGGTTTTGCCGGTGCGCGGCGGGGCGACGATGAGGCCGCGCTGCCCCTTGCCCACTGGAGTGATCAGGTCCATCACCCGGCCGCTGATACCCTCACGTACCGTCTCCATCTTGATTCGTTCCTGGGGATAGAGCGGGGTCAGGTTGTCGAACAGAATCTTGTTGCGGGTTTCCTCGGGCGACTCAAAGTTGATGGCCTCGATCTTGACCAGCGCAAAATACTTTTCGCCCTCGTGCGGCGGACGAACATTGCCGCTGATCGAGTCGCCGGTCTTAAGATCGAACTTGCGAATCTGCGACGGCGATACATATATGTCGTCCGGGCCGGGCAGATAGTTGTAATCCGGGGAGCGCAGAAAGCCGTAGCCGTCGGGAAGAATCTCCAACACGCCGTCGGCAAAGATGTGCCCCTCCTTTTCGCTTTGTGCCTGAAGAATCTTGAAGATCAGATCCTGCTTGCGAAGGCCGCTGGCGCCCGGGATCTCCAGGGTGCGCGCAATGCGGCTCAGTTCTGTGATGTTTTTCTCTTTCAGTTCAGCGATGGTCATGATCACCTGCGGTACGTGGGTGTTGTGAGGGGGTGTGGAAAGAGGATGTGTTCAAGGGGAAAATCGGGCGGGAATCTGTGCTTGCACGGGGCGCGATCAGCGCCCGATATGCCTCCCCGTAATCAGCAAGCAGATTTTAAGAACCGGAGGAATGCGGCTAGCCTGGCCAGCCAGCCGCTTTGGAACCGTTCCCTGATTCAACTATACCCTTAGAGGCAGGCATTCAGGCGGCGCGGCGCCGCTCTTGAGGCTCGGCCGAGTGCGTGTCGACTGGTGCTGCTGCACCCGGATTCGTGGTCTGGAACCGGCCCAGAACTTCATTCGTGGTGTCTTGCAGCCGTGTATTCGGCTTGTGCAGCTTGCGGGTTGCCTTGCTCGCCAGTTGACAGAGCTGGTAGCGATTGGACACATGGGAAAGTGCCCCAAATACTAGATCGGAACGCATGGTACATCTCTCCTTGCTTGAATTCCCTGCCCGAGCGGAACTTGCCTGACGCCGCCGGTTCAGCTGGAAAGCCGGAACCATCGCCGGCTGCCCCAAATCTCATTCCCAACTCTTAGACGCACAAGATGCTCCACCAGTTCAAAAATCTTGACGCGCTTTCGCACGCCTGAAAAGCTTATTTGCCCTTTCAGTGATCCAGATTTCCGTCCTGGGAGTCCGTGCACCCAACATTCCTGTTCCCGGCGGACTGCCAAGCGCACAGATGCATCAGCCGATGAGCCTAAGCTCTTGATGGTGCGGGAAACAGCAGACGGGAATGCACAATCTTTGTGCGCAAATTGCCTTTGAATGGATGGCACTCATGAATGTATACCGAGCCGTGCTCCGGGTCAACCATTTTTTGACGCTTTTTTCCACCCCGTGCCGGCACCCGGAACTCAGGCACGGCTATATTGGTAACCGCCCCCCTTTCAAAGAGTTAGACGGAAGGGGATGGTCGAAGCCATCCCTCTCTCAAGGCCTTTCGGCGGCCTGGTCGACTGCGACAGACTGCCCGCCGGTCGCGCTTTTCGCCTTCTTGCGGCGATCTGGCCACTCCACCACCTTGCCATCAGGATCGGTGAAGATGGGATCTCCCGTTGGGGTTACCCCGCGCGGCGGGCGCCCATAGCTGTTATTGCTGCTCTTCCCCGACCTGAAAAACAACCCATCAAGACGGAAAATGCTGCCAACGAGGCACATCACAAAAGGAATTGCAACCAGCAGGGTGTCCCTGCCAGACTTGAGAATCGGGTCATCCATCACTACCTCCGCACTACGAGGCATGAACAGAGAAGAAGTGACCCTTGCATGGGCCCTCGTGCGGATGTCACTCCATCCAACGTGACAGTCTTTGGTCCAATACAGCCACTCCGAACCTGCCTCCGGGCTTGACGGCTTACTACAAGCCTAGGAATCAACTTAAGTAATTATAAACTTATTACCTTTTTTCGGAAAAAACGGCATTGAAATTACCTTTATGTAAACTTGGGTACTCTTTTGAATATGGAACGGAAAGAGAACCGTCCACAGAGCGCCGGCTCGCCAGCCGCACGGCCGCACGGCCGCAGAACCATCCGAACCGGACTCCAGCTCGATCAGGTGATGCTATCACTTGTATATTGAATATCATCGGGACAACCGAACGCTTCGGATCACTCCCACCACTCCATCGTGGGATTTGTCTTTTGGTGGTATCTAAAGCTAGGTTGCAGAGGAGGGCGCCGGCTTTGTCAACTAGGTTATGACCCAAAGTAACCAGTCATTGGAGCGCTATCATCCGAACACGTGGCGGAAATTTCGACCGGAGAATTGCCGCCTGAACGCATCAGTTCGCCGCACTCCGCTCCGGCCAGCGCGGCGCTGTACAGGAACCCCTGCATCTCGGAGCGCTTCTCCCTTTGCAGGTAGTCAAGCTGCTGCAGCGTCTCTACCCCTTCAGCAACGCAGTCCAGGCCAAGATCGCTTCCTAAGCGAAGGATGCTCCTGACTACCGCCTCTGCGGCAGGTTCAAGCGCGACATCACGCATGAACGATCGATCGATTTTGATTCGGTCGAGCGGGAACTTCCTCAGATACGACAATGACGACCAGCCTGTGCCAAAATCGTCCAGCGAGAGGCTCACCCCAATTCGTTTCAGGTCTTGCATGATCTCGACAGTGGTCTCTGATTCGTCCAACGTCAGGCTCTCAGTGAGTTCAAGCTCCAGCCATTCGGGTCCCAGCCCGGTTTCGCGCAATGTCCTTTCGACAGTACCCGCGATATCCCCTCGATAGAACTGCTGCGCAGAAAGGTTAACTGCCACCCGAACAGGTGAAAGTCCTTGTTTTTGCCATGTAACATTTTGCAGGCATGCCGTTCTTAAGACCCATTCCCCAAACCTCCACCATCAATCCCAGTTCCTCCAGTTGCGGAAAGAACTCGCTCGGAGAGATCAGCCCCTCTTCCGGGCGATACCAACGCAGCAGTGCCTCCACCCCCGTTATGCGACCCAAGCTAACCGAGACCAGCGGCTGGTAATGAACGGCGCACTCTCCACGGGAGCATGCCTGGAGCAGATCGAAATGAAAGAAATGTCCTCCCACTGGCTGCACCTTGATGGAACTCCGGGGTCCAAAAGGTTAGTGCCCGCCCTGCCAAAAGCCGGCCTGCCAATCTGCCTCCTGATTCCGAATCCCGCTCGGGTCGATGACTCGAAGCGGAGGTCTCATAGGCAAATCGTCCTACCGTACCCGGTTGCGCCGCGCCGGCCCCGATCGCCTTCCATCTGGATCGCAAAGGAAAAGCTCTCCAAACTCATCCACACCGCAGGACGGCCGTCTCTGGTCCATCGACCTTTTAGGCCGCGCAATGATTTGATCCAAACGAAAAGCGCTCAAGAACACCATAAGCAGGAGCGGAATTGCAAGCAGAAGAGTGTCTTTGCTGGAGAGTAGAATGCTCTGATCCATCTTGGGCCTCCTATTGGCTCAAACCGTTGCATGAGAGGTTTCTTATGCAGACACTCCGGTTATCGGCCCAGGATTAGAAACACCTTAGAATCGGAAGTAATGCCGGATGAGGGATTGGGGATCAGCAATTAGCTGGAGTTGAAGATCGAAGTTGGCGGCGCGGACTTTCCGTCAATAACAGTCCGGGCTCAGGCCGAAGACAAGAAGGAAGACCGATAGCGCCAGGAGTCTTTATCTATTCCTCGCCACGACGAGCCTTCGGCCTATTCCCTATTCCCTAATCGCTGCCGCCATCACGCCCAGTAGCTGCGGTCCAGCGTGCGGTACTGGATGGCCTCGGCCAGATGCGCAACAGTCAAGTGCTCGGCGCCTTCGAGGTCGGCGACGGTACGCGCCACCTTCAGGATTCGGTCGTGGGCTCGCGCCGTCAGGCCCTGTTGCTGCATGGCCCGCTCGAGTAGCCGTTCGGAATCTGCACCCAGCTCGCAGTGGACGCGAATCTGCCGCGTCGTCATCTGCGCATTGGCGTAGATTTTGTCCCCGGACTTTCTGAACCGTTTACGCTGCTGTTCCCGCGCACCCATCACCCTTCCGCGAATTTCTGCCGACCCTTCTGCAGCCGCACCGCCGCGCAGTTCCTTATATTGCACCGCGGGAACCTCGATGTGAATGTCGATTCGGTCCAGCAGCGGACCGGAAATCTTCGCCACGCAGCGCTGGATCATGGGCGGCGTGCACATGCACTCGCGCGACTTGTCGTTGAAAAATCCGCACGGGCAGGGATTCATGGCCGCCGCCAGCATGAAGCGCGCCGGAAAACTCAGGGACATGGAAGCCCGCGCAATGGTTACCGTGTGATCCTCCAGCGGCTGCCGCAACACTTCAAGCACATTGCGCGGAAACTCCGGCAGCTCATCCAGAAAAAGCAACCCGTTGTGCGCCAGCGACACCTCGCCCGGGCGGGGCACAATCCCGCCACCGACCAGGCCCGCATCTGAAATTGTGTGATGCGGCGAGCGGAACGGCCTCTGCGTCACCAATCCCGCCGCTGCATCCAGCACGCCGGCCACGGAGTGAATCTTGGTTGTCTCCAACGCTTCTTCAAACGTCAGCGGCGCAAGAATCGACGGCAGCCGTTTCGCGAGCATGGTCTTGCCCGAACCGGGCGGTCCGATCATGAGAATGTTATGGCTGCCGGCCGCGGCCACTTCGAGAGCGCGCTTGGCCGTCTGCTGACCGCGCACATCTTTGAAGTCCACGGCAAAGTGCTGCAGCTCGCCCAGCAGCGTCTCGGTCGCCACGCGAAAGGGCTCGCGCTGAATCGAGCCCACGACCGACGTATTCAACAGTTCCAGCACATCGAGCAAAGAAGAAACGGGGTACACATTCACGCCTTCTACCACCGCGGCTTCGGCTGCATTAGCCGCGGGCAGAATCAGGTTTGGAATCCCTTTCTCGCGCGCCAGAATGGCAATCGGCAACATGCCCGGCACGGGACGCAAGCTGCCGTCCAATCCCAGTTCGCCCACAATCAGGAAGCGGCTCACATCGTCCAGGCGCAACGCGCCATAGGCGCCGAGGATGCTCACAGCGATCGGCAAGTCGAACCCCGCGCCCTCTTTCTTGATGTCTGCGGGCGCGAGGTTGATGGTGATAATGGTGGGCGGAATCAGGTAGCCGGAGTTCTTGATGGCCGCGCGAACCCGGTCGCGGCTCTCGCGCACCGCGGCGTCCGGCAAGCCCACGGTGTGGAACACATCCTTCTCCACAACCGCGCCGCTGTAGTCCACCTCCACATCGATGAGGTTGGCATCGATGCCGTAGACTGCCGCGCTTAGAGCCTTGAATAACATGGTTGGAAGTAGCAGAGAGTGTAACAGAAGGGAGTTGTCAATTGATGGCCCTAACTGGTCACCTGCGCGAGACCCCATGGTTGCCTCTCAACATCGGCAGTCCCGCCTTGAAAGGCCCGTCATTCTCTCCCTGACCGTCCAGGGCTGAAAAGTTCCTGCTGACGACTGGCAACCATTCCGCGCTACAATCTCATCCGTGACCACGAGTCTCTTTGACCTGTACAAAATCGGCGTTGGCCCGTCCAGTTCGCATACCATGGGCCCCATGCGTGCAACCTGTCGCTTTGCGCGCGAGCTTGGCAGCGGGGGCTTGCTCGATCGTGTTGCGCGCGTGCAGACGGAGCTCTACGGCTCTCTCGCTCTCACCGGTATCGGCCATGCCACAGACCGCGCTGTCCTTCTCGGCCTGTCCGGTCACGAGCCTGCCGGCATCGATCCCGCGGCAATTGCAATCACCGTCGCCAGCATCCGCGCCTCGCGGCAACTCGATCTTGCCGGAACGCACACCATAGCTTTTGAAGAAGCTCGCGACCTCATTTTCGAGCGCTCAATCATGTTTCCTCCCGGCGCGCAAACGCAGCATCCCAACGGTCTCCGTCTTACGGCATTTGACTCAGCCGGCGCGGTGATCGATCAACGCACCTTCTTCTCCATTGGCGGCGGATTCATCATCGAGGACGGCGCAGCCCAATCGGCGGACAAGCAGGAAGCCGCAATTCCATTTCCCTTTCACAGTGCCGCGGAATTGCTGGCCACAGCGCAGGCCAACGAGCTCTCCATCAGCCAGCTCATGCTTGAGAACGAGTGCGCACTGGTGAAATTTTCCGCGCACCACCAGAATCGCGCACCTGTCGAAGTGGTGCGCGAAGGCATCGAGCGCATCTGGCAGACCATGCAGGAATGCGTTCAGCGCGGCATCGCGACGGAAGGCATTCTCCCTGGCGGATTGGAGGTGCGTCGCCGCGCGCACCGTCTGGCCGCGCGTCTCCGTGAGAAGGAATCTACCGGCCTGCGCGGAGATCCGCTGGCCCCGCTCGACTGGGTCACCGTCTACGCCATGGCGGTGAATGAAGAGAACGCTGCCGGAGGCCGCGTGGTCACCGCGCCTACCAACGGCGCAGCAGGCGTGGTTCCTGCCGTGGGCCATTACTACGCCCGCTTCATTCCCGAGGCCGACCACGAAGGCATCATGCGCTACTTTCTAACCTCCGCCGCAATCGGCATCCTGTATAAGGAGAACGCTTCCATCAGCGGCGCGGAGGTCGGCTGCCAGGGTGAAGTGGGCGTGGCCTGCTCCATGGCTGCCGGTGGGCTCACCGCAGCGCTTGGCGGCACCAATGGTCAGGTTGAACACGCCGCTGAAATCGGCATGGAGCACAATCTCGGCATGACCTGCGATCCCATCGGCGGCCTGGTTCAGATTCCATGCATCGAGCGCAACGCCATGGGCGCGGCCAAGGCCGTGCATGCGTCGCGCATTGCGATGAGCGAGTCCGAAGCGCACAAGGTATCGCTCGATCAGGTCATCCGCACCATGTATCTGACCGGCCTCGATATGCAATCGCGCTACAAGGAGACCAGCCTGGCCGGCCTTGCCTTGAACATCATCGAATGCTGAGTGCGTTGATCGAGTGCGCCGCATCTCTTCGCGAATTATCTCTTGATCGCATCGCGAAGCGTCCAATAGTTCATCATTCAAATCGGATCGAAGTCACGATTGCGAATCAATACTCGATGCATCGCGGAAAAAATTGTTGACCATTTTTCCACCTCTAAGTCGTTTTTTTCTTGACACTCGCGATTGATGAAACTATACATTGCATCAACTGCAATTTAAATATTGCAGACATCGATGCAAACCATCGAAAAGGGAGAATAGGAAAAATGGCAACGAAGAAGGCAGCCAAAAAGGCACCAGCGAAGAAGGCAGCAGCCAAGAAGGCACCTGCGAAGAAGGCCGCAAAAAAGAAGTAATTGCGGTCAACCATCAACAAGGCAACACTCAGAGGGGGACGCTCAAAAGCGTCCCCCTCAGTGTTTATGCGGCCTCCGCCCTTCACAGATAGGACTAGACTCGTATTCGAAGGAACCAGACGGAAGGAATCCGATTCCTGAAACGCCATGACACGAAGACGCTGGATTGCCGAACATTGGGACGAAGCCACTGCAATCATCCATGGCGCGCAGGCCGAGCACATGGCCCGCGTACTGCGCGCGCATCCGGGCATGGAGGCCGATGTGGTTGCTGGCGGCCACGTTTTTCACGCCGAGGTGGCAGCGGCGAGTCCTGCCGAGGTCCGCTTCAATCTGATCGCAGAGGTTCAGGCCGATCCCGCGCTGCCTGTGACGCTGGTTTTAGCCGTCTATAAATTCGATCGCATGGAGTGGGCCATCGAGAAGGCGACGGAACTGGGTGTTGCCGCGTTAGCCCCGATCATTGCGCGCCGGACTGAGAAGCATCTGGCCCTGACCGCGAACCAACGCGTCGAACGGTGGCGCCGCATCGTGCATGAAGCGGCTCAGCAGTCGCGGCGTTCCGATGTGCCCCTGGTCAACGACCCCGCGCCGCTGGCTTCGCTGGTGCGCGCTGCCTCCGGGGCTACACGCATCGTGCTCGCCGAGCAGGAGCGCACCACAACGCTGCGCCACGCCATTGAAGAAGCATCCGCGGCCGCCGAGGAAGAGATGCCCACGCTTGAAATTGCGATCGGTCCCGAAGGCGGATGGGCGCCCGAGGAAGAAGCCCTCTTCGACGCCAACGGCTGGCGCGCCGCATCGCTTGGCCCGCGCATTCTTCGCGCGGAAACAGCGGCCATTGCCGCGCTCGCGGTGGTTGCGTCGTGCCTCGAATAGAATTCTGAGGCACTAACCTGGAAGCCGGTTGCCCCACATCTCGTCCGCCGCGGCGGATGAGATGTGGGATTCACCGCTGTCAGAATCCCGTCTTCCTTTACGAATGCGCATAATGCAGCAACAGTCCCGCCAGCGCCGCCCCGGCAAAATCGCCGATGATCGGAATCGGCGCATAGCGCCAGTTCGATCCGCCCTTGCCGGGAATCGGCAACAGCCAGTGAACGAGCCGTGGACCAAGATCGCGCGCAGGGTTGATGGCGTAACCCGTGGTCCCGCCCAGTGAAAGCCCGATGCCCCATACCAGGCTTGACACCAGCCACGGCGCAAATCCTGGCGCAGGACCGGTGGCTGACACTGCGTGCGATCCGATCGAATCTGCCACCACCACCAGCACCGCCGTGCCGATCGCTTCGCTGAGCAAATTGAACAGCGGGCTGTGCACCGCCGCATTGGTGCAGAACACGCCGAGTTTGGCCGCCGGGTCCGGCGTGAGAGCCCAGTGCGGCCCATAGTGCAGCGCCATCAGCGTCGCTCCGCCCATGGCGCCCAGCAACTGCGCCGACCACAGGCTAACCAGCAGCGAATAATTCCCGCTGTTGACCGCCGCGGCCAGCGTAATGGCTGGATTCAAATTCGCCCCCGGACTCCCGAAGGCCTGCGCTACCAGCACGCCGCACAGCACCGCCAGCGCCCATCCTGTCGCAATCACCATCCAGCCTGCGTCGGCCGCATACGACTTGCGCAGCGTTACCCCGGCATTGACGCCGTTGCCCAACAGCACTAGAACCAGCGTGCCCAGAAACTCACCAAACCAGACAGAATGCATCGCGTCTTCCTTGCCGTCGAACACCCGCCCTCAATGAGCACGTGGTTGGGTGCGAGCGAAACCATGATTTGCCGAACTCAAGCATTCTCCACTGTTCGGCACTGATTCGCCAAGGCCCTCCGCACTTCGCGGAACCCCGTGCCCACGTCCTGCTCACTCGGCCGCCTCAACGGCGAGCATGAGGCATCAGGCTATGAGGCTTGATACAGTGCAGGTAGGAGTCTCCCATGGAATCCAACGCCCATCGCCCAACGTGGAAGACTCTGGCAGCCTTCGCTATCATTTATTTTGTGTGGGGATCCACCTTCCTCGCCATTCGGATCGGTGTCCACGAGGTTCCTCCGCTTCTTTTCGCCGCGATGCGCTTCCTGGTTGCCGGCCTCGTCCTTTATGGCTGGATGGTCGCACGCGGCGAGCCTTCGCCAACCCGGCACCAATGGTTCTCCGCATGCTTGCTGGCATTGCTCATATTTGTCTTCGACTACGGTCTGCTGTTCTGGGCCGAGATGCGTGTGCCTTCGGGCATTGCTGCCGTGATGTTGGCCACAATTCCTGCCTTCATCGCGTTGTCTGAAATCGTCTTCCTGCGTACGCAGCGGCTTACCTTCCGCTTGACCTGCGCGCTGCTGCTGGGGATTGCAGGGGTGGCTGTGCTTGTGAACCGTTCACTCAACCTAGGCGGCGCTCCTATCGACAGAGCCGGCGCACTGGCGCTTCTAGTTGCATCCATCAGCTGGTCGCTGGCCACCGTGCTCACCCGCATGCTTGAGCTTCCACCGTCGAAAGTCATGAGCGCCGGCGCGCAAACGCTTGCCGGTGGAGTCATGCTTGCCCTAACCGCGGCCGCGTTCGGAGAATTCGGCCACTTTCATCCGTCCACATTCTCGCGCGGCGCATGGTTCTCGTTGGTCTACCTCATCGTCTTTGGGTCCATCATCGGTTTCACCGCGTACGTGTGGCTCATTCATCATGAGTCGCCAACCAAGGTCGGCACCTACGCGTATGTCAACCCGGTTGTCGCCGTGCTGGTTGGATATTTCATAGGTGGTGAAGCGCTCGGCGCGCGAACCGTCGTGGGAACAATCTGCGTCCTCATCAGCGTCGTGGTCATCACCACAGCGCGAACAAGGAAAACGATGGCTGCGATCCCAGCGGCAGAGTCTGAGTAATTCGGCGCCTTCGTACGCTCCCTTAATCTAAGGAAACTCTGCATAAGTCGGCGTTTTGAAAGGGCACGACCGGGGCACCCTCTGGGTCGCGTGCCGTAAGGGGCGCAAAATAAGCGCGGGCTTTAGCCCCCGAGGGAATGCGATGGCTTAATCAGCGGTTCCCCAAGGCTTCGCTCCCGCAGCCTGATCCGCTCCAATCACCCTCTGCTCATACTGCTGCCAATGTGTGAGCAATTCATTCACCACCACGTGGCCCACCGTGTAAGCAGCCTCAAGCGAAGGAAGATAACCGCTGTACTTGCCGATCCGTTGATTCGACAAGCTCTCAGCCGCCGTCATGCCGCGCGGCTGCCGGTCGTAGTTGCTCACCGTCCGCAGCACCAGGATGCGCTTCCCATCCACGCGGCCCGCATTGGCCAGATACTCCAGCGACTGCAGTGTTCCCGTATCCTCCATCGCGGTGGTCGCAAATTCTCCGTGGCCATTCGTGAAGTACCGCATCCACTCCGCTGCCCAGGCGTCAAACATTTTGCCGTGCCAATACCGCGAAGACGATACCTCGTCGCCCATGGTCACAAACGGCGGCCGTTGCGACGCTGCCCCGTCGAAGTTGCCGCGAATTTCCTTCAAGTGATCCGAGTCGGCAAGCGGAGTCGCACGCGTCAGGTTGTAAGCCCATTCGGCCAACCCCTTGTTCAGCTCATACACCTGGCCGGGAAGCGCCGCCGCCGGCTCTTCAAACGGCCTCGACTTGCGCAGCGGCAAATAGCCAGTCGTCCAGTCCGGCGGCGTCTCGCGCGCATCGATCTCGTAACCCAGGTCTCCATCCACCACCCACCGCGCCCACACCGCCGAACCCAACGAAGCCCGCTCCGGCGTCGCCCCCGCGATCCCGGCAACAATCCAGTACGCACGGCTTAGATCGAAGCGCGGGTCAAGTCCCAGCGCCATGATGGTGGCTGCGGCGTGCGCAGTTCCCTGCCCCGTCAATACGGCCATCTCTCCGTCGATGTTCATGCGCACCGCATGGTAGCCGGCTGCGAGCGGATACACGCGGTCCAGGTGGTCGCGCTCCACCCAATACTGCAGCTCGCCCGGTTGGTCGCCGGTGTCGGCGCCGACTTCAAACATGGCCACCACCACCACCTTTACTGCAATGGGGCGCGGTTTGGCCTCAGCCACGACAGCCAGAGCCGCCAAAAAAAGAAATGCAAGAAATATTTGATTGCGAGTAGCCATTGATTGCGATGTTATCCGAGACCCGGCCAATGGCAAAGCGATTCGTGACCCGCACGCGATACCATGAGAGAAAACAGCGAGGTCCGGCGAATGAAAGATGCTCGAAAAATTCTCCTCTGCGCGGCCATGGCAATCGCGTTTGCCTTCGCGGCCATTGCCCAGCAGCCCACCAAGGTCATCGGCTTCATGACCGACTTCGACGTCAAGGACGATGCAGTGGGCATTTGCAAGGCGGTTATGGAAGGCGTCACGCCCGGCGTCCGCATCATCGACATCACACATCAGTCCGAGCCCTACAACATCGCCATGGGCGCGCGCTTTCTGGCCGGCTCCGTGCCCTACTTTCCAAAGAACGCGGTCTTCGTGGTGGTGATCGATCCCGGCGTCGGCTCCACGCGCAAGGCCATCGTCGCCCGCTCACGCGTGGGCCAGATCTTCGTTCTTCCGGACAACGGCCTGCTCACCCTCGTCCAGGACCGCGACGGCATCGTCGAAGCGCATGAGATTACCAACCCCTCATGGATGATCGGCTCCGGCATCTCTTCCACCTTTCACGGCCGCGACATCTTTTCTCCAGCCGGCGCGCACGCGGCCCGCGGCGATGATATTGCCCAGGCCGGCCCCGCTCTCGACGTCAGCAAACTTGTTCGCCTCGACCTGCACAACGCCACCATCGACGCGACCGGCCTGCACGGCCAAGTCATCGGCACCGACGGACCTTACGGCAACCTGGTCCTCAACGTCCCTTCCGAGACCTTCGCCCAACTCGGCTACAAACTCGGCGACCAGGTTCCCATCACGCTCGGCGGCAGGCGTTACGCATTCCCATTCGTTAAGACCTTCAGCGATGTTCCGGTGGCCAAGGAACTTTTTTACATCGACTCCCGAGGCCGTCTCTCGCTCGGCATCAATCAGCGCAATTTTTCTGAGACGTATAAAGTAGGCGAAGGTGCAGAGTTGACGATTCCGAAAAAGTGATTCAAGGTTGTCGCAATGGAATTGTACGGGAGGGATTGCCAATGAAAAGCATTCGTTATGCGATTGCAGGAGTCTTTACCCTTGCGGCACTCGCCGCGGCCCAGCAACCCGCCACCCACCAATGGACCATCGTGGTGCATGGCGGCGCGGGAGCGATCGAGAGGTCCGCACTGGGCCCCAAGGGTGACGCAGCCTACCGCGCCGGCCTCACCACAGCCATTGAAGCGGGAGCAAAGGTGCTTGACCGCGGCGGCTCGGCTCTCGATGCGGTTGAAGCAGTTCTTAATATCCTCGAAGACGATCCGCTTTTCAACGCCGGCCGCGGCGCGGTCTTCACCTCTGAGGGCAAGAACGAACTGGACGCGTCCATCATGGACGGCTCCAATCTCAAAGCCGGCGCGGTGGCCGGCGTCACCCACACACGTCATCCCATCAGCCTGGCGCGCGCGGTGATGGAGAAGTCGCCCTACGTGATGATGATCGGATCGGGCGCGGAGGCCTTCGGCGCGCGCAACGGACTGGAGCAGGTCGATCCAAGTTTCTTTTTCACCGAGGCTCGCTGGCAGTCGCTGGTGAAGCAGTTAACGAAGGAGGGGCGGCCCATTCCGCCGCGTCCCGCCGGCGCGCCGCCTCCGGCCGCAACTGTGCCCGTTGCGTTCTATGACGAACCGGGGGACTCGCGCAGCCACGGCACCACCGGCGTGGTCGCGCTCGACCGCCAGGGCAAAATCGCCGCAGGCACGTCGACCGGCGGCGTGCAAGCCAAGATGCCGGGCCGCGTGGGCGACTCGCCCATCATTGGCGCTGGCACGTACGCCTCCAACCAGTCCTGCGCCGTCTCTGCCACCGGCACCGGCGAGTTCTTCATCCGCCTCGGCATAGCCCGCGAAATCTGCAACCTGGTCGCCTTCAAAGGCACGCCGATACAGCAGGCCGCCGATCAGGTCATCCATCACGAACTGGAAGCGCTGCACGGCGACGGCGGCGTCATCGCCCTCACCCCCGATGGCCAATCGGCCTTCAGCTTCAACACGCCCGGCATGTTCCGCGCGCGGCTTAGCGAAGGCGGAAAGATCGAAGTGCACATCTACAAAGATGAGGAATAGCAAGCCGAGACGTCGAAAGCATTAATCTGCTTGTTGAGCTTGGTGGTATCCCAGGCCTTCCGCCGCGGCGGACGAGGCCCGGGATATCCTGTCTGATTAAGTTTACTTGGACAGAGATTTAATACGCACTTCTCTCCAGCACATAGACCGGTGCATTCGGATCCTTCTCGTTTTCATTCACTAACTCGGCCTTTTGTGTGCCATCCAATTTCAGTTGGAAGGTGACCGGTGCGTCGTTCAACGACTTCGGCGGATGCGCACGACGGTGGCTGACCTGGAACGTAAAGGTCTTGCCATCGAAGGTGGGATGGAACAGCGGTTCCGGTACGCCGGGGGTTGCCGTGACGGGTTGGCCGGGCTCGCGGCGGTGAAGATAGAAGAGCACCGCGCCGGTCAGGCTTCCGCCTTCATTGGTTACAGTGAGCGTGACTGCGGGCAGCCCTTCCATCTGGCAGCGCCAGATGCCTGTGATGGCTGCATCGGGTGTGTTGATTGGGTCGGCCGGTTGGCTGGCCTGCGAAAGACCGGTTGCTGCCAGCATTGCGGTTAGAACCGATACGCTAAACAATCTGCTTCTCATGACTTCCTCCTTTGTTGGCGATCAGCCTTGCTGTTTCCCTATCGCCGCGGTAGCCAGTGTTCCGCCCAGGCCCATTGTCTCCACTGCCGACGACGGCACAATCACCATCGACCCTCTTTCCTTGATCGCCTCGTACAACATGTTCATGGCGCGCAGATGCAGTGCGCCGGGATTGTCGTTGTAGACGCGCGAAGCCTCGGCGAACTGTTCCGACACCTGCACCTCGGCGTGACCCAGAATCACGCGCGCCTGGCGCTCCCGCTCAGCCTGCGCCTGTTGCGACATGGCATCCTCCAGCGATTGCGGAATTCTCACGTCGCGAATCTCAACCGACTGCACCGTGATTCCCCACGGATTCGTCTTCTCATCCAGAATGCGCTGCAACTCGCGCCCCATCACCTCGCGTTCCGTGATCATCTGCGCCAGCTCATGCCGGCCGATGGACTCCCGCAACGCCGTCTGCGCGCTCATGTTCACCGCTTCGATGAAGTTCTCCACTTCCAGGATCGACTTCTCCGCGTTCCAAACCATCCAGAAAACGATCGCGTCCACGTTCACCGGAACCGTATCGCGCGTCAGCGTCGATTCCGCGGTCACGCTGTGCACGCGAACCCGCTGATCGATGTAGCTGCTGATCGTCTCAAAGACCGGAATCACATGAAACCACCCCGGTCCGCGCAATCCAACATAGCGGCCCAGCCGCAACAGAGCCACCTTCTCCCACTGCTGAACCACCTTGATTGCGAACAGCAAATAGACGCCGATCAGGGCGCCCACAATCAGCGGTACCTGGTTGTGGATCATCGAGCTGACGGCCGCTCCTGCGCCGGCGCAAATCACAAACGCCGTCACCGCTACTCTGTTCATGGGAACAGTTTCGATTTTCGCTCTCACCTTTCACCTCCCGCGTGCTGGCTCCGAGGCCAATCCGCGCAACTCCTCAATCAGTTCATCCACCGTGAATCCAGCTGCCCCCGCGCGCGAGACGCAATCAGCCACAATCTGCGCCAATTGCCGCTCGCGTTCCGCATCCGCCCGCTTCATCTTCTGGGCGCTGATAAATGTGCCCGTGCCCTGGTGCGTCTCCAGCAATCCGCCGAATTCCAATTCCCGATAGGCGCGCACCACGGTATTCGGATTGATGGCCAGATCCACCGCTAACTGGCGCACCGTGGGCAGTTGATCGCCCGGCGTCAACAAGCCCGACGCAATGCCGCCGCGCACCTGGTCGATAATCTGGCGGTACACCGGCATCCCGCTGTGCAGGTCCAACTGGAAGCGAAACTGTCTGGAAAGCTCCTGCTGTTTCATCGCAAAATCAGTGTACTATAAGACTAGTACATTATGTCAAGCGAAAAATGAGAGTTGATCGTTTTTTAAACGAGTGCCCCATTCCCCAATGATTCAACGAACAGCCGACGCAAAAAGGCCACCCCCGCGGGGATGGCCTTCTTTTGCTGCAACCAACTAAATGGTCGGTGGCGATTGCCTACGGCTGCACCGGCACGCCCTGCGTTCCTTCATTCCGCGCCTGCGCCTTTTGCGTCAGCACCTTATGCGCGTTGTCTTCCAGAGCTTGCGCCTCGGGCAAATACGTCAGCGCCTTCTGGATCATCGGATCATAGTCGGCCCGCACGCGCAGTCCCTGCGACTCGCCGAATTGAATGGCGACGATCTTGTCCTTGATGCTGGCTTTGAGCCAGTCGCTGATTCCATCCAGGTCGGCCTGCGTATAGGGAACGTTCTGGCTGGTCAGATATTGCTTGAATTCGGTAAGCACTGCGTCATCCACCTGGAAGTTCTTGTCCACCGAGCGATTGGCCAGATAAACCGGCGCAAAGTAGAAGAAAAGATCCTTGGGGTAGAGCAGCGATTCCTGGAAGTGGTTTCCCTTGGGCGGCTCAATCTTCTCGTCCGGCGTGATGCCGCCACCGCCATACACCGTGCGCCCACTGTCAGTCAGCTTGACTTGCTGGTTGGTGGTGTTCGGGGGCAGCGCTCCTGCGTGGTTGTAGTAGTAATCGTAGAGCGAAACACCCGTGTAGTCGCGCTGAATGAGCCGGCCTGAAGGCGTAAAGTAGTGATAGGTGGTCAGGGCCAGCCCGGTGTTCTCGCTCAGGTTGTAGACGGTTTGCACGAGGCCCTTGCCGAACGTAGTCTGCCCCACAATCAGCGCGCGGTCGTGGTCCTGCAGCGCGCCGCTCACAATCTCCGCCGCTGAAGCCGTTCCCCGGCTCACCAGTACAACAATGGGAAACGTCTTGCCGTCGTTGCCGCGCATGGCCGTGTAGTTCTGGTCAGGGTAGGCGCGACCGCGCTGCGAAACGATCGACTGCCCTTTGGTCAGCAGGTGGTCGCACACCTCCACCGCCTGGCTCAACAGGCCGCCGGGATTGTCGCGAAGGTCAAACACCAGCCCCTTCAGGTCGCCAAAGCCGTCGATGGCTTCAATCACTTCCTGCGCCGTGGTTTCCTGGAACTGCTTCAGGTGAATGTAGCCCACCCCTGGACGAATCTCATATTTAATGTCCACGGATGGGTTAGGAATCTCATCGCGCACCAATGGGAATACAAGCGGCTTGGCCTGGCCCTCGCGTGTCATGCTCACTTGCACGGGTGTGCCCTTGGGGCCTTTCAGCGTCTTGGCCACCTGGTCCGACGACATTCCGTCGCTGCTTTTGCCGTCGATGGCTGCGATCACATCGCCGGGATGAATTCCGGCCTTGAACGCCGGCCCGCCCTCCATGGGAAAGACAACAAACACCTTGCCGCCCTGCCCAGCCTGCTGGATGGTCATGCCCACCCCGTAGTAGCGGCCGTGCTGCTCCTCGCGCATCCTGGCGTAAGCCTTGGGATCGTAAAAGTTGGAGTGCGGGTCAAGCACCCTCAACATTCCCGGAATCGCTCCGTCGTAGATGGCCGTGTCAGCCTTGTCGCCTTGAATCGGCTCGGCGTAGTTCTGCTCCACCAGCGCGTACACGTTGGTAAACGACTTCAAGCTGTCGCGGAGTTGGCTCTCATCCTGAGAGGACTGCGCGCCCACCCGGCGCTGCAACACGCTGCCGGCGACGGCGCAGACAGCAAGGAAGAGAACAACGGTGAAAAGAGCGCGGCGTGCGCGGGGATTCATAGGTTGGAAAACCTCCGGACGGCAATTGGGTCAGGCTCCCCACCGCGGATCTCCAATCAACCGGGAACCGGCTCCACCATCGCTGGCTGGATTCCGTCTCGGCCGAAAATTCGCCTGGCCTTGCAGTTTCAAGTTGGCCGGGGAGTCGTGCGCACCTCCGGCCAGGCTCAAGGGAATTGGAAAGCCGCTCAGAGGCTTTCCTCAGAGCAGTCTTGGGCTAAAGTATATCACCCGCTTATTTGACGGCGTTTGGGGCAGTTCAGATAGCCGCTCCGCCGTCGTCTGGAGCAATGAAATCTATTCCGCTGCAGGTCTTTGCGTCAGTTTTCCCCTCCGTGTCTGCAAATCCGGCCTCAATTCTCCCGTTTCAGCTCTGATTTGCCCCGAATCGCATCCGCCATCGCGCTTCTGCTGCCCAGCCATTTACAATCACGTCTATGCCACAGGGGAGATAAGTTTGCCTCCTGCCGTGTCCTAACCTATGACCCTAAGACTCTTTCGCCATTCCGGACTCCTTCGCCATTCCGGACTCCTTCGCATTCCCGCGGCTTTCGTGTTCGGCACGGCGCTGCTCGCAACTTCCGCCCTGGCGCAAACCCGCGCCGCCGCTCCGCAGAGCCCCTATGGCGGCGTCACGGTCGAGGATATCGTCGCCCGCGTGAACGACCAGATCATTACGCAGTCCGACTATGACCGCGCCATGAAGGAAATGGACGACGAAGCCAAGCAGCACGGCGCCACCATGCAGCAGATTTCCGAGGGCCACAAGGACCTTCTGCGCAGCCTGATCGACCAGCAACTATGGATTTCCAAGGGCAAGGAACTCAGCATCAACGGCGAAACCGAGCTGGTCAAGCGGCTAGACGAGATCCGCAAACAATATAACCTTGAAACCCTGCAAGACCTGGAGAAGGCGGCCAAAGAGCAGGGCGTCTCCTTTGAGGACTTCAAGGCCGGCATCCGCAACCAGATCGTCACCCAGTTGGTCATGCGTGAGGAAGTTTCCCGCAAGGTGCAGTTCACACAGGGCGAAGTTGAGCGATACTTCGATCAGCACAAGCAGGAATACGTCAAACCGGAAAGCGTGCAGCTAAGCGAGATTCTCGTCTCCACCGGCCCCGATCCCGACGACCAGGACAAAATTGCCGCAGGCAAGGCAAAGGCCGACGACATCGAGGCCAAGCTCCACTCCGGCGGCGATTTCAGTCAGTTGGCTAAGTCCTTCAGCGACGGTACCACCGCCCCCGATGGCGGCGCATTCGGCTCCTTCCAACGCGGACAGCTTGCCAAGGTCTTTGAAGACGCATCCTTTGGCCTCAAAACCGGCCAGTATACCGATCCCATTCGAACCAAACAGGGCTACGTGATCTTCAAGGTCGATCAGCACGTAGCCGGCGGCGTTCCTGCATTCAAGGACGTGGAGCAGGAGGTGGAAGAGAAATACTACGATACCCGCATGGAGCCCGCCATGCGCGCGTACCTCACCCAGATGCGCGACGAGGCCTACATCTACACGAAAACCGGCTATACGGATAGCGGTGCAAGCCCCAAAGAGATTACCCCGACTTACAGCGTCTATGCGCCTCCTTCACCCAAAAAGAAGAAGAAAGTCGAGCGCACCCGCTTCCGCGAGACCGCGCACACCTTCCGCCAAAAATCCACGCAAGCCGCGGCCCCCGCCGATACCACAACTGCGACGAAAAAGAACGTCAGCGCAACCGTGCAGAAGCCCGGCAAGAAAGAGAAAATCCGTTATGGGCAGGCCCCCACAAAGACCCTGCCGGGAGCTGCGTCTAACGCTACCGAGGATGCTGGCGCGATTCCACCGCCTGCCAGCGCAGCCCCATCCCAAGCCCCGGAGCCGGCCAATCCGCTGGAGGCCAGCAACAAGCCAACGGAGAAGACGCGCTTCAGTGCTCGCGCCAGTGAACCAAAGAAAACCACGCCCAAGGGCCCGCAACTCGATCCCGATGCCCCCCCGCCGCCGGATGCCGCTGAAGTTGCCGATCGCCAGCAACAAGCCGCCTCGCTTGGACTGAATGGCGATACTTCCCAAAAGAAGAAGAAGAAACCGACGGCAACCACCGGTGACAAGACTCGCTTGACCGACAAGAACAAGAAACCCGATGCCGCCGCGCCCGATTCAAGTGCCACGCCGGCTGCTCCCGCGCCCCAGCAGTAATGCCTGCTTTGAAAGGGCACGGCTTCAGCCGTGCCATGGGAAGGCCAATAGAAGCCATGGCTTTAGCCACTGAGGGACTGCAATGGGCTTAGCAGAGGTCCCCTCAGGGGCTAAAGCCGGTGCCCTTCATTGAAGAAATGCTGCCCTGCGGCACGGCTGAAGCCGTGCCCTTTCAAAGCGCCGCTTTCCTCCGACTACGCAAACCCCATTTCCAGACCCACCTAAGTCTTTGGCAACAGCAGTCAGTTGCGTTAAGCTTCTCCGCAGTATGAAAGACATCTACATCGCCGATCTGGCCAACTTCGACGAAGGCAAGCTCTTTGACGGCTTCTTCCTGGTTCTCGCCAAGCAGCAGCGCACAACCAAGAACAACAAGCCCTATCTAAACCTCATCCTCGGCGATAAAACCGGCCAGCTCGAAGGCCGCGTTTGGGAACTTGGCGACCCGCGCATCGCCAAGGACTTCGACCGCGGCGACATCGTCAAGGCCCGCGGCAGCGCCTCCCGCTTCGACGACCGCCTGCAGATGAAGATCGACCAGCTCCGCGTCGCCCAGCCCGGCGAGGTGGACAAGGCCGATATGCTGCCGTCCACCACCCTTGACGTCCCCACGCTGTGGCGTCAGCTACTCGGCTTCGTCGACAGCCTCACCAACTCCGACCTCAAGCTCCTGCTCGCAACAATGCTCGACGATCCAGCCCTTGCCGAGGCCTACCGCGAAGCCCCTGCCGCCAAGCAACTCCATCACGCCTGGCTCGGCGGCCTGCTTGAGCACGTAGTCAGCCTCTGCACTCTCGCCGACCGTGTCGTTCCGCATTATCCGCTCCTCGACCGCGACCTTCTTCTCACCGGCGTCATACTTCACGACATCGGCAAGGTCCGTGAACTCAGTTGGGAGATCGGATTCGAGTACACCGTCGAAGGCATGCTGCTGGGCCACATCCAGATCGGCGCCGCCCTTGCCGAACGCACCATTGACAGTCTGCCCAACTTCCCACCGAAGCTCAAAACATTAGTCCTGCACATGATCCTCTCGCATCACGGCAAGCTCGAATTCGGCTCTCCCAAGCTCCCCATGATCCCCGAAGCCCTGGTCCTAAACTTCATCGACGACCTCGACGCCAAGATGCAAGCCGTATCCAGCGAATTTGAGAAATCCGCGAGGGAAGGCAAAGGCCCCAACGAGCTAACCAACAAAGTCTGGGCGCTCGATAACCGCCAGTTACTGAACACGAAGCGATGGCTGGGAGAAGACAAGGAAAGGTAATCGGTGGCTCAACGAGCAAAGGAGCCAAACAAGGAGGGACTCTTGCATATGCAATTTGCTCCGCTTCTCCTCTCGGTGGTGTCCATCCTGCTATCCATCGCGGTCGCGTGGCTTACCATGTTTCGACGCGGCAATCTCGGAATGACTCAACCGATGCTCATCGGGTTTCTCTTCGAAAACGATCAGCCAAAGGTATTCTTCCGGACCATGCTCTACGCGACGGGCAAGCGCGGCCACATAATCGAAGCGCTCTACCTCAAGGTCCGGCGCGGCGAATCAGCGCAGACGTTCAACTTCTGGATGTATGGAGAGGCCCAGGACCTAAAGATTGGCAGCGGCCTCCGCGTAGGAGAAGACGGCGTGTCCTTCAATCATCACTTTCTGCCACCCAAGGATGAGTCGGCCTTTGCGTTTCTTGTGGGCGAATACAACATCGACGCATACGCAAAGATTCTTAACAGAAGCGCACCAGCGCTGCTCTCCACCGTGAAGGTCTCTCTTTCGCGTGAGCATGCACATGCACTGAGCGACCGCACAAAGGGCGTCCTCTTTACGTGGAGGCCCGATTCGCAGCATTATCTCGGTGAAGCGTCACAACCCGTTCCAACTGAAGGGCGTTCGCGGTCGGTTTCAGGCGCTGGGCGTGGGAGAATTCCTTGGGCTTGAGCGCACCCTCGGGAGGCACGGGCCCCGGCAATTCCGTTGCTCCAATCGCTGATCCGCGGCATCTCGGTCGTGTCAATCGCACTGTCAGCCATCGCGGCCAAGGCATCCATCTCCGCTTGCAACTCCGGCGGCAGCGGCTCAGGGTTACCTCTCTTCATGGTCTCGCTTCTCACGGCTCCCCGTTCCGCGCCGATATTCTTCCGGATTCTCAATCACAAATCCCGTCTGCCCAGCCAGCACCAACAAATCGTCATCGCCTGTGACCAGCAGATCGGCTTTACCGCTTTGCGCCAGGTCCAGAAAAAGTTGGTCCCTCACATCCCGGCATTGGATAGGGCAGGCTCCCGTCACTCTTATGATTTCGCAGTACCCGAGGTAATCGCTCAACAGTTCGATTTGGTACTCCGGACTTAACTTGAACTTGCGGTAGCCAAGAACCCACTTCAATTCCGCTGCTGTCCCTTGTGACACAAGGGGGACCGACCGTTGCTCACGCCAGTGCGCCCTCCGCCAAGCCAAACGGCCGTCCGTGAAAACCAGTGCGGAAATGACGACGTTCGTGTCGAAGACAACCCGTAGCCGTTCCGGGTCGTTCAATGGCTTTCACGCGCCCAGGCAATAGCATCTGTCACATCCTGCTCGGTAATCCCCAGATCAGCCAGATGCTGCCGCACTTCGTCGGCCTTGCTCGGCCGCAGAGGCTTGAGCAGAATAGCGGAGCCGTCCGTGCTCACGTCGAAGTACTCCACTCCTCGGAATTGGGTCGCCACCGCCTTGGGCAAGGTGAGCTGATTCTTGACTGTCAATTTTGCCAACATAGCGAACTCTCTCCAAGGAAAGAAGGAAACAAGGAAATCTTACCACATTTTTCACTCCTTGAAACCTGGAAAGCCCTCGCCGCAAGCAGCAAATGGCACTTCCCCGCCCGGACGCACCATATTCCCCGGCTGATACCATGATTGGGTGCAAGACGCGGCGCCAATTCTTCAGGCTTCAACCCCCGCGACCCGGCCGGTCCCCATGCTGGACCTCAAGCGTCAGTACGGCCCCATTCATCAAGAGCTCCTCGAAGCCCTCGACCGCGTGCTTCAGGCGCAGCAATTCATTCTTGGCGAGCCGGTAGCCGCATTTGAGCACGCCGCCGCCGCCCAGCTCGGTGTGGCCCACGCCGTTGGCTGCTCCTCAGGAACCGACGCCCTTTGGCTGGCTCTCGCTGTCGTGGGCATCGGCCCCGGTGATGCCGTGGTCACCACCCCCTTCAGCTTTTTCGCCTCCGTCAGCGCCATTCTCCGCGCTGGAGCCACTCCTGTTCTGGCCGACATTGACCCCGTCAGCTTCAACCTCGACGCCTCCGCCGTTGAAGCAGTTCTCAACGCCCCTCAACCCACTCCCATTGCGGCCATCCTCCCCGTGCATCTCTACGGCCAGTGCGCCGATTGGACCGCCTTCGCCCGTCTTGGACAGGAGTATGGGCTGAAGCTGATTGAAGACGCCGCCCAGGCCTGGGGTGCCGCATGGTCGAATCCGGCCGGGAAAGCAGTAGCGGCAGGCGCATTAGGCGACATAGCCGCCTTCAGCTTCTATCCCACCAAGAACCTGAGCGCCGCGGGCGAAGCCGGCATGGTCACCACCAATTCAGGTGAACTTGCCGACCGCGTAAAAATGCTCCGCCAGCACGGCATGAAGCGCCGCTACCATCACGACGAGATCGGCTGGAACGCCCGCATGGACGGCTTCCAGGGCGCCATCCTCGCCGTCAAACTCAAATACATCGAAGGTTGGAATGATGCCCGTCGCACCGTCGCCGAAAAGTACCACGCCCTCTTCACCGCCGCCGGCCTGGCCGAACCCGGCCTTTATCCTGACCACGGCGTTATCCTTCCACAAGAAGTGCGGAGCACTCGCCGCGTGTGGCACCAATACGTCATCCGCACCAACCGCCGCGACCAACTCCATGACTTCCTTGCCGCGCGCAAGATCGGCTCCGAGATCTACTACCCCGTCCCCCTTCACCTTCAGAAGGCCCTAAAGCACCTCGGCTACACCGAAGGCAGCTTCCCTGAAGCCGAGCGCGCCGCTCGTGAAGTCCTAGCCCTGCCCATCTTCCCCGAACTCCGCGAAGATGAGCAGCAGACGGTCGTCTCCGCGATTGCCGAATTTCTGAGTTAGATGGCAGCCCGAATCACTTGCGATTCTCCGCAACCGGGATATCGATGATCGCCAACTGATCTAAAATCAACCTAACCATGAAATGTCCTTATTGCGGTTTCGGGCAGGACCGCGTTGTCGACTCGCGCGAAAGCAAGGAAGCTGACTCTATCCGCCGCCGCCGCGAGTGCGAAAGCTGCAATCGCCGATTCACCACCTACGAGCGCATCGACGAAATTCCCTACATGGTGGTCAAGAAAGACGGCCGCCGTGAGCGTTTCGATCGCCAGAAGGTGCTTAGCGGGCTGCTCCGCGCATGCGAAAAACGTCCCGTCCCAGCCAGCCAACTGGAAGCCATCGTCGACGCCACAGAGAGCTTTTTGATGGACGCTCCCGAGCGTGAGCGCACCACCAGCGAAGTCGGCGAACTCATCATGCAGCATCTCAAAAGCCTTGACACAGTCGCCTACATCCGTTTCGCCTCCGTCTACCGCGACTTCAAGGACGTGCGCGAATTCAAGGAGGAGCTCGAAGGCCTGCTGGGCGGACGAAGTGCAGGCAAGGGAAAGAAATGAAGACGGCTGCTAGCTTCTAGCCTCTAGCTCCCAGCCTATTCGTAGTGGAAATGAGTTATACGCACAACGCAGGCAGTAGCAACAAGCAAGACAAGCTAGAGGCTAGAACCTAGTGGCTAGAAGCTCAAGGAGCAAGAGATGGCGGAACAAGAGACCCACAAAGTAACTCTAATTCCCGGTGACGGCATCGGTCCCGAAGTCACACAGGCCGTGGTCCGCATTCTTGAAGCTACCGGAGTCAAATTCGACTGGGAGCGCTTCGCCGCCGGCGCCGAGGCCTTCGAAATCTACGGCGAATACATCCCCACCGATCTTTACGAATCCATCGAACGCAACCGCGTGGCCCTGAAAGGCCCGGTGACCACACCCGTCGGCGGCGGCTTCAAGAGTATCAACGTCACGCTGCGCAAAAAGTTCGACCTCTTCGCCAACTTCCGCCCCATCAAGAACCTTCCCGGCCTCGCCACTCACTGGCCCGGTGTCGACCTGATCATCGTCCGCGAAAACACTGAGGGCGAGTACGTCGGCCTGGAGCACGAAGTTGTTCCCGGCGTCGTCGAAGCCATCAAGGTCATAACGGAAAAAGGCTCTACGCGCATCGCCAAGTTCGCTTTCGAATACGCCCGCAAGCACGGACGCAAGAAGATCCACTCCATTCACAAGGCCAACATCATGAAGCTATCGGACGGTCTCTTCCTGCGCTGCGCCCGCAAGGTCAGCGAAGGATTCCCGGAGATCTTCTACGGCGAGCACATCATCGACAACACCTGCATGCAACTGGTCATGAACCCCTACCAGTACGACACGCTGCTGCTTGAAAATCTCTACGGGGACATCGTCAGCGACCTCTGCGCCGGCCTGGTCGGCGGACTCGGCCTGGTTCCCGGCGCCAATCTTGGCCACGAGTGCGCCATCTTCGAAGCCGTCCACGGCTCTGCGCCCGACATCGCCGGCAAAGACATCGCCAATCCCACCGCCCTGCTGCAATCGGCCGTCCTGATGCTCCGTCATCTGGAC
>Ga0182024_10006523_pt1 | contig 25571 bp, 28 predicted proteins | sample P32metaG_FD_120480 | JGI IMG/M metagenome (GOLD analysis project Ga0182024, IMG submission 120480) | Permafrost microbial communities from Stordalen Mire, Sweden - P3-2 metaG (Illumina Assembly) | ecosystem: Environmental > Terrestrial > Soil > Wetlands > Permafrost | place: Sweden: Stordalen...
CTGCCCTCATCGGAGCTTTGGCGTTTGTTCCGGTGTTGCGATACTTTCGCGAACCGGCGAACTTGCTGGTCTCCAGTCTGATCGCCTGGAGCATCTTCAGTCTCACCTACCGGACTTTGAGCTTATTTTTCGTAACTTTGCGCGAATGGTACGGCACCTTCGAGGTTTTTATGCTGGGCGCTGTCGTATACTTGATCGTCGCGACGCTGTCGTGGATTGGTACTTCTATTTGGAAAGCGCGGGCCGCCCATTTCTCGCCTCCTCGTCATAGAGCGCACTAAATTTCTATGAAATTTTGCCGCTTTCTTCCTGCTGACTCGATCTCTCTAAAACCAGCGTTCGCACTGTTTGGATTGATCGAAGGCGAGCAGATTCGTGAAATTTCCGGACCGCCCTGGGCGCAATGGTCTCAAGGTTCGCGCATCTGGCGTGTGGAAAATGTTCGGCTGCTCGCGCCTGTCGAGCCGGGCAAGATCGTCTGTATCGGGCGCAACTATGCGGCTCACGCGGCCGAGCTCGGCAACGAAATTCCTAAAGAGCCGCTGATGTTTCTGAAAGCGCCATCGTCCGCGATCGGCCCCGAAGAGCCCATCGTGTTAACCCGCTTTTCCGAACATGTCGACCACGAAGGGGAGCTCGCCGTCATCATTGGCAAACGATGCTCTCAACTTCATGACACGGACGATGCCCTGGAATATATCCTCGGCTACTCCTGTCTCAACGACGTGACCGCCCGCGATCTGCAGAAGAAAGACGTGCAGTTCACGCGCTCGAAAAGTTTTGACACCTTCTGCCCGATCGGTCCGCATGTTGAGACCGATATCAATCCCGCGGATGTCCTGGTAGAAACGCGTGTGAACGGAGAAACCCGGCAATCCGGCAACACTTCCCTGATGATTTATCCGGTGGCCTTCCTGGTCCGTTGGATTTCACAGATGATGACCCTGAATCCCGGAGATGTGATTGCTACCGGCACGCCCGCCGGTGTCGGCCCGTTGAAACCGGGTGACACCGTGGAAGTAAAAATCGCAGGCATTGGTGTGTTGCGCAATCCGGTGCAGGCCCCTAAGGCGTAATTCCCGCGCACCATGGATTTCGGTAAAATACGCAGCGTGGGATTCTGTCGGCGGAGTGAATGCTGCGATCCCGCTGCGCAGCGGTGTTCTGACCGTCGAGCTTGATAAATCTTTCAGTGGGAGTTTGTTCGTTGAAATTTTTGTTCGTTGATCTGAATGTAATTTTAGCCATGGCTGGCGCGGCCGTGGTTGCGGTCATCATGATTGGCTATGCATTCCTTCGACCGCCGGAAAGTCCCGAAGTCATCGAGCGCAAGCGCCGCCTGCATTTGAACCAGATCGGCCGCATCACCGAAGGCCAGGTTGTGGAACTTGCCGAGCACCCCCCTGAACCCAAGATCGAGCGCAAATTACTGTTTCGTTCTGCCGCCAAACCTCTCGCAGACAACCAGCGCCGTCACTTGGTTTCCTACAGCTATGCCATTTCCGGCGTTACCTATCACACTGCGCAGGACATCACTGGCCTTGAAGGGCAGATTCGGTTTGAGCGACTCGTTGCCGGTCAACCTGCCAGCGTGAAATATGATCCCGCGAACCCTACCGACTCCATTCTCGTAGCTGACGACTGGTCGGGATTGCGCTAACCGTTCCGGCGTACGAGGCCGGGCTATTGCCGACTTGGGTAGTCCGGGTCCGCTATCGCGCCACCCGGTTGCCAGCAGTTGCGTTATCCTTGTTCACTGTGACTTCCCACCCGAAACAAAATTCCGTCAAAATGGTGTTTGCTTCCATTTTCACCACCCTTTTGATCGTAGCCATGAGCCTGGGTGCCATGTTCATCCTGGTGCAGGCCACCGTCTTCGTAACGTCCATTGAGTCACCCGTGCGGCGAACCGCCGCGATTGGAGCGGAGCTTTTGCTTGGTGTTGTGCTTCTTTTAGGGACGGTGTGGCTGGCCACCCATCTCGCGGTTCGCATTTTCAGCAAAAAACAGGGAACACTCGCGGAGGGCCCGCTTGTCTGAAAAAAAGAAGGCAACTCTAGCTTCTCAGACCAATCACCATGACCGCATGGAAGAGCTGCGCAGATTATTGTTGGAAGCGGAAGCCGGCGGCGGTGCCGAGCGTCGCGAACGGGAACACAAAGCGGGCAAGCTCACCGCGCGCGAGCGCATCCACTTGCTTCTCGATGAAGGTTCTTTCGAAGAGCTCGATAAATTTGTACGACACAATTGCGTCGATTTTGGCATGGAACAACAGCGTCCCCCCGGCGATGGCTTTGTCACCGGCTTTGGCCGCATCGACGGGCGGCTTGTGTATGTCTTCGCGCAGGATTTCACCGTGTTTGGCGGCTCGCTCTCCGAAGCCAACGCCCGCAAAATTTGCAAGATTATGGACCTCGCCATGCGTGCTGGCGCGCCGGTCCTGGGGCTGAACGATTCTGGTGGCGCTCGTATTCAGGAAGGCGTCGCATCATTGGCAGGTTACGCCGATATTTTCCTTCGCAACACGTTGGCCAGCGGAGTGATTCCTCAAATTAGCGCGATCATGGGTCCGTGTGCAGGTGGCGCGGTTTATTCCCCCGCTATCACCGATTTTATTTTCATGACCCGTGAAACCTCGTACATGTTCGTTACCGGTCCAGACGTGATCAAAACGGTCACGCACGAAGAAGTCACCAAGCAGGAGCTTGGCGGTGCCATGACGCACAACGAAAAAAGCGGAGTGGCCCATTTTATCGCTCGTGATGACGCCGATTGCTTGGCCATGATGCGTGAGCTGATGAGCTTCCTGCCCGCAAACAATCTGGAAGATGCGCCACGCCGGGCCGCCTCAGATGCGCCGGATCGGCGCGAGGAGTCGCTGAACACTCTGGTCCCCAATGATCCTCAGCAGCCCTACGACATAAAAGACGCCATCCACGGTGTCGTCGACGAGGGTTATTTCTTTGAGGTCCATGAACATTTTGCCAAAAACATTGTTGTTGGTTTCGCGCGCCTGGATGGCCGCCCCGCCGGATTTGTCGCCAATCAACCCTCGTTTCTTGCCGGCGTTCTGGATATCAACGCTTCTGTAAAAGGAGCCCGCTTCGTTCGTTTCTGCGACGCTTTCAATATCCCGCTCATCATCTTTGAAGATGTGCCCGGCTTTCTTCCCGGCACGCAACAGGAATTCGGCGGCATCATTCGCCACGGCGCAAAACTCTTATTTGCCTTCGCCGAAGCCACCGTGCCCAAAATCACGGTAATCACCCGCAAAGCCTACGGCGGTGCATATTGCGTCATGGCCAGCAAACATCTGCGGACCGACGCTAACTTCGCGTGGCCCACCGCCGAGATTGCTGTGATGGGGCCTGAAAGTGCCGTGAACATCGTTTATAAGCGCGAACTGGATAAAGCGACGGAATCCAGCCGTGAAATATTGCGACAGGAAAAGGTTGAGGAGTTTAGAGAACGCTTCGCCAATCCGTTTGTAGCTGCTGAGCGCGGTTATATCGACGCGGTGATCGAGCCCGCCGAAACGAGAATGCGTGTCATCACCGCGCTACGCGCCCTGGAAAATAAGCGCGACGTCAATCCCCGAAAAAAACACGGGAATATCCCCCTCTAGACCGTTGGTCCTGCCTTCGAACTACTTCAACAAATACTCCTGCAAAAACTCAATCGTCGTATAAAACTGAAAATCCTGATTCTGTTTTTTACGGAATCCGTGCCCTTCGTCCTTCGCCATCAAAAACCATACTGGCGTGCTTTCCTTCTTCAGCGCCTCCATGATCTGCTGTGATTCCGTCACCCGCACGCGCGGGTCGTTCTTACCAGCAACCACCAGCATGGGCTTCTTGATTTTCTCGATGTTATCCATCGGAGCGATTTTCTCGAGGAACTCCCGCATCTTCGGGTCGCGCTCATCGCCATACTCCAGGCGCCGCGAGTCCCGCCGGTATCCTTCCGTGTGCTCCAGAAATGTCACCAGGTTGGACATTCCCACCACATCCACCGAGCAACGTATGCGATCGCTATAGAATGTTGAAACCGCCAACGTCATGTGCCCGCCGTAGCTTCCTGCGGTCACCGCTATCCTGTCTGAATCGAGATCTGGCCGCGTCCCTACCCAATCAAATAGCGCATTGATATCTTTGTAGGTGTCTTCGCGTTTGAATCCGTTGTCCAGCAACGAAAACGTCTTGCCGTATCCCGTCGAGCCCCGCACGTTGGGATAAATCAAAGCTATTCCAAGTTCATTCAGATAATAATTCCCGTGTCCCCAAAAAATCGGCTGCGATTGTCCTTCCGGTCCGCCATGAATCACCACCAGCACTGGTCTCCTGCCCGTAAATCGAGCCGGTGGCTTGTACAAAAATCCTGATATCATTTTTCCGTCGAAGCTTTTCCAGCGCACCAGTTCCGCTCGGAAATACGCATTAAATTCCCTGAAATTGAGGTCCAACTCGCTCTTCGCAATTACTCTTAGTTTGTTCATAGCCGACCGCAAAAGGTTCGTCACGTGTTTCGCTTTAGTTTCGCCAATGATTTATACTTATCGTGTATGGAGTTGGCGGCCAAGTTAGAAATTCTCGCGGACGCAGCAAAGTACGACGCCTCCTGTGCGAGCAGCGGGGCGGTACGTAAAGCGGCTCCCGGCGGTCTGGGAAACTCCACTGGAGTGGGGATCTGTCACAGCTATACGCCAGACGGACCCTGCGTTTCTCTCCTAAAAATTTTGTTGACGAATTATTGCGTGTACGACTGCGTATTCTGCGTCAACCGCGTATCTAGCGACACGCGGCGCGCTCGATTTACAGCCCAGGAAGGCATCAACCTCACCATGGATTTTTACCGGCGAAATTATATTGAAGGGCTGTTTTTAAGCTCCGGAATTATTCAGAGCCCGGACTATACGATGGAGCAACTGGTGGCGGTGGCACGGGGACTGAGAAACTGAGCACAAGTTCGACGGCTATGTACACCTTAAAGCGATCCCGGGAGCTTCGCAGAGCTTGATTCATGAAGCTGGCGTTTGGGCGTACAGGTTGAGCGCGAATGTCGAGTTGCCGACGCAAGCGGATTTGACCAAGCTGGCACCCGAGAGTCAGCCGGGATGTCCACCACGTTCACGCTTTTGTGCGCTTCAAGAAAGTGAAGGATTCAGAGGGTGAACGTTATGTGGCGTGGTACAAGCCGGACCATAAATCAATTTGGCTTGGTGCGCCGTTTTTTGCCGCTCGATTTGCGTCGATGCGCTGGTCCATTCTGACACCGGACGGTTCAGCGCATTGGGACGGCCATGCATTGACTTTTTCTGAGGGAGTGGAAAGTCCACCAGAGAACGGCGAAGACGGCCTTGAAGAGCTGTGGTGCAAATATTACGGGACGACGTTTAACCCGGCGCGCACCAACGTGCGCATGATGCGCTCGGAGATGCCTGAGCGATTCTGGAAGAACATGCCGGAGCTTACGAATCTGCCCGTTATCTTGGCAAAAGCGCCCGAGCGGGTACAGAACATGATGGACCTGCAAAATAAAACTCCAGGCGCCAGCGGTTTCGTTCCGGAACGCGCAAGTTTACGCCAGTTGCGTGAAGTCATTCCACAGTGCCGAGGTTGCGAGTTGTACACGAGCGCCACCCAGTCAGTGTTTGGGGAAGGTTCCGCCGATGCGCGAATCGTGTTGATTGGGGAGCAGCCGGGCGATCAGGAAGATCGGGCGAGCCGGCCCTTTGTCGGTCCAGCGAGCGAGGTGCTGAATCGCGCGCTGCACGAGGCTGGAATCGATCGGACAGAGGTGTACGTGACGAACGCGGTGAAGCACTTCGCATTTGAAGAGCGCGGGAAACGCAGAATCCATCGTACGCCGCGGCTCAGTGAAGTTACGGCTTGCCGTCCATGGATGGAAGCGGAGCTGGCGCAGATCGCACCGGAATTTGTGGTGTGCTAGAGAGCAACGGCGGCGAAAGCGGTGTTTGGGGCGCAGTTTCGTTTGACGGAAAAACGCGGACAATTTTTAGAGAGCCGTTTTTCGAAGAAGACTTTGGCGACGTATCATCCGTCCGCAGTATTGCGGGGCGATACGCAAGAAGCAAAGGACCAATTATATCGATTACTAGTAAGAGACCTCACGACGGTAGCGAGAGCGCATTTCAAAGCGAGCGATGGAGAGGGGTCACCGACTTTGAGAGCAGGCGTGCGAACCGAGGAGTCGCTGTTCACATAGATCGGTATATGTGGGGTGATGTTCAAATGCGATTTCTCTGATTTTCTGAGTTAACTGGCGAGTTCTTCGGCCTTACACATAGGAGTCAAAAAACCAGTTTGGCAGTTCTCCATTGCGGACGATTGCTCTAGAATCTATATAGTTCGTCTGTGGGCGTGTAGCTCAGCTGGGAGAGCACCTGCTTTGCAAGCAGGGGGTCACCGGTTCGATCCCGGTCACGTCCACCATTTAATTCAACGGCTTAGCGACTACCGGAATTTGCGGGTTTAGAAATTGGTGCACGTTTTGGTGCACACCTGTCTGAAACAACGGTGTCGAAATACCGTCCAGCGCCGCGCGCTTGGCATCCATGCGGATTCGGCTATAGTGTTCCAGCATTCGCCGACTCACGTGGCCAGCAATCGCCATGATCGTCATGTCGCTCGTCTGCGACTCCGCCAGTTTTGTGATGCATGTCACGCGCAGATCGTGAAATCGACAATGAAATCCAGCGCGTTTCAGAGCATGACGCCACGCTGTGCGCCAACCCTCGGTCGGTCGAGTGGGATCAACCCTGGCATGTTCGCAACTGGGAAACACGTAATGTTCCGGCTTGGCGTTCGGAAAGCGCTTCGCCCAATGCCCCAACGTTTCAAACGCATTACTGTTGAGAGGAATCAGACGCCCGGTACCGGCCGCTGTTTTGCTCACACCTACGGTAACCGTACGCCTATTCCAATTTACTTGTTGCCATCGGAGCAAACGAATCTCGCTTCGCCGCATTGCCGTATTTAGTGCAAGCACTGTTGCAGTGTTGCACGCGGAATCCGATTCTGACGCGGCAGCCAGCAAGGCGCTTTCCTGTTCCGGTGTTAACGCCTTTCCTAAATCCTGACGTTCTCGAAGCATCCGTATCTTGTCACCGAGTGGGCGCCAACAATCGTGAGCTTTGAGAATCTGTCGCAACGTTCCGATTTCAATGTTGATCGTACGGCCCTGCGCACGCTCGCGCTGTCGTCTACCCTGGTATGCCGTTACGTCTTCGCAGGCAATGTCACATAAGAGCTTTGACCCAAATGTAGGTAGCAGCCGCTTAAGTGCTCCTGCGGAGATGCTAACCGTCTTCGGTTGGACGTGTGTGCGTGACGTTTGCCATTCTCGTGCAGCACGCTCAAAAGTAGGGGGTAGGCCGCGTTTTTGAATTCCGTTGATACGCTCCTCTAAGTCACGGCGTCTTTGACAGCTTCGATTGCAAGAGTTTTGCTATGGGTTCGCGTTGATTCGTGAATAATGCGCCCAGCAAACCGAAATCGTATCCAATAGGTACCTTTCTTGCCTCGCTTGTAAATCATCGTTTCCTCTTATCTCTCGAGATCTTCAACAACATCTTGCAAGGAACGTTTGTAGTAATTTCCCGGATCTGCATCAGGCACGAGGCCGTTTCTTCGGCGGCCGTCCGCCCTTCTTACCATTTTGGCGTGCTATCTCGCGTATCCGGTCGATGCCGAACCGTTCTAAGCGCACGACATAGCTGCGCTTTCCAAGCCAGCTGGCGAATTGTCTGATGTCCGATTGATCCATGAATATATCCTAAACTGTTTAGGTTAATTTGTCAAAAGAACTACTATCGCTGCCGCCCAGGCGGGTTAGATTAGGCGGCGGACCGCTGGAACAACCCTGTTTATCCCGGTTTTCAAATCCGGCTGGCAGAAGGCAGAAATGTCGCAGGACGAAGAGATCCAATACCAAATTCATTTGGAAGCGAAGATTGAGGTGCTTGAGCGTCGTCTCAAAACCATGGGCACTTGGGGATCGTTATTCAAGAGGATGGTCGAGGACAAGCAAGGGCTCCAGAGAGAGCTGGAACTGTCGAAACTACGTCAATCATTGAAATCAAGTGCGACACCCAACGAGCCGGTTCAGCGCGAAGCATTCCTCAGGGCAATGCTCGATGAACGAGGCTTATCGATTCATGACTGGGCAGTTAAAGCGGGGGTAGACTTCCATACGGCAGACAATTATTTGAAGGGCAAAAGTAAACCTTACCCGGCGACTTTGAAGAAATTGGCAGGTGCCCTAGGCGTCGACGTGGCAAAGATCTAAAAATAAGACTCTAAATCGGCCACTCTCCCAAACTCTCACGCAACTCTCCGAATGACTCTCCCAAAAGGAGTACGGCATCATCCAGCATAGAGGTTATCTGGATGACTCAATTACTCACAGTTAGACAAACCGCCGATGCTTTGGGTTTGAAAGTTGCCACCGTTCGCGCTTGGCTATATCGAAGAAGACTGCCTTTTGTACGCGTCGGACGAGCAGTCCGCATTCCGGCCGACGCCATCGCAGGGTTTATCGAGCGGAACACAGTCGTAGCCAAAGAAGACCGGCCATGACCCTAGAGAGCGCATTTCGACGATTCGAACAGGTTCGTCCTTCGATAGGTAAACGGAAAGGTCGATGCCTGGCAATGATGACAATAACCCCGCACCGTCTTGGCTGGCAGGAAAACACCAAGATTCAGCTCAAACGCCGCCTCAAATGTAGTTTCAATGAGACGTGCATCAAGACAGCCATCAGCGAATACAAGGTGATTCTGGAGGGATCGAGGTGGGTATAACGCCGCTGTCAATGCCTGCACTCCTGGAGCAAGCGAACTTTGTCTTGCGTGGTGCTACTCGGGCCGACTGTATATATTGCCACGGCCATTCGCGAGGCACGGTTGCCTTCACTTCAGAACTAGCTTTTTGTCATCGCTGCAAATGGCGAGCAAATAGTGTGACGCTCGCTCGCGAGTTGGGGCTCTCCCCCGGCAATCTTCCGACGGCATCAACAGTCGCCGCAACTCGACGCCGCCAGAAGGTAGAGTCACAAATTCGACGGTTCGAGTTATGGCGCGAGGACCAGATCCGCCGTGTCTCGGAACGTTACCAGTCTCTGTCTCGGGCCGCGATGCGAGCAACGCAAGTACTTACCAAATTCCCGGATAGTGAAGAGGCTTGGTCTGCGCTGGCCCGCTTCTATCATGCCGAGGCGGGTTTATCCGCAATCCTCGATTGGTTGATGTTCATGAAGGCAAGCAACTGGCTTGAGGCGGACTCAACGCCAACGGAAGTATTCCAAATGTGGGAAAACTATGCTGCGTAGCCATGACCGCGAAGAAATTGTGCACTACATTCAAGCTCAATGGGCTGAGTCCGTGGCCCTGTCCGCTGGGACTGAGCCGAGCCCTATCCTGGTAGCGAAGTCCGGCTGGCCAGAGCCACTGGACAACCAGGCCTTCTACGGGATCGCAGGGGAGATTGTGCGTGTGATCGAGCCGCACACTGAAGCCGACCCTGCCGCATTGTTAATTCAACTGCTAGTTGCTTTCGGAAATCTCGTTGGCCGGGGACCGTACACGGCAGTCGAGGCCGACCGCCACGGTGTCAACCTATTTGCAGCGTTGGTCGGTGTGTCAGCCAAAGGGAGGAAAGGGACGTCTTGGGGACAGGTCCGCCGCGTACTCGAAGATGCTGATCCAGAATGGGCGCGAGGAGGGATCAAATCAGGGCTCTCCAGTGGGGAAGGGTTGATTTGGGGTGTGCGCGACCAAATCGACAAGCAGCAGCCGATCAAAGAAGGCGGTAAGGTCGTCGACTATCAGACCGTCGTAGAGGACCCCGGTGTATCTGACAAGAGGCTCTTAATCATGGAGTCTGAGCTTGCGTCGACTTTGCGCGTAATGGGTCGTGATGGTTCGACGTTAAGTCCACTCATTCGTCAGGCGTGGGATACAGGCGACTTACGAGTCTTAACGAAGAATAACCCGGCACAGTCGACCGGTGCTCATATCTCTATCATCGGACATATCACACGCGACGAGTTGCTACGGTATTTAAACTCGACGGAAGCGGCGAACGGATTTGCGAATAGGTTCTTGTGGGTGTGTTGCAAGCGCAGTAAGCAGCTACCTGACGGGGGAAATATACGCGACGTCGATTTTGGGCCATTCGTTCAACGGCTGTCCCACATGGCAGACGCAGCCCGCAGGGCAGGGATGTTGGAACGAGACGGCCAAGCGAGAGAGATCTGGCACAAGGTCTACGGTGAGCTTTCTGAAGGCAAATCAGGACTTTTCGGAAGTGTGACAGGGCGAGCGGAGGCGCAGGTCATCCGCCTCTCCTTGTTATATGCGCTATTAGATGGTGCTCCACTGATTCGCGCTGAACATCTTCTGGCGGCGCTGGCTGTTTGGGAATATGCCGAGGCTTCAGCACGTTACATCTTTGGTGATGCGCTGGGAAACCCGGTAGCCGACCAGATCCTCCAGGCTTTGCGGGAGGAACCAGCCGGCCTTACTCGAACAGAAATCAGAGATTTGTTTGGGCGTCACTGCAAAGTATCCGAAATCGACGCCGCGCTCCGGACCTTGTCCGAAACAGTGATGGCTCGATGTGAGCACGAGCCAACCAACGGCCGACCGGTAGAGCGGTGGCACGCGATGGCTTCAGGCGCGACAAAAGCGCCATAAGCGCTAAATCCCGCAACTGATAGCGTTTTGTCGCTTCTATCGCTTAAGTCGCAAGGATGGTCAGAATGGGCCGATACGTAAAGTTAGGGATGACAGTTGCGAGTCGCGACGAACCGATCCAGTCTCCCCTAGTGGCCGAAGTAACGGAAATGAAAGCTATAGCTTTCCCATCTGAACGATTCGTGCCAAAGCTCAAGTTCATGGCGCAATGTGGATCTGCTGATTGCTCGGGATGTTACGCCGTCGGAGAGGGAAGAAAGATTCACCCTCCTAAGTGTGGACGCGGATATTAGCTCGGCTGGAGAGCAGGGACCCGGATCGCAAACAGCAAGGACACATCCGCGACGCCACAAATCTTGGTTGAGTATCACAACACTTATAAAACAGTCTGCATAACTCGTTAGCTAACTTTTGGATCCGAGGAGATCGCCGTGAACGCAACGACCCTCATTCACAGCCTTGAACAGCAAGGATTCAAACTCAGCATTTTTGGCAAAAGCCGACTTAGAGTGCATCAGCCCTCAGTGGGGCACTCTCTGACCCACGATGTCATGGCCCAGCTAATCGAAGGACGGGAAGAGATCATCGAACAACTTCGTGCCAGGGCGGCCGTGCAAGTGGCCTCCCCCCAGCGAAAAGACGAACCGCCCATAGTGCGGGAAAAAGGAAAACCGTTGACGGAACAGCAATTGAAGCTCATCGATGCCCTGACGTATGCACACACTGTCGCGCAAGCCGGCCGAATAGCTGGCTATGGCACCCGACAAGCCGCGCACAAGGCCTACAATGCTTTGCTGAAACGATTGCCAGGGCTCTTACGGAGAGCACTCTCGACATGGTGTATTCGTCAGAATGACGAAGAGTTTTGAAAATGTCGAATAGGGTCGAAACAGTTCTACCTTCTCGCCGCAACACTGCAACGGTCAACTGTAGAACAGCTTGCGCGGCATGCAGCATATACGAGGAAAGTTGGTTGACAAAAGTTGACGCGTCAGGCGGGCCCGGATGGCCTTAAGAATGGGAAAGGACTGTACTTAGGCAATGAGGACGTCTAGAGGGAATGGACTGACATTGCGTTGTTGAGCTTTCGCAAATCGCCTCTATCTGCAAGGCCAGTTCACATCGCTGCTACGGGCTGACATATATGTACAAATGCCTACACTTAGAAACGAAAGGAGACTTTGCGAGGTTTTTGGGTCAGCAGATTTCGACATCCAGCCAGTTCGATTCGAGGGCCAGAATCGCACCACGCGTGTATACCCGTTCCAGTTCTCTTTGGCTGCTTGAAGCCGACTTATAAAGTTTATAAATTGCAGCGAGCGTCTGCGCCACCCCAAAGAATCCACCTCGGGTTTTTTTTGGAACGCGTAGTGGCGGCGCACACACCCGCGATCTCGGTCATGAAGGTCTGATAAGCCCACAACCTTCGAGATCGTTCGCCTGCGGCCAGGGGATTGCGAGACACCGGGAGTCCACGAATGCCTCGGACCGGCATATCTCCACGCGATTGAAACCCTCAACCTTCACGGGCAGGGATTACCGCTCAGTGGAAAGGCGGTCGATCAGCGGAGGCAGGACTTCGAATATTGGGTGAACCTGTGGGATCGATTGCTGTGATGGCGATTACGTTCCTACAGATCGGTGGCTCGTTACCAAAGAACCGTGGGGCAGGCTCTTGTCCGCTATGGCGAGTTTTTCGAGCTCGGCAAGGCGGACATTGAGGTTCCGAAGGTCTTCGGCGCCCATCTGCTTCGAGCAACCCTCGACGACACGCCGACCATGGTCGAGGAGTACCTTCCGATAATCCTCATCGTGCGATGTGATCGCGATATCGCAGAGGGCCCGCAGAAGGCGCAGGCTGACCGCAACGTCTCTTTCCGAGTACATGCGTATCTGGCCGAACGCGGACTCGAGCAACTTCTCGAAGTGGATCCATTGAATATGAACGCGAGCGACGCCACGCAGATCATAAAGGCGCGATTCCGGCACTTCCCTTGACACAAAGCGAATTAGGATGCGGCTTAACTGGTCGACGCAGCCCACTGCCGTTGTGGGGTCATTCACAGCAGGAGAAATGGCTTTCAGCGCAATATCCACGATTTGCAAGACGCCGAACTCGATGTCCTGTTGTAGCGTTCGAGTAGGTCCAAAGTCGAATGCGGCTCGAAATGCGGAAGCAAGCTCGGGAGAAAGGCGTTCGGCTTTGTTGACCCTGAGCAGCGGAGTGCCTGCGGGCACAAACTGGCCCGCTCGACGGACAACTTGAATTTTTACGTGGTGCGAGGCAGCGAGATCCAAGAGTTGCTTGAGATCAACATACCGGATGTAGCCCGCGACGTGGTTCGGCAGCGACGTTTCCCACACTGTCGGGACAGTGGAATCACTCGTTTCCATGTGGAGGTCCCCTCGCGGCTGTGGCATCACTTCGTCGATGACAGCCTCGGTCTCCGTGGCGATTCTGTCTACGATGTGATTTACGCTGATGGCCTGGGAAATGTGATGAATGAAGAAGAGGAGGAGAGCGACGCACAAAATGGCAAGGAGCATTGCGACCATAACGGTTAGAACGGGAGCAAACGGAGTGGGCCGCGAATGCGCTGCTGGGAGAGCCGCCATGCAATAGAGGAACGTCCCAAGGAAAATGCCCAGGGTCCACTGGGTAACACGGTCACGCGAGAAGCTGACGATGATGCGCGGCGAGAACTGCATGGAGGCAAGGGTCAGGGTCATCAGCAAAATCGCAAACACGATGGAAACCACCGTCATGGTGGAGGTGGCGATGTCGCTGAGGATGACCTGGGCGACCGCGGGATCTCCATGCGAGAAAAAAAGTACGCGGGGGGCCCAGTCGCCGATGGAAGGGTTGGACTCTTCGATCCAGGAGAGCACAGCGCCGGCACAACCCAAGACAAGCGCGATGGTTACCGGCCGAACCAGGAATCCGCCACGCAGGTTGTAGATGGCTTTCCGAAAAAGCAGACGAAGGCGTTCGGTCACGGTATTCGTTTTCGCGAACGAGACGATCAAGGCTGGGGGCACACCACCCAGACGAAGCGCGACGCTTACGCTGAAAAAGCTCCCTAGTGAGGCGACTCTAGCACACCGAGAAATGTGGTTCTAGAAAAACCGGAACAGTGGCGCGTGAAACCACGCTGCGCGGACAATTCGCGCCGAACTATGTCACACCTTGCGCGGGGCAAGAGGAGCAGGTGGCTGAAAACGAATACCGTAACGCGCCCCTCCTCGCGCGTTACTTTACTGGGTGTTTGGCATCGAGATCCAGGTTCAATTCGAGAACACTGACGCGGGGTTCTCCGAGAAATCCCAAATCACGGCGAATTGTATGCTTTTGCACCAAGGAACGGACCTCCTGCTCATCCATGCTTCTCGCAACAGCTACGCGGTGCACCTGAAACTCTGCGGCGGCGGGTGAGATATCTGGGTCGAGACCGGACCCGGAGGAAGTGATGAGATCAATGGGAACCGGGGCATTCGGATTTTCGGCCTGGAGGGTCTGCACACTTGCGGCAATGCGATCGGCCAAGGCCTTGCTCGTGGGGCCGAGGTTGGATGGACCTGACGCCGTCGCGTCATAGCCAGCGGCTCCCGCAGTAGATGGCCGTGAATGAAAATATTTTGGCGAGGTGAACGGCTGCCCGATTAGCCTGGAGCCCATCACCCTCCCATCAACCTGAATCAGCTCCCCGTTCGCCTGACGCGGAAACAGCACTTGCGCGAGAACCGTGACCACCACGGGATAAACAATCCCGAGAAGTACGGTCGTAGCCAAAGTCATCCAAACTGCAATAAGAATGTTCCTCTTCATGTTTTCCCTCATGCCCAACCAAGGTGCGTAATGATGAGATCGATGATCTTGATTCCTGCAAACGGAGCAATGACTCCGCCAAACCCATACACGAGCAGATTGCGTCTCAGAAGCGCGGCCGCGCCGACGGGGCGATACCGTACGCCGCGTAGCGCCAAAGGAATTAGCGCAATGATGATCAGGGCGTTAAAGATGACGGCAGATAGCACAGCAGACTGCGGAGTCTTCAGAGCCATGATGTTCAGCGCGTTGAGTTCCGGAAAGGCACCTGCAAACATCGCGGGGATAATCGCGAAATATTTCGCTACGTCGTTCGCCACGGAAAAGGTAGTAAGCGAGCCGCGTGTAATCAGAAGCTGTTTCCCGATTTCGATGATCTCAATGAGCTTGGTCGGATTCGAGTCCAGATCCACCATGTTGCCGGCTTCCTTGGCGGCTTGCGTGCCTGCGTTCATCGCGACCCCGACGTCCGCTTGAGCGAGAGCGGGAGCATCATTCGTGCCGTCGCCCGTCATGGCCACCAGCTTGCCCTTGGCCTGTTCAGCGCGAATCAGAGCTAGTTTCTGTTCGGGTTTTGCTTCAGCAAGGAAATCATCCACGCCCGCCTCCCGGGCAATGGCGGCGGCGGTGAGGGGATTGTCGCCGGTGATCATGATGGTACGGATTCCCATTGCCCGAAGTTGATCGAACCGTTTGCGCATGCCCCCCTTCACGATGTCCTTCAAGTAGATCGCGCCGAGCACGCGGCGATCATTTGCCACCAACAAAGGCGTGCCTCCGGCATTGGCGATGTTTCGGACCGCTTCCTCGATCTCCTTCGGAACACGATGTCCGCCCGCGGCGGCGTACTGGGCGATGGCTTCTGGAGCGCCTTTCCGAACCTCCCGGCTGTCCAAGTTGATGCCTGACATTCGGGTTGCTGCTGAGAAAGGGATAAACTCGGCAGAAAGGGACGCCAGATCGCGCGCGCGAAGGCCATATTTTTCCTTGGCGAGGATGACGATCGAGCGTCCTTCAGGAGTCTCATCGGCCAGCGAGGCAAGTTGAGCAGCATCGGCAAGATCAGCCTCGCTGACGCCCGGCGCCGGAATCAGTTCGGTGGCGTGGCGGTTGCCCAAGGTGATGGTTCCAGTCTTATCCAGCAGAAGGATGTCCACATCGCCCGAAGCTTCGACGGCGCGGCCGGACATGGCGAGGACGTTGCGCTGAACCACGCGGTCCATCCCCGCGATCCCGATGGCGGAGAGCAAACCGCCAATCGTAGTGGGAATCAGGCAGACCAGAAGAGCAATCAGGACGAACAAGGACTGCGGCGAGCCGGAGTAAATGGCCATCGGCTGGAGTGTCACCACAGCCAGTAAAAAGATGATGGTCAGCCCTGCCAGCAAGATATTCAGGGCGATTTCGTTGGGAGTCTTTTGGCGTTCCGCGCCCTCCACGAGTTTGATCATGCGATCCAGAAAAGTTTCACCCGGATTGGAGGTGATGCGAATCCTGATCTCATCGGACAATACGCGTGTTCCACCGGTTACAGCCGAGCGGTCGCCGCCGGACTCACGAATGACAGGCGCGGATTCACCTGTGATTGCAGATTCATCCACGGAAGCCACACCGGCGATGATTTCGCCGTCGCCGGGAATAAATTCACCCGCCTCGACCACCACGACATCGCCCGCGCGCAATTGTGACCCAGCAACCGTTTCCGAGTTGCCGCGGGGAGTAATGCGGCGAGCCATGGTTTCCGCACGGGCCTTCCGCAAGGTCTCTGCCTGCGCCTTCCCGCGGCCTTCGGCCATGGCTTCTGCGAAATTTGCGAAAAGAACAGTGAACCAGAGCCAGAGCGTGATTTGCATTCCGAATCCAAAGCCCGGAACTCCATGAACCGTATTCCAGGCGAGGGCAATCGTCGTCAGCACCGCGCCGACCTCGACAACAAACATCACAGGGTTCTTGACCAGGGTTCGCGGATTCAGCTTCAGGACCGAGTCCCGCAGTGCCCGGCTGGCGATGGACCAGGACCACAGGGACTTCTTCCGGTCCCCTGCCAGGCGGCCCGGAAGAGGCGGTTCGTTCAGGGTCGTTGTGGACTTTACGTAATCTTGTCGCGTTGACGGAGTAGACATGGTTTCCTCAGAACACCTTTCCGGCATTCATCAAGTAATGCTCAAGAAGCGGACCAAGACTGAGTGACGGGAAAAAAGTGAGCGCCCCAACAATCAAGACAACAGAGACCAGCAGCACGCTGAAGAGGGGCGTAGTCACCGGAAAGGTGCCCACCGATTCCGGAACGATCTTTTTGCGCGCGAGGTTCCCGGCAATTGCCATGATGGGAATTACCACGAAGAACCGCCCCAGCAGCATGTTGAAGCCGGTGCTGACGTTGTACCAACGCGTATTGGGATTCAGGCCGCCAAAAGCAGAGCCGTTGTTCGCGGCCGTCGAAACGTAGGTGTACAGGACCTGGGTGAGCCCGTGGGGGCCGGCATTGGAGATGCTCGACTTTCCAAATGACGTGACCACCGAAATACCGGTGAACACTAGGATGATCAAGCAGAAGGCGAGCACGGAAAGCATCGCCATTTTCACATCGAACGACTCGATTTTTTTTCCGAGGTATTCGGGTGTTCTTCCCACCATTAAGCCCGCAATGAAAACCGCGAGAATCACAAACACGATCATTCCGTAGAGTCCGGAACCAACGCCGCCGAAAATGACTTCCCCGAGCATCATGTTCACGAGGGGCACCATTCCTCCCAGGGGAGTCAGCGAATCGTGCGCCGCGTTCACTGCGCCGCAACTTGCGTCGGTTGTGACGGTGACGAACAGCGCGGTGTCCGCGATGCCGAACCGCGTTTCTTTCCCTTCCATGTTTCCGCCGGCCTGCATTGAGGTTGCCTTCGTGTTCGCCCCATGAAAAATGGGGTTGCCCTTGGCCTCTGCGCTATAAGCGACCAGGACACCTAAAAGAAACAAGGCAGTCATCGCGCTCCACACCGCCCACCCGTGTCTCTGCGAACCTGTCATCTTTCCCAACGTATAAGTGAGGCTGGACCCGATGGCGAAAATCAGCAGAACTTGAACGAAATTCGTCAGGGGCGTGGGATTTTCGAAGGGATGGGCACTATTGGCGCCGAAAAACCCGCCTCCATTCGTTCCAAACTCCTTGATGACCTCTTGGGAGGCAACAGGTCCCATCGGGATAACCTGCTCGGTGACTTGCTGCGAGGTTACTTTGCCGTCTGCGCCGGTGACCTGGACAGTCTGTGGATCAACGAGTTGCGCCGTGGCGTAGGGCTTGAAATTCTGGATCATGCCCTGCGAAACAAAAAAGAGCGCGACCACGACCGAGATGGGAAGCAAGACCCACAAAATTGCCCGGGTGAAGTCCACCCAGAAGTTGCCAAGCTTCTCGGTTTCCCTCCGCGCAATACCTCGAATCAACGCGATCGCCAATGCGATTCCAGTCGCGGCCGAGGTAAAGTTGTGGTAAGCGAGGCCTGCCATTTGCGTCAGATAGCTCATGGTCGATTCGCCGGAATACGCCTGCCAATTTGTATTCGTTGTGAACGAGGCGGCCGTATTGAAGGCCAGATCCGGCGCGACGTTTGGAAAATGCTGGGGATTGAACGGCAGCCAAAGTTGCACACGTTGGATAAGGTAGAGCAACACCATCGAGACTACGCTGAACAGCAACATGGAAGCTGCGTATTCGGTCCAGCGCATTTCGTAAGTTTCATCCACTCCGATCAACCGGTAGAGAAGCTTCTCAATCGGCCTCAGAACCGGGTCGAGAAATGTTTTCTCGCGGCTGAAGACCTTGGCCATGAAGATGCCCAGGGGCTTGGTAATTAACGCGAGGATCAGCAGGAACACCCCGATTTTTAAAAATCCAAGTGCAGTCATAACTAGAACCTTTCAGGCCGCAAGAGCGCGGTCAACAAATAGCCAAACAGAAGCACAGCGATGAGGATGAGAATGATGTTTCCCAGCATGGATTCACCTCCTATTTCAGACGCTGACAAGCCCGCAGGTAGCCAATTGCCAAGAGGAAAAAGCCTACCGTGCCTACGACCATCCCAACATCGAGCATTGTTGAAACTCCTTGAAGACGCCGTGGGCTACCAGGCGCCTTCCTTTCCTCCAAACCACCAAACCAAACCGATCGTTACCGTGTTTTGATTTGTCTTTAAAAGCCCGAGCGTTGACGAGAGAAAATACGGCTGGTTCGACCAATCCCTGCGCCATTCATCCCTCATCAGGAATCCATCCGAAAACTTGTATTCGAATGTGGCGGTTGTCTCCTTGAGAGCCTGCGTTTTACCGCTGAAAAGTCCGCCGCGGTCTGAGAGATATTCACTCCGCGCAGCTACCGCGATCTTGGGTGTGAGTTGATAACGCACATACGCCGCGCCACCGTCGGTATGATCAGGCGCCGAGGTTGTCAGCAGGCGCTCAATCACATAGTCGCTTTCTGCAGCCAAGGTCAGCTTGGGAGTCGCATTCCATGACGCATAGGTATCCAGAATGTGCAATTTGCCGCTCGGCGGATTGGGAATCGGCTCAAATGGCATGCCCTGGAAAGTCGGCAGATTCGGCGGCCCATTCGGCACAAACTGAAAGTCCGGATGCTCTTGACCGAGATAATAATTCACGGTCCAGCTGACGTTTTTCGTTGGCGTCAGGACAAACCCAAACAATTCATCCTTGTATCCGTTGAAGGGTTCCGTCTGCTGGGTGCCGTTCGTAACCCAATAGTTGACGCCGAATTTGTCGTTGAACTGGTAGTGAACCCGCGCACCCATGTGATAAAAGGGCAGGAAATTGAACCAATAAGAACGCGAGTAGTTGATTTGGTCCTTGGTGTAGTTGCCTTCAAAGCCTAGCGAACTTGCCCATTTGCCGAAATCGACCGAAAGTCCTGAGCCTATCGGCGCCACGTAAGTGCCGTATGCCTGAAAGATGTTCCGGTAAATTTCTGGCCGAGGTTCATTCGCGGCATTTCCTTGCAATGTCTCCGTGGCTTGCCCGAACTGGAGATCGAGGCGCGCTCCGAACCGTTTTCCATTGGACGGATCGGGCGCATTTTCAACGACGATATCTGCCTGGTTCAAGCTGAAGGCGTTGCTACTCACGTCGTAGGCGCGGAGAAGGTTGACGCGACCGATGGGATCATTGAAGTTGTAGGCATAGTAGCCGTCGAAGAGGAAATTGACGGTCGTGCCGCGCAGAAAACCTTGTTCGGCTGAGCTCAAGGTCGGCGTGTTCCCGGCGCCTTGGGCAGATTGCGAATTGCCGCCGGCGGCTCCTCCCGGGGCGGGCTGAGTCTCAGTTGCAGTGGCCACCGCAGGTTCAACTTTGGGCTGGGCTTGGAGCTCCTTGACTTGCGCCTGGAGCTGCAGAACCAGCGCACGAAGTTCGGAAATCTGTTTTGCCGTCTCCTTCGGATCCAGGCTGCCCGAATCGGGTCCAGCCGCAATGTCTTGTGCACACACGCGGGTGGTCACACCTCCAGCAACGACGCAGCCCGCCAAAACTGCCAGAATCGCGTGTCGCCTCCACCACGCCGGACCAACTGTAAACCACCCTTTCGCACTATTCGATATACGTCGCATCACCGCGAAGCTTTCTTTCATCTGCACCACCGTTTAACCTGTCTTGCGTGTTATTGCTGATCCGTGCTTGCCCGAACAGCAATCCTGAAGTTCGAGAATTGTCGAGCGTTACAATCGGCCGCATACAGTTGTATGTGGACGACGCCCAACAATGCGACTCCTTGACTAATGAAGTCCTTAGTAGTGCCTAAATTCTTGCTAAACGAAATTTGGGGCAGGGGGTCGCCTTACGGCTTGAGGGAAGGGAGGTCGGAGGAGGATCAGAACTTATTTCTTTTTCAAGTGCATCCTGTAACCGAACCACGGCTCGGTGAGAATGTACTTCGGCTTGGAGGGATTTGGCTCGATCTTCTTGCGCAGCTGGTTGACGAAGACGTGCAGATACTCGACTTCGTTCCCATAGTCGGGCCCCCAAACCGCCTGTAAAATCTTTCCGTGTGGAATCGCGACATTGGGATTCTTGAGCAAGTAATGGAGGACGTCGAATTCCTTAGGCGTAAGCCGGATATCCCGTCCGTTAGCGGAAACATGACGGGTCCCCAGATTGACCTCGATTCCGTCGAATGTCACAACTTGAGGGCCCTCCTGAGGGGACAGCGGGACGCGTCGAAGGTTCGCTCGAATGCGTGCAGAAAGCTCCGGCATGCTGAAGGGCTTGGTGACATAGTCATCGGCCCCAGCGTCCAGCGCCTCGATCTTGTCCGCCTCCGCTTTCCGAACGGTCAACATAATAATTCCCACGTCAGAGCGAGATCGAATTTCGCGACACGCCGCAAGGCCACCGATCCCCGGCATATTCCGATCCAAAATGATCAGGTCAAAACGTTCCTGGCGGATCTTTTCGAGAGCATCTTCACCGCTGCGCGCATCCGCAACCACATAGCCGAGTTTCGTCAGCGCAGACCGGAGCATGCGGCGGATCTGCGGTTCATCGTCAACCACAAGGATTTTCGCACTGCTCATGTCGTCTCCACCGTGGCAGCGGCAGGTAAAGTGAGCGTGAATTTGGCGCCACACACGGGCCGATTTTCAACCTGTAGGCTTCCGCCGTGGGCGTTGGCGATATCCCGCGCGATGCTCAATCCCATGCCCGTGCCCGGCACTAACTCGATGGCGCGGCTCCCGCGGTAGAACCGCTCGAAAATAGCATTCAGTTCATTCGGAGGTATTCCTGGTCCTTCGTCGAGAACAGAGAAGGTGACCATCCCATTCGCCTCCTCGACGCATATTTCGATTTTGGAATTTGGCGGTGAATACTTCGCGGCGTTCCCTATGAGCTGCCGAAGAGCAAGACCCGCCAACTCAGGGTCCGCGCTGAGTTGCGCGATATGGTCCGGAATCCTGACTTCGACCGGGCGGCCATCGAGAACGCTTTTCATCCGGCTCTGGGCCAATCGAAGGAGATCCGATACCAAAAGCGTCCGGCGCCTGATCCGTGTGCGCCCTGGTTCAATGCGCGCCATGTCAACGGTTTCATTTACGATGTTATTTAATTTGTCGGCTTCTTCTTCCGCGATCGCCAGCAAATCCTCCTCATCCGCTAGATGCTCGTACTCCGAACGGACCGTCGAAATCGCGCCTTTGATCGAGGTCAGCGGAGTAACGAATTCGTGCGCCAAGGCGTCGAGCAGAATTCCTTTCATGCGCTCGCTTTGCCTTGCAGCTTCCATGCGGCCCTCACCGACTCGTTTGCGCACTCGTTCCATGGTTATCGCCACGAGATTGGCCATCGCTTGCAACGCCGGTTCCGAGATCGGCGGTCCGACTGCTCCAAGGCTGCCGAACACTTGCCCACCCAGGCTGACGGGAGCGACCACTATCTCCGCTGAGTCCCGAGCGGATTTCTTCCTCCAGACAAACCACGCCGCCTGCCCAAACGCAATGTCGTGTAACTTTTGCGGTTCGATGGAACCATCATCCTCACCACAAAAGTCGATTTTTCCACCGATTCCGTCACAGAAAACAACCTGTGAAAAACCACCCTGCTCTTTCAACATCCTGGCAATTTGCGGGCCTGGGTCGCCCCGCCCGTCAATCAGCATCAGAGACCTGCTCAGTTCATAAAGCCTCTCGACCTCTGCCCGGCGGTCTTGCGCTTCACGCGCCCGCTGGCGTGCTCCTGTTGAAAGCCGGCTGGCGGTGACCGCGGTGACCATAAACGCAAACAAGGCAACCCAGTTCTGAGGATCCGCAATAGTCAATGAAAGAACCGGCGGAATAAAGAAGAAGTTCAGACACAGCATGGCGACGATTGATGTCGTCACGGATTCGAACAAGCCCCAGCGCGCCGCGACCAGCAGGACGATCAAGAGGAATGCAAAACCCATTACTAGGGCATTCACATGAAAGACGTAGAATCCCGCCCAAGTGACTAGGGCAACGCCGGCCAGAGACGCAATCAGTCTGGCGATTCGACTCAAAACCACTCGAACCAATGGTGAAATTTTGCGTTCCAAACCAGTCAAAGGGGAAACTAAGCCCTACCTTAACCTCCAGAATAGCTGAAGGCCTGCTCGGGCGTCCAAAGAAACGCGAGGATTACAGCCCTCCCACCCTTTAGGAATTCTTGAGACGCTAATTAGAGGTTACTTAGCGTGGGGGAAATAAAATTGGATGGTAGCGCAGGACTTGAGGGCACGATGTCCACCACTATCTTTTTGTTCTTCTGTTTTGCAGGCGAATTTTCTCTTCTGTACATCCTTTACCATTTCGTGTTCGATGGCAAGCAGCCTCGACGCTATCGAGCTGGCTTGCCTGGAAAACCACGGCAGTCCAGGGTCTCGCCTTTTGAGTTGGCCAAGAACTCCCCGAGGGCTGCGCGCGATTTAGGCCGGCGCAAAATTGATCAACAAACGTCCCTTTATGAGTCAGGAATCACGGGTTTGTTGACTGTCGTTAACGGCTGGAGTGGCTGCACTTCAGAAATTTCGCTCGACGGGTCCGCGAAACGATCAGAAGCGTCTGCTACCTTGCGCCTAGCCCCAGATGACTCGGCAAACAGCAATGATATTCGGCATCGCAGCCCTCTCAGGCCTGTGGCCGTCATTTCCACTTCACGCAAGCGGACGATCGCCGCGCTGCGGGCGGCATTTCTCATCTCGAGAGAGGTGCGCACGCAGATCAGATTGGTTTCGGTTGAAGTTGTGCCGGGCCAGTTTCCGCTGCCCGAACCGCGCACGTCGGGTGCAGTCCTAGAAATAAAACTTCGCGGCTTTGTGCACGAGGCGGGATTGTCGCAGCACGAAGCGTGTATTCAGGTCACTGCTTGCCGTCATTGGCGGGTAGGCGTGCAAAAAGCTCTCTGCGCCAATTCCGTCGTCGTGGCAGGACAGATCCACTGGTGGTCTTGGCGAGAGCGCAGAATGATGAAGTTTCTTTCGGAACTAGGGCACGAAGTGGTTTTCGCCAATCCGCTACCTAGTATGCTCTCATCCTAAGCGCATCAAAGGGAACGATTGGCGGCTAAGCCCACGGAAGTCGAGATCATCGCTCTAGTGGCCGGTGTCTCACGAGACACCATACGATTAGAGCTAACCAGAGACATCAGTTTCGTCTTTTTCTACCAGTTGGGGTTTCTGAGTAGCCCGACTTGCAGCTCTCACCGCGTATTCGGTGAGGCGGCTAAGGTAACAGTGGAGTTCCCAAAGGCTGGCATCCGGCGGTGGTTCTGAAGGCATCTCGGGATCGTCCCAATCGGCTTCTTCTTCTGATTCACCTTCAAAATCCCACGGCACTGACCAACTCGGAGGGTCTTCTCCGTCCTCATACGCAGTCAGTGTCTGCTGACATCTCGAGATGTACTCTGATGGGGCACCGCGCATTCCATCTTCCCAAGTCAGGCCGATCGTTGGGTACTGACCGAGGTCATGCTCTTGCCAGACAATTTCGAGCTCCATTTCGAGAGGAGGGTCGCCGCAGATCTTCTGTATATGCCGAATTGCAAGCGTACCCTACGCCTGAAGCCATTCCGTTTCCGCCCCGGGAGTCCCAAATTCACCGATTATTTCAATTGGCATTCCAACTTCTTAACATAATTCCCCGGGGTTTGCGCTGAAAGAAGGTACGGAGCAGAAGAACAAGACAGTTTTCCGGGGTGTACCAAATGGTTCAAAATTCGGATGCCGTATCCCTATGAAATCATGGGAAGTGAACGCCTTGAGACGTGATGTATCAAAACATGTGGTTTGATACGTCGCGGTTTGACTTAAACCCGCGGACCTTGTCTTTTCGTTCATCATCGGTTTTTCGATCCTGTTTGTGCTCTCTGATCATCTTTCTGCAGGCCGCCGCCAGCGAGAGGCAGCAGAGTCAGTAGAAAAATTGTCGTTGCAGCCCTGTTTCTTTGAACGTTCGTCGGTTGGTAGTCCCTTATGGTGTCTCCATCGCCGAAAAACAAGTCTGGGTCGCCCTCCACGTACGTTCCTAGCGTACTCCAGCTGAAGTAGGTAAACAGTCCGACTATCCCCAAAATGATCGCAGTTATTCTGATCCTTGACCGATGCTCTTTATGAATATGCTGCCCCGCTCGGTACATGGTCCAGATCCACAGGGCCGCTAGAAAATATGCGACGGCCTGCCAGATGCCATCCGTAAACCCCACACGAGCACCTCAGGCTTGGAGTCCGCGCGCCGAGAATCCGCCGGCTTTTTAGTGTCGGCTATAGCCGATTTATCGGCCAAAGCCTACAGCCATAATTGCGCTCGTGTCCACCGACATTTGTGTGCGGCTCGGCAAGCGACTGCGGACGCTCCGCAAGCAACGGAAGTGGACGCAGGTTTATATGGCGGAACACGTGGGGATGGATCGAAGTTTCATCTCAGACTTGGAAAATGGAAAAAAGGAAATCTGTATTCGCAATCTCGAACTGCTTGCCACGACGTTCGACATGACCCTTTCACAGCTCATGTCGCGGCTATGATCGGCGATCGGCCTCAGAGCCCAAGATCGATGGCGTCATTGCTCGTTGCCAATTAGGTGATGCGAATGACAGTCAGAAGCACCACGTAATGCGCGCTCGGGTTTCTAATTCCTTGGAATCGCCCACAAACAGTTCATTCTGGGCAGTACTATTTTCATACCGGGGACTCAAAAGAATCAGCAATTTGGGGAAGCAGACTTTGCGATGATTTTGGCCCGACATTTACGCCTTGAATGGCGCGTTACTCGAATATTGTCAAGCAAAGCGATTCCCAGGCTCGCCAGGCTCAAAGCATGGCCCGGCGACTCTTGACCATAACGCTTGGCGGCTATCCCCGTGTAGGAAGATCGCCAAGCCACTCGCAATCTCTCGCGCGCCTAAGAGTTGGATCAACCTGTATTTTGCCCGCGTACTCAAAGGTTCACGGACTTGACCAGCCGAGCATCAGGTGGCAGGAATGTTCATGTCCTTAATGACCGCAGATCCACAGTCAGCAAGAA
>Ga0182024_10006524_pt1 | contig 25571 bp, 27 predicted proteins | sample P32metaG_FD_120480 | JGI IMG/M metagenome (GOLD analysis project Ga0182024, IMG submission 120480) | Permafrost microbial communities from Stordalen Mire, Sweden - P3-2 metaG (Illumina Assembly) | ecosystem: Environmental > Terrestrial > Soil > Wetlands > Permafrost | place: Sweden: Stordalen...
AAATGGACCCGACGCCGCCCTGATACTCGTGCGGCAGAAGTTTGCGTTCTCTGGCGCGTGCGGCCAGATCCTTCATCTCTGCTGAGATGGTGGCAAGCGATTTGGTCTCGGCCTTGCGGATCACCGGCGTGAAGAGCCCGCCTTCGATGGCCACGGCGACTCCGACATCGGAATGTTTGAAGCGCAGGATGGAATTCTCGGCCCACACCGCATTGGCGGCGGGCACACGCTGGAGCGCCACTGCGAAAGCCTTGATGATGAAATCGTTGATCGAGATTTTGGCGGATTGCGCGACGTTCGCGGCATTAGCCCCTTCGCGCACCTTCAGCAGAAAATCGATATCGACATCGGCGACAAGATAGAAGTGCGGGATGGTCTGCTTGGCTTCCACCAGGCGCCGGGCGATGGTGCGCCGCATGGCATCGAGCGGGACTTCCTCGAAGGGGACATCCTTATAAAGCGCTCTCACCGGAGTCGCGGCCGCGCGCGACGCGGGAGTTGGGGCGGCCATGGACGCTTTCACGTCCTCGGCGTGAATGCGGCCGAACGGTCCCGAACCCTTCACCCGATCGAGATCCACGCCCGTTTCCACCGCGAGACGCCTCGCCAGCGGGCTGACGGTGACACCATTGGCGAGCCTCGCCGGCCCAAAATTCCGCGCAGGCGTGTGAACTTCGTTATACGGTTCGAGAGGTGCCGGAGGGGCCTGCTTCGTTTGGAGCGCTGCTTTGGGTACCGGATCACTTGAATTCAAACCCGGCGCACCGCTGCCACTGTCGGCAATGATGGCGACGATGGCGCTGACCGGTGCCACTTCGCCTTGTTGAACGCGAATCTCCTTGAGTATCCCGGCGGAAGTGGCGGGCACTTCCATCGACACTTTGTCGGTTTCGATTTCGAACAGGTTGTCACCGGGCGAGACGGCGTCGCCCACCGATTTGAACCAGACCGTGATCTTGCCCTCGGCCACCGTTTCGCCGAGTTGCGGCATCAGGACTTCCATCTAAGACCCCAGTGACCGTCTTATGGTCTCGACGATCCGGTCGACGCTCGGCATCGCGAGGTCCTCCAGAACGTCGGTGGACGGAAGCGGGATATGCGGTGTCGTGATGCGCACAGGCGGCCCGTCCAAATCGTAGAACGCCTCATCGGCGATGATCGAAACCAACTCCGCGCCCCATCCGCAAAGTCGCGGATTCTCTTCCACCGTGAACAGGCGGTGCGTGCGCGCGACGGAGCCGAGCATGGTCTGCATATCCATGGGGACGAGCGAGCGCACGTCGATCACTTCGCAATTCACGCCGTGTTCCGCCTTGAGTTTCTCCGCTGCCGCAACCGCCCGCGGGACCATCAGAGCCAGCGCCAGGATCGTAGCGTCCGAGCCCGGCCGAACGACTTTGGCAACGCCCAACTGATCCACAATCTCGCCGTCGGGCACCTCGCCTTTAGTGGGGTAGAGAGACTTGTGTTCGAGGAAAATCACCGGGTCCGGGTCGCGCACCGAGGCCGCGAGCAAACCGATCACATCGAGCGGCGTGGAAGGCGCAACCACCTTCAGGCCCGGGATCATCATGCACCAGTTCTCGACGCTCTGGCTGTGCTGCGCGCCGAAACGCGCGCCGCCCCCGTTCGCCGTGCGCACCACCAGTGGACATTTCACCTGCCCGTTGGTCATGTACCGGCTCTTCGAATACTGGTTGGCAAGATAGTCGAAACAGACCGCGATGAAGTCCGAGAACATGATCTCGGCGATCGGCTTCAGGCCGGTCATGGCCGCGCCCATGGCGGCGCCGAGGATGGCCTGTTCGGAGATCGGCGTATCGCGCACGCGCAAGGGGCCGAACTGATCGAAAAGCCCGACGGTAGCTTTGAAGACGCCGCCCGCTTTCCCGATATCCTCGCCCAGGAAGACGACGTCGGGATCGCGTTCCATCTCCTGCGCGATGCCGCGCGCTACGGCGTCGCGATAGGTCAGTTCCGCCATGCCCATCCTCCGTCCGCATAGACGTCGGTGGTCAGGAGTTCGACCGGCGGCGGCGGGGCGGCCTTGCAGATTGCCGTGGCTTCCTCGACTCTTTGTTTCACGCCATCCTCAATCTCAACCAGCGTGGACTCACTGATGCCGGATTGCAGCAGGCGCTCGCGATAGATCCGGATCGGATCGCGTTTCCCGCGCCAGAAGTCCAATTCGCCCGCGGGCCGGTACTTGGCCGGATCGGCGCGCGAATGGCCGCTGTAACGGTAAGTCAGGCATTCGATCAGGGACGGTCCGCCGCCGGATCGCGCTTTGTCGTAAGCGGCTTTGGCGGTGCGGTAAACCACGTCGGCATCTTGTCCATCGATGATGATGGATTCGAGCCCGTAAGCGCTGGCACGCCCGGCCGCCGGATCTTTCACCGCGGTTACATCGCCGATCGGGGTGTATTCCATATAGAGGTTGTTTTCGCACACAAAGACGACCGGCAGTTTCCAGATGGCGGCGAAGTTCAAGCCCTCGTGGAAAGCGCCGATGTTGGTGGTGCCGTCACCGAAGAAGCAGGTCGAAACGTCTTTGTCGCCCTTGTATTGCGCTCTCCATGCCGCCCCGCACGCAATCGGGATATGCGCGCCGACGATGGCATAGGAGCCCATGACGCCGTGGTCGACCGAAGTGAGGTGCATGGAGCCGCCCTTGCCGCGCAGCAGGCCGTTATCGCGCCCCATCAGCTCGCCGAGCACGCGATCCATCGGAACGCCGCGGGCGAGGGTGTGGGCATGGCCGCGATAAGTGCAGAAGGTCAGATCGCCCGGTTCCATGGCAGTGGCGAAACCCGTGGCGACCGCTTCCTGGCCGAGCGAAAGATGGCTGGTGCCTTTGACCAGATTCTGCAGAAAAAGATCATAGGCCCGCTGCTCGCTCTCGCGCAGTTCGACCAGTGTGCGGTACATGCGCAGGCGAAGTTCTTCGCTGAGTTCGTCAACTGCTAGCGCTGAGACACGACTCTGTTTGCTTGCCATGGTTACGCCTACTTGGGAATCTGCGGAACTTCCAGATGGAACAGCTTGAGTTCGCCCTGACCCGCTTTGATGGTGGCTGTCTCGGAGGGTCCAAGGTAGACGCCTGCGCCGCGGGGCACATCGTAATCCTTATTATCGAGATTGATGGTGCCTGCACCTTCCATGAGGTAGATAAGCTGGTGCTTATCGGAACCGGCGGCTTTGAACTGTTCTCCGGACTTCAACCAGCGCAGCGTGCCGAGAACATTCTTTGCGCCGACCAATGCGTTGTTCAGAACTTCAGTCGCTTCTCCCTGCGGCGTCTTCACGCGGGGAAGTTTATTGGTGTCGATGAAAGTGAGCGTTTGCGTCATATGTTTATGTCTGGACCCAGACTCCGCCTTCGACGCGGTTCCAGACGAGATCTTCGGGGGTCCCATCAAGGATGGTCGTCACGAACCGGTTGGGCGCCTGGAACTCGAAGTAAAAGAGCGGCGACTCAGTGGCGCGCAGGCGATGCTTAGCTTCGGCAGGAATGAATACCAGCTCGCCGGGGCCGACCTTGCGAACGCCATCCTCGGTTTCGACGGTCCCGTTGCCTTCCATGATGAAGTAGAAGTGTTCGCAATTCTCATGCAGGTGATATGGGGAGGAGGCTCCCTGCTTGTAGTGCATGATGCCCGCCAGCATGTCGTCGATCTTAGTCAGTTCCTTGTTGACGAAGAAGGTCCGTTCGCGGCCCGGTACGGCCGCCACCAGCTTCGGCAGCTTGTCCTCATGAAAGATGTATGCCATGTGCTTTTCCTTAAGATACTTTCGAGACAGGTCTGTATTGAAGACGAGCTACATCTGCAATGGGAGCAGGCGCGACGATGGCGCGGATTTCCTTTTGCTTATGACGCTCGACGGTCGGCTTGGAAGTGCCGCCACCTTCTTCGCCCCAGACTACGGTGACTTCGGAGCCTTCTGCTAAGTCCTTGTCGACGATGGCGAGAGAGATCACGGCGCGCTCATTGTAAGTGTAGCCGGTGTAAGTGGAGATACCGACGGTTTTGCCGCCTTTGACTACCTTGTCATAGGGCAGTGTTGAGTAGTTGGCGAGCGGAAGGTCGATGTATTTGGAGACCTCACCTTCCTGAAAGAGCGAGCGGAAGTCGCCGGTAGTGTCGTCGCCGTTCCAGACTAGCGTTACTTTCCTGTGTTTTTGCTGGTCGACCATTTTCTCAAGGGCGGCTTTGCCGACGAACTCGTGATCGAACTTCACGAACTGTCCGTAGCCGAGGTCCCATGGAGTCAGGTAATAGTCTTCGATGTTCTTCGAAACAAAGCTGCCGCCCAGCGAAGCCATGGCTTCGTAGCTGGTCGACTTGAGCCACCCGCGGTAACCTTTCATCGGGTCGCCCGTGTAGATGGCGGGCAGGGGTGAAGGAATCCAGCCGGATTCGAGACAACTCGTGGGATAGGTGCGGGCGCCGACCTGGCGGATGCCGAACGCCTTACCGGCGGCGACAATAGCGTCACGAACGGCTTCGCCTTCTTCCCAGGGGCCGTAAAGTTCCCAGCCGGGCTGGCCAACCATACCGTGGCGGAGCGCTTTGACGTCGTGCCCGGCGATCTTGAAGACGCCGATGTTGAAGAAGCGAACTTCAGGAGGAGTCTGGCCGGTGACTTTCTCCATTACCTTGAAAGCGTTCGGTCCCTGAACCTGATAGCGATACGCTTTGCGCTTGCCCTGGTTCACAAACGAGCGTTCATCGCGCTCGGCCGTGGCTTTGTAGCCACCTGTCTCCAGGTTGTATTGAACCCAGTTCGCGGCCGGAGGGCGGCCGACGAGGTTGAAGCTTTCGTTGCCCAGATAGAAGAGAATGGCGTCGCCGATAACATAGCCATTGTGGTTGCAGGCCACGAACTGCTTGGCCTGATCTACCTTGAACGTCTTGAAGCTGTTGACGCCCAAATCGGAGAATAACTTGAGCGCATCCGGACCTTTCACATATAGATCGGTCATGTGGTGTGACTGATCGAACAGAGCGCAGGTCTCGCGCCAGGAACGCTGTTCATCTCTCCAGTTGGTGAACTCGTGTCGCACGACGGGAAAGGCATACGGCCCGATCTGCGAATTGCGCAACAGGTCGACGGGATTCCCTGTGCTCTGCAGCACATCCGCCAGGCTTTGGTTAATCATATCTGCCGAAAACTCCTCATCTTCACGCAAAACTTCGATGGTGACATACCAAACGCATCAGTATATGCCCCGCGTCGCGGTGGCCGCCAAACACCGCTTCGGACGCGGGCCAATCTATTGAAATACTTGGGGTTATTGGCGCGCGGCAACTCACTTGAGCCATGGGTTGGCGAACTGGGGATCGTGAATCACCATCTCGTCGGTCAGTGAGTTCAGGAAAGCAATCAGGTCCTCTCGATCCTGCACGGAAAGCGTGAAGCCTCCGATCAGCGGATCTTTGTTCGGATTATGACCGTTTCGCCCGCCCGCCGCATAGTGGTCGAGCACGTCCTCGAGAGTGGGGATGCTTCCGTCGTGCATGTAAGGAGCGGTGAGCGCGATGTTTCGCAGGGTAGGGGCTTTGAATTTTCCCGCATCCGCCGGGGCCTTGGTGAACTCGAAAATTCTGACATTCGGGGCAGGGTAGGGATTGTAGAGCCCGGTGTTGTGGAATTCGACGGCCCGGTTGGGATTCCTCTCGGACACAGTGGAGTCGGTGAAATTGAAACCTCCATGGCAGCGGAAGCAGGAGAGGCGCTGGTCGAAGAATTGAATTTCGCCGCGCTTGGCCGACTCCGAAATCGCGCTGTCGTCGCGGTCGTAGTGATAACGATCGTAAGGCGAGCGCGCGGAGACGATACTTCTTTCGAAGCTGGCCAGCGCTTTGGTAACGTTGACGATCGTGAATCGATCTGCTTCCGCGGGAAAGGCGCGCTCGAACAAAGCGCGGTACTGCGGATCGGATCGCAGCATATTCAGGAACCCAGGCAAAAACTGGTCGCCCTCACGGAGGCCGAGTTCTACCGGGTGATCCCCGAACATCGGCACCAGCGCTTGTTTCTCCAGGCTCCTCATCTCCGGATTGCTCCACGTGAGTGCGGCGATCCAGGCCATATTCACCGGGCTCATGGCGCCGCGCGAGTGCGATTCGCCCGTCGCTCCCAGCCCGACCGCGCGGCCGTCGGTGAACGCGAGTTCCTGTTTATGGCAGGTGGCGCAGGATGATCTTCCGTTGACCGACATTCGCGTGTCGTAAAAAAGATATCTGCCCAATTCGACTTTGGCCGCCGACATCGGGTTATCGGCGGGAACGTAGGGTTTTGGGAAGCCCTTCGGGAGGTTCCACTGGTAATCGCCGCCGCGAACCGGCTCGGCGGCAAACGCGCACAATGGCAAGAAAAGGATCAGCCATTTCCGCATCGGCTTCATTTTTGCAGTTTTACGAATTCGAGTGTCTCCAGCATGCGCACGGAGCGCGCCCCCGCCTTATCGCGCGGGCAGACCAGCCGGAACGGGTTGATATCCGAACAAAGATTTTCCATCGCGCTTGTCCGCGACGATGATCTGTTCGTTGCCAAACTGCGCGTCGATTTCCCCAAGCGTGAACACCACCTGATATCCGTCATGCGCCTTTGCGAGGACGTAGCTGGCAAGGGCTTTGCCGCGAAGTTGCCCCCAGTGGAGCGCCGGCGCGCTTGAGGATCTCGCGCAAAGGAACGCCCTCATACTCAATCTCCGTTCCATCCTGGTCCGGCACGGTAGCCTTCTCGCGCGGCATGGCCGCGAGGTCTTCCGCCTTGAACGTCAGAGGCGTCGGGACATCGCCGGTTACCGCCAGCGTGGCGGGCGCCGCCGTCTGTGGCGCTTGCGCGAATACGAGGCCGACGCAGACTGCGGCAAGTGTCCAAACCGGGAGAAACATGCGGCGGTGAAACATGGCAGGAATGTAATTTTAACACGATTCTGTCCGGTATAACAGTCAAGTGTTATGCTTCAGGCGAAAGGATCCAATCATGGCTCTCTCGGCGAGAAATCAGCTTACAGGCAAAGTCAAGGAAATCCGAATCGGCGACATCATGGCCCACGTCACCGTCAAAGTGGGTCAGAACCTGATCGAGAGCGTCATTACACGAACCAGTGCGGAGGAACTGAAGCTGAAGAAGGGTGACTCTGTCCGCGTGGTAGTCAAGTCGACAGAGGTGATGATCCAGAAGGATTAAACTCCGGTCACGGCTCGGGAATACGTTGAATTTTCCGAGCCGTGACCGGAGGAGCGGTCGCACTGAGTCCCTATCGCACCGTCTATTGCGCCGGCGGCGCGTGGAACCGGCCAACCCACGCTGCCTTGCCAATCACGTGCCCATCCATCGCCTTCAGCAGTTCGTCGCGCGACGCGGTGGCCGGCAGATCCAGCTTCGTATCCAGAGCGTAGAACTCGAACACGTAATGATGAAACGGTCCGGGACCTGCACCCGGACCGAAATAGCCCGGAGTGCCGCGGCCCGCTAAAATGCCCGGTCCATTCCTGGTTCCGTCGGGCAAATCGCCCCCTCCGAGTCCCTCAGCTAAGCCCTTGGCCGTCCCGGGGATGTTGAATGCCGACCAGTGGAGCGTGTCGACCGTGGTCTTGTTCGAGGAATTCTCGATGTCGTGAAAAATCACGGCGTAAGTTTGCAGAGTGTCCGGCGCCGAGCCCGGATTGGGACCCAGGTTCCAGTGGAACTCGAACGCGGGCGACTTGTTCCCGCCGCGGCCTGCGTTTGTCATGGGAACTTCCCCGCCGTCCTGCCATGCGGTCGAACTGACCCACAACACCGGGCGCGGCGGGCCTCCCCTTCCTGCCGGGGGCGCTTGCGCGACTGCCAGCGCGCAGGACGATACGGCGACGATCGCCGAAAGCATACTTCGTTGCATTACCTTCATTCGCATTTTCTCCTCTGAGAAGATTTTGTATTTTATACGATACACTGTCGCGTCACCCTTTGGCCGCTTTTTTAAGCGCAACGGCGTTCATGCAATAGCGAAGTCCGCTGGGAGGCGGGCCATCGGAAAAGACGTGACCCAGATGTGCGTCACAAGTGTTGCACACGGTTTCGACCCGCGTCACTCCATAACTGGTGTCGAGATGATAGGCGACCGCATTCTCTTTTAAGGGTTGTGTGAACGACGGCCAGCCCGTGCCGGAATCGAATTTCTCCCTTGCATCGAACAGCACGGTATCGCAGCACAAGCAGGAGTAAATTCCCGGTTCGAACAGATTACACATAGGCGAGCTGAATGCCCGCTCGGTGCCTGCTTCGCGGGTTACCTTATATTCCTCATCGCTGAGTTGTTGATGCCACTCCAATGCCGTCTTGACCACCTTACGATCCGGGGGCGGGGTGCCATTTTTGGCGAAATTCAGCACGTCATTCCACTTCAGCATTGTTAATCCTAGACAGTAACATGATCGGTGTTTCAGTCATGAAGCGGACGTTGCAGAGTGGCACTGGCGGTCTTTGCCGCCGGTGTGGGCTTCAAGCGCCAAGATCGCCGGAGCCACAAGTCAGCTTAAGCATCAACGGCGTTCCCAACTCCGCGCGTACAGCAATTGTTTCAGGCGCATCCGGCCCGGCCAGGAGCGCCCAGCACTCCACAATCTCCGTCTGGACGGCAATCGCCTTCGCGAAATCGGTCTGCTCCAACAGCAAGTCTCTCAGCGGCCGCAGCGCCGAAACTCTGGTAGCGTGCGTGCGATTGAGATCCCGCACCACCCGCTCCAGAAGAGTCCGGGCCGTTTGCGGCTGCCCGATCCCACGCAGCACTTCCGCGATATGCGCGGCCAGCGAAAGCGTCTGGCGTGCCGGGGTCCGAACAGGTGATCGTAAGAACCCAGCGTCGCCAGCATCGCCGGCAGATCCGCCGCATCCGCGCCGTCAATGTTTACTGTTGATCGGCACTGCATAAACCTTGCATGGACCTGGATACTGATCCTTCAGCTTCGGATCGTTCATGTAATTGAGCTTGCCTTCGAGCACCCACGCGGTATTGCCCACCTGAGTGACCGCGGTCGGACCGTTGAAGCCGTCTTTGAGAACTTCAATCTTCGCGTTGTCGCCGTCAATCGTCACATGGTCCAGCCGCCCGGCGCCTTCGATCAGCAGAAATTCATTCTGGCCCAGAGAACGCATTCCATCGGGACGCGAGAGTTCCTGTGACGGCTGAATCTGCGTAATTGCGCCGGCCGTACCGTCCTTCCCTACGGGAATGCGGAACAGGTGTCCGGTGGTCACGGTGTTGATGTAAATCGTGCCGGGGTCGCCGAACGCGATGCCGTCAATCAATTGGTGCCCGGTTTGATCCAAACCTCAGCCGTAGCCGCGCCCTTCACAGCCTTCAACACTTCGTTTTTTGCGAGACTCCCGATGAAGAGAGATCCATCCGAAGTGGAACTCAGGCTTTCGGGGAAAGGCTTTTCCTCGTGAATCGTTACTTCGGTTGGAGCTGATGCGGCCAGGCAGACAAACGCCGTGCTCAGGACGATCCAGTTTCGATTGCTAATTTTCATGGGCGTTTATTCATCGCGCCGAATTCTTTTCCCCGCGCCTAATGTCATTTATACCGGACAGAGAATTTCTAATATAACAAACTTGCGCTACCGACCAGGGCTTGGGCTGCGGACCAAATTTCCCTGGCGCATAATAGCTCCTGGGAACGAACGATCGCGCCGAAATAGACTGAAATAACTCCGGCACGCCGGACGGGAGGCGATGATGGACAAGAATTGGACGTTGAATCGGCGAGAGGCGTTGGCGCTTGCAGCTGCATTCGCGGGGCGTGCGATCGCACAAACGCCGGCAGCGCTGTTGCCGCTGCGGACCACGGGCCTCGAACACCTCGGGATGACGGTGCCCGATCAGAAAGCTTCGGCGGAGTTCTATGGACGAATTTTCGATCCGCAGCTCTTTCAGGAACGCGACCCGCCGCCGCGCTACTACGTGAGGCTTGGCACGGCGTACATTGCGTTCGGGGGCGCAACCGACGTCAGGGCCGCCGCTAATGCGAACGCCGGGGCCAGCATCGACCACTTCTGCGCGCTCGTCAAAGACTATAAGCCGCAGGAGATGAGGGCGGCAATCGAACAGGCGGGCATCAACATGGGGACGGGGCGGTTGGGAATGCCGACGGATTCAGACGGCATCCGCCTTCAGTTATTGGGAGTGCCCGGCGGACTGGCGCGGACCATCATTCCTTCGACCAGAATCTCTACCGATGACGCCGCCGTCGAAGCGGTCGGTCTGGATCACATCGTGCTGACCGTGTCCGACATGGAGAAGTCTTCGGCTTTCTACGAAAAGTTCTTCGGCCCGCCCGTCTCGCGGAGTAAGAAGCCGGAGCGGACTTGGTTCGGCGTAGCGCAGACCCGGTTGGCACTGGAACCGGTTGCGGCGGGAAGTAAGCCTGCCATTGAGCGCGTCTGCGTGAAGATAGCTGGATTCGATCGCCGCGTCACCCGAGAAAAACTCAAGAAAGCAGGAGTTGAGGCTGTGCCGGTGGAAGACGAACACGTGCTCCGCTTCAAAGATCCGAACGGATTCACGATCGAGCTGAAGGCCGGGGCTTAGAGCGCCGAGCTCTCCATTCCTCGGCAGTGATCTCCTATATCTCTGCTGGAAGGCGGCCGGAAATATAGTCGCGCTCCTCAACAGCAACGACTCGCATACATTGTTTCTCCGAAATGCGCCGCGATGCCGTATTCGCGATCGCCTTCGGCGCACGCAGCACGGGAAACTTCAGCGTTTCGAACCAGTAGTCCGTGACCACCGCGACGGCTTCGGTCATGAGGCCCTGCCGCTGCCATGGAATATCGATCCAGAAGCCGCGATTATAATTCTCGTTTGTCTCCAGACTGATGCTGCCGATGATTTGATCCGGGACACTCTTCAAACGCAGCGTCCATTGCCAGCATTCTCCGCGATCGATAGCGGGCATAATCACATCGCGAAAATGCTTTACTGCTCCGTCCGCCGGAAACGGCCAGGGTATCAGGTTCGTTAAGTAGCGCACTATTTCCCATTGGGGAAAAATGATTTGGAACTGGTCCGCGTCGGCCAATTCCAGCGGGCGCAGGATGAGGCGTTTCGTTTCCAGTTCGGGAGTCACGCAGTTGTATCGTAGCGCCCGAGAAACAGTTGATAGAATTTGCTGCAACGCAGAGACAACAGCAATGACAAAACCACTTGTGAAATCGAGGCGCGGATTTATTGCGGCCGGCGCGGGAGCCATCGCAGGCGCGAACCTGCTTCCGGCGCAGAATGCGGACAACGCGGACATCCTGACCAGGCTCGTGCGGTCGCAGGCGGATCCGAAGCGCCGCATCCTGCTCGAGGGCGGGATCGTTATGAGCCTCGATCCCGCTGCGGGCGACTTCGAGAAGGCCGACGTGCTGATCGAAGGCAGGAAGATTCTCGCGGTCGGACCAAATCTAATTGGATCTTCCCATAGCGCTTTGGTTGTGAACGCCGCGGGGATGATTGTGATGCCGGGGTTTGTCGACACCCACCATCATCAATATGAGACGGTGCTGCGGAGCATTCTTTCCGACGGACTGTTAGGCCCGGGAGGTGAAGGCCCGGCCAACTACATGGCGACCATTCAGGGTATTTTCACGCCAGCCTACCTGCCCGAAGACGCTTACATTTCGGAACTGGTGGCATCGCTGAATCAGATCAATGCCGGCGTCACCACGACTGTCGATACTTCGCAGGTTTCGCTTTCGCCCGCGCACACCGACGCGTGCATCTCCGGGCTGCGCGAATCGGGGCGCAGAGCGGTATTCGCTTATGCGGCCGGATCGGGACCCGCCAGCCAGTTTCCGCGCGACATCGTGCGCTTGCGGAAGCAATACTTTTCTTCGAGCGATCAGTTGTTGACGCTGGCGCTCAACGCACAGCCCGATGAAGAGCAATGGAAGCTCGCGCGATCGGTGGGCGCGCCCATTGTGTCGCACATTATGGGAACGGGGTTCGGCGATCTGACCGGCATGGGGAAGGCCGGGCTCATGGGGCCGGACAACGAATACATCCACTGCACGCAGCTCGGCGACGACACCTGGAAGCGGATTGCCGATACGGGCGGAAAGGTTTCGGTCGCGCCCGCCATCGAAATGCAGATGAGACACGGGATGCCGCCGCTGCAGACGGCGCTCGATCACGGGATCAGGCCCAGCCTTAGCGTGGACGTGGAGTGCAACATGACGGCCGACATGTTCTCGATCATGCGCACCGCATTCACCCTGCAAAGGGCGCTGGTGAACGAGCGGGCGCTGGCGGGCGCGAAGAACCTCCCGAAACTGCTGACGTGCAGGGACACCATTGAGCTGGCAACCATCGAGGGTGCGCGCGTCGCTCACCTCGATAAACAGATCGGAACGCTTGCGCCGGGCAAAGAAGCCGACATCATCATGCTGGCCACCGACCGGATCAACATCTTCCCGTTGAACAATGCGCCGGGAGCGGTAGTGACGCTGATGGATTCGAGCAATGTGGAGAACGTGTTCATCGCCGGAAAGGTCATGAAGTGGCGCGGAACGCTGGTTGGCGTGGATATGGATCGGATCCGCCGCGCCACCATGAAATCGCGGGACGGTCTTCTGGCACGGGCGAATTACAAGAAGAATATGTTCGGCTCGTGCTGCGCGGTAAGTTAGCATGCCGCGAAACAAAGTTGATTTCGAGACAGTGCGGAAAATCGCACTCGCGCTGACTGATGTGGAAGAGTCGACGGCATACGGAGCGTTGGCCTTCAAAGTTCATGGAAAGCTGTTGGCGTGCACTCCGACCAATAAGTCCGCCGAGCCCGACTCACTGATGGTTCGCATCGATTTCGCTCAACGCGCGGAGCTTTTGGAGGCAGCTCCCGATGTCTATTACCTAACCGACCATTACGTGAACTATCCGTCCGTGCTCGTGCGGTTGTCTCGCATTCACGCTGATGCGTTGCGGGACTTGATGGGAATGGCGTGGCGCTTCGTTACCGCCAAAGCGCCCGGAAAAAAGCGCGCCAAATAGCGTAATCTCACAGCCCCCTCGTGGCGCGCGCAGTCGTGCGAGCCGCGTCGACACTCGTGTCGGCGCTTGTCCCCGGGAAAAATCGAAAAGCCACCGTCCGCTTCTTCCGAATCCATGCGATCACAGCGTCCCGTTGCCGCGGACCGATTTTCGGAAACACCAGTCCCGTCGTATTGAGCTGCTCGCGCGCCGCCTGGTTCCCGGCCGTGAAATCGGTGACCGCGACGGTATACTCGCGATCCGGCTCAACCGGATACCGGTCGGTGATGGATTTCGGCAACCGGCTGCCCTTGAACTTCCCCGTGACGATGTCGTTATCAAACGGCAGCATATTCCAGATCTGCCGGGCGAAAATCCGGCCAACCGGTAGCCCATCGCGAACGTTTCCCGGATCGATCCACGCGATATCGGCGCCGGCCTGCTCCGCCATCGCCCTTTCGATCATTTTGCGTAACTCGGGATCGGTCCGCGCCATCGCCTTCGCGGATTCGCCGATCGGAATATCGACCAATGGCCGCACCTTCGATTCCCAGTGATTCACGAGGCGCTCGACATCGGGAACCGGTGCGAGCGTCGTGTCGATCGGGATCTTCTTCCACTCCGCCGACCGCAGCTTCTTGCCCGCAATATCCACCTGCAGATCCAGCCGGCCAAGCTGATCCGCGTAGCTGTTCACCAGCACCGCGACTCGGCCCTCCACGTTCATCATTTCGGGATAGGCAACATGCGTGTGGCCCGCCACCACCACCGAAACTTCCGGAATCTGCTTCAGGATTTCCCCAACTTCCTCCTTGTCGTGGATATGGCCCAATACGACAATCAGGTCCGATCGATCCCGCAATTCCGTCGCGTATTTCCGCACCGTATCGAGCACTGGCAGGACCTTCCACGGCCCCACCTCGGGAGGGGACACGAAGTTCCCCACCAGATCGCTCAGGACGACGCCGATAATTGCCACGCGGATCCCGCCTGCGGTCTTGATTACGTATGGCTGGCCCGTGATCGACTTGCCGTTCGTATCCACCACGTTGGCAGAGAGCACCGGGAAATGCGCAATGCGGCCGAATTCCTGCACGCGCCGCCAGCCGTAATCGAACTCATGATTGCCGAGCGTGGAGGCGTCGAATCCCAGCAGGTTCGCAATCTCGTAAACCGGAATCCCATGGAACAGCGTGGACACCGGCGTTCCCTGCACCAGATCCCCGGCGTTCAGATAGAGGCACGCCGCGCAATTCATCTTCTCCCGGCGCACGGCCGTGGCGAGCCGCGCAAAGTTCTCCAGATGAGCATGAAGATCGTTGGAATGAAGAATCGTGAGCGACTGCCCGAACAGCGGCTCCAGGCCGAGAAGTAGCCAAAGGAAAAATCGCCGTGCCACCCCCGAATTCTAGTACACTAATTCCCCCAGGGCATTGTTGTTTAACCCTGTTTGAGATTGTGGGGGCGGACCCCCGGTCCGCGCGGATCCCCCCGGACCCGCTCTTCGCCAATAAGATGACCTTCCTCAGACTATATGGCGTTGGCGTTCTCCTCCCTCTTTCGACGATCTTGTCGCCGGTGACGTTGCCGCATGACTCCACCCTCTGCCGATGCCACAATAAAACAGAACCATCCCCCAATGTCCTCTCCCCGCTACATCGAGCTCCACGCCCGCTCCGCCTTCAGTTTCCTGCGCGGCGCGTGCATCCCCGAGGATTACGCCACCATTGCCGCGTCACACAATAGCCCCGCGACGACACTCACCGATGTCGATGGCGTCTACGGTTCCGCCCGCTTCCACATGAGCGCGAAAAAGGCGGGCATCCAGGCCCACATCGGGGCTGAAGTAACTGCGAAGGATGGTGGACGCTACACCCTCCTCGTCCAATCGCGCACCGGTTATCAGAATCTGAGCCGCCTCATCACACGCATGAAGCTGCGCGCTGGAACAAAGAATCCAAAACCAGGCAACGAACCAGCCGCCACCTTTGAGGATTTCACCGAGTTTGCCGATGGTCTCATCTGCCTCACTGGCGGCGACGAAGGCCCACTCGCTCTCGCCCTCAAAAACGGTAACGCCCCCGAAACGCTGGCCCGTCTCACCCGCGCCTTCGGCCCCGGCAACGTCTACGTCGAATTGCAGCGCCATCTCGATCGCGAGGAAGAAGCGCGCAATCAAGCCGCAATCGATCTTGCCTGCACCCTCAAACTGCCTCTCGTCGCCACCAACGGCGTCTGCCACGCGACCAAAACACAACGCGAAGTTCTCGATGTCTTCACCTGCCTGCATCACAAAACCACGCTTGCCCAAGCGGGCCGTTTGCTCGCGCGCAACTCTGAACGCCACCTCAAGAGTCCTGCGGAAATGGCGGAACTCTTCGCCGATATCCCCGAAGCCATCGCCAACACTCAGGTCATCTCATCGCGCCTCGGCTTCACGCTTTCCGATCTCGGTTATCAGTTTCCGGAATACCCTCTGCCGCCCGGCGAGACCGTCTCCTCATTCCTCTGGAAGCTGACCGATGAGGGCGCGCGCCGGCGCTACCGGCCCTACTACGATCGTGCCCGCCAGCAGATCGAACGCGAGCTCAAGCTCATCGACAAGCTCGGACTCGGCGGCTATTTCCTGATCGTATGGGACCTCGTTCGCTTCGCGAATGAGCATGGAATCCTCTGCCAGGGCCGTGGCTCTGCGGCGAACAGCGCGGTCTGTTATGCGCTCGGCATCACTGCGGTCGACCCGGTCGGCATGGATTTGCTCTTCGAACGCTTTCTCTCCGAAGAGCGGGGCGAATGGCCCGACATCGATATCGACCTTCCCAGCGGCGATCAGCGTGAGCGCGTCATCCAGTACGTCTACGAGCGCTACGGACAGCACGGCGCGGCGATGACCGCGAACGTGATCACCTATCGCGGAAAGCTCGCCGCGCGTGAAGCGGGCAAGGTGCTCGGCTTCGACGTCACCACTCTGGATAAGGTATCGAGCGTCGTGCCCATGTGGGGCTATCACGACCCCGAGCACACAAAACAGAAGCAGTTCCTCGAAGCCGGCCTCGACTTCGACAACCACAAAGTCCGTAAGTTTCTCGACATCGTTGTCGCGCTCCAGGACATGCCGCGCCACCTCGGCCAGCACTCCGGCGGCATGGTGATTTGCCAGGGACGCCTCGACAGCGTCGTACCGCTCGAACCCGCATCCATGCCCGGCCGCGTCGTCGTCCAGTGGGATAAAGAGGACTGCGCCGATCTTGGCCTGATCAAGGTCGATCTGCTCGGGCTCGGCATGATGGCGGTCCTTGAGGACTGCCTCAAGCTGGTGCGCAATCACTGGCGTGAAGAGATTGATCTGGGCCAGCTTCCGGCTAATGATCCGGCGGTTTATAAAACACTGTGCAAGGGCGACACCATCGGCATGTTCCAGGTGGAGAGCCGCGCCCAAATGGCGACGCTTCCCCGCATGAAGCCCAAAGAGTTCTATGATCTGGTGGTCGAAGTCGCGCTCATTCGCCCCGGGCCGATTGTCGGCAACATGGTGCATCCCTATTTGAACCGGCGCTCGGGCAGGGAACCGGTGGACGCGCTGCATCCCATCCTGGAACCAGTGCTCAAGAGGACGCTCGGAGTTCCTCTTTTTCAGGAGCAGTTATTGAAGATGGCGATGATCGCCGCCAACTTCACGGGCGGCGAAGCCGAGGAACTGCGCCGCGCGATGGGCTTCAAACGGTCAAAGCAGCGGATGCTCGATATCGAAAGCAGACTGCGATCCGGCATGGCTCAGAACGGCATCACGGGCGAAGTGCAGGACCGCATCGTGCAATCGATCACGTCGTTCGCGCTTTACGGTTTCCCCGAATCCCATGCGGCCAGCTTCGCCCTTCTGGCCTATGCCAGCGCATATTTCAAATGCCACTATCTGGCTGCGTTCCTCTGCGCGATTTTGAACAACCAGCCGATGGGCTTCTACAGTCCCGCGGTTCTCGTCAAGGACGCTCAACGCCACGGCCTCCGCATCCTTCCGGTCGACGTCAACATCTCCGAATACGACTGCACGTTACAGAACCGTGACTGTGAAGGAGCGGCGCTCAATCGCTTCTGTCTCCGCCTCGGCCTCCGCTACATCCGTGGCCTCCGCGCCGGAGCCGGCAACCTCATCGCCTCCCGCAAACCCTACCGCGACGTTGACGACCTCGCCCGCCGCGTCCCCGAACTCCACAAAGACGAACTGGAAAAACTCGCCGCCGCGGGTGCCCTTGCCAACCTCGCCACCGCGCACCGCCGCGACGCACTATGGAAAGCGGGCCGCGCCGGCCGCTCCACAGGGCCTCTACTTGAAGATGTCCCCGAAAACGATCCCCCAAAAAGCTCAAGCGACGTCCCCCTCCAGCGCATGACCGTAGCCGAACGCCTCACCGCCGATTACAACGGCACTGGCATGACCGTCGGCCGTCATCCGATGCATTTCCTCCGCACCGAAATGAACGAGCTCGGCGTCACGCCCGCCAAAGATCTCCCCAAAGTTCCCAACGGCGGCTTCGTGCGCGTGGCAGGCGCAGTCATTGTGCGTCAACGCCCCGGTACCGCGAAAGGCATTATGTTCCTCAGCATGGAGGATGAAACCGGCATCGCGAATGTCGTCGTAATGCCGGATATGTTCGACGAGCGCCGCGTCACACTTGTCACTGAGCCATACTTGCTGATTGAAGGTAAGGTGCAGAACGTGGATAATGTAATCCACGTCCTCGCGCGGCGTGTGGAGCGGCTGAAGTCGAAAGAGAGCGAGCCGCTTGCGCCGGCAATGAGTTCACACAATTTCAAATGAGACCCTGTTGTCGATAACAAGCGCAAAGGGCGAAAAGCCCGTTTTGCGTGGTCCAGCGAAAAGACTGGGTGTGTATGGGTGGGGCATCGTTGCGCCCAAATCGCCGAACGTCGAAGCCTTCCGCTGGAACCTCGCATCCGCGGAATCCTGGCTGAATCCATTCGACGGATTCGGCCCCGACAACTTTCTCATCGGCACGCCGGACTTCCATTTCTCCGACTACGAAGACTGGATCAAAAGCCGCTTCGCCCCGCGTCATTATCAGAAGCTGATAGAGAAGATGGGCCTGCCGTCGCTCTACGCGATCGGGGCCTTCATTCAGTCTCTGTCCCAAAATCCGGGGATTGAAAAAGAACTCCGCGAGCTCGGTAATCAGGCCCACGTCTATGTCGGCACCGGACTCGGAAGCCTGGACACTACTTACAAAGCGAGCATCGCGCTCTATAAGTCCCAACTCCGATGGGATGCTTTCTGGGCCGCCCCGGAGCGCAATTCAGAGCTCCGAGACAATCGCGCCGCACATCCCGATGCTCCTCCGGAATCGGAGTTTGAAGAGTGGAATCGCTACTGGATGGCTCGCTCGCCCGAGCTTCGGCAGTATCTCGCGGAGCTCTCTGAAATCGACAGCCTGAGCATTCATGATGGCGAGGTTTCAACCACCAAGCTTCACCTGATCCGCGAAAAGGAAAAGCGCCACCTCAGACTGCGCGAAAAGTGGAAAACACCCGAACCGCCCTGGCACGTCTCCGCCGACATGATCTGGAATATCCACAACACACCGGCGGCGCAGATCTCGATCCTTGGCGGGATCACCGGTCTGGCGTTCGCGCCGGTCGCGGCATGTTCCACATTCGGAGTAGCTTTGGGGCTTGCGGCGCGCGCCATCCAATCGGGCGAAGCAAAGATGGTTGTCGTCGGCGCAACCGATGGGCCTCCGCATCCGCTCACGGTCGGTGCGTTCTACAGCGCCCGCGTGCTTTCTGCGAGCCGAACCCCGTCGGTCCCTTTGACAGGACTCCAGGGCACTCACATCTCCGGGGGTTCCGCAGTCTGGATCGTCGCCGACCACGACTACATGCAGTCGAAGGGCTTCAAGCCGCTTGGCATGGAGCCCGTCTCCGTGGGACTCAGCTCCGACGCGCACCATATCATCACGCCGTCCATCGGAGGTCCCAAGGCCGCGATACATCAAGCCCTGGCCAACGCGGGCTTCGCGCCCGATGACATCGGAACCTGGGACCTCCACGCCACTGCGACACCAGGCGATTACTCTGAAGTCGCGACCATGCGTTCGGTTCTTCCGGTCTCGGTCCTGGTCACGGCCCGAAAAGGCACCTTCGGCCATGGCATGAGCGCCGGCAGCGGTTGGGAACTGACCGCGCAATATATGGGATATGAACAGGGGCAGCTATTCCCGACGGCCCTCTCCGCCGAAAGCCTCAATCACACCATTGCGGGCGTGCATGATTACTTCGTATTCAACCGCGCTCGCGACTTCCCCGCACAAGCTGGCGGCAAACTTTCGATGGGCATCGGTGGCATCAACGCATGCATCATTTCGAAGCCGTGGTAAATTCGAAGGTCCCGGTTTCGACCTTCCCGGCCCGCTTCATCTGCACAAAGATTCGGTAAGTCCCTGGCGTCGGCACTCCATAAGGAAACGACACGACTGGGCCCGGTTTCGTCTCGTGCATGGCCATCATCGCCGCGGGCGAAGCGACCGCCTCCGACGCCATCGGAACCGATCCGGTCGGATGTACGTGCGCGAAGACGGAGCCATCCGTCTTGATGAACTCTGCATGGCCGCCCATCCCCATGTAAGGCTCCAGGTCGTCCACAGGCTTTCCATTCGGCCCCACGATCTCGAAAGAGAAGAGATTGAGTTGCGTGGCGGCAATGGGTTTTGTCTTGTCGCGGACCCAGACCATGTCGCTGGAATTGGGCCCCGCCGCATCGTCTCCGGACACCGGCTGACCTTGCACATCAGGAAGCATTGCCTCGCCGACGGCCGTCTCCGCGAACCCGCTGTCGTGCACGATGTCTCCGTAGATCCTGTAAATCCCACTCGGCAACGAGGGCAGGGAAGTAGCGAAGAAGCCCGCAGCAGTCTGATTCGGATGCAGATGGTAGACACGATTCATTGCCGGCCAACGCACCAGAAAGAGGTGCATCAGATGTCCGTGGTCGGGAACCAGGTCGTCCAGCTTTCTCAGGGGAAGCCAGCCGGGATCGGTGATCCGCAACTCCATGTGATCCGGCTTGTCGAGCGACACTGTAATTCCGAGGGGCTTGAAAAGCTTCTTGTTGGACGACGCAGCGTCCTCACCCCACCAAACGCTGCCGCCCCACAGTGCGAAGACCAGCACAACCGATGCGCATGCCATGGCCACCCGCCGGTGGCCGGGCACGGCCGCTCCCACGATCGCCACCATCCCCGCGGTCAGGAACACCATCATGCCGATCAGAAGGTAACTAACCCCGCGCTGCATGGGTTTGATCCTCAGCGCCACCGCAGGGACCGGAACCGGCAACTCGCCCTCCCCATTCGCGCCGATCGCGCGAATATGCACTTCCCACGATCCGGCGCTCATCAGCCATAACGAGCCTTCGAAAAATTGCGAATCGGTGGCCGAACGCTGCGCGATATCCGCCACCGGAGGATGCGTTGCGGCGATGCCGGTCATCGGCGTGGGCGTTAGTTGGATCTCCCGCACATCCGGCGACAGCGCGCGTACTTCAATCCGAGCAATACCTGGAATCACGTCTGGAGGCCGGATCGCAACGAGGAGCGGATACGGTCCCGCCTTGCCTTGAAAGAAGACATCGGGGCTGCCTACGTGTGCCGACAGACTGACCGCAAAGACCGCGGCAACCAATGTCGCCTTAGCGCCGGACACGCTTCAGCCAATCTCCCGCGCCCATGCCCAGCCACGCCGAAATAATCGCGCACGCGAGCGCAATCGCCATCCCGATCCGGAACTGCCCGGCGGTCTCGTAAGGAACGAATCGGTACGTTGCCGCATAGCCTTGCGGGCTCTGGAAATAGTCCAGATAAATGGTTCCGAAGAAAGCGTTTCGCGCCAACGGCGATTGCATGAAATCGGCAAACAGCCATTCCACCGGAACCAGGACCGCGAAGAACAGCGCCCCCGATACCGCCGCCTGTTTCCATTGGTTCCACAGGGCCATTCGCGGCCACACCAGGTCCAGCATAAGCGCGGGTATAAGGACCAGCAACGGGAAATCGGCCGGTATAAACTGCTTCACTTCGTGCATGACCGGGCCCAGCTTCGGTTGCGCCGGGAAGAGCGGCAGAATCCACAGCATCCCCAATATGAACGCCGTATAGATTGCGCTCACAGTCGTCGCGGCCCAGCGCAGCCGCGTGGCTCGGGAGGCGATTGCAAGAACGATGGGTGTCAGGATGCAAATAGACCGGTAGCAAATTGCGGTATGGAGAAAACTGCGGTTCGTCAACTCGAGAACCGCCGTCAGCAGTTCCACGAGGATCATGCTGTTCACATAAAGAAACAGCCATTCGAGATTTCGTCGCGTCCGCCCGGACGAGCGGTTCATGCCCGCCGCAATCAACACCATCGCGCCGATTTCCACCGCCTCCAGGCCGATCGCCAGCGCCACATGCGGCGGGCTGAGTATCTTAACGTCGAGCCCGTACGCGTTGTGCCACCAGTCGTCGAACGGAGCGGAGGTAATCATAGTGAATCCACCCCACGCGCAGATGAACGCGCCCAGCGGTCCGCGGAAACCAAGCACGCTAACCGAAGCTTCATATACAGAAGATGCCGCACGCAGCTGCGAATGCGTGAAGGTGGTCCAGAGAATGAGGTAGCCGCACGTGATGCCCGCGATTACGCCGCACAGCTGGATCGCGATGTGCGCGGGTGTCCAGAAAGAGTCGCGGCCGATCGAGCGGTGCCAGGAGATGTCCCAATGCGCACCGATCATTGCCGACGTCACGCCCAGCACCGAGAGCCAAATGTACCAGGGAATCCTGTTCATGCCAAAGCTGTTACCATCCTAAAACGGCCCGAATTTTCCGGAATCCATTACGGCTGGTCGAGAGTCGGAAGAGTAAGCGCGCATGGTAAATCCCTGGCTGATCGCCATCTCGGTGATGCTTGCGACGTTCATGGAGGTCATCGATACTTCCATAGCCAGTGTGGCGCTCCCGCACATTGCAGGCAGCCTGTCAGCCACTACCGACGAAGCCACGTGGGTGCTCACCAGCTATCTCGTCGCGAACGCCATCATCCTTCCGGCCAGCGGATGGTTTGCCCTTCGCTTCGGTCGCAAGCGTTTCCTGATCACCTGCATCGTGATCTTCACCGTTTCGTCGTTCCTGTGCGGTGCGGCCACCAGCCTGGGGATGATTCTGGTCGCGCGGGCGGTGCAGGGGGCGGGCGGCGGAGCGCTGCAGCCGTTGTCGCAGGCCATTCTGCTGGAGAGCTTTCCGCCGCAGAAACGCGGTCTGGCAATGGCCGTCTTCGGGCTCGGCGTGGTTGTCGCGCCGGTGCTCGGTCCCACGCTCGGTGGATGGCTTACCGACCAATACTCCTGGCGGTGGGCTTTCTATATCAACATCCCGATCGGCTTTCTTGCCATCTTCATGCTCTCCCGCTTTGTTACAGACCCCCCGTATATTAAGGATGCGAAGCCGGGAAAGATCGATGCGATCGGTTTCGGTCTTCTCGGCATCTCACTCGCGTGTCTCCAGATCATTCTCGATAAGGGGCAGGAAGAGGACTGGTTCAGCGCCATATGGCTGCGTTGGATGGCAGTAATCATGATCGCTACGCTGATCGGGTTTCTAATCCGCGAGTTGAAGATCACTGCCCCACTGGTGAATCTGAGAGTCTTCCTCGATCGCAACTTCGCCTTGGGATGCCTGTTGATCGGTTTGTTCGGCGGGGTGATCTATGGAGTGGTTACGCTGCTGCCGCTCTTTTACCAGACGCTCCTCGGTTACACAGCGTCGGCGGCCGGTATCGCCGTAAGCCCGCGCGGAATTGGGGCGATCATGATCATGCCCGTGATCGGCGTGCTTACGGGACGGCTGGACAACCGCTGGCTCATTGTCACCGGCTTCGTCGTATTCGGATGGACCAGCATCTGGATGGCGAATTTGACGCTCGAGATCTCACCCACTTCTCTGCTCTGGCCTATCGTCATCAGCGGCGCCGGAACCGGCATGGTCTTCGTGCCTCTCGCGACGTTGTCCATGGGCATGCTGAAGAACGAACAGATAGGAAATGCCAGCGGACTCTTCAACCTGATGCGGAACGTGGGTGGTGGAATCGGGATTTCAATGGTGAACACCCTTGTCGCGAGGCATCAGCAGATTCATCGCGCGCAGCTGGTGCAGAATCTGGCGCATGGGAATCCGGCGTTCCAGCAAACCTTCGACGCCACCCGTGGGGTGATGTCGCAGTACGTTGGCCCGGTCGTCGCGGATCAGCGAGCCTACGGACTGATCCAGGGTACGCTCGAACAGCAATCAGCAGCTTATTCGTACGTCGATGTGTTCCGCTATCTCGCGATCGGTTGTTTCGTGTGCGGGGTCATCGTCATTTTCATGAAGCGCGTGCAGGCCAGAAAAGGCGCTCCCGTGATGGCCCATTAGGCTGCGTTTCCTCTCAAGTAAGCTTGTTCCATGCAAATGAACCGGCGTTCGATATTGGCGGCGTTGTTCCTGGTGGCCCTGCCCGCAGCCGCACAGCAGAAGGTCAAATCCGTACGGTTGTATGTGTTCGATTGCGGAAGGCTCAAGAGCGGCAATCCGGCGCCGCTGCTCGAGCGGGGAGTTACGACGACTGACATGTCCGTCGAAGCCTTTCTCATCGTGCATCCGCGCGGAACGCTCCTGTGGGATGCGGGGGTTATTCCGGACGAACTCGTAAAGCCCGAAGGCACGGTCGAAGCCCGCGCCACGGTCCACACCACGCTCAAGGGACAGCTGGCGGCGATCGGCTACAAGCCTGCCGACATTACTTATCTCGCGCTCTCGCACAATCATTACGATCATTCTGCGAACGGCAACGCTTTTGCGGGTTCCACGTGGCTGGTGCAGAGGCCGGAGCGGGCGTTCATGTTTCCGGATACGCCTCCGGCGACACCGATTAACAGGAGTGAACGGTGGAGCGATCTCAGGAACAGCAAAACAAAGCTGCTCGATGGCGATTACGACGTGTTCGGTGATGGCTCGGTAGTCATCATCTCCACGCCCGGACATACGCCGGGGCATCAATCACTGTTTGTCAATCTGAAGAAGACCGGGCCGGTGGTCCTGAGCGGGGATCTGTATCACTATCCGGCCGAACGCGAGTTGAAGGACTTCACGCCGCTTGCCAACCTCGGCAATCCCGCGCAGGAGGTTGCTTCGAAGGCGAAGGTGGAGGCTCTGCTCAAGGAGAAGCACGCGAAGCTTTGGATCCAGCACGACATTATCGCCGACGCCAAACTGCGGAAGTCTCCGGCCTACTATCAGTGAGAGGATACAATTGGCAAAATTATGGACAAAGCTACTTACGAAAAAGGTTTGAGCATTCGCCGTGAAGTATTAGGCGCCGAGTATGTGGACAACGCGATCGCGAATGCGGACGATTTCAGTCTGCCTATCCAGCAGCTTTCGACTCAGTACTGCTGGGGCGAAGTCTGGGGACGGCCAGGATTGGAGCGCAAGACGCGAAGCTTCATCAATCTGGCCATGATCGCGGCGCTCAACAGACCGCATGAGCTTCGACTGCACATCAAGGCCGCCATGACGAACGGGCTGACGAAGGAAGATATCAAAGAAGTCTTTCTTCAAGTGGCGATTTACTGCGGCATTCCCGCGGGCATCGACAGCTTCCGCGCGGCGAAGGAAGTATTCAGGGAAATGGGAATCTGAAGTCTTTAACGAGCGCCTAACTCGACAGGCTTGCCGTGGGGTGTATGGCGATACGCGTCAGCCCAAGCTTCCTTGCGTTCCAGAAGCGCGGCGGGATCGGTCAGGCCTTTACTGCTTACCAGACGCTCCAGAGCCGCCAGCCAGTGGTGGTAGTAATGCGATCCATCGTCGGGCTCACCCCGGTTGGCGGCGGCAGCGAGTTCGGCGGCGAGGGCGTCGGCCCACTCTTTCCAGGTGAAATGGCCTTCGGCGGATAAGCGCACCGCCAGCGCAAAGGCTTGTGCCTGCCAGGGCTCGGCAAACACCGGACCGCCTTCAGGGGTGGTTTCAGGCGTGTTCAAGATAGTCGTCCCACATGTCGAGGTAAACCGCATCGCGCGGTGAGGCCTGCTCGCCCCACAGCTCGCGCGCGGCGAAGCGAACGGAATAGACATGTTGCGGCTTCTCACCCTGGAAGGCCGCGTTTGTATCCGGGAAGACAAAGATCCCATGGTCGCGGACGATGATGCCCACCTTACCGCGCGCATATCGCGGCAGCCGCGTATGACCGACAGGATTGATGTTGCGAGCGCGCACCCTTTGCTTCACTGTGAAGCGTGGAGCCGACCCCGCGTCGCGGCGGAACGTTACGGCTCTGGGCTGGATCTGAGCAGGGATGGGCAGGGGCGGACCGGGTGCCGCCTTGCCGTCCTCGATCTCCTGCCGTGTGACTACCCCCAGCCGAACGAGGGTCCCTTCCAGCCTTGCCTGCCATTTCTCGTAATAACTCATGCGCAGATATTCGGCCGGGGGAAGCAACTCGATCCCGTACCGTTGATTGTCGAGGTTGCCCTGTGG
>Ga0182024_10006525_pt1 | contig 25566 bp, 28 predicted proteins | sample P32metaG_FD_120480 | JGI IMG/M metagenome (GOLD analysis project Ga0182024, IMG submission 120480) | Permafrost microbial communities from Stordalen Mire, Sweden - P3-2 metaG (Illumina Assembly) | ecosystem: Environmental > Terrestrial > Soil > Wetlands > Permafrost | place: Sweden: Stordalen...
CGGAATATCTGTCGACATGATAGATGAAGGGAGCATGCTGTGGGGCGGTACCCCTACTCCCCCAGGCACAATTGGTGGACCCAACAGCTTCCAATCGATTTCTTGTTCCGGAACTACCTGCACTGTTAATTGGCCTAACCACCCTGTTAGTAGTACGCGTTTTCCATCCGGAACGCAATTCGCTTTAGATGGATCGCTGAATAGCGCACTCAACACGCCTTTCGGGACGATGTTTAATGCAACGAACATTCTAACCGATTCGTTCGACTTCATCCCTGTTTCTTCGATCGAAGGCACGTTCACGAGCGCGAACGACCCAGGTGTAGAGTTCGTGTGGTGGGCAGGTAATATCGGCGGATGCCCGAACCAACCTTGCGATCCGCCCGTTCCGAACGACGCATTGGTCCAGATCGCTAGCTGGGTACATGCGATACAGCCAACTCTTCCCATTAGCTGGCCGGCGCAGGGCGTCGCACCGCCCGTAGTTCAGGCCGCTTGGATGGGAAAAGAAAGCATCAGTGATTACGCTTCGCACTATTGGACCAGCCTCAAGGCCAGGCCCACGTATACTTGGTCATCGGGAATTCAAGAAGAAGCGAATGCCATGACCGAGGCGTTTTATTCTCGTCAGCCTTCCATGATGTTAGATCGTCCCCAACTCATTTTGGCGTCAATATCCGGTCCGGCGTACACGAAAAACACTTCGGGCGAGCCCTTCTATACCCCGCCGAACGATGCTCTCGACGTGCCCGGGACAAGTGACGCCGTAATAACCAGTGAAATAATGACTGCCGCTGCTATTGGGGCTGCCGGAGTCCGGCTTTACCAGTTCGAACCTCCAGCGAACGAGAGCTCCAGGGCAAGCGCTCCTGTTGGATCGTATTTTCAGACCGGAGCGAGTCCGATCGCAAGCGATCCTATTGTGCAAGGAAACTGGCAAGCGATGAGTAGCGCAGCGAACGCATTGACGGGCGTCCTAGCTCCTTATGTTCTCGGCACGGCGCTGAACTCGCCTGCCCTAGGGCGAAACATCGTTACAGCAAGCCGACAGAGTGCCAATGGAAGTATGCTTATGGTCATCAATGACAACGACTGGGAACGAACGTTGTTCGTGGACTTTTCCCCTTATGCAAATGGCTCTCAAATCAGCCGTTATTTGATAGACTACAATAGCACGCAACAGAACATGCTTTCGAGTTCGAGCGGAGAAAGCATAGATTTGAAAGGCGGCGAGACCGTGGTCTACTTATTCGGGCAGCCGACAACGGCACCAGGACCGACTAAACGCAGGAATCACCGATCAAACGGGAAGTTACACTGATTTTTTTCGTTGTCCCGCACCACCGCGCGGCCGCTAAGTCATACGTAGTCGACGGGCGCTCCAAGGACCGGTCCCCGGAAGGCGCACCTAAGTGCGTGCGCGAACAGGGTGCGGCTACAGAGGTGGCATGGCGACCCGGCTGCAAGAAGCCCCAACTATGTCGCTACCTAAGAACATAAGGCGCAAAAGTTCAGGCAGAGAAAAAGCTCTGCTATGTAAGATGACGAGCCCTCAGCAGTCTGCCACCAGCTTATTCGGAGGCGACCAGAACTGGAAATCCTTCAAAGCCAGCTGTCGCGTGAACAAATACCGCGCGCGGGTTGAGCTTGCGCCCACCGAACGAAGCCCGCAGAGAATTCAACCGCTGAAATCGGGCGCGAGCTGAAACTGGGTCCACAATTTTTAAAAAGGTTAGCTCCGAACGGCAAAGCCTGAGGAAGGTTCTCTGTTGGTTTTTGCTGCCCACGCGAAACGATACTCTCGACGTGGAGTATGGACTTGCTTCTTACATTTGCTTCGTAAACCGGTGGGTGAATCAAAACAGTGAACGTCATGGCCAGTTCTCAGAGAACTACTCGCCCGGCCGTCGGCTTCCTTTCGGCCTGTTTTTTCCAACGCGCGGTTTAGATCTGCGGTCCACACCAAGGTAGCAGGGAAAGAATTCCCTTTCGCAAATGTCCACAAATTCTCCGGCCCCGCAACCAAAATCCTGAACGCACTCCTACCTCTCGATCACTACTCACGAAGGACATGGGGGATTCGTAGGTTAAGTGGCTGGAGTTCCGGATATATAGGTCGAAAACTGCGTAACCAAATATCGGCGTTGTTTGTGATCGCGGCAAAGGGGGTTGTAAGACGACAATTCGCGCAGGCGTTTCTTTAGGTTCCGTGGCACGATGCCAACTTGGCGATTCGAGAGTTGTATCAGGCACTGCCTGCATAGTGCTACGTTCAGGGTATGGTAGCCTGTGTTTTGCAGCATCGGCTACCAAGAACTGGCGTTTTTCGGCACAATCTTCCATTCTCTTCGACTAGGTTGGGAACTACATCGATGCGATGGAATCCACTCCGAGCTCAACCATGCGCCATCCAATTCACGCGACCAACATCTAGGAGCGATCGCGGACCGAGTTCCCTAGCAAGGCGTTGAAAAACCAGCGCGACTCGCTAAGATCGTTTGTTTGATGACAATTTCGAGGTGTGAATTGAAGTGACTAGTATGATCTTCGGAGCGCAAACCATGAAAGTCCAACCCAGTGAAGGCTAGATCAAAGGGAAACCTCGGTTTAATTTTGCTTCGAATTCACACTGCATTGGCTCGCGACAAGTTCGCCATCGGCAAATGGTTGTTCACGATACTTGCGGCAGAAGCCTTCATTCTCTTCATCCTAAGGTTGCCTGGGACACTCCAGTTCGACAATTTCGCTTTTTTCGACACCGGCGCAAATCTGACCGCGCAGTTTTTGCTCAGTCGGGGTTACCGCCCGACAATTGATTTCGATTATCACTATGGTTTGTTGCCACTGTTACTCGGTCGGATATGGTTTTCGATTTTCGGACTGACGCCCTTAGCCTGCGCGGCCACGGTACCGCTACTAGATATCTTTATTATATGGGGATTTGTACGCTTCGCGACGAACATAAAGATGAACCTGGCGGGAATATCGATTATTTTACTCACAGCACCGCTTACCGTCCCTTCGTCCTTCTTAAATCTAGCACACGGGATTGAGCCCGCCTTTCTGCTTCATGCCCTAGCTTATCAGGTTGGCGGAGATCGGCGCCGAGCGCTCGCATTTGGGACTGCATGCGTTTTCGTCAAGCCGAGCATGGCGTATTTTCTCGGGCTGGTTCTGCTTGTCTTTATTGTATCCGACTGCTTGCGTAATCGCGCACGGCTATTGCGCACTTTTTTCGCCGAGGCGTACCCTGCGGTTCTGGTGGGAATTGGTATCGCGACCATTCTCGCCGCTGTTTTCGGTTGGGCCCTACTCGTCCGCACTTTGATTCCGAGCGAGGGGCGCGCGATGTATCGCGCTTTAGGCTTCGGCATTTTCAACGGTGCGGGACGATCGTTTCTTGCACCGTATGACGCCCCCTGGAGCTATTATCTAGCGAACACCGCAGGGCCGTGGATCGTCTACACGATCATCTTGGTCATGGCAGCGCTCGTCGAGATGCCCAAATTGTTGACGAGCTGCAGAGTCGCCGGGCAGAACGACCTCACGCCGCAAATTGTAATCACCTGCGCGGTTCTTCATTTGTCGTTCATTTTCTTGTTTTTCGGTAATGAATTTTCATGGTTATACTATTTCTACGTACCGGTGCTTGGTCTCGCCGCTGCCGCTCGCCTTGGAGTTCGATGGGAAATTCTGGTTGTATGCCTCGCCTTCGCAATCCCATTAACGAAGGTTGACAAACGTTTCATCCAGCATTTCGCCCTGACTCGTAAGGCGAGCTCCGCAATTGCAGAGAGTTCTTCGATCGGTTTGCCGGCCGTCTCGGCTCTGCCAGTAGAATCTGGCTTCACCTATCAACTCTGGTTTACGACCTCCCCAAGCGCCGAAACCGCAGGTCTTTGGGCGCCACCGGTCGAACGCGCTGAATGGATGAGGGTGCTCGCGATGACCCTGGGACAGCGCACCGCGATTCTCGAATACTACGGATGCGCAGATTTGCTTTTCCCCCAATTCATTCGACCGGTCACACTTTTCCTCGTTCCAGGAGTGAGTGCCGCAGATATCTCACGCAAAATCTCACAGCTGGAGACGTCATCAATGATCGTGATGCCGCGATGGCATCGCGGGCTCCTTAGCGAATTCCCCGCAATCGGCGATTTGGTACGACACGACTTCGTTCTGGCATTCCAGGGAACTTCGTTTGTCGTCTACACTCGCCGGAAAAAGCTTAATTCAATCGCCAGTAAATATTAACTGGAGTAAGGGTATATTAGAGTTCATCTCATGAACGCTTACCGCCCCGTCGCCAGTGGTCGCCAAGCGCAATCCGTGGGGGCTGATCCCGGGAAGCTACTAACCCAAAGGATACCTGTGTTGCCGCTTAGATTTCGCCCAAACAAGAGAGAGTTCAAATGTCGCCGATGAAATCGTCGCGCCCTAATCGTCTTGCCGTCTGTTACTACGTACACGACAGGCTAAGCGCGAAATGTTTACGCTGGAGTGTCAAGCGATCGTATGAATCGCCGAGTGGTGGTACAGGTCGAGTTGCGTGCTTTGGCGCCTCCTTGCTCATCATAATGATTTTAGGGCAAAGCGATTTCCTCCACGCCCAAACGCGACCCGTACTAATCATTAGTAGGCCAGCTCAGAGCGAAACCGTACATGGTGCATATACTTTCGTGGCTTCAGTAAATCTGTTGGACGCTCCCGCATCGGTAGAGTTTGATATCGGATCCAAGCGACTGGGAACAAGAGCGAATCCGCCGTTCCAATTTACCTGGAATACTGCTTACGCCTCAGATGGGGACTATCAACTCCAGGCCGTGGTTCGAAATGTTTCCGGCCAGGTAATTTCCTCGGCACAGCGCTCCTTCAGAATCGATAATCACGGCAATTCTCTGGCTGTGATTTCTCCTAACCTCGCGGAGCCATCAAGAGGAACCCTTAAACTTTCGATCCATGGGAGTGACCATCAACGGTATCCCGCGTTGTGGATTGTCAACATCGATGGACAGGAGGTTGGGTCTGTATGGACAGACAATACCGGGCGAAGGGCTGATACGGTAACGGTCCCAATCGATACAACAGAATTCCCAAACGGCACGCATGAGCTGTACATAGGAATGCACTCAGATTTTTGGCCTGCCGGGCAGCAGACAAATAAATCGTGGTACAATTGGCGCGGCGGCTTTGACCAGGTGATAACGACCGACAATGGTCACGCCCTCATGGGAATTATTGCGAATTACTTGCACGTCTATTTGCAGCGCGGCGGAAAGGCTGCTCTTGCGTGTAAGCGGCTTTTCAACGATCGAACATCCGCGTCGTGCGTATCACCGACTTATGCGTCGAGCGATCCGGGTGTAGCCGCGGTCTCAAATGACGGCTCGCTCACAGCGGGCCAAATTGAGGGCTTTGCCACCGTTACAGTCCGGGATAGCGGGAAGAACGCCCAAATATACGTTTGGATTAGAGACAACCTCAATGTTCCACACTTCTCAGGTAACGGCCGCATCCTGAACGCATACAAACCCGAGAGCTCGTTGTTCGTTGTCGCTCCGTTCACTCTAGAGGCGAGCGATTTGTCGAAAAACTCGAACTTGCTGCGGGGCGTGCGGAAAGCAGGAATCAATACAATCAGCCAAGGCTTCTATTCGAATCCCAGAAATCTTCACCGCAGTTATAGTGCCTGGCGCGAGGATTACGACGCGCATATCGCGCCGGCATGGTCATTTGCGGCGAAGAACGGGTTCCATATTCTGGCGACGGGCGACGAAGTATGCAGAAACATAGGTGGTGAGGCGTGGTGGACGCTCAACTGGCCCTCGGGTAAACCAGCCGTGCAACACGCATTTCGATCGCTGGCCGCGTCCGGCGTTGCAATCTCGGTCGACATGGTGGACGAGGCGAGTATGATGTGGGGACCGACGCCGCAACCCCCGGGTTTGGTTGGAGGACCGAACAGCTTCAATTCGGTTTCCTGTTCCGGCGGCACCTGTACCGTGTCCTGGCCGAACAATCCTGTCAATCGTTCCCGCTTTCCCTCCGGAGTGAGCTTTGCCTTGACCGGCTCCCAGAACCCTAGCCTCAATACCTCTGCCGGCCAGCTATTCAATGCGACCAATATCAAATCGGATTCCTTTGACTTCAGTGCGCCCAAGGTGGCTGACGGCACCTTCACGAAGGCTAACGACCCGAGCCTCGAGTTCCTCTGGTGGGCTGGAAAGATTGGAGGGTGCCCGAGCGAGCCCTGTAGTCCACCTGTTCCCAACGACGCGCTGGCACAGATAAGGACCTGGCTACACACCGTGCAGCCGTCGGTGCCGATCAGCTGGCCGGCGATGGGCGGAGCTCCGGTCTCGGTGCAGGCCAATTGGATGGGCACCAACAGCATCAGCGACTATGCCTCCCATTATTGGATCCCTTTCAAGCTGCGCCATACCTATACCTGGTCCCAAGGTACTCAGGAGTTGGGGTATTGGATGAGCCAGGCTTTCTATCAGCGTCAGCCCTTCATGATGCTCGACCGACCGCAGCTTATGCTGAACGCCATTACAGGTCCGTCTTACACAAAGAGTGTCACAAGCGCTGCATACTACACGCCGCCCGAAGACGCACTCGACCAGCCTGGAGTCTCAGGCTCTGCGGTTACGGCCACCATGATGACCGCGGCAGCGCTCGGTGCAGCCGGGGTGAGGCTCTACTACTTTGAAAACTCGAATGACGCCGCCGACCGGGCCGCCGCGCCATCAGGCAAGTACTTTCAGACCGGAGCTAGTCCTACCGCGGACGATTCGGCCGTCCGGGAAATCTGGCAAGGCATCAGTTCAGCCGCGAATGCGCTCGCCGGCCCGCTTGCGCCGTATATATTGGGTACCGAGCTCAGCTCCCCAGCTTATGGGCCAAATATAATCACCGCGGCAAGACAGGGACCCAACGGCCGAATGCTGATGATCGTCAACGACAACGACTGGGAGCGCACGATCTCGGTCAGTTTTGAATCGTACAGGTATGGCGCAAAAGTCAGTCGCTACCGGATCGGCGCCGGTGGCATAAACGGGCCTTCTCCCGCGCCCTCCTTGGGCGAAACCATAACCCTGATGAACGGCGAGACCGTCGCCTACCTCTTCTCACCCTGAAACTCGTCCGAACATCGTGCGGCAATATGCTAGCTTTCCAATCCACCCTCCTATCGGCAGCCTGCAACTTTCAACAACAGCAGCCAAAACACTCGAAATGCGACCTCGACAAACCAGCGACTTCGATTCGGTTTTATGTCCGACCGTCTTCATCGCGGCGGAACGCGGCACATGGGAGCGTTCGAGATTGTGTACCGCGCCGCGCCGGAAATCACTAGAAATTCTTCCCATCAATCCCGCGCGCTTGCACGCGGATTTCCACGCCGACCGAAAGTCTTTGATCGGCGTACCACCGGCATGATGAAACAGCCGGGCGATCACGATGCCGCTCGCTTTCTCGACTTCGCGCGACCGCGCAAGTTGCTGTTCGAGCACTTCGCGCAGTTCGGTAGTGAGCGGGAAATTGCGAGCCCTCACGAGTTTTATCTTCGCCGTCGTCGAGCATGAGTCAGCCGCCTTTCAGATCGACGTGCCTTTTCCCGCGTGTGAGAAGTTCCGACTACACGCGCGGTAATGAAGGCGGTACGGATGTCCGGCCGTAAGTAATGGGGAAGTTGACAGACAAGCGCCTCGACTTCGGCGTGATCGAAAAACCGTTCTCGCCGATTGTATTCGGGTAGTCGTACTGCTCAAAACTACGAGAGGTGGCGGGTTTTCAGAATGTCTTTGAGCGCGTCAAACATTGGCGCGGACTAGCTGCCAGAGTTCAATGCTCTCGTTTACGCGAATCTTCGTTCCGCGAAGAACATCTACCTTTTTTGCTTGTTGAGCCGAACTGCTGTTAACAAGACGTGCAACAGGAATGACTGTGAGTGCGCACAGCGAAGAGGAGGCACATCGAATGCTAGCAGACATCATCATCACTCTTCTGATTTCACTCCACGCGATCCTGTTTGTGCGGACCATTCGCGGACCAGCGCGAGCGTGGCGACGCTTCATTCCTTGACGTAAACGGGCCTCCGGAAGACGAGGTGCAAAGTGTTCACAAAATCGGATCGATGATGGGCCACGGCGGTTGTGGAGCATTGGATGCAGCTGCGGTCGCCGAAAGGAAAGTGTTCGAAGCCTTCTGACTGGACCGTTCTATTGGCTTGGCTAGGTGGCTCTTGCGTTTCTTCTCATATTCCTTTGGTCAGCTGAGCAGGTCGAGGGAATGAGCGCGATCGACCTAGACTCGGGTTTCGACCATCGCCTTAGTCTGGAACTCGCTCCCAAATTCGGTTGGCTTCGCAAAGGCGTTGATGTCGTGATTGCTTAACTCCACGTCGCCTGCCGCGAAAGCGATGTGGCGGAAAAAGCGATGGCTTGCGAATGTATAGCACCCGCCACAAATCCATACCTGGCAACCCCTTTTTCAACGCGTTGACGGAGAGGAGCAGTGACCAACTCAAGACTTTGGATAGAATGTCGCGACCACTGAATTGGCATGCTCAGGAAATGAATCTGAGTCAGCGCCGAGGTAGCCCGGATTCCAGCGACCACCCCAGGAATCTAACGGTGTGTTTGAACTATTGCTCACGACCTTTCTGGCCGACCCGCATGTACCGGCACGTCGGCCAGCTTGATGTTGGTAGGAGTTGCAAACAAGCTCTCTGCAACAATCGCCCATCGAAGTGGCACTATTCGTCGTGTTCCCCTTTTCCTCTTCAAATCTGGGTACGAGCAAAGTGGTAAAGCAATGCCGACAAGGATCATTCACTCATAAGATGCGATTGAGACAGCAAGGCTTCACGATGCAATGCATAACAGAGCAGGGCAAGCTCGCCATCGGCTCTCTGCCGTCAATGACATTTCGGAATAATTGCTGAAGAGCGATTCGATAAAACTCACCTCCGCACGAAAAAACTCTTGATCGAAATCGTAGTGTCGCGCGCAAAAGCGATACCTGCGAGGGGTAAGCTTGCCTGCAGTCGGGAGTCACCCTCCGGAGACGTTTCGTATGAACGATCAGATCGCAAATCTCACGGCAAGACATTCAGAAGCCCGGGGAGCACCAAATCTCCGGTCGAAGGCAGCCCAAAGTCGCGCCGACTCATGCGGGTTTGCGACACCGCTTCTAATTTTCTAGCGGTAGGAGGCGTGTCGCTTTCTGGGCAATTCCGTCTTCACACACCGGTTTAGTGTTTGCCTGTGTGCGTCAGTCTGACATCGGTGGCCGTTCCTCAGAGACCTTTATTCTAGGCCTCAAACCAGATTCGTTGACGTTTCTGAAGTTGGCATAATTGATGCTTTAGAAGGCACTGCGGGTCCTACCCCTTTCGAGTTGACTGCAACTAAAGACGATCGTCGGTCACGATTTCGCGCGCAGTTAGCCGGAAGCCCAATGGGACTCTCTACAATCGGGCAAAACAAAAGGCTGCTCGTTTGTACTAGTGGTTTCGAAAAGAAAACGAAAGCGGTTCAGTCATTGCTCGAGTTTCGAGGGGTCAGGTCGCTGTCAGAGGACCGTTTGAGAGATTTGCGTTTAAGCACGGCATAGAGTCAGGCGTATGTTAGTCCACCCGATTCGCAGTACCTTAAGGGCCGTACTTGGCGTTTATCCAGTAGTAGCTTTAGTCATTCTACTGGGCGCGCAAACGTGCCTAGCGAGCGGATCAAATCTGTTGAACGCTGTCATAGACTTTGGGGCAGATCCCACCGGAACGAAGGATAGTACCAAACAACTTCAGGCGTTGTTCGATCAACTTCCAAATGGGTGGCAAGGATTCGTTCCTATTGGCACCTACCTCGTATCGAGTGGTCTGGTCATCCGAAGCAAGACGGCGATTCGGATTGTCGGTGCGGCGGGTGGATCGTTCGGATCCCCGGTCTTGTCGTGGATAGGCGGTGCCGGCGGGACTGTAATCACGTTGGAAGGGACCAGTTACTCTTCGCTGGAACACCTGTTCATTTTGGAATCGAACAATGCGTTAAGTGGATCAGGACGCATCGGTATTTGTGTGGATACAGACACTAGTCCGTCTTCGCACGATCGCTTCGAAGACATTCAATGTCGCGCTCCGTCGATCGCTGGCTTCCGCTTTGGCGGTAGGAATGCTCAAGACGGGGGCCATCATGTGTTTATTACGGACAATATACTTTGCGATAACGAAGGCGGTGACGCATTTCAGTTTCTGGACGCAGCCACAGTCTTTAATCGAATTGTTTCCGGTGAGACCAGCGAGTGTGATCGGTCGCTAGAAATTGAAGGCGGCAGCCTGAGCGTGATCGGTTTAGACTTCGAATTTGACACGACAAGCAGCATACACGTCGGAAATGCAAACGCACCAATAACCCTCTACAGCTCGCAGATCGAATCGACGGTTAGCATCTTGACGGTCGATGGACCGGCCAACGCACCCTTACCGATATTAATTAAGAACTGGCGCATGGCGGTTGCCAGCGCTCCGTTGTTTGCGTTTCAGAATCAATCGCTGGGGCCACTAACCCTTGAAAGCAATCTATTGGAGACCGCGGACAGTTCGGCACCCTATATTATAGGAACTGGATCTGCATTTTCGTCAGGATCCACGCTTCTGAGCCTGGCGAACTACTACACTCTGGACCCGCTCTCAAGCCTGAATACTCCCTATGGACCGGGCCCCGAACGCGTGATCTCGATCGGTGATGTAGGCGTCAATGATGGTCCCACCAATGACCCGGTCACACTTGAGCTCCCGACTATCATCGAGGGTCCCAGGCTCTGAAAGTCGATGCTCGAACGGGGCAAAGTCTATTTAGTGCTTTCCGTTCTACTATGGGTTTCGCTTGCGGAGGCGCAGGCCATCGACGTAAATGCGCGGCCGGTCTCAAGGAAAGGATCTGATCCTGCCAGCATCGTCGCGCCATCTTCCGGGAGTTCTCCGACGCCAGTCCCTGGTATCTACGGAGATGAGACCTACGGTCAGCTTAACCTCGTCGCCGACTTGGGTGCGGACCCGACCGGCCAATCGGACAGCACGGTTGCCGTTCAAGGATTCTTTTCGGCCATCGGAAACGGATTTGGGGTTGTCATACCCCCGGGAACCTACTCCATCTCGAGTACTATCAATATCCATGGGCGCAACTCGATCCGTTTTGCCGGTCTTGGAGGCGGAGTCATGGGCGCGACGATCTTTCGTTGGGACGGTGCTTCGGGAGGCACTGTCTTCGCGATAAATGGAGTTGCAGATTCGTACTTTCAGCACTTTTCCGTAAAAGGGGGCTCCGGGAGTGTCGGTGTTTGCTTCGATGTAACTGACGGCACCTCTGATCGATTTGTTGACCTTGGATGCGAAGGATCTGGCGTTGCCGCGTTCCAATTCAGCAATACGAACGGAACAGAGGGCTTCGACCGAATTGAACATTTTGACATCAACTGCTCCGGAGGCGACGGTATTCAGATTCTGAGCAGTTCGAGTGTGGAACACGATTTCGTAGACGGTAACATCGCCAACTGTGCGACTGGCATAAATGCGACCAGCGGCGCCTTTTTATCCGAAGATCTCACGTTCTCGAATAACAACATAGATGTGCATCTGGGCACCCAGAGTGGTTCAACTGGACTGTACACACCTCAAAGCGTGGGTGCGGGGCAATTTCTGGCGGTCGATCCCACAGACGCTATGCCCATTAAGATCGAAGGAGGCCAGATTTCCGCGGGAACAAGTCAAAGCGTCATCAATGACGCCGGCTCGGGGCCGTTGACGCTATCGAATAATTGGTTCGTTTCTGCCTCTCCGGTGGCTGACTTACAGATCTTTGTGGGACCATCGGCCGCCATCGGTTCAGCCATCTCAATCGGCAACCTCTACCCAGGAGGCTTCCCGATATCAGGCCAGGCGAGCATCAGTTCATTGGGTGACGTCAGCGTTTCGCTTGGTCAGTTGCCGGTTAAGCTAGGGGCAACAATCACTCAAACCCCGGCCGCCACTCCCACGGCAACAATTATCAGGCTGCCAGCCACGGCCACTCCAACGGCAACTTCTTCCCCGACAGCGACAGTAGTCTTTACGCCATCGGCAACTTCAACGGCAACGGCGACGGATACCGCAACTGCCACAGCAACTCCAAGCTCTACTGCGACCGAAACTTCGACGGCAACCGCGTCAGCAACTCGAACTGCGACTGCGACAGTCACCAGGACTTCCACCCCTACCAACACTCAAACCTCGACGCCAACAGCAACTCGCACGGTTACTGCGACTGCGACTCCGACAGCTACAGCAACTGCGTCTGCGACCCTTACGGTGACAGCCACCATAACTGCGACTGCAACTGCAACTTCCACAGCTACTGAAACAGCAACGCCCACAGCTACAGCAACCCCGACCGCGACTTCTACGGCGACAATAACCGCGACTGCGACTCAGACTGCAACTGCAACCTCAACTGCAACCGCAACTTCGACTGCAACTGCAACTCCGACGGCAACTGCAACTTCGACTGCAACTGCAACTCCGACGGCAACTGCAACTTCGATTGCGACTGCAACTCCGACCTCAACTGCAACCGCAACTCCGACCGCAACCGCGACCCCATCGCCATCGTCTCTCACAGTCCGACCGATCTCGCTGAGCTTCGTCAACACGCCAGTCGACAAAACGAGTGGCTCTAGAACACTTCATGCAAGGAACACCGGCAGCGTCTCGATATCACTGAACGCGCCAGAAGTTACCGGGCATTTCCGCCGCTCAGGAGGTACTTGTCGAAGCGTTTTGGGTGAGCACAAACAATGCACCTACCGGATCGTTTTCTCTCCGACAGCTCAAGGTCTAACCAAAGGCCAGTTCTCGGTAGGTGATAGCAGTCTCAGTCAACGCCAAGCCGTTTCGCTGTCTGGAATAGGTCTACAAGGTACTCCTACAAAATGAATGACAACGATGTCGATGCTTCACTGGAAACGCTCTCAAATTAGCAACTGGTCTTGGCAAAGGGTCCGGAAACGGAGGAGAGAACCTTTGGTGAATTTAATTCGCAGATTCGGACGCATTGCCATCAATCCGCGATTGCGTACGCTACTAGCCGCTTCGATCTTGGTGATGCTCACGACTTCTGAAGTAGCTTTGGCTGCTCAGACCGCTGGCGTATATGATCTCATCAAAGACTTTGGAGGTGATCCAACGGGAGCCACCGACAGCACCGCAGCTGTTCAATCGTTTTTTAGCGCGGTCGGCAACGGCCAGGTCGGATTGATTCCCCAAGGGACTTATTCCATCACCGCGACGATCAATGTGAATTCACTGGCCGGATCTAGAATCAACGGCCTCGGTCCCGCGACGAGCGGACAGACAGTCTTTCGATGGGACGGGCCCAGCGGAGGGATCGTCTTTTCTCTTAGTGCGGTAGAAACGTCATATTTCAAAGATTTCTCGATTACAAGTGGGGCAGGTCAAATCGGAGTGTGCATGGACACCGACGAAATACCGCCAATCTCTCACATTTCATCCGATAACCGTTACGACGACATTTCCTGCAAAGGTTCGACAATCGCAGGGTTCAGATTTAGCCATACAGGTACGGAAAACGATGACATGCATTTTCTCACTGATGTCTCTGTTCAATGCAACGGTGGAAGAGGTATTTCAGTAGAGAGCCACGAATCGAAGTTTAACCTTGTTAGGAACGGGGCATTTAGCAATTGCGATGAAGGCATAGCCATTGTTCCGTTCGGGAGTCTTCACGCGTGGAATCCGAGATTTGTGAATAACAAAATAGATCTGCATCTCGGGGGTCCGTACGATACGATCGCGCTGTATCACCCCGTCAGCATAGGCTCGAACCAACTCCTTAGAATCGATGGCGAAACCGAGGCTCCATGGCCGGTTCTTATAGAAAATGGCGATTTCGATGTCAGTAATATTCCAGCCGGAACGAATGCGATCCAGAATCTGGGACCTGGTCCGTTGCTATTAAAAGGGAACAACTTCCACAGTAGCGTGGGAGCCTCCTCGGCTTTCGCGATCGTGGACGTCACGTTTGGTTCGGGAGGCGGTCTGTCGTCAATAGGAAACGTATATCCAGGCGGTTCACCATTCCAAGGAAATGGTCATCTTGTATCTGTCGGAGATATTTTCGACGGCGGTGTCGGTCAAACTTCAGCTCCCATAGTTACCGGGTTGATTCTAAGTGCGCGCCCTGCTCCCTGATGTATCGATCAGACGGTAAAACATGTCGACAACCCATCTGATCGGTAGTGCAAGCGCCTGACGCACACTGTCCGCTTAGTCCTAAGAACGACCACGATTGCGCGATCTGGCGCATCCGACGAGCCTCTCCGCTTCGACCTGGTCTGCGATTTTCTCTGACACTGTAGCGATGTATTCGGGGCCACGAACTCGGTCCGAACCGATCCCCCACAGCGTATCTTTGGCAAGCACGTACTGGCCGCCGCCCGTAACTCGCCACTCGACCACCTCGCATGTGTCGCCCCCGTTTAACAACACTCTGGTTATTTTACGAAACCGAGGGATGTCGTCAGCGTGGAGAAGGTCAGCGAGAGACCTCTCTTGAAGTTCAGCCTCGCTGAAATCGAACAGGCGCGAATAAGATCTATTCGCTGAAACAAAACGCAGGTCGCGGCTTAGAACCGCGTGCGAAAGGGGGGGGACGTCTTTCAGCCTATTCGACACGAAGCGCATTAACGCGGCGTCCTTTTGAACGCTCAGCATTTCTTTCAAAAGGGCCTGTTGCTCGGTCAACGAGTTCGCGATCTGCTCAAGAACAGGCACCGTCTTTTGCAGCCGGCCGATGGGATTTACAAGATGGCCCACTGCGTCATGAATCAAAGACAACATGTTGTACGTTCCGAACCGCTCGAGCGCCTCCGGCGATGGAAGGGTCTCCGCGTGCTCGCGAGCCAGTTGCAGGATGCTCTTCGTCGGCTGCTCCTCTCCTCTCAACTCTGTCTTACGCCGGAAGATATGACCTGTCCCCATTTTATCAGCCACCGTTAGTGAAGGACCTAGCGCATCTATAGTCGGGCATTGCTTCGTTCTCTGCCTTCACTGGGCCTAAAGAGCGAAGCGAACAAATACTCGCTCCGAAAACTTGTCGGCGTTTCGCTTTGTACCGTCACTATCAGATCGGGTCGCGACGGCAGGTGCCGCATTCCACTGAAGTGCGAACTGACGGCGCGCGATAGACGAGCGCGGAGCGCAGAGGGCTTGGCGCTTACTGCGACACCGCACGAAGCGCTGTATGGACCCGAGCAAAAATGACTCGCGCCGAGGTACGGGGGTCTGTCCGCGCCGATACCGCAGCAACGTAAAAGTGCCCTACATCTTGTCACTATGCTGCGAAAAGTTGATCTAGCCATGCAGTGACACGGTCTCACATTTGTCGATTACTGACACTATGGCATCGTTTCAAACTGTGTGCTGAATATAACCAAATGTGTAGAAACATACACATCAAGTGGATATGGTGTGACAAATTGTCTAGTTCGCAAAGATCGTCGCAAGACTTCTAATGCAACACGCCGTTGGCATAGATGGGCTCACAGAGGCAAGCCTGATGAGAAATCCCAAAATGGGGGATAGGGCTTGTGTCGAAAAACCCGGACGCTCGAGGAACATTTCAAAAACTGACACACCTTAATTCGAAGGCGACACCCAACAGGCGCTCTTTACTTGTTCGCTGTCATGAGGAGGCTTCTTGGGACATGCGGTAGGCCATCGTCCGAAGACGGGCTTCAATTTGACGTACTCGTTCGGCGCTGATTTTGAGTTGCCTGCCCACCTCCGCATACGAGAGATTTTGCGAGCGACAATCAAGTACCTGGCGTTGCCGCTCCGTGAGGGGTGTCGTGCGAAGCAGGCCCAGGATTTCCGATTCGTTGGGTTGTTCGGTTCGCGAGGCGATCGCGCGTCTCTTGCGCATTTGTGCGGTCTCTCCCGTCAAGAATTAGACGTTAGATATCACAACAATGGTCGAACAACAGCGCATCCTGAATCGGTGCTCTCAGTGCGTGGCGGTTCCGAATGCCTGAAATCGAGCAAAACGAAGATGTGTGTAGCATTGGGGTCGCTTTGGGGGGAGCGACCCGAGCCTGCAGTTTATCAGCAAGGCTTTCCGAGTGAATGCGCCGCGCGACAGCGAGGAAGAGATTAGAAAGATCCGTCGAATCCAGGCTTCCTGCGTCGGACCTGAGGTGTGTCGATTAGATTACTCTTGGAATAGATGCCCGGTTTCCGGGAACAATTCGTTCTCCCTAACTCGTCCAGCTACCCCCCGCGGTGATCCTGCGAATCTCAATTCAGGCGGCAATCGGGGTCTCAAACAAGCCCTGGCAGTGCCGCTGCCAGGAATATGAGTCAACTCTTGCGATCGAATGAGGAGGTGCACCGCTGCGTTGAGCAGGTGTAGCTCCCGCCAACCCGGTGTGACACCGATATTGGTTGTAATAGGCCTTGTAATTATTGAGCTTCCGCTCAAGATCGCTTTGGTCCCAAAACAAAGTCCGATCGAGGTACTCGCGCCGCACCGTCCCGGTCAGTCGCTCAACGAAAGCATGGGAACGAGGAGTACAGGGAATGGCTTTGATCTCATCGACTTCGAGTACCCGAAGATTCGCAAGCCAGCGATGAAAGCGAAACAGTGGATCGTGATCTGATGAGAGGTACCGCGGCGGTCTCTGCTTCGCAATCGCCCGATTGAACATTCGGCAGACGACCGGGCCGTCGAGATTAGCCGCGGCAACGCCAAAGCCGATGATGCGGCGCGTGAATACGTCTATCACGACCATGACCCAGAAGCTCCTGAGCAGAATCGATTCGCAGCGGAACAGGTCGACGCTCCACAGGCTGTCCCTGGCGTGCCCGATCACGGTGAGCCACGAAGGGCCATCACCACCTGGCAGCGGTCTGTAGTGCTGGATGAGTATGCGACGCACGATATCCTTATTGATCTCGATACCGAACGCGCTCGATATTTGCTCGGCAATCTTTCGGCAGCCGAAGCGGGGGTTGCGTCGTTTCATCTCGACGACCGTGTCGATGAGTTCTCTTGAGGGACCTTTGGGTCCGGGGCGCCGGCGCTTTCTCGGGCTGTAGAGCAGGCGATACTTGCGCTTCACCAGGGCGCGGTGGAAGTACAGCAAGGTGGAAGGCTTCAGTATCACAGCCATCTTGCTCAGGCGTTTGGGTGACACCAAAAGCGTGCAGACCCCCAGCGCCAGCCGATCCCATGAAGTCAGGTACGGCGCACGCCGCCGCGCACGCCTCAGGATGAGCAGCTGGTGTTTGACCGCCAGCGACTCCGCCACCACCGCGCCAAGACCGCCCGGCTTGGCCAGCCGCGCGAGGGTCACCAGCAAATGGGCGATCAAGCTGAACAGCAAACACATCGAGGCGAACTTTAACGGCCTGCGAGCGATTCACAAGTCTGCACTTCTTCGCTGCATTCTGTCAGAATCAGCAATTCGTCACACACAGGTCGTCACGTTCCCCAGATCGAACTGTGCGAGCGGCACCTGAATGTTGTCGTCTATCGCGAACGCAAACGCGGCCTCGAGATATTCGACCGCAGCGATTGGCGCTAACCAGCTTCATTCCGTGACGCAAAGACGACGTCAGAAGACGAAGGTGCAAAAATGTTCTCACAAGATATCGATGATGAGACCATACGCCGGTGGTGGAGGATTGGGTGAAGATGCGGCTGCCGAAAAAGAAGGTCTTCGAAGCCTTCTATTGGCTTGGGTACGTAGCTGTTGTGTTTCTTCTCATATTCCTTTGGTCAGCCGAGCACGTCGAGGGAATGAGCGCGACGGACGTGGACTAAGGCGGTTTCGCGAGGGGGCTGAGCCTCGAGGGAGATATCGCTTCTCATTCTCATCTTTGTGTCTGTTCGAATCTTCCTTCCGCTATGCCAGACAACTTGTCATAGTCCATTTACTGTGTAGAAGTTGCCCCGCAGCCAACACGTCTGCTGTGTTGGCTTAGGAGCCTTGGTCAATTGGCACGTCCGTTCGGCGGTTCGAATTTCGCCAGGAATCGGTACGTGAATGAGACCGGGATCCAAATTAAAAAACGAACGAGATTTCTTTGAATTCGACCGAAGCGTCCTTATAACTCAGCTGGACGCCATTCTGCTTACGGTCCGAAATGCCGTGACTGAGCTCGCGATGCTCGCGGCCGAGAACGTGTTCGACAAGCCGTTGTCGGTAAGGCTCAAACGGAAGGCGCGCGACCTGGACCGCATGGCCCGACGCCTGGATGACTTGGGCAAGGTGCTGGCCCGCGCGAAATCCCCCCGCGTGAAAAAATAGCGGGCTGCCCAAAGCAACCTAATGAACGGTTTGAGATTTGCCTCCTGTCTGATTGATCGACCGCCATGCCGAAACACTGCACCCGAAGCGTCTCTTGAACCAGCGCGAAAACGCGCTCAAGTCGGAGAAGCCGAGCATCTCGGCGATGGCGCCTAAGCGGAGCTCGCGGTTGTCGAGGTAGCGATTAACCAGCTCGGTTCGGACCGCGTCGACGATTGCGGAGAAACTCGTTTCCTCCTCCGCCAGACGTCGATCTACCGTCCTGCGATCGAACCCGAGGTGCTCCGCGATCCGTTCCATCCGGCAATCGCCCGAGGAGAGCATCAGGTTGACGAGCTCCCGCACTTTGCTACTGAAGGTCGCGTTCGTGTGCGTGATCGAATCAACATATTTCTGCGCGTAACGCGCCATAGCCGGATCGGCCGCCGTGAGAGGAGAGTCGAGATCACTCGAACGGCAAACTATTCCGTTGAACTCGCGGTTGAATCGGCACTTCCTCCGAACACTCGCCGATGGATATCGTGATTGCGCGGCGCGTTGTGAGCAAAGCAGACTCGCGGCCTCCACCCATCGCCGAGAAACTGGCGCATCGTTCGATAGAGAACAGCGACCGTCATTTCAACAACTTGACGCGTGGGCACAGGCGCTTCGACAAACAGCACCACGCTTATGACCGCGTTGCCGTCGCGCTCTTCAACTCGCAGCGACACGGAGTCGGTATGCCCCTTTCTATTTTGAATCCAGGCTTCGATAGCTTGGCGAACGGTGGGTTGATCGCGAACTAGTAATCCCAGTGGACCGAGATTTGCCAGCTTGCGTTTCTCTGCCAGCCGCAAGCCGAAGTCGTCGATCCCCGCCGCCGCTGCCGACAGTTCCAAAAGCTCGCGTACCGCATCCTCCGGAACTTTGAAGTCTGGATTCTGCAAACAACGTCTGGATAAGCCGATGCTGGCAAGCATCCGCGATGGTTCCAGACCTACTGAACGAGCGAAGTCAAGGTAGTCGGTCAGGCAGGCGCTACGGACGAGCTTCGGCATCGCTCAATTGTTACGACAGGAATGTCACTAAATGTCGGAAAAAGCTCCTTATTGTCAAACACCGAATTGCATGCTTAAATAACTTTAGTCATGCATAAACGCTAAAAGAGACTGTTTATGTCTATTCAACATTCAAAACATAATCATACAAAGAGTTGCATGGTGTCTGAGCTACATAGCCAGCGAAGCTGCTTTCAAGCGGATCAAAACGCTCTTGTCAAGGAATTGAAATTCGTTGAAAACGAGATCGAAGATGGGGCAATCGAGATTGCGATGATCGCCGCCGAGAGCGTGTTCGACGAGGAGGTGTCAAAAACTCTCACTGGCGAGGCCGGTGCCTTGCGCCGGATGGTGCGCGGACTCAAGGACCTGCGACTTGAAGTCGCGCACGCGCGCCTCAAGTATCGAAAATAGCACCACGGCGCTTAGCAAACGCATCCGCCAGGATGCGCAGGCTACCGCGTCTCCATCGAAATCAGTCTTCTTCGAGTGACTGCCTGATCGAATTCAGAATCCAGAAATACGCTTTCGAATATGAAATCTTGCCCAGCCGCGATATCTTCCGCAGAACTGCCATCTCCCCAGGAGTTACCGAATATCGGCGCGCGCCAGCAACGAACCGACTCCAGGTGGCCTCGCGACTCTCGTTTCGTGGGTGGGATAATGTAAGCGCTGCCAACTCGGGATAGGCGGTCAAGAATAGTTCCTGTTGGTTCAGCTGCAGACTACGCGCCAACCTAAACAGGAGAGAATGCGAAGGACGCCTCCTGCCGGACTCGATAAAAGCAACGTGCGAAGCTGTTACTCCAACGCTACGTCCCAATTCGCGTTGCGATAGCCCGCTGGCTTCGCGGCGTATTCTTAAGAAATCACCCAACATTTCCTTCTTCTTCATCGATTTCGCCGTCAGGACATTTCTCAACAATCAGACATGAATGAATGTTTAGGTTATCGCAAACGTTAGAACAACTAGTACGTTATCGAGCGAAATTTCGATTCATGATTCTCTGATGCGAGCCTTGACCTGAATGGGGCTACTTTTGAAGCTGATGGTTTTGGTCACGCCGGCCCAATGGCAGCCTGAGGTTCTCGTGCGTTTATGCGGCCACGACGTTCGGTTTTTTCGCGATTGTGGGCTCGGAAGTCGAGTGGGTTGACTTCTTGATCGCGGCAAGTAGCGCGGCTTTCTTGATCGGCTTGCTGACGTGCAGGTCGACGCCCGCATCAAGGGTCCGGCGAACATCTTCGTCCAGGGCCGAGGCAGTAAGCGCGAGGATCGGCGCGCGAGAGAGTCCGCCTTCCTTTTCCCAGGCACGGATTGCGCGGGTAGCTTCCAGCCCGTCCATCACGGGCATCTGGATATCCATGAGCACCACGTCGTAGCTTCCGGCTTTCATCCGGGCGACTGCGATCGCGCCATTCTCAGCATCGTCGAGCTGCCATGCGGTGTCCTTGAGGAAGGCGTGTATCAGCAGACGATTGTCCTTCGAGTCGTCGGCGAGAAGGATCCTTAGAGGACGATCTGGTTGCACAATCTCAGTGACGTCCTCCGTCGAAGTGAGCGACGGAGTATGCGCGGGTTCCACGGCGCCGGTCGCCGACCGGGCAGCGTGTTTCGCCATCGCGGTTCCGATCGCATCAAACAGGTCGCTTCGGCGAACCGGTTTCACCAGGTAGGCGTCGAGTCCCAGCTCGCGTGCGCGCGTCAGCTGGACCTTGAGATCGTCAGACGACAGCATCAGCACCGTCAAATCCTGTCCCATCCCGGCCTTGAACCGTTCGGCAACCTGAAAGCCGTCCATCCCCGGCATCCGGCAATCGAGCAAAACCAGCTTGTATGGAACGCCGGTGGCTCTAGCCCGCTCGATGCGCTCGAGCCCGGTCAACCCGTCCTCGGCCTCATCAGCCTCGGCGCCGCGACTCGAGAGCAGCTCGCGCAGGATGAGCCGGTTGTTGAAATTATCGTCGATCACGAGCGCGCGAACTCCGCTCAGCATCACGGTCACGGATGGGAGTTTTTCGGCGGGCTCGTCGGTCTGGAGCCGGAAGTGCGCGGTAAAATGAAAGACGCTGCCACGTCCCAACTCACTCTCGACCCAGACGCGACCTCCCATCAGCGCGACCAGCCGGCGCACGATCGCCAGGCCGAGGCCACTGCCGCCGTACTCGCGGGTGGTGGAAGAGTCGGCCTGGGTGAAACTGGAGAAAACGTCTTCGAGTTTGTCCGGGGCGATTCCGATGCCGGTATCCGATACGGAAAAATGAAGATGAGCGGGATCGTCGGAGTCGCGATCTCGCTCGACGGTAAGCATGACCTGGCCGCTCTCGGTGAACTTGACGGCGTTGCCGATCAGATTGAGCAAGACTTGGCGGACGCGCAGACGATCGCCGACTAGCGCGGTCGGAACGTCGGGCATCACATGCGCCAGCATCTCTAGTCCCTTCTGATGAGCTCGAATCCCCAAAGTCTCGACCGTTCGATCGACCAGCTCTTCGAGATCGAAACCAGTTTGCTCTAGCGAGAGGCGGCCGCTCTCGATTCTTGCGAGATCCAGAATTCCGTTGATTAGGTCCAGCAGCGCGTCGCCATTGTTGGTCATTATCTCGAGGTATCTTTGCTGGTCTGGGTCGAGCTTGGTCTCTTCGAGCAATTGCGCCATGCCGAGAATCGCATTCATCGGAGTGCGTATCTCGTGCGACATGCTCGAGAGAAATTCCGACTTGGCGCGCGACGCGTCCAGCGCCGACTCACGTGCGCCGACCAGCTCGCGTGCGGTCTCGCGCAGTTCGGCCGTTCGAATGCTGACCTCATTCTCGATTTCCGCATTGACCGTTTCCAAGCGCGCGCGATCGACGGCGATCGCTCTCATCTCATTGAGGCTCTGCACGATCGAAATAATGAGAAAGAAATCTTCAAACACGACCCATCCGACATGTTCGGCCCATCGCCACGGCTGTACCGCCGTCACCCCATACATCGATAGCGGGAAATAGCTTCCCCGAACGACATGGTCTGCGGCTGCGACAATCGAGGCGGTTATCAGCACATGCCAATCGCGATAGAAGGCCAGGAAGGCAAGCGATCCGAAGTAGTGGAAGTGAGTTTCGATCCGTCCCCCGCTCAGATGTATCAGCAGGCCCGACGTGAGCATCTGCGCGATCGCGATGACGTGGCGAGTAACGGTGCGGCCCGGCATCGCCAGCACCATTGCAAGCGGCGCTATCGCAATCGCACCACCGAGAAATATTGCGGCCCATACGTGGATGTGTGTTTGGCTTTGTTCACCCGCCCAGGTGGTTGGCGAGAGGAGCAACGCGGCGACGATTCCGGCGAGCCACTGAAACACGAACAGGGCGGCAAATAATTTGTCGGTGCGGCGGAAGATTCCGGCGCGCATTTCGCTGAAGAGCGCGCTGGCGCGGCCCGCGACGTCAGCAGAAAGTTCGCGCTCCGGGCTCATTTCGCGCACTTGTCCTGCTCACTTTTGCGATTCGCAGATCGCGCGAACAGCGGGCATCCATAGACCGGGGTGGTGGACGCAACAATGACCGGCTTGTTCCTGTAAGCAACCCTAGCGGGTCCACCTAGTTCGGGGACATCGATCAATCGGGCGATTGCGCTCTCACCGGCGTTGTCGCCGAAGTGCCCGCGAGCGGCGGTGATGCCGCCGCTGAATAGCAGGCGTCCGCGCGGGTCGTAAACCATCGTCTGGCCTGAAGTCGCCGCACCGAACAGGTTCGCCTCAGCGCCAAGATCAATGATGCGGATTACCCCCGGTATCAACCCGGCGCTCGACCAAAGATCACTCTTCGTCCAGTTTTCGTCGAAGCCTGGCGGCTGGACGAAGACAACGAAGGCCGCGAGCCTGACCCCACGGTGCGCCATCAGAATCGCCAGTTCGCCAATGCTCGCGCGCGAGCATGGACAGTGCGGATGAATCGCCATCACCAACGTGAAATAGCCGGAAGGACGAGAGATGAGACTCTCGGATGGCCACGAAGCATGCGGAGTTCCAGCACTGCCGGGAGTCAAAGAGTAGTTTCTAAGTATGCCTATCCCGACAATGACCACCGTGAGCCAAATTGCCAGTCCAATGACTAGTAGGATCGATCGTTTCGGGTTCACCAAGGCCGTTCTCAAGAAGTGAGAGGGCAACTTCTATGCCTGACAAAACGGCCAGCTCATGCGTCGCCATACGAAGGTTTGCTCTACTCCGGTTGGTATCCGCGCATTATCTGACCGGTCAATTGGAGACATCCTCCGATTTTGACTCCGATTTTGACATCGCTTTCTCCTTTCTCATTTCGCAATCGACGCTAAGAGAAAGGCATTGAAGTAGTCCGGGAGTATGTGCTTAACGCCATTTGAACGGGACTAAGCAGGATCACGTGGGATGAACTGGGACAGGTTTCGCGAACCAGAGCGGGCTTGGCGAGGACAAGGCCAGACAGACGGCTATTTACAAGACGCTATGGGTAACGCGTCGAGAACAGCATTACCGCTTATCCTTCCGAGGGCCATCCGATCACTGGGCGGGTTGGATAGCATTTAGACAGTTTGCATCGATACCGATTTGGTTCCACCGTTGTCGACATTCATCCGATGGCGACTCATGGCAGATTCGGTATTGCATTCACAATCTTCAAGGTGCGCCGAACGTAGCCGGTCAGCTCTTTAACATCGAGCGGATCCGCGACGTCACGGTTAGGAGCATCGTCGCGGCAATGATCCCACGGGTAATTGTGGATGTCGTCGAGCTCATCGAGAAGTGCGCAAGCGGGATGCTGCTCGCCAGTATTGCGAATTTTTTCATATTATGCTCGATAGCGTGTCATCCGAATCGAAGAAACGAGGATAGGAATAGGTGCAGTAGGTCTCGATAACGAATCGCATTTTCGTGATAATGTCGCGTTGCCTGCCCTCTCCGGTTTTGTAAAAGAACAAAAGGTCGACGATCCCGGACGGCACGCGCCGATTCCGTGGATCCTCACCGTCGAATTGTACGATTTCCGAATTCATGCGTCACTGTCTAATACAGGAAGCCTTTCAGGGAAAGCTGGAATGTTCTGATATTCACAATTATTCTGCGTCCTTAGCTACTTTCTTATCGACACTATTCACGATAGCAGGCTTAATCGGCAGACGTACACTTCAAGTTGTCGATCTTCGTTATTAAGATAACCAGATAGAACGTCCAGCGATGGCTTTTGCATCTCACCCAATGTAAGTTAGAATTACCGGGGATCGACATAAGAATCGAGCCCGAATTGATCCAGCCCTAAACGGCGGTTCTTCCACTCGCCTTTGACCGCGTTCCGCTAGACCAACCATTAATTCCGCCCAGCAAGGCCTGAGGAGTCGATATGTACCTTCCCATTTCTCTGGGAGGCGATGACCAAGAAGAGCGGCAGCGGATGCTGATCGAGTTTGAACAGGTCTCTTCAACCTGTTCGCAAGATCTGTTTGAGCGTTTGATGAACTGATCGAAGAGAATCTCTATGAAATGCGTTTTGTGCGGCGGGACATCGAGAGAAGTGAAGATTGACCAGTTTCCGCTCAGCCCCGGCGCGCGAGAGATGCTCAAACGGCACTTCGGTATAGACCCCGATGAAGCTTTGAGCATTCATGGAGTCTGCCGTGCGTGTTTGAACCTGCCGGTCGCCCAACGAAACAAATTGGCTTTGTCGGCCCTCAAAGACGAACAACACAGACATCGGCGGGCCTTGATCAAAGACGCGATTAAGGAACGTGGAAATTGAAACTACGAGACTGGCCCTCCAGGTTCATCCATGGTTGGCCCGGCTTCGTCCCCTCTGGTCCGGCTTGGTGCTCCCAAATTGCGATAAGTACCCATCCCGGCCTTCTTCCCCGGTACGACTTTCAGGTGAGGCGCTTAGGTTAAACAAACCGCGTGGCGGATCAAGATCGGGAGCAGGCAAGATCTAGCGCTGAACCCAACCGTTCGCCTTTCTCACATCGCGGAGCGACCCGCGACATGCGCGCCAGCCTGAGCATTCATGGAATCGAAAAGCTTGGTGACCTGCACAATCATCTGTCGTCCTTGACGAATCATGAACTTTTCGCGCTCCAATCGCGCCAGATGCTCAGTAACTCTTGGCCGCGTGGCGCCGACCAGGTTGGCGATGTCCTTGTGGCTGAAGGGCA
>Ga0182024_10006526_pt1 | contig 25565 bp, 27 predicted proteins | sample P32metaG_FD_120480 | JGI IMG/M metagenome (GOLD analysis project Ga0182024, IMG submission 120480) | Permafrost microbial communities from Stordalen Mire, Sweden - P3-2 metaG (Illumina Assembly) | ecosystem: Environmental > Terrestrial > Soil > Wetlands > Permafrost | place: Sweden: Stordalen...
CGATCGACTTCATCGCCGGCGAGATCGACGAATCCGCCTGGAGCTACCAGGAGCGCTACCGCACCGGCCAGGACACCGTCGTCGGCGTCAACGCCTACACCGAAGACGAAGAACCCCCGATCCCGACGCTCCGCGTCGACCCCGACGCCGAAGCGGACCAGATCACACGCCTCCAAACATTCAAAGCCGCCCGCGACCCGCAGCCGCTCGCGGCCGCCCTCGCGGGCCTACGCGAGACCGCGCAGGGCACCGGAAACCTCCTGCACCCCATCCGCGAAGCCCTCCAAGCCGGCGCCACCATCGGCGAAACCTGCAGCACCATGCGCGAAATTTTCGGTCGCCACCACACCCGCTGAGGGGCAGGAATCGCGCCCCAGAGGGCAAATACGCCGAGCCGCTGCTGGGGCCCGAGGTGGCCCGCAGCGCCCTGTCCGCGCTGCTCGACGAGGTCGGCGCCGCGCGCCACCGTCCGTTCTCGCGGCGCGACTAAGCACTAGATCAGCGCCCGGTGTCCGAGCGCGTGCCCCACAGCTACGAGGAGAAGCTCGCGCAACTGGCGGAGCTTCGCCACGAGGCGGCGCATGGGAGGGCCCGGCGGTGGCCAAGCAGCATGCGAAGCTGTGAGGTAAACGAGCCGCGTGTTCTCGAAGGTCCTGGTTGCCAATCCGGTGAGATCGCGGTGCGCATCATGCGTGCGCTGGAGGAGTTGGGCGTCGCGTCCGCTGGCGTCTATTCGGAGATCGATCGGGATGCGTTGCGCGAGTCCACCGACCACGTGGCGGGCGGTGCCGCGCTGAAGGAGGTGTGCACTCGTCGCGATCATCGCGGCGATGACGAGAGTGAGCGGAGAGCCGTTCTGATGACAGTGAGTACATCGATCTGCTCTGAGCCCTCGCGGCGTGGATCTGCCGTTGAAATGCCAAGCCGCAGCTAATGCCTCACGCTCGCTGTTCCGTCCGAACAACGGCGAGGCGACAGCGAGAAACCTTCGGCGACCGCCGTTCTGGCTTGCCCCGATACGTTCGGAGTTGCGTCGCTAGGCTATGTGCTATAGGCTTTGCTACGCCCGGGATCCCGGGGCTCTCGGAGGAGGAGAGGAGGAGACTGGAATGGGGCTCGGCGAGCCGTTGGTTGGGATCATGGGATGCTGCGCCCGCCGCCGATCTCGTGCGGACGGAGCGGGTGCGGGACTCCGACCTGGGGGTCAGCGACTGGGTTCGGTCGCTGAACGGTGGAACGTCTCGCAGGCACGATGCATTGTTCACACGCTGCTCCCATTAGTCGGCGTCATTCCCGCTCGACGTGTACACGATGGCGTGTCCACGACGGTCGCCTCGTCTCGGGCGCCGCTACGTCGCCGCATCGCCCGGATAGCTTTGCAGCCGGACGACCGCGTAGCCAAGACAGCGATCACCTGAATGAGAGTCTTGTTCAACTGCTCTACGAGGAGCTATCTAATGCGTGCTTTTCTAGTTGCTTGTGCCGCAGCACTCTGTCTGTTAGCCGCAACCGCGTTTGGAAGTACCGGATCAGGCCACGGTCATGCTTCAGCGGCCAGCGCGAAATCGGCTTCTGCGAGCTCCGCCAGCGGTGTGGCAGAAGCCAAAAAACTGATCGCCGGATATCTGAAGGCACCCACGGGCACAGTGCCTGGGCTGGCCCCGCTGACGACGAAGCCGCCATCTGGAAAGACGGTTCTGTATCTCGATAACGGAACGCTTCCCTCGATTGCCGTCGGTGACGGTGTCGAAGCAGCCGCAAAGGCTCTGGGTTGGAAGTTCGAGCATCTGTCCGCCGGCGCAACCCCCCCCGACATTTCCAAGGCGTGGTCAGAGGCCGTCCAGCTCGCGCCAAGTGTGGTCATGGGGTGCGGAAACCCGAACGTGCTGTTCAGCGCCCAACTTGCGCAGCTGAAAGCGAAGGGCATTCCCTACGTGGGCTGCGCGGTGGACGAAACGCCGAAGGGCGACGAAATCGCTACCGTTCTCAACGCGGCGCAGTATGTCGCTTGGGGCAAGTGGCAGGCGCGTTGGATAGTCGCGCATAGCAACGGCCACGCCGATACGGCAGAGATTCACTTGCTTGCCGTCCCCATACTTAATGTCCTGATCTCGTCATTCGGAGCCGAATACAAGCGACTTTGTCCATCGTGCAAGCTACGAGTCATAGACGTAACGGGCGCCCAGATCGGCACGGCCGTCCCCAGCATCGTCGTGAGCGCAGTTCAGCGCGATCCGACGCTGAACTGGCTGTCGCTGGACGTCGGGGATCTGTCGCTCGGAGTGCCGCAGGCCCTTGCCGCAGCGGGACTTAGCCATCGAGTCACGTGGGTCTCAAATGCTGGCTCACAACGTAACTTTGCGGATATCATTTCGGGCGTGGAGTCCGCAGAACTCCCGTTCGCGTCTCACGAGATCGGCGACTTGATGGTGGATGCCTACATTCGCCACATCGAGGGCCTGCCCATACCCGAGAGCGACTACGGCAGTTTTCCCGGACAGTTCTTCGACAAGCAGAACACGCCGCGCCCGCCCGTCGCGTACACGGGACCTCCGGGCGTTTTGGCGCAGTTCCTGAAGCTCTGGAAGGTCGTGAAGTGACGGCGCGGACGCAAAGTCGGCGCGAAGGATTCGGCGCTCGCGAGGAATCGGGCGCGTGAGTCCCGACGGGCAGCCCGCCGACCCGACTAGCGAGGACCCAGTGCTCCGACTTCGATCGGTGTCCAAGGTCTTCCCGGGTCAGCGGGCGCTCGACGGCGTGGATTTGGATCTTGCAGCCGGAAGTGTCCACGCGCTCGTGGGTGCGAACGGATCTGGCAAGTCGACTTTGATTAAAATCCTGGCCGGATATCACACTCCCGAACCCGAATCAACGGCGACGCTGGACGGCTCCGAGTTCAAGCTCGGATCGGCCAGCGCCGCCGAGGAGGCGGGAATGCGATTCATTCATCAGGACCTCGGTCTAATTCCCGACCTTAACGCCGTCGACAACATGGCGCTTACGCATGGGTACACCTCCCGCCGGTTTGTGCGGCTTCGCCACGAAGCTCGGGTTGCGCAGGATGTCCTCCGCCGGTTTGGCTCTCATGTTGACGTTCACAAGCCGATTCGAGAGCTTTCACTCGGAGATCGAAGCGTAGTCGCGATCGCCCGAGCGCTAAACACGCCGAACCAGGGGGGGACGCGTATACGCGTCCTGGTACTTGACGAACCGACCGAATCGCTTTCCCGACCAGAAGTGACACGGCTGTTCACGGCCGTCCGGGCCGTAGCGGCACACGGGGCCGCGGTCCTCTACGTGTCGCACGTCTTGGAGGACGTGCTTAAGCTCGCCGACGTTGTGACCGTCCTTCGCGACGGGCGAGTCGTAACCACGCGCCCCGCGGACACGCTCGATCACGATAGCTTGGTCGAACTCATCGTCGGAAGAGCCCTGACTAAAGCAAGCGTAACGGTACGGGCGTCCGGGAAGGGCGTGGCGCTGCGGGCGATTGACCTCGAGGGCGGGACTGTACGTCCGCTATCGTTCGAAGTAAGACGAGGAGAGATCGTGGGATTCGCCGGCATCGGGGGATCGGGCCGGGAGGAGCTTCCGCGACTGTTGGGTGGAGGCGGTGACTGGGTTGGCGGCATCGTAGAGGTCGACTCACGTGCGTATACAAAGTTGACTCCCCGCCAGGCGCTTGCAGCGGGACTGGCGTTTGTGCCGTCTGACCGGCAGACGCTCAGTGCCATTCCCAGCCTAAGCGTGCGTGAGAACCTGACCTTACCCCGCGTTTCGACCTTTGGGCCGTTGCGCTGGCTCAGCGCGGTGCGAGAACGCGCTGAGGCCCGCGAGTGGATGGTGCGAACTGATGTGCGTCCGGTGGAGCCCGATAGGCCGCTAGGTACGCTCAGTGGAGGCAACCAACAGAAGCTTGTAATGGCCCGCGCTTTGCGCCTCGAGCCGTCGGTCATGGTACTTGATGAACCGGTCCAGGGAGTCGACGTCGGGGCAAAGTCTCTCATCTTCGATCTCATTAGGGCTGCCGCGGCTACCGGCATGGCTGTCGTGGTTGCTTCGAGTGACACCGACGACCTCGCAATGCTTTGCAATCGTGTGCTTGTTCTTGCTGGCGGGCACGTCGTCCGAGAAGTCGAGTGCGACGGTGAAGCGGCGCACGACGCGACGGAGGCCATCGCTGACGCTACTCTTTTGCCGCCCTCGACCTCGCTGCGGGCGTCTCATGCCTGAAGCAGAGACGCTCATGTCCCCAGACGACGTTGACTCGCCGATCGCGGCGCATCGATCTAGTGGTCGTCTACAGCGGGTCAGACATGCGTTGGCGTTTTCGCGAATCAGCGGAGTCTACGTTTACATCCTAATCGTAATCGCGTTTTCGTTTTGGCTTCCCAGCACGTTCGACACCACGAGCAACTGGCAGAACATTGCTGGATCACAAGCCGTGACGGCCATCGTGACAGTCGGGTTGTTGTTCCCGTTGGCGGCGGGCCAGTTCGATTTGTCGGTCGGCAGTACGATCGGGCTCGCCGGGATGATGTCAGCGTATCTGGCCGACCACGGCGCAGGCACGGTGTCGGCGATCCTCATTGCCCTGGCCTTAGGCGTGGCGGTTGGCGGTGTCAACGCCGTCTTAATCGTGGGGTTGCGTCTGGACTCATTTATTGCGACCCTCGGTATGAGTTCGATCCTCTTAGGCATCACCCTCGCGATCACCAATGGTCAGGAGATCATCGGGCTTCCTTCGGCGTTTCAGAGCATAGGAACAACTCAGGTGTTTGGGCTGCCGATCGCGGTGATGTATCTCGTGGCAATTGGTTTTATTGCGTGGTGGGCTCTCGAGCACACCACTTTCGGACGCTTCCTATTTGCTGTAGGAGGCGGTCGCGACGCCGCGAAACTTGCAGGCGTAAAGACTGGCTTTGAGATTGCCACCGCTTTGATTGTGTGTGGAGGCGTCGCGGCGATCGGCGGGGTAGTCGTCACGGCGAGCCTTGGTGCCGCGGACCCAAACATTGGCGCTGGATACCTTCTACCGGCGTTCGCATCAGCCGCCCTCGGCGCTACGCAGTTCCGGGACGGACGTTTCAACGTTCCGGGAGCGATTCTGGCGAACTACTTGCTTGCCACCGGCGTGACTGGGCTGCAGCTTGCCGGCGCGCAGGACTGGGTCACGTACGTATTCAACGGCGCTGCGCTGGTTGTTGCCCTAGCGCTTGCAGTGCGGAAGGGTCGGTTGAGGCCGAGGTTTGGCTCCCGTGTTCGGCGCATTAGGCGACCGGTATCACCAAACTGAAGCCAGTCCAGCGTCAGCTTTCCCCGACACGCATACAAACGTTCGGCCCAACGCTTTTTGCTCAGTCATCGGCGGATTCGCTGACACGATCGCCGTCAGGGACTCTTCCGATGACGCTCGGCGCTGTAGGTGTCAGCTGGGTCGACACGCGGCAGTGGGCTCTCGATTGCGCCACCTAGGCCCCGTGCTGGGTTGCTTGACAGGATTATCCCTGGCCTATAGCCTATAAGAGACCTAATAGTCACGGAGGGCGCGCTAAGCGCGTCGGCCGGATCGGTATCGCAAATCCGTTGGAACCGAGGCTCCCAAACTGCGCAAGGCCGGACGTGGACGACGATTCCTTATGCGGCCGCTTGTGTTGGAGCCGACCGACGAACGCGCTCGGTTGCGTCGCTGCTTGAGGACCGGCGTATACGTTTCAGACGCATTCCCCGGAGCTCTCGCCGTCAACGCCCGCAAGCAGAGGCAACGGACCGTGACAAGCACTGGACGACCGGTCGGAACCCGCCACGCACCTGGACGTGCTTCGTGAAGCGCCGTCGAAAGTGCGTCGCGGCAGTTTGCTCGGCAGCTAATCGCATCGCAGACACGGAGGAGGGCACGTTATGAGGCCGGTAGGGGCGCTTTTGGTCGGTAGTGTTCCACTTGCGGGCGCAGACGAAGTATTTGCGACTGCGACGGAGTTGCTGGGGAATCATCTAAAGCGCATCCCGGACGGGGAGACAGGTGAGCTCCGAACTGAGTTCATTTTCTTTCAAGTACCGGTGTTTGATGCCGTGGCGGCGTTGGAGCGGACGGACGTCGACGCGGGGCACTCGGGGGCGACGATTCCAAGGTTTTCGGTACGCGAAGGGCTGGGCGAGGACGATATTGAGTTCGGCGAACTAGGTTACGCAAGAGTTGCCGTCGAGTCATACGGCGTTTTCAGCCGGCGTAAGCAAGAGGGTCGGCTACCGGCGGGCACGCGCTTTCAGGTCAGCTTGCCAACTCCGATGTCGCCAGTCAGTACGTGGGTCGATCCGGCCCATCGGGCGACCCTTGAACGGCCGTACGAGCTGGCCATGCATCGGGAGGTCGTAGAGCTCATGGCCGCCATACCGCACGAGGATCTCGCCATTCAATGGGACGTGTGCCAAGAGGTGCTCATGATCGAGGGCCGCGCGGGCTTCGAGCCATGGTTCGACGATGTCTGGCAGAGCATTCTGAGCCGATTGAGTCGGGCGGCGACGTGGATTCCGGCCGATGTTGAAATGGGCTATCACCTTTGCTATGGCGACTACAAGCACCAGGGTCCGATGGTAGATCTACCGGACGCGTCCGACCTCGTGCGGCTTGCTAACGACATGTCAGACGCAATCATCCGCCCGATAAACTGGATTCAGTTGCCGGTGCCGCGTGACCGTGACCCCGCTTCATATCTTAAGCCTCTCGGCGGACTCCGGCTGCACCCAGAGACCGAGCTGTACCTCGGTCTGGTACATCTCACCGACGGTCGCGCCGGAACGCTGCGTCGCATCGAGGCAGCTCAGCAGGTAATCCAGCGCTTTGGTGTCTCAACAGAATGTGGGTTTGGCCGTCGAAACCCCGAGACGGTGCGTGAGCTCATGGAGCTACACCGTGACGTAGCAGATCCTTACGTATGAGGCGGAGTCTTCGTGGGCGGATGAACCTCCCATGGTCTGGCCTCGGAGGAACAAGCCGACTCAGCTTCTAGCTTCTAGGTCAGATCTGAACTACCGACACAGAGGAGCGACCTCGTGAATTCAATTGACACGTGGGAAGTGGCGCATATCGCGCTTGCGGTCGATGACCTCGACCGATGGATGGCAATCTACGGAAAGCTCTTTCCAGGCAGATGGACGAGCGTCCTCGTTCTCGATCGACCCTGGCTGGCCCCTTTGACTGAGGAAGGAACGATTCAGGCGAAGTGTCGCCTGGCCTGGCGCAACGGGCAATCACCGACGCTCGAGCTACTCGAAGGCCCTGAGGGCTCGCCGTGGTACGTGGAGCCCGGCACGCACCGCCTTGATCACATCGGGTACTGGGCTTCCGATATGCAGGGCCAGGCGAACCTATTGCTGCAGGCCGGCTACGAACTCGAGTACACGGAACCTCGCAGCATCGATGGTAAGCTCGTGGGCTTCGCGTATTTTCGCCACCCGGACGGGATCCGTGTCGAGCTTCAGGCGTCAGACGAGCGCGCCGCATTTGAGGTATGGAAAGACGACGGTGCCCCGCTGGAGCTTACATGGGGACACCACGCGCCGTAAAGCAAGTGTCTGGTCGATACGCGGTAGCCGTGCGGTCAAGTGCTCGAGAAACCGCGCTTTTGGCGCTGAAGAGCGTCTCTCGCGGGCCTACACGATAAAGGAGACGATTGCTTTGGCGCGGCTCAGATGTGTCCCCCAACCGAAGGATCTGCCAGTTCAGCCACGAGCGGACGCGGTCGGCATAGGAGACGCAAAATGATCATCGAGCGAAGGGTTTACACGCTTCGTCCTGGCCGTACGGCTGACTTTTGGCAAGCGCAGCAGGATTGGAACCTTGGTGAAACATTCGCCGGCGTGCTAACGCGCAACTTGGCGTATTTTGAAACCGTGGCGGGCCCTGCCGAGCAGATTGTCCATCTCTACCGCTTCGACTCGATGGAGGAATGGGATCGGGCTTACGCTGCGGTGTACGCGCATCATCCGCACGAGTATTTTCAGATAGCGAGACCACTCATTTTGAGTCAGGACGTCGCGTTTTATCGGGTGGCTCCGGTAAGCGCGCTCGCGATTGGGGACGCTGGCGCGATTCGGCCGCCCGAAATCAACGGAGATATCGCGGACACCGTGGTAACGGAAACGACCATGCAGCTTCTTCCCGGTGGTTTGCCGACGTATTGGGCCGCCTACGAGCAGTACTGCAAGGACGATTACGAGCTGTCGCGTTTCAACCTTATCGGAACGTACGTGGTTTTTGTAGGAGGACCGCTGCATGTCGTGCGCGAGTATCGGTGGTTCGAAGGCGTGGACGCGTGGCAGCGATTCGCGAGCCAGTCTGCGGAGAGTGCCGCCCGTCACCGGTTCGTAGATTCGTATCGGGATCTGGTCACCGCATTCCGCACGGTTTATATGAAACCGGCGCCCCTTCCGAGCTACCGCTCGCTCTTTGAGTCTGTGGGAGACTAAATCTATCGAGCGATCGAGTTTGTGCGGTGCCGTCGCAGCATTGAAGCGTCGGCACAGTGGAACGGGAACAGTCTGCACCCAGATGCACATATACAGGCTTGCGTGATTATCAAAGCATCGATGGTATCGTGGTATAGACGGGGAAGCGCTAAGGCTGTTAGTCCGTAAGTGTGCGACTGTTCCGCAAAACCTGGACACGGCTCGTAAAGGAGATGGAGTAGTGGACATTCGGACAGTCGATGGACGGCCCGTCGTTCCTGACCACTCTGCCACCGCGATGGCGTGGTACTTGATCGGGCGGAACGAGATGCAGGCCATTACGAATGGCACTTATTTGGAGTATGTTTCCGAGGCCCAGATCGAGCCGGGCGTCAAGCTTGAACGGCATTACCACAACAACTACGAGTTTTTTTACGTCTTGCATGGCGCGGGCATTATGGAAATTGAGGGCGAAGAGGAACCCGTCGCGCGTGGATCCCTCGTCACTATCGGTCCGAATCAGGTGCACAGCATTTGGTCAACTGCGCCCGATGAGGCAATTCGTCTTCTGTGCGTCGGCCTTAGCCTTTCCGAGGACGGCTTGTCTACGTATCATGCGGCCGAGCAACAGCACCCAGTGGGAGGCGAGTAAGGGACGCGTCGGCTGGGGAACGTCGCAGTCTACTTCTGCGGCGCTGGCGGGCGGGCCCAGCAGCGTGCCCAGAGGTCGGCGTGCCGGGAAGTGAGTTGAATCGAGCAAGCGGGCAGGTGACCCGTCGATCATGCGCGGTAGTGTGGTGAGCTCCGAGAGGTCCCTTAGGAGATACCGGACCTTACGCGCGCGGGCACGGACGCTCGCTAACTGTTTAGGCGACTACCGACACCGCCCAGGCCGCTCGGCCACCTGTCGCCGTTAGCCCAGCCCACGCGCGATCCACGCGCTGCCGGGGCACGGGGTTTCGATGGGCGTGATGATCGGCGCCGCGTGGGGCCCGGTCGGCTTGTGCATCCCGGAGCGAGCGAGCGAGACGGTGCGCGGGGGAACCGTCGGTCAACCTGGAATTCTGATGTCCTGCGGTGTTGAGGGGGCGAACTTTCCGGCGTATGCATCGCGATGGAGCGCATCGACGCTTCGGCCGGCCTCCTGGGCACGGGCAAAAGCTTCTGGATCGACTGGGTGACCGATCGGTTCGTCGGCGAATGCCGGGGAAGTGCGAATGAACTCGGTCGACTTCTCCCAATCTCCGAAATTGTCGTATTGTAGCTCTAGACTGTTTCCGTCTGGGTCAAGGTAGTAGAACGACGTTGTCAGACCGTGATCGAGCGCCGCGTGAGGCACGATGCCGTGGCGTTGCAGGCGTCGGTAGGTGGCGACGAGGTCGTCGCAGTGGTCGTACTCAAACGCCAAGTGATGAAGCCCGGCGCGCTGCACCTTGTCGGGATCGTCGCTGATCGCAGGGCTCGTAAAAATCACGAGGCGGTGGTTTGCGTGGTCGTTGCCCATGAACGCCCCAGAGTCCCACTCGAAGTGCGGTTTCATTCCTATCGTTAGCGCGTACCAGTTCTTCATCTCTTGCAGCCGCGTCGTCTTTAGGAACGCGTGGTGGAGCCTCGGGGAAATGATGTCTTGGTCGGTTTGGGCAGTGGCGGCAAGGGCCGAGCTGATGTCGTCTGACATGAAACTCTCCTCGATCATGGTCATGCCTAATTGGGCGCCTCAGACTAGCCAATGCGCACCTCTCGTCGATGATCGATGATATAGCCTCGCGTTTGAGGACGCAAGAGCTGAGCGTCGAAGGGCTAACAGCGGCACGAGCTCGGTCAGGGTCCTCGATGTTCTTGGAGGCGCGATCTGGGCCGAGCAAGCGTTTGAGCAGCGTCCCTAGGTGTCGCCGCGGGGCTCCTCCTCCCGCTCGCGCTGGGGCGCGACACATCTGGTCTCGCCGCTGCGAGCTGCGCAGCACCAATTCGTTTACGCCGTATCGCGCAGACAGTACACCGCTGGCTTGCCGGCGGACAGCCATATCGCAGACGCACTTCGCTACATGATCTATGATCTACCCGCCGAGATGACCTATCCGCCGACCGCCAAGCGCTGTCGACCGTTGGCGCCTGAACACGGAGCAAGACCGGTGAGTAACAAGACCGGAATCGCACCTATCTTTCCTGAGACGCGGTCGCTGGTGGATCGAGTGAGCCACTCGGTGCGCCGCGCGATCCGGGAGGGCCACCTGCGTCCCGGCGAGGGATTGTCGATCAGCGATCTCGCGGCAGATCTCGGGGTGAGTCACAGCCCGGTTCGCGAGGCCCTCCAGCGTTTGGCGGGCGAAGGGCTTGTGGTGCTTCGTCCAGCTCGCACTGCCATTGTTGCCCCGCTTGATCTCGAGGACCTTCATGAGATCTACCGCCTCCGCAGCCAAGTCGAGGTGGACGCGGCAGCCAGAGCGGCCCCGGGCTTCACTGACCACGACCTCTTCCTGATCGAGGAGGAGTTCGATCGACTCGTCGCTGTGCGTTATGATTCTGAAGAATTCTGGATCCACCACACCGCCTTTCATCTCGGCTTGATGGAGCCCGCGTCGACGCCGAGACTGCGGCGGATCGTGACCGAGCTCTGGGAGGCCGGCGAGCGCTATATACGGCTCGTGTATCTCGAGACCGATGTGCTGTTCGCCCACTCGCCGCGTGAACGGCATCTCCCGCTGCTCGAAGCTGCGCGTGCTCGCACCTCGCTGGCGATGCGCAAGGCCCTGACCAGCCATCTTCGGAGCAACGAACGCGAGATTGTGAAGAGCCTCAAGCAGACAGTCCTCGCCGCCAGCGATGGCGACGACAGGTCGGCCGCGCGATAGCCGCACCGAAGCCACCGGCGAGCCTCGATCCTCGGCGACGCGGGATTGTGGGATTCCGCGTTAGCCGCGCGAGGAGGGTGTTGCTTGCCGCAGGAGTGACGCGGCTGCAGCTTGCTGGCGCGCACGACTCGGGTCACGGACGCAATCAACGGCGCCACGCTCGTTGTTGCCCTAGCGCTCGCTGCGCGGGAGGGGTCGGCTGAGACCGAAATGAGTCGAGGTTGATACTGGCCAGCGGGAGGGTTGAACAGCGACGAGCGCGTGGGGATCCGAAAGTTGCGTGAGGAGAACTTCGAGCTGCGCTGTGCGAACGACATTCTGAACCCCGCTCCGGTGCTTGTCGCCAAGGAGCTCGACACCGACCGACCGAAGCGACGCCATTCGTCGATGAACCTCGCGGCCGTTCTCGGGTCGAGTCGATCTGCAGCGCTTTGGGCGTGTCCGGCGTCCCTCTCCTACCGCCGCGCTTGTAGCGAAAGTTCAGCGCGCTCGCGGTGGACGAGCGGCTGCTCGAGCGCGTTCGCGAGCTGCACGCGGCCAACTGCTTCGCCTACGGCTCGAGGCGCATATGGAAGGCGCTGCCGCGCGATCGCAAGCGGGCGGGCAGGGTCGCGTCGAGCGTCTAATGCGCCGGGAGGGGATTCAGGGTGCAAAGCGACGTGGCAAGCCCTGGTGGCCATAACGCCGGATCCGCGGCCCCAACGTCCGCGGGATCTGGCCGAGCGTACCTTCACGGCGGACGCGGCAAACCGGTTGTGGGTCGGCGATTTCACCTACCTGCGCTGCCTGAGGGCGCCGCCTGCCTCAGCTTCATAATTTACGTCTTCAGCCGGGCCGTCGTCGCCTGGCAGCTCGCCGGCCTCATGCGCACGACACTCGTGCTCGATGCGCTGCAGATGGCGCTCGGCCTGAGGGCGCCGGGCGCCGATGTCGCGTCGATCGCTGTACCGAAGCCCGCCGGAGGCTGCGCCCAGCGTTGCGATAGGCTATAGCCATGACCATGCGTCTCCTCGAACCGGTGTCCCGCGTCGACCAGGTCACGAGCGCGATCCGGCGAGCGATTCTGACAGGCCAGCTGGAGCCTGGTATGCCCTTCAAAGTTACTGAGCTTGCCGCGACTTTTGGCGTCAGCATCATTCCAGTCCGCGAGGCGCTGCAGCGCCTCGCGGTCGTCGGGTTGGTTGAGCTTCGTCCTTTGCGCATGGCCGTGGTTTCACCGCTAAGCGCCGACGACTTGCGCGACATTTACGCTCTTCGTTGCTTGCTCGAAGGTACCGCGATAAAGGCGAGCTGTATGGAGCTGACGGACGAAGATCTGGCATCGTTGTCGGACTGCTTGGTGGCAATGGCCGGCCATGATGATCCGAGGTCGGATGGGTTCTGGGTGACTCACCAATCCTTCCATCGGCTTCTGCTACGCCCGGCGTACACGCCGCGCCTGATGCATGCGCTAGGGCCACTCTGGGAGGGAACGGAGCGATACGTACGGCTGGTCTACGACGAGATCGGCTTCGATCAGCACGGGCTTCCGGCAGATGTTCACCGACCTATTCTTGATGCCGTGGTCGCCCGCAACCCTACCGGGGCCGAAAAGGCCCTGGTTGCCCACTTCAAGGCCAACCTGAAGTGGATGCTCGGAGGCTTGTCGAGTGTCATGTCGCCAAAGGAAACGTGATCAACGGGAGCTCGGCGCTCGATGACCGTACCGACGATTCGACAACGGCAAAGATAATCGCGTTTAGGCGCTTGTTTCTGACGCGCTGTAGAAGCTGAACTTCTGCGGGGGAGCTGACGGCAACGCGGTCTCAGGTTGTCTAGCGAATGCTAGAACGGCTGGGGTCGATCCGCCGACCATTGTAGCGAGCGCTCCGCTTCCTGATTCTGGCTCATCCCGGTGTCCACGCGGGGACCGTGGCTAAGCGTGGGGTGCAGCTCGTTGGGGTGCAGCTCGCCACGCCCGGTGGCGGTGACGACGGCCAACATCGAAGCCGGTACGAGTCGTCCGGACGTGCTACGCTATCTGCTATAGGCTTGAGGATATCGATGCGACACCCTGCGAGACGTGGCAACTACCTATGAGCTTCGAGGGATCGCCCGCCCGGCGCTGGCAGGACACGAGTCCTGTCGAGTCGCCCAGGTGAGAGACGCGCTAATCCGGATGTTGCCCCGGCAACGGACGGCGGATGGTCTAGGAGTCGCGGTTCCAAGATCTCGGGCCCACGCTTCGATGACGTCTCCGACGCAGCGGCCGACATGATGACCCCACGTCCTGCTTCGGCTGCGCACCAGCCTCGACCCGGCGACCACGACGCGAAGCCGCTGTCACCCCGACGTCCCTTGGAGCAGGACCGATGACCGTGCTTGTCGCCGGTGCGACGGGACGGATCGGCGCAGCGACCGTGGAAGCGCTAGTTGGAGCCGGCCATGAGCCGGTTGCAATGATTCGAAGTCGTGATCGTGCGGTTGCGCTATCGAAACCGCTGCAAACTCGGGTCGGCGACCTTTCAGTGCCCAAGAGTTTGTTGGAGGCGTTCGATTTGGTCGACACGTTGCTGTTGTGCTCGGGGCACGCTCCGACCCTACTTGAGCACCAGCTCAACGCGATATCGGCCGCCCAGGAGACTGGAATTCGGAGAATCGTGAAGATTTCAGCCAGTCCAGCGTCAGCTTTCCCCGACACGCCGTCCGTTGCTGCTAGGCAGCACCTCGCAATCGAGGCAGCGCTGACTGAGTCGGGCATCGAGCATACGAACATTCGGCCCAACGCTTTTGCTCAGTTCATCGGCGGATTCGCTGACACGATTGCGGCAGGGACTCTTCCGATGACGCTCGGCGCTGCAGGCGTCAGCTGGGTGGACACGCGGGACGTCGGCGCGGTCGCAGCGGCGGCTCTGGTAACCACCGAGCCCCTGCCCCGTGTCATCGAGGTTACCGGGCCCGAGTCTTTGACTGGCGAAGATCTCGCCGCGGCTCTGTCGCGCGGCGTGAATCGCAGCGTTATCTACATGCCCATCTCCGACGAAGAGAACCGTGCTCGACTGGAGGCGCAGGGTGTTCCGGAGTGGCTTGTCGAACACGTGACCGTGATTTTCGGGCTTCTTCGCGATCGTGATGGTGGCCGTGTGACGCAGGGCGTCAGGCAATTCGTTGGGCGGGCAGCTACTCCGTTTTCGGTTGTAATCGAGCGTGATAGGCATCAACTCGGTTTAGTGCGCTCCTCTCTCGAACCGGACGAGAGACGCACGAAGGGTAGCGGCTAGGAGTGCTTTCGAAGGCGCCGCGGGCTGTCCGTCGGTTCATAAGCTCACTGGCGCCACGCAGGGTACGTTTGTGGCGCGCACCGACAGCGCCGTCCAGTCGCGCTTACAGACAAATGAGCGTTCGGCAAGCTGCCAACGGTGGCATAGCGTGCGTGGTTCCTTGGATGCGGCCTATAACGAAGAAGGAGATTTAGCATGCCAAAACAATCAAGAGTCGGCAGCCGCCTTCGCTCCATGGGTGAGCTGTGATGGCGGCGCCCGAGGAATGCACGATCTGCGCGATGGTGAATGGCGAGCCGCTCGGCGGGTGGGTGTATCAGGACGAGAACTGGGCCGCCGGCACCCTAGACGGTCTCGAGGTGCCCGGCTGGATCGTTCTAGCGCTGCGGCGTCATGCTACTGATGCAGCGCCACTGACCGAAGCCGAGGGGGAAACTCTCGGGCCGATCGTTCGGCTGCTCTCGTCGGCGATAGTGAAGGCTACGGGCGCGCCACGTGTATACCTGCAGTCATACGGCGAGCAGCAGCCGCACTGGCACCTACTCATCGCCGCTCGCGGCGCCGACGTGCCGCTAGAGCATCGGCACGCGGCCTTTCTCACAAACCGCGCGAAGTACATAGACGTTGGCCCTGCGACGGAGACGGTACGTCGAGTCCGCGCCGGCGTAAGCTTGGCCCGGGACCACGGCAAGTCGAATACGTGAATCTGACGCTGCCGCAGGACGGCTAAGAGTCGCCAGCCGTCCGTCGACCACGGCGTCGCCGGGATGGTCGTTGGCGTGTCTCACTGTGTGGCAGCTGTTATCGCGGAGCGAGGGGTCGGAGCGGGAAGTGGCGCATATCGCGTTGCGGTTCACGACCTCGACCGATGGATGGCAATCCACGAGAGGTTTGGCCAGGGAGATAGACGACCCGTCGATCGACCGCCGGGGGGCGTTGGATCGACAAGCGTCCGTCAGTCGTAGCCGACGACGCGGACTGAAGCCCAACGCGGCCATGGCCTAGATGGTGTAGGCTATGGCCGAAGTTTCGCGGTTTCGCCGTCCGTAAACGTCGACGGGATCGGAGGAGGGATGGGAACGTCGTCTGGGTCGCTTGCCATAGCACAAGTGGCGTTCGTCGCCGATCGGGTTGGAGTCCACGAGACGAGCGATTGGTACCAAGAGGTTTTTGGGTTTCTGCCCGCCGGTTGGACCGACAGATTCGGTGGTCCGGATATTGCGCGTCTCCAGGACCTTTCGGATCCCGACCCAAAGCTGAAGATGGCCTGGCTTGTCGACCAGAACGACGCCTTCCAGCTTGAACTTTTCGAATACGAACGGCCGAAGTCGCGTCCCCGCCGTGCGGACTGGAGTCCGCGTGACATCGGATACTCACTTGTGACTCTCTTCGTGATCGCCTTCGACCGAACGTTGCAGCGAGCGATTGCAAAGAACGCGTTGATCGGACATCCGAGCGGCGCAACCGGCCACAGGCGCGCCTTGATCGCCGATCCCAACGGAATCCTTCTTGAGTTGCTCGAGGAAGACGTCCGCGCCACGGACTCTAGGCCGCCAGCTCGTCCGGAGGTCGAGGTCGCAATCCGAAGCATCTCGGCGTCCGTCCCGAATCTCGCGAAGTCCGTCACGTTCTTCGGCACGGTGCTTGGACTCGCAGCGGTAGACGACGTCGTGCTCCATGGGCCCGAGCACTGGGCGATGTGGGGGTTGGAGGGGGCGGATCGGATCTCCAGGGTGTTCGTCGCGGGCGATGTCTTCCTGGAGCTTGTGGAATACCGCAATCCACGAGGGAATCCGTGGCCGACCGATTACCAGCTCAGTGATGGCGGCGTGATGAACATCGCGCTGGCGACCACGTCCAAGCAACTCTATTCGCGAATCCGCAGCCGGATTGGCGCCGGGAACTTCGAATGCCGTGACTTGGTACCGGGCGACGAGGTCGTTTGCTCGTACGCGACTGACGACCAGGGATTTAGCGTCGAGCTGTTGTTTATGGCGCCGGCCGCGTACGCAGACTTCGGGTTTGTCCCGCTGGCCGCGACCGAGCGTGCTGGATAGCGGCGGTTTAACATCTCAGCAGAACGGAGTGACATTGCTACTTGCGCGCCAAATGCCCCGCATGGGGGACGGCATCCGGGCCCCTTACCGCACTCTCGATGCGCCTGTCCGACACGTGTATGCCCGAAATATCGCCCGGCACGGCCCCGGCCTCGTTGCCGTGTCAGGCGTCGCCGTGAGGGACTGGATCGGCTCATGAACGAGGAAGCGGGGCTATTCGCGCTGGGAACGTTCAGCTCCGACGGCGAGGCTGCATTTCCGGGGCTCGTCGTCGGCCAGTCGGTGCTCGATCTGCGCCCGCACCTGGGTGCAACGACCTCGACCCAAGACCTATTGGCTGACTGGGATATCACTTTCGGCCGTCTAAGTGAACTCGCGGCAGGGGACCTCAGTGCCGCGGCTTCGCTGGAACGCCTACGCCCGCTGCCCTCCGTGCAGCCATCACAGGTGTTTTGCGCTGGCGCGAACTACTTCAAGCATATGCAGGAGTTTTTTCGCGGGCGAATCCCGCCCGACGAGACACGGTCTGAGGACGAGCTGCAGGCCCAGGCCAACGAGGAACTTCGCAAGCGTGTCGAGTCGGGAAAGCCGTTCATGTACTCAGCCCCAGTAAGTGCGCTTTGCGGCGCACGGGATGACGTCGTTCTCTGGGGACCGGGTGTGGAGCATGATTGGGAGCTCGAGCTCGCCGTCGTTATTGGGCGCCCAGCCCGTGACGTGAGCGTGCGCGATGCGATGGGGTTTGTTGCGGGATACACGATAAGTAACGACGTTAGCACCCGCGACGTTATGTTCCGGCAGGATTTACCGCTAACGGACTTCGTAATGTCGAAGGGTCGGTCGACGTTTTTTCCGACCGGACCCTATGTCGTTCCGCGCCAGTTTATCCCGGATTATCGCGCCCTTCAGATCACGCTTAAGGTCAACGGCGAGGTCATGCAAGATGAAAGCACGAGCGACATGATCTACGGCGTCGAGCAGATGCTGGCCTACGCCTCAAGCGTAACTGACCTTCGGCCGGGGGATCTGCTGCTCACGGGCTCGCCAGCGGGCAACGCAGGCCACCATGGCAACCGCTGGTTGCGCCCCGGGGATGTTATGGACGGAACGATTAGCGGGTTGGGGTTCCAGAGCAACCGCTGTGTTGCGGATCCGCGAGACGCATCGACCGCGGCCAAGTAGCGACGACGTAGTGGCGAATCCAATCCCTGATTCTGCGTTAGGCGATCGGCAAGCAGACGTATTGATGCCCGAGCGTCTACGCTCGTCTCGTACCTGTGGCGTTGCGCGACTTCGGCGCGATGCGCTAGCCGCTGACGGTCACGATATGTGGTCAGTTATGTCGTCGACACAACGGGCGACGGGTAGCGCTAGGCGGCCGTCCGCGCTCGCGAGTCCTCGCGGCCGCGGCTGCGGCGGTTTCGATGCCGGCGCCATTAACCAGAGCGCTTGGCGGGCCAGAGCCATACTTTCAATTATTGCGGCCGTCGACGCATAGCGATGGCGCTTGTCGATCTCTTGGATCGTGGTGCGCTGCTCGCGCCTGAGCGCAACTTTGCGCTTCACCGCGGCCGGGCAGTCTCATATGCGCAAGCTGTCGAGCACGTCGAGCGGATCGCACGCCGGCTACGCGCGGATGGAATAGTCCCGGGGGACCGAGTCGCGGTCTACGGACCAAACGACGCCGACGCGTTGCTGGTTGTCTACGGCATCGTTCGCGCCGGGGCGACATGGGTAGCCCTGAACGCCAGGTCGTCATCTGAGCTCAATCTCGGTGTCGTTCGATTTACCGAGGCCAGCTTGGTTTTCTATCACTCGACGTTCGCGGAGGTCGTCGCGGACTGGACGGAACTAGCGCCCGAGTTGCGCGAAAGGGTTTGCCTCGACGAGCCGGACGGCAACGTGCCGAGCCTCGCTGTATGGCTCGACGAAGATCAGTGGACTGGACGACTTCCGACGCCCCGTCCCGACGCCACAGTCGCGCTTCTCCCCACCGGAGGTACGACGGGTCGCCCCAAGGCGGTTCAGTTGACCAATCTCAACATCGATGCCATGGCCGCCAACTGGCTCCACGCCATGCCGTGCGCGCCTGCGCATGCCGTGCACATGCTGGCGGCACCGATGACCCACGGCGCGGGACTCGCGGCATTCGCCTTGACCGGCGTCGGTGCGACCCACGTCATCCATGATTACGTCGACGTAAGCGAGATCCTGGATGGAATCGAACAACATAGAGTGACACATCTGTTCCTGCCGCCGACTGTAATTTACCTCATGCTCGAGCATCCAGAAGTCACTAAACGTGACTACAGATCGCTCGAATATTTCGTCTACGGGGCGGCTCCGATGTCGGTAGATCGGCTGCGCGGTGCGATCAGCGTGTTTGGTCCCGTGATGGCGCAGGTATTCGGTCAAATTGAGGCTCCGATGACGTGCACCTGTCTCACGCCAGACGAACACCGCGTTCCAGCAGGGAAGGAGCACCGTCTCTTAAGTGCAGGCCGACCTACCCTCTTGACGGCTGTCGCCGTGATGGACCAAGACGGGGAGCTCCTTGCGAGAGACCGCCGTGGTGAAATTGTCGTTCGAGGGCCGCTTGTGACCCCGGGCTATTTCCGCGATCCTCAGGCGACTGCAGATGCGACCTATAACGGCTGGCACCGCACAGGAGATATCGGCTATTTGGACGGGGATGGCTACCTTTATATCGTAGACCGCAAGCGCGATCTCATCATTTCGGGCGGGTTCAACGTGTTTCCGAGCGAGGTTGAGCGAGTCATTTGGATGCACCCTGCCGTACAGGATTGTGCCGTGATCGGTACCCCGGACCCGAAGTGGGGGGAGGTAGTAACAGCTGTGGTTGAACTCAGGCCGGGTGCGACTCTTGCGGCGGAAGAGCTCATCTCATTTTGCAGAGAGCGACTAGACGGCATGCGCACGCCGAAACGCGTCGAAATCGTTCGGGACCTTCCTCGAAGTCCGGTCGGGAAGGTCTTGAAGCGCGAGGTGCGCGACCGGTTTTGGCATCAAGAGAGCCGCGCTGTATAGCGGCATGGGAAAGGAGCTCATTGTGGCATCGAAGAGCGAACGCAGGTACGACGCGGACGTGGAGCAGGCGCTGGCGGTGGTCGAGAGCCACTTTCGCGAGGAAAACCCGGATCAGATCGAAGAGGCGTTACGCCTGTACACCGACGACATTGTCTGGGAGGTGCCGGGCCGGCGCGTGCTCTATAGCGGCAAGCAGGCCGTTAGGGACAACTATCTGCGCTTGTTCGCGTCAGCGGAGGGGATTGAGTTCGAGCCGATCGAGCGATTCGCAACTCCGGATCGAGTGGTCGACGACATGTGGGTCCGGTTTACGCTTCGTGGCACGGGCTTTGAAAACGCACCCGTTCCGGAAGGTACGAAGGTGAAGATGCGATTGGTGCATATTTTTCATATTCGCGACGGGCTAATCAGCCGCGAGACCGGCTACGAGATGTGGCTGAGAGACGAGAGCTAGTGTACTTGAAACAGGTGCGGGTTGACTTGCGCTGGTAGCGATCACGTTTGGCGTGTGCTGGCGCCGCGCGCCGACGCGGCGCAGTGCAGGCTGGGCAACCGCGCAAGTCGGCCCTAAGCGTCACCGGACATGTTGCGGCGAGGCGGGGACGGGCGCGTGAAGCACGTGGGTTCGGTTAGTGTAGGTGGCCCTCCTGTGCGTGCGGTTGACAGTGGAAGGAGCCTTGGATGGTGAGCGACGTTGATGTCGTCACACGTTGGTACGAAGCGATTGCGGAACGGCGGCTGGATACGCTCAGGGACTTGGCGGATCCACAAATTGAGTTTATCGTGCCGGACGCATTTCCATCCGGTGGGCGATATGTGGGACACCAGTCTGTCTTTGATGGCTTTTTCCGGGAGTCGGCTAAGACTTGGAGCGAATTGACACCGTGCGTCGATGAGGTCATCGATGGCGACAGTGCAGTTGTGGTCCGAGGACGATACGTCGGGCGCACGGCGGTGACGGACATTGCGTTTGACGTCCCGTTTGCTCATGTTTGGCGGGTGGCGAGTGGCAAGCTCGTTTTCATGCAGCAGTACGTGGACACGGCTTTGCTTCGAGATTGCATCGAAGGCCGTCTGCGCGGTAAGGATCTGTGAGCGGCTCAGCCTGCGATTCTTGCGACGGTGATCCTCGGCAGCGCTCGCACATCAATCCGCGAGGTCGGTGGTGCGCTCGCGCCGCTTGACGAGCCTTGGTGGGGTGGCAATGGCGGCTGCGCTCGAACGCGCCGGCGTCGAGCCCGACCAGGTCGGTCACGTCGTGATGGGCACGGTGCTCCAGGCCGGTCAGGCAATGTTTTCGCGCGCCAGGCGCAGGCGAGGGCGGGCATGCCAGTCACGATCAGCTTTGAGACAAGCAACAGCCTCGGCGGATCTGGACGAAGAGCTCGCGATCGTCGGTAGCGGTGCTTTGCAGGCGTGCGGAGTGAGAGCGACCTGGGGCGATTAGTGCCAACGCGGGCGTGGCTTATAAGAGCTAGTTTTGCTATTTTGTTCTAGGTGCAGAGTCCTGCTGGCCACGTCGTCGCCCTGCGGCTGTCGGGCGGCTCCGCTCTACCTCGCCACGGCTCCGGGCGTCGCTGATGGTCGGCCTTGAGCGTGACAACGTTGCGTCGCTACGCGAAGCCGCCGAGCTGCTGCACCTGCCCAGATCGACGGTATCTGAGCTCGCACGTCGGGGCCAGCTACCGGCGCGGAAGGTCGGAAGGCGCTGGGTGTTCCTGCGCGATCTTCTGCACGCCGCTTTGCTTCCGGACGGCCATCCGGACGCCTGGCGGCCGCGTCACGACGAACGGCCAGCTCGTAGCACGTCGCCAGGCAGCGACCGGACGGGCACACCTGCCAACGAAAAGGCCCGGAAATCCGGGCCTTTTGATCAAAGCGGATGAAGGGACTCGAACCCTCGACCTTCTGCATGGCAAGCAGACGCTCTAGCCAACTGAGCTACATCCGCGGGTCCGCGGAGTATAGAGCCCGCCATGGCGTCTCGGCCAGGCCAGTGGCGGCGCCCGGCGGGTCTGCGCGAGCGATCTCGACCGCGTTCGGAGTGACGCGATCCCCCGCCTCGGCGCGGCCCCCGAGTGCTCCCCGAGAGCCGCGCCGGATGGTTAGCTGACCGGTGCCGACCCGCCGACCGCCGGCGGGTTGCCACCACCCGGCATGCCTGGGCAGTGGTGCCCGGACGTGCTCGAGCCGCCGGCCGAGGTCGAGCCGCTGGCCCCGGTGGAGCCGCTGTTCGACGACGAGCTGTAATTCGAGCTCGAGCTGGACGAGGTGGTGCCGGTCTGGGACGTCGAGCCGCTCGATGCCGCGTGGGCAACGGCGGCCCCGCCGATCGTCCCGGCTGCGGCGATCACGGCGATGACTCGGTACATACGCGGTCGCATCGGCGACTGCCTCCTTGTGTTAGCGGGGATCGGCCCAGTCAACTCCCGGGGCCTAAAGGCGCGCTCACGCCACGCTGAGAGGTCCCCGTGAACCGCCGCCGGTCATTCTCAGGATTCGCAAAGCTCCCGGAAACCCAGCGCCGCCACGATGTGCGCGCAGCACATGACCCGTCTGCTTCGTCATATCCTCGAACCCCAGCCCGCCGGCCCCTCGCCGGGCGGGCTCCCCGCGCCCCCGCAGGCGGCGCACGGCACCCGCCGCAAGCCGTTCGTCGCGGCGCTCGCAGCACTCCGCCGCGCACCCGAGCTCGGCGGCCTGGTCGGCATCAGCGCGCTCCTGAATCTATGGGCGCTCGGCCAGAACCAGTGGGCCAACACCTACTACTCGGCCGCCGCACGCTCGATGGCGTCCTCCTGGCACAACTTCCTCTACGCCTCCGCCGACCCGAGCGGCATCCAGACGGTCGACAAGCCGCCGCTCTCGCTGTGGGTGCAGGCGCTCTCGGTGCGCGTCTTCGGGTTCCATCCGCTGGCGATCCTGGTCCCGCAGGCGCTGATGGGTGTGGCGGCGGTGGTGATCACCTACGACCTCGTCCGCAGGCGTTTCGGGCGCCTGGGCGGGACGGTCGCAGGGCTTGTGCTCGCGACGACGCCGATCGCGGTCGCGATGTCGCGCCACAACAATCCCGACGAGCTGCTGACGCTGTTGTGCGTCGCGGCGGTCTGGTTCGCCGTCCGCGCCTTCGAGGACGGCCGCACACGCTGGATCGTGCTCGCCGGGCTCGCCGCCGGCCTCGCGTTCGAGACCAAGTTCCTGGTCGCGCTCGTGACGGTCCCGGGCATCGCGCTGGCTTGGCTCTACGTCGCGCCGCGCGGACGCCTGCGTGCGCTTCGTCAGCTCCTCGCCGGTGGCGCCGCGATGGTCGTCGCCGGCGGAGCGTGGCCGCTGCTCGTCATGCTCACGCCGGCCGGATCGCGCCCGTACATCTCCGGCACCGCTGACAACAGCATCCTCTCGCTGATCTTCGGGTATGACGGCTTGGGACGCGTGACCGGGCAGTCCGGGGGACCGGCCGCATTCAACGGCGGCGCCTCGACGACGTTCGGAGGCGGCACCGGGGTTTTTCGCCTCTTCAACTTCGCGCTGGGCGGCCAGGACGGGTGGCTGCTCGGCGCCGCCGTGATCGGAACCGTCCTGCTCGCGCTCACGACGCGCGCTCGCCGCACTGACCCACGCACGCACTGGATGCTCGCGGTCGGCATCACCTTCCTCACGATCGCGCTGCTCTTCAGCTTTGCGGACGGGATCTTCCACCCCTACTACGTCGTGGCACTCGCGCCGTTCACCGCGGCACTCGTCGGCGCCGGTGTCGCCACGGTCGCCCAGCGCGGCCTGGGACCGGCGGTCGGGGCGGTCGCGCTCCTGGCCGCCGGGGTACTCGGCGAGTTCGTCGTGCTCGGCCAGTACGCGGGCCAGTTGCGCTGGCTGGAGGTCGTCCTCCCGATCGCCTGCGGGATGGCCGCCGTTGGGTGCTTTCTCACCGACTCGCGCCGCGGGCGCGCGCTCGCCGCGTCGCTCGGCGTCGGCGCGCTACTGATCGGGCCGGCGATCTGGGCGGTCGACACGCTCGCCTACGCGACGCAATCGACGTTCCCCTCGGGGGGCCCCGCGACGCTGACGAGCACGGCGGCCGCGACCAGCCCGTTCGGCGCATTCGGGTTGCCCGGTGCCCGCCGGCCCTTCGCCGGCGGCGTCCCGGGTGGGGTGGGTGGCGGATTCCGGCGATTCGGCGGTCGTGGCGGCGGCGCCGGTATCGGCGGCTTTGGCGGTTTTGGCGCAGGCGACTCCTCGATCGCCGGGATGGTGGCGTACGTCGACGCGCACGGTGGCGGCACAATCGCCGTCTCCAGCCAGTCGAGCGTCGCGCCGTTGATCATCTCCACCGACGCGCACGTCGCCGGGATCGGCGGCTTCACGGGCCAGGAAAGCGACCCCTCGATCGCGTGGCTTTCGAGCGAAGTGGCCGCCGGCCACATCCGCTGGGTTCTCGACAGCGGGTCAGGGGCGCTGCGCTTCGCCGGCGGCGCTCCGTCCCTGTTCGGCGGGGGCGGCACCGGTTTCGGCCCCGCCGCCGCGGGGATCGGCGGGCGCCCCGGGGCGAGCGCCGCGCTCGCCGCCGCCGCACGGGCGTGCACGGCCGTGCAGACCACGGCCGGAACGCTCTACGACTGCGCCGGCCGGGCGGCGGCGCTCGCAGCGCTCAGCTAGCGTCGGCCGCGGGAACGAGCAGCAGCGGCCGCTTTGCATGGTGCGTGACGGCGGTCGAGACGCTGCCCAGCACCGCGCGCACGCCCGAGACCCCGTGCGTGCCGAGCACGATCAGCGAGGCGTCGAGCTCGTCGGCAACGTCGATGATCGTGCGCCACGGTGAGCCGGTTGATTCCTCCAGGCGCGCTGTCGCAGCGAAGCCCTCGTCCCCGGCCAGCGAGACCCCTTCGGCGAGCAGTCGTCCCGCGCGCTCGCGGATCACGACCTCGACCTCGCCGACCTGCGTCGGGCTCCATCCCCCCATCCCGCTGAAGGGGTCCGGGACGAAAAGGCCGACCGGCGACTCCCACACATAGACCAGCGTGAGCTCGACGTCGCCCAGGAGACCGTGGGCCGCGGGGATCGCGCGCTTCGCGGTGTCCGAGCCATCGTAGCCGAGGAGGATCACCCCTCCAGTCTATTCACAGACCCTTTCGCCGCGGTCACGTATCCTGGCGGCGCGATGGCACGTGTCGGAATCCTGACGGGCGGGGGCGATTGTCCCGGTCTGAACGCGGTGATCCGCGCGGTGGTGCGCCGTTCCGAGTACGCCCCGGGCTGGAGCTGCATCGGATTTCGTCGCGGTTGGGCGGGTGTGCTCGAGGCTGACTCCTTTGAGCTCACGCGTGCGTCGACTGTCGGGATCCTCGCGCGCGGCGGCACGATCCTCGGCACCTCGCGCACCAACCCCTACGCGAAGGGGCAGGACGGCACTGAGCGCATCCGTTCCGTGCTCGAGGCGCAGCGCGTCGATGCGCTGATCGCGATCGGCGGCGAGGACACGCTGGGCGTCGCCAACCGTCTCGCCGAGGGCGGCGTTCCGGTTGTGGGCGTGCCGAAGACGATCGACAACGACCTTGGGGGGACCGAGGTCACGTTCGGCTTTCACACAGCGGTGCAGATCGCGACCGACGCGATTGATCGCCTGCGCACGACGGCGGAGTCCCACGACCGAGTGATGGTCGTCGAGGTGATGGGTCGCCACGCCGGATGGATCGCCGCGTACGCCGGGATCGCCGGCGGCGCCGATGCGATCCTCGTCCCGGAGTGGCCGTTTGACACGGGCGAGGTGTGCGAGCTGCTTCGCACACGCCACGCAAGCGGCGCGAAGTACTCGATCGTCGTCGTCTCCGAGGGGGCTCGCTCGAAGGATGCGACGGCGGACACCACCGCCGGTGGCGGTGTTGATGCCTTCGGCCATACGCGTC
>Ga0182024_10006527_pt1 | contig 25564 bp, 26 predicted proteins | sample P32metaG_FD_120480 | JGI IMG/M metagenome (GOLD analysis project Ga0182024, IMG submission 120480) | Permafrost microbial communities from Stordalen Mire, Sweden - P3-2 metaG (Illumina Assembly) | ecosystem: Environmental > Terrestrial > Soil > Wetlands > Permafrost | place: Sweden: Stordalen...
CCGGAATTCCAAGCGCAGGCGCTCGATTCGCTGCGCCAGCCGCTCGAAACAGGCGAGGTGTCGATCGCGCGCGCCAATCACCGCGTCACTTATCCGGCGCGCTTCATGCTGGTCGCCGCGATGAATCCGTGCCGGTGCGGCCGGGCCGATGAGCCCGGCTTCGCCTGCCGCAGCGGTCCCAATGCGCGCTGCGCGGCCGATTACCAGGGCCGCATTTCCGGGCCGCTGCTCGACCGCATCGACCTGCATATCGAAGTGCCGGCGGTCACCGCGGCCGACCTGATATTGCCGCCGCCGACCGAAGGCAGCCGGGAAGTCGCCGAACGCGTGGCGCTCGCCCGCGAGCGCCAGGCGGCGCGCTATGCCGCGGTCGGACTGTCACATGTCCGCAGCAATGCCGCGGTGTCGGGAACGGTGCTGGAGGACGTGGCGCGCCCGGACGCCAGTGGGCTTGCACTCCTTCGCGAAGCCGCCGACGCGATGCGGCTATCGGCACGCGGTTATCATCGCGTGCTCCGCGTCGCGCGCACGCTCGCCGATCTCGACGGCATCGACAAAGTCGGCCGCATGCATCTGGCCGAAGCGCTATCCTATCGGGCGTTGACGGACGAAGTCCGGCGGGCGGCCTGATTTCGTCTCGCAGAACCGCCGATGGCAAAACCGCGCCATCACGATCGAAGCTCCGCAAGCCGCGCAACCCTCAACCGGCCCCGTTGTTGTGAACGACGCCGCGCATGCCGATGGCGGCTAGGAATTCCTGCCGTGTCTCGGCGTGATCGCGAAACACGCCCAGCATACGGCTCGTTACCATGGTCACGCCTGGCTTGTGCACGCCGCGGGTGGTCATGCATTGATGCGTCGCCTCGGTCACCACCGCGACGCCATGCGGCTTGAGCACGGCATCGAGGCAGGACGCGATCTCCGCCGTCATCTTTTCCTGGATCTGCAAGCGCCGCGCAAAAACTTCGACGAGGCGCGCCAATTTTGAAATGCCCACCACGCGGTTGCGCGGCAGATAGCCGATATGCACCCGGCCGATGATTGGCGCGAGATGATGCTCGCAATGCGACTCGAAGCGGATATCGCGCAGCACCACGACCTCGTCATAGCCGCCGGTCTCCTCGAAGGTGCGCTTGAGATATTCGCGCGGATCGTCACCGTAGCCCGCGAACCATTCTTCGTAGGCGCGCACCACCCGCGCCGGGGTGGCGCGTAGCCCCTCGCGGTCCGGATTGTCGCCGGCCCATCGGATCAGCGTGCGCACCGCGGTTTCGGCCTCGGCGCGCGACGGACGCTCGGACCCGCTCGATGCGCCGATTTTCGCGCGCGCGCGTTTAGAACTTACAGCTTTATCCATCCGATTTCTCCGGCCGGCCTTTCGATCGCAATGCCAAACAACAAACCCAAAGGGCTTGAGGCCACCCATGTTAACAAAGCATAAACCCTTCCTCCAATCGCATCCGGATGCTCCCGTCGTGCCACTGTCGGCGCAAGCAATATGCAAGGTTCCGGGGCCAAAATCGCCGCCGTCACATCGATAAACCGGGCTGGACGCGGCTAGTCGCCGAGCAAGCCCACCCTGTCGAGCGGGGATTGAGACCATGCGGGATCGCGCCAATATCGGAAAGCCCGCGATTCTCAGCCGCCGGCTCCTGTCGCTCGTGGTCCGCGCGCTCGCCATCACGTCCATGTCGTTCGCGGTGGCTTTCGGCTTTTTATCGGGAGCGACGGCCCCCGGCGCGCATTACGATCCATACTCGTTCGCCATCGGCGTCGCTGCGCTGTTCGGCGCGGCGTGCGGCGGCATGGGCATATTGCTGTCGCGCGTCCGCCAGATGAAAGCCGAGTTGCGCGGGCTCGAAGCGCGTCTCGACGAGGCGGAGGATCGCCACTGGGAATTCAAGGAAGCTCAGGAGCGCGCCAAGAACTTCTTCGAGGCTCAGGGCGACGTCATCGTTCGCCGCGATGCAAATGGCGCGATCACCTACGCCAACGATGCGTTCTGCGCGCTGGCCGGCCGCCCGCGCGAGGCGCTTTTAAGCACCGACTTCACGCTTCCCGTGGAGGCGCAGGGCGAGACCACGACCCTGGCCGACGGCACACGCGTCCACGACCAGAAAATCACCGCGGCCGGCGGCGCACGATGGATCGCCTGGCGGGAAGTCACCGTGCGTTCCGATAATGCAAGCGAGACACAAAGCGTCGGCCGCGACGTCACCGACCGCGTCAGTGCCGAGCGCGCGCTGGCCGATGCCCGCGATCAGGCCGAAGCCGCGAACCGCGCCAAGTCGCGCTTCCTGGCCATGGTCTCCCATGAAATCCGCACGCCGCTTAACGGCATTCTCGGCATGGCCGATCTGTTGGGCGACACCGCGCTAGCGCCGGAGCAGGCGACTTATCTCAAGGCGATGAAAACCTCGGGCGGGACCTTGGTGTCGTTCATCGAGGAGTTGCTCGATCTGGCGAAGATCGAATCCGGCCGGCTCGATCTCGCGCCGCGGCCATTCGCGCTTTCTGGTTTCGTCGAGGAGGCAGTCGAGCTTTTGGGCCCGCGCGCCCAGGCCAAGGGTCTCGAAATCTGCGGCTATGTCGACGAGCGCCTGCCCTCGCGGGTCACCGGCGATGCGGCGCGGCTGCGTCAGGTGATTTTCAACCTGGTCGGCAATGCGATCAAATTTACCGAGACGGGCGGCATTTCGATCATTGTCGAGCCGGGCGCGCAGGCGGATGCCATCGTCATCGCCGTGCGCGATACCGGCATCGGCATTGCGTCCGAAGATCAGAACCGCGTCTTCCTCGAATTCGAGCAAGCCGACGTCGGCCCGACGCGCAAATTCGACGGCATCGGCGTCGGCCTCACCATTTCCAAGCGCATCGTCGAGCGCATGGGCGGATCGATCGCCGTTGAGAGCGCCGCGGGTCAGGGCTCGACATTTCGCGTCACCGTTCCGCTGCCGCGCGCCGGCGACACCGACGAACCGCCGATGGCGGTTCCCGACCTTACTGGCAACGACATTCTCATCGTCGCCCCTGCGGTGGTCGAGGCGTCATTGCTGGCGCGGCGCTTGCAGCGCTGGGGTGCGCGTACGACGATCGTGCCGGACGAGGCGGTCGCCGCGGCGCTCTTGCCGGAGCAGCCATGGAGCGCCGTGCTGGTCGATCATGCGCGCGGCAGCCAAGCCAGCGCGGTGTTGGCGCGCGTCGCGGAGAAAATTCCGCGGCGGATCGTGCTGGTCACGCCGGCCATGCGCAACGAGCTCGTGGCCCTCAAGGAAGCGGGCTTTACCGGCTATCTGATCAAGCCGGTGCGCGCGGTTTCGCTGGCGGCGCGCTTTGCCGCCGACGATGCCTTCGACCACGCCGCCGCCGCCGAGCCCGTCGAGACGCCCAGGGCCGTGCCCGCCACGGGCGGCCTCTCGGTTCTGGTCGCCGAGGATAATGAGATCAACGCGCTTCTCGTCCGCTCGCTGTTGGTCAAGCTCGGCCATCGCCCGACCATGGCCGGCAGCGGCGGCGCCGCCATCGACTGCTGGCGCGTCGCGCGCGATGCCGGCGTCCCCTTCGACCGCGTGCTGATGGATTTGCACATGCCGGGCATGGACGGTCTCGAAGCCACGCGCCGCATCCGCACGCTGGAAGCCGAGGACGACAGCCCACACACGCGGATCGTTGCGCTCACCGCCAGTGCGTCCGCCGAAGACCGCGAGGACAGCATGGCCGCCGGCATGGACGGCTTTCTGGTCAAGCCGCTCGACCGCGACCGTCTCGCCGCTGCACTCGCCATGCCGGACGCCGCCGCCGTGGCGGCGTAACAATCACAGCCGGCGCAGCGCCACCTCCTGAACCTGGTGGCTTTCGCTCTTTTTCAGGACCAGATCGGCGCGCGGCCGTGTCGGCAAGATGTTTTCGTGAAGATTGACGAGATTGATGCGGTCCCAGATCGATGTCGCCGTGGCGATCGCCTCCTCGTCGGAGAGCCGCGCATAGCGATGGAAGTAGGATTTGGGATCGGCGAAGGCGGTGCCGCGCAGCGTCAGGAAACGGCTGACGTACCAGGACAGCAGCACATCCTCCTCGGCATCGAGGTAGATCGAGAAATCGAAAAAGTCCGAGACGAACGGAATGGCCTTGCCGTCTCTCGGCAAGCGCCCGGTCTGCAGCACATTGAGGCCTTCGACGATCAGAATATCCGGCCGGTCGATCTCGACCCATTGATTGGGAATGACGTCGTAGATCAGATGCGAGTAGACCGGGGCGCGCACCGGATGCTGGCCGGCCTTGATGTCGGAGAGAAAGCGCAGCAGCGCCGGCAGGTCGTAGCTTTCCGGAAAGCCTTTCTTCTCCATCAACCCCTCGCGGTCGAGAACCGCGTTGGGATAAAGAAAGCCGTCGGTCGTGATCAGATCGACCTTGGGGACGTTCGGCCAGCGCGCCAGCAGGGCCTGCAGCACGCGCGCGGTGGTCGATTTACCGACCGCGACCGAACCGCCGACGCCGATAATGTAGGGAACCTTGGCGTCTTCGGTGCCGAGAAAACCCTCCTGCGCGCGAAACAGATTTTGCGTCGCCGCCACGTAAAGCGAGAGCAACCGCGACAGCGGCAGGTAGATGTCCTCGACCTCCGACATGTCGAGCCGGTCGTGCAACGAGCGCAGCCGGGTGACTTCGGCCCTCTCCAATGTCATCGGCGCGTCGTCGCGGAGCGTCGCCCAGTCGCTGCGCGAGAACACCCGATAGGGCGAAACGTCGGCTTCGGTGCGTTGCTCCATTCGGTCGGACCCTAGCCGCTCTTGCGCGAAGCCTTCTCGTCGAGGCCCGACTGCCGCGTGCGCGCGCCGAGCTCGGCCTCGACCTCGTCGAGCTTGATGCCGCGGGCATGGAGCACGACCAAGAGGTGATAGAGCACGTCGGCGGCTTCGGCGATCATGCGGTCCTTGTCCTCGCCGACCGCCGCGATCGCCGCCTCCACGGCCTCTTCGCCCAATTTCTTGGCGCAGTGAACGACGCCACGGTCGAGCAATTTGCGGGTATAGGAGACGTCCGCACTTTCGCGGGCGCGGTCGTTAACGCGCCTTTCCAGGTCGTGAAGGGTGAACGTCGGCATGGCGGTCTTCCTTATCACCTCTGCCGCAAATATTCTCTAGGCATTCTAACAACCAGGTTACAGATCGAGCCGCATCGGCAGCCCGGCGCGGGCCATATATTCCTTCGCCTGGCGCACCGAATATTCGCCGAAATGGAAGATCGAGGCGGCCAGCACCGCAGTGGCATGGCCGTCGCGGATGCCGGCGACGAGGTGGTCGAGATTGCCGACGCCGCCCGAGGCGATGACCGGAACCGGTACTGCGTCGGCAACCGCGTGTGTCAACGCGATATCAAAACCCTGCCGGGTGCCGTCACGATCCATCGAGGTGAGCAGGATTTCGCCGGCGCCGAGCGCCGTCACTTCGCGCGCATAGCCGACGGCGTCGATGCCGGTGGGATGGCGGCCGCCATGGGTGAAGATTTCCCAGCGCTCCGGTTCGCTCGGCTGCGACACCTTCTTAGCGTCGATCGCGACCACGATGCACTGATCGCCGAATTTTTCCGCAGCCTCTTTCACGAATTCGCGGCGCGCCACTGCCGCGGTATTGATCGAGACCTTATCGGCGCCCGACGCCAACAACGCGCGGATATCGTCGATCGTGCGTACGCCGCCGCCGACAGTGAGCGGCATGAAACAGGCTTCCGCGGTGCGCCGCACTACGTCGAGCATGATGCCGCGGTTCTCGTGGCTTGCCGTAATGTCGAGAAAGGTGAGCTCGTCGGCGCCCGCCTCGTCATAGGCGATAGCCGCGGCGACCGGATCGCCGGCATCGCGCAGGTTGATGAAATTGACGCCCTTGACGACGCGGCCATTCTTGACGTCGAGGCAGGGAATGACGCGGACCTTGAACATGTCAGGCCGTCGCCCGCGCGGCGCGCAACAGCGAGAGCGCCGCGGCGGCATCGAGCCGGCCGTCATAGAGCGCGCGGCCGACGATGGCGCCTTGCAGTTTTTGCGCGCGGGGCTCCAGCAAGGCTCGCACGTCGTCGAGCGAAGCGAAGCCGCCCGAGGCGATGACAGGTATCGAAACCTGTTCGGCAAGCGCGATCGTCGCATCGAGATTGAGGCCTTTGAGCATGCCGTCGCGCGCGACATCGGTATAGACGATGGCGGCGACGCCGGCGTCTTCGAAGCGGCGCGCGAGTTCGAGCGCGGCAAGCTCCGACGTCGCCGCCCAGCCTTCGACCGCGACCTTGCCGTCGCGCGCATCGAGTCCGACGGCAACGCGGCCGGGAAAAGCGCGCGCCGCGGTCTTGACCAGCGCCGGATCGCGCACCGCGGCGGTGCCGATGATGACGCGGGCAACGCCCTTGCCGAGCCAGCCCTCGATGGCCGCGCGATCGCGGATGCCGCCGCCGAGCTGGGCCGGAATTTTCACCGCCGCCAGAATGCGCTCCACGGCCTGCGCATTCATCGGCTTGCCGGCAAATGCGCCGTCGAGATCGACAATGTGCAGATATTCGAAACCTTGCCGCTCGAAGTCTAGCGCCTGGGCTGCCGGGTCACGGTTGAACACCGTCGCCCGCGCCATGTCGCCCTGCTGCAGCCGCACGGCTTCGCCGTTCTTCAAATCGATGGCGGGGAAGAGGATCACGGTTTCCACTTCAAAAAATTAGTGATCAGCGCCAGACCGAGTTTCTGGCTCTTCTCGGGATGAAACTGCGTGCCGACGATGTTGTCGCGCCCGACGATCGCGGTCACCGCGCCGCCGTAGTCGGCGGTCGCAACGAGATCGGCCGGTTGCGCCGTATTGAGCTGATAGGAATGCACGAAATAGGCGTGCCGGCCCTGCGGCCCGAGCGAGAGCCCGTCGATCAGCTTGTGCGGCCGCGCGACGTTGAGCGTATTCCATCCCATATGCGGAATTTTCAAGTCCGGATCGCTCGGCGCGATCCGATCGACCTCGCCGGCGATCCAGCCGAGGCCTTCGGTGACTTCATATTCGCGGCCGCGCTCGGCGAGAAGCTGCATGCCGACGCAAATGCCGAAGAACGGCCGGCCTTTGCGGCGAACCGCGTCGTCGAGCGCCTCGACCATGCCGGCGACCGCCTCGAGCCCGCGCCGGCAATCGGCAAAGGCGCCGACCCCCGGCAGCACGACGCGATCAGCGCGTGCCACCTCAGCCGGATCATTGGTGACGACGATCGGCTGATCCAGCCCCGCCTCATGGGCCGCGCGCTCGAACGCTTTGGCGGCCGAGTGCAGATTGCCGGAACCGTAATCGACAATAGCGACGCTCACCGCTGCGCTCCCGGTTCGGGGAAGAGGCCAACGATGCCGGATGTTGCGGAGCTGCCTGGAGCGGGGGACTGCGACGGTAAAGGCTTCGACGGTGCGCCGCTACGAGGGGAATAGTCATCGAGCCAGATGTCGAAAAACCGCCGTTCGGCGTCTTCCAGGTCGCCGCCGCTGACGAGCCCGAGATTTCTCCAACCCCGGCGTTGCAGCGTGAAGCGCCGCAGCGTGCCGGCTTCGAAGCCGACCAGCAGCGAGATCAGAACACCGACGCACGTGATGACAAAAGCCGCCGCGCCGACGCCGTGCAAGACGGTATCGAGACCCGTAAGAACAACAAGATAGACCACCAGCACCAGCCAGAGCCGGTGGCGCAGCATCCAGAACGGCGCGAGCAGGAACGCCCACCAATAAAATCCGTCGCGCACAAAGATAATGCGTTCCGCCTCTGCCAATGCGTCGGCGCCCCGCTGCGGCGGTTCATGGACGGTGTAAACGGACATCGATGTCGTCTTTCAGAGACGTTGTCTTTAGAGCTAGCCGCCAAGCGTGCCTTTGGTCGACGGCACCTCGTTTGCCGCGCGCGGATCGATGGCGACGGCTGTGCGCAGCGCCCGCGCCAGACCCTTGAAGCAGGATTCGGCGATATGATGGTCATTGCTGCCGTAGAGCGTCGCGACATGCAGCGTCACCGCGGCGTTCACCGCGAAGGCCTGAAACCATTCCGCGATAAGCTCGGTGTCGAACGGCCCGATCTTGGCCCGCCCGAACTCGACCTTGAACACCAGGAACGGCCGGCCGGATATATCGACCGCCACGCGCGTGAGCGCCTCGTCCATCGGCATGTGCACGTCGGCATAGCGGGTAATGCCCTTCATGTCGCCGAGCGCCTGTTTGAGCGCCTGACCGAGCGCGATGCCGACATCCTCGGTGGTGTGGTGGTGATCGATGTGCAGGTCACCCTTGGCCTTCACGGCGATATCGACGCGCGAATGCCGCGCCAAGAGGTCGAGCATGTGATCGAGGAAGCCGATCCCGGTCGCGATTGACGACGCGCCGGTGCCGTCGAGATCGATGGCGACCTCGACGTCGGTTTCCTTGGTCTTGCGCTTCACCGCGCCCTTGCGCATCGCGCTCTCCGCACCTGATCGCGGGCGTTTTATCAGGGCTTGGTCCGAGCCGCCACCCGCCGCCGCCGGATTTGCATTGCCGGCGGCCAACTCCTAAATCTCCTCTAACCCAAGGTTTTCCGACGCATGTCATCTCCCGAAACCGGCCAAACTGGCCATTGGCACGGCACTACCATCCTGACCGTTCGCAAGGGCGGCCTGGTCGCGGTCGGCGGCGACGGCCAGGTCTCGATCGGCCAGACCATCGTCAAGGCCAATGCCAAGAAGGTGCGCCGGCTCGGCAAAGGCGACGTCATCGGCGGCTTCGCCGGCGCCACCGCCGACGCTTTCACTTTGTTCGAGCGGCTGGAGTCCAAACTCGAACAATATCCCGGCCAGCTCACGCGCGCCGCGGTCGAGCTTGCCAAGGACTGGCGCACCGACCGGTTTCTGCGCCGGCTGGAAGCCATGATGATCGTGGCCGACAAGGACGTGTCGCTGGTGCTGACCGGCACCGGCGACGTGCTGGAGCCGGAAGCCGGCATCGTCGGCATCGGCTCAGGCGGCAACTATGCGCTCGCCGCCGCCCGCGCGCTGGCCGACGGCCCGCTCGATGCCGAGGCGATCGTGCGGCGCTCGCTCGATATCGCCGCCGACATCTGCGTCTACACCAACCGCAATGTCACAGTTGAGACGCTGAAAGGCGCCTGATCAATGGTGCCTTCGGTCTACACGTTTCGTCCGATGTCGGCCGCAGACTTGCCGCTGATCCGGCAGTGGCTGACGGCACCTCATGTCGCGCAATGGTGGGACAATTCAAACCAACAATACGCCTTGGCGAGCGGCGATCTTGATGACCCGACGATGGATCAGTTCGTCGTGACGATGAATGACCGTCCATTCGCCTACCTGCAATGCTACGACCCGCAGGCTTGGCCCGATAACGGCTTGGGTCCCCAGCCCGGCGGCACGCGGGGGATCGACCAATTCATCGGCGAAGCGGACATGCTGGACCGGGGGCACGGCTCCGCCCTGATCCGAGATTTTGTCGATGCTTTGCTGGCGACGGGAACGCCGCGGGTCGTTACCGATCCCGACCCGACCAATGCGCGCGCTGTGAGAGCTTACGAGAAGGCGGGGTTGCGCAAGGAGCGGCTTGTAGAGACGCCCGATGGCCGGGCACTTCTGATGGTGCGTGACGTATGACCGACTTTTCCCCCCGTGAAATCGTCTCCGAACTCGACCGCTTCATCGTCGGTCAAGGCGACGCCAAGCGCGCAGTCGCGATTGCATTGCGCAATCGCTGGCGACGGCTGCAGCTCGACGACCGGCTGCGCGAAGAGGTGCTGCCGAAAAACATTTTGATGATCGGGCCGACCGGCGTCGGCAAGACCGAGATTTCCCGGCGCCTCGCCAAGCTCGCGGGCGCGCCGTTCCTCAAAATCGAAGCGACGAAATTCACCGAGGTCGGCTATGTCGGCCGCGACGTCGAGCAGATCGTGCGCGATCTGGTCGAGGTCGCCATTGGCTTGACGCGAGAAAGAAAGCGCAAGGACGTGCAGGCGCGCGCGCAGCAGGCCGCCGAGGACCGCGTGCTGGATGCGCTGGTCGGCGCCGGCGCGAGCGCTTCGACCAAGGAAGCGTTCCGCAAGAAGCTGCGCGCCGGGGAGCTCAACGACAAGGAAATTGAAATCGAAGTCCAGGCCGCCGGCGGCGGCATGCCGCTGTTCGACATTCCCGGTATGCCGGGCGCGCAGATGGGCGCGATCTCGATCGGCGACATTTTCGGCAAGCTCGGCGGCGGCCGCAGCAAGACACGGCGCGTCACCGTGCAGGAATCCCACGACATTCTGATCAACGAAGAATCCGACAAGCTGCTCGACACCGATCAGCTGACGCAGGAAGCGATCAGGGCGGTCGAGAACAACGGCATCGTGTTTCTCGACGAGATCGACAAGATCTGCGTGCGCGAGGGCCGTGTCGGGGCCGACGTGTCGCGCGAAGGCGTGCAACGCGATCTGTTGCCGCTGATCGAAGGCACCACCGTGGCCACCAAGCACGGCGCGGTGAAGACCGACCATATCCTGTTCATTGCCTCGGGCGCCTTCCACATTTCGAAGCCGTCCGATCTGCTGCCCGAGCTGCAGGGCCGGCTGCCGATCCGCGTCGAGTTGAAACCGCTCACCCGCGACGACATGCGGCGCATCCTCACCGAGCCCGAAGCCTCGCTGATCAAGCAATATATCGCGCTGATGGCGACCGAAGGCGTGACGCTGGAATTCGCCGAGGACGCCATCGATGCGGTGGCCGATATAGCCGTGGCGGTGAATGCGAGCGTGGAAAATATCGGAGCGCGGCGGCTGCAGACCGTGATGGAGCGCGTGCTCGACGACGTATCGTTCAGCGCGCCGGACCGCTCCGGCGAGACGGTGAAGATCGACGCCGCCTATGTGCACAAGTCCGTCGGCGATCTCGCCAAGAACGCGGATTTGAGCCGTTTTATCCTGTAATTGGGTGGAGCCGGCCGGTCACCATGACGCGCTGCAGGCTCATGGCGTGCGCCGGCCATTGCCGCTAATCTTGCCGTTTCAGCCGGGGAGTGGCCATGCTGACGCGTCGGCGCTTGATTGCGCTTTCTGCCGCCTCGACATTCGCGCCGAATATTTTCGCGCGCGCCCAGTCGAGCGCTTGGCCCAATCGATCCGTTCGTTTGATCGTGCCGCTCGCAGCCGGAGGACCCACCGACACGCTGGCACGCGTGCTCGGTAATGAGCTGTCGAAGCAATGGGGGCAGCAGGTCGTTGTCGAAAACAAGCCCGGAGGCGGCACCAATATCGCCAATGAATACGTCGCTCGTTCCGAGCCTGACGGCTACACCGCGCTATACGGCACTTCATCGCTGGCGACGGTAGTCAGCCTCTACCATTCGCTGGGCTACGACCCCGTAGCGGATCTCGCGCCGGTATCACTGGTCGCCAAATTTCCATTCTTCATGTTCGTGCCGAATTCCTCGCCGGCAAAATCGGTGATGGAGTTTATCGCCGACGCAAAAGCCCATCCGGGCAAGCGCATCATGGGCAATCCCGGCACCGGCAGCGCGCCGCACCTCACCGCGGAATTGTTCTTGCAGATGGCCAATATCAAAATGACGCACGTGCCTTATCGCGGCGCGGCGCCGGCCTTCGTCGATCTCATTCCCGGCCGTATCGACTGCTATTTCGGCAGCGGCGAATTGCTCACTTATTCGCGGTCGGGCCAGGTGCGCGCGCTGGCGACGACGGGCGCGGAACGTTCCACGGCTGAGCCGGAATTGCCGACCATCGCCGAGGCCGGCGTTCCCGGCTACGCGGTCGATTCCTGGCAGGGCGTTTTCCTGCCGGCCAAAACGCCGGCGGAAATTGTCAACCGAATGAGCACCGACATCACCACCGCGCTTGCCGTGCCGGCGATCAAAGACGCGCTGGCGCAGACCGCCTATGCGGCAGGGGGCTCGAGCCCGGAGGCTTTGCGTCAGTGGTTAGAGGCGGACAGCGCGAAGTGGAGCGCCGTGATCAAGACCGCCGACATCAAGGTCGAGTAGATCTTGATTAGTTCTTGGCGGGCTCTTGCTTGATCTCGCGGATCAGCGCCATCCATTTCTCGACCTGAGCGAAGATGCGCGTGTCAACGGTGCTGCTGCGCGGCGCGGCAGATTTCATCGAGGCGGCCAGATTGTCGGACATGAATACTCCTGCGAACAACGGCGCGTTGCGCTGACTGTTTTTCGCAGACGAACTTGACCAATTCTTGCAGCTTGTATGGCTTTCTAAGCGTTAAGGTTAATGAGCCGGTCCCGGCGCACAATTGTTTTGGGCTACCGCGCGCGCCGCAAGCGTAAATAAAGCGCGCCCTGGCCGCCGTGGCCCACATGGGCTTCGCCAAAGCCGACGACGAAGTGGCGGAATTCCGGCAGCTCCAGCCACAGGGGCACTTGCCGCCGCAGCACACCGCGTTCGCTGCGATCGGACTCCGGTTTCCCGCCGCCCTTGCCGGTCACCACCAGCACCACTTTGGCGTCTTCCGCCTGCGCCCGACGCAGAAAGCGAAGCAGCGCAGCGTGCGCCTGTTGTTGTGTCATGCCGTGCAGATCGATGCGGTCGTCGATGGCGTCGCGGCCGCGCGCGACACGTTGCTTGAGCCGGCGGTCGAACGGCGCGAGCGGCGGCGATCTGACCGCGTGCGGCGGTTGCGACCGCACGGGGCTCTGCGGTGAGGCGCGCACTTTTTGATGCACGTCTTGGTTCACGTCTTGGCTCGCCTCTTGGCCGGAATCAGCGATTGCCTTGGATGCTGTCTTGGTTGCCGCCTTGGCCGTTGCTTTGGCCGACCGCAGCGGCTTGATCGAGCGCGCAAAGCCGGCCCAGAGCGCGTGGTCTTCATCGCTCAAAGGGCGGCGACGACTCATTTTTTCCGCCGCGTTCGGCCATTCGGGTGAAGCGAGGGCGCGGCCGTGGGAGTAACCGCCGCCGCGGGCTTTGCGGCGGGTTGCGTCACTTCCGCCGGCGGATCGACCGCCGTGGGATCGTCCATGGTGGTGAGACTCATGCTAACCCCGCTGGGACGCTCCGGCGGCAACGGCGTGTCGCGCCCCGCCGCCACCGGATCGAGTTCGTGCGGAATGAGCATAACAAATTCGCCGGCGTGTTTGATGCGTCCGGCAATCCGCGCGGCTTCATCGCCGGCGCCGAAATAAATGTCAGCGCGCGCCGGTCCAACGATGGCCGAGCCGGTATCTTGCGCAATGACGAGGCGGTCGAATTTTGTGTCGGCCTTCTGGTTGGCGATTGGCAAGTCGGCCTGAATGAAGAACGGTGTGCCGTAGGCGTGCAGCGATCGATCGATCGCAATGGAACGGCCGGGCATCAGCTCGACGCCCTCCCCGCCGACCGCTTCATCTTCGCTGGCAAGACCGGTAATGCGAAAAAACACATAGGACTTATTTTCGCGGCGCACATCTTTGGCCAGGTCCGGATTGGCCTCCATCCAGGTCCAGATGCTTTGCATCGACACCTGATCCTTGGTCATGATCTTGTCGTCGATCAGGACGCGGCCGACCGGCGTATAGGGCCAGCCGTTGTGGGAGTCGTAATTGACGCGCAGGATGGTGCCGTCTTCCAGCCTGATACGAGCCGAACCCTGGATCTGCGCGAACAGAACGTCGACCTGATCGTGCAGATAGCAGATCTCGAGATGCCAGCCGTCGAGCGCGCCATCTTCGATCTCGGCACGGGTATAGTACGGCACGATCTTGCGGCGGCCGACGCGGCGGCCGACGCGAGCGCCCTTGCTCGGAAACGCGTCCTTGCCAAGCCGGCGCCAGCCCGAGACGACGAGATTGGGCGGCCGGCGATAGAGCGGCGCCGTAAATTCGCCGGTCGGCACGCGCGAGCCGGCAATGATCGGCTCGTAATAACCGGTGAGAAATCCATCGGTATCGCCGAGCTTGTTGATGCGGATGGGCCGGAAATTCTCCTCGAAGAATTTTCGCGCGCCGTCCTCGTCGAGCGGGACGGCCTGCCGCGCCAGATCGCAAATGTCGCGTAACGCCGAAGGAATCGCCGTCATGTCCGACGCGTGACGATGCTTGGCGTCGAGCGTGCGGCAGCTTGTCAGGAAGGCGGCAAAAGCCGCGACATGATCGTCGCTGGCCCAACCGTCAAGATCCGTCCAGTCGACGGGTTCATATTGCGTGTTCGGGAATACGATCGGTGCACGCTCTTGCGCGTGAGCCGTCAGCGCCGTGCCGAGGATGCCGATCAAGAGAACAATAAGGCGCAAGCCCTGACACCGCAAACCCTGGCACGGTGCCGACCGCGGCCTCATAACTGGGCTCATTGCCCGGCTTCGGTCGCGATCACTTTCCAGTTGGGATCGCGCGAGGCAATGTCGCGCGCGAAGGTCCACACATCGGTGACGTCGGTGACCTTTTCGGCGTTGCCATCGATCACGGTGCCGGCGCGGTCGCGCGTGGCCGAAACCAGTTTCGACACGAAGCGAACTGTGATCTGCGCCGTCGAGCGATTGCGCAACTCGGCCGCCGTAATGGTCGAGGCGTCGATCGAAACAAAGCGGGTTTCCACGGTCTCGCTGCGGCGTTCGCGCTCCGTGATCGCGGCATCGAAGCCGTCGAATACTTCGCGCGACAGCAGGTTGCGCAATTGCTTCCGGTCACCGCCGGCAAAGGCGGTCACGATCATCTCGTAAGCGGTCCGCGCGCCGGTGATGAAATGCTTGGCATCGAAATTCGGGTCGGTCCCCACGATCGCATCGAGACCGGCCGCAACGGCCGATCCGCTCTCGGCAATGTCCTTCCAGCGTTCGGCGGCGGGGGCCGGCGCGGCTTCGACCGGCCGCGGCGAGGCTTCTGCAGGACGCGTCGGCAGCGCGACCACTTTGTCGGCCACGGGGCTGCGCACCGCATCGCGCGCAGAATATGGATCATAGGGCGGCCGCTCGCGACCGGTGCGTTGGCCCAGCACGCTGCGCAGGCGCAGGAATATGAAGACCGCCAGCGCCAGGAAGATGATGGTGTAAATGTCGAACACGTCGGGCATTCTTTCAGCAGCGCTCGTCGCGGATGGTATGTTCCCAATGGCGGCTCGGACCGGCCGACATGGGAGACGTCCCGGCTCCCCGCACTATGTAAGCACGCAACGGAAGCCATCCAGTGGCCGCTGATCACCAGAGCGAGCCACCGGCGAGATTAGACGATCGCATCCGCCGCGCCAACAATGGAAGCGGGCCGGTGTGACACGCTTTTAGGCAAATCCGTCCAATTCGACGCCGAGAAGCGCCATAATACCGTGGCGGGGGCGATGGCGCCCGGCATTGTTCGCCCGTCTCCCCTATGTTAGCCAAGCCGCGACCCATAGAGGCCGGAGACAAGGATGTCAGCGACCAACGGCGGCCCCGCGCCGCAGACCGGAATGGCGCAAGTGCCGGCGCCGCAGATCGGCGTTCTGACGCAATACGTCAAGGATTTTTCATTTGAAAATCCGAATGCGCCGCGCTCGATGGCGCCGAGCACGCAGCAACCGGCCATCAGCATCAATATCGGGGTCGATGCCGCACCCCTGACCGAGACCGACGTCGAAGTAACGCTGCGTCTGGACGGCAAGGCCGAGTCGCAGGGCATGCTGATATTCGGCTTCGAGCTGCTCTATTCGGGGGTGTTCCGCATCGTCAACGTACCGTCCGAGAGTGTGCAACCCACCGTGATGATCGAGTGTCCGCGCCTGCTGTTTCCGTTCGCGCGCGAAATCGTTGCCACAGCGACGCGCAATGGCGGTTTCCCGCCGTTGCTTCTGGAACCGATCGATTTCGCCGGTCTCTATCGGCAGCGCCTGGCGGCCGCGCAGCCTTCGGCAGCGCTGCTCAATCCAAGCTGACGTAATCGCGCCAGATCGCCCCGTCGCCGAGGCTGGCGATGAATTGACGGTGGGCCACGCGCTCGTCCGCCGTCAATCGCTCGCCAAGCGGCGCCGGGCGTTCGCGCAGCACGATGGCCTCGCCACCGGTCGACACCGGCATTGACGCCTGGGAAAGAATGAGCTGCGCCTGCCGCGCGCCGATCAGCTCGATATAGACCTCGGCCAAAAGCTCGGCGTCGAGCAGCGCGCCGTGCTTGGTGCGCCGCGAATTATCGACCGAATAGCGCAGGCAGAGATCGTCGAGCCGGTTGGCGCCGCCGGGATGCTTACGGCGCGCGATAAGAAGGGTATCGACGATGCGCTCGCGGTTCACCGCGCCGCGGCCGGCGCGTTCCATTTCGGCGTTGAGGAAGCCGAGATCGAACATGGCGTTATGGGCGACAAGCTGGGCATCGCCCAGAAATACGATCAGCTCCTCGACTTTGTGGACGAAAAGCGGCTTGTCGTTGAGGAACTCTCGGCTCAGGCCATGAATCTTGAAAGCCTGTTCCGGCATATCGCGTTCGGGATTGAAGTAACAGTGGAAGGTCTTGCCGGTGGGGAAGCGATTGACGAGCTCAATGCAGCCGATCTCGACCAGGCGATCGCCCTGCAGAGGATCAAGTCCGGTGGTTTCGGTGTCGAAAACGATCTCGCGCATCTCATTCCGCCCGAATGCGAATCAGCGGTGACGTTGCGCCATTTTAGCCACGCGTTGCAAAATGTCTGCAATCTGCGCCCGGGTATGCTCGAAGTCCTGTGAACTATCGAGTATGAAATCGGCGCGCCGGCGCTTTTCCGCGTCGGGCATCTGCTGCCGCAGGATGGCGCTGAATTTGTCTTTGGTCATGCCCGCCCGCTCAAAAGCGCGTTGGCGCTGCATCTCGGCCGGCGCCGAGACCACCACCACGGCATCGCACCGCGAATCCGTGCCGGTCTCGAACAGCAGCGGTACGTCGAGCACAACGACCGGAGCACCGCGGGCCTGGGCTTCGGCGAGGAATTTTTCCCGCGAGGCAAAAACCAGCGGATGCACGATGGCCTCGAGGCGGGCAAGCGCCGCATTGTCGTTGAGCACCATCGCGGCGAGCTTGGTGCGGTCGACCTTGCCGCTCGTGGTCGAGCCTGGAAATGCCGCCTCGATCAGCGGCACCGCCTCGCCTTCATAAAGCGCGTGCACGACGGCATCCGAATCGTGAACCGGCACGCCGGTGGCGGCGAAGAATTTAGCCGCGGTCGATTTGCCCATGCCGAGCGAGCCAGTCAGACACAGCACGAATGGTCTGTCGCCGCTCATCGCGCGAGGTACCCGTCCCGGCGCAGGAAATCCAAGACCTGCAGCAGCGGCAATCCCAGCACCGTAAAATAGTCGCCGTCCATGCGTTCGAACAATTGGACGCCAAGGCCTTCCAATTGATAGCCGCCGACACTTGCCGTCGCCGCTTCTCCGGACGCATCGAGATAAAGGTCGAGGAATTGCTCGGAGAACGAACGCATGGTGAGCCGCGCGACACCGACATGCTCGAACAGCACGGTTGCGTCCTTCACGACCGCGACCGCGGAATGCAGTTCGTGGGTGCGGCCGCAAAGCGCGCGTAATTGCGCGCGCGCCGCCGTCCGATCGGCCGGCTTGGCAAAGCACTCGGCGCCGAGCGCAAGCACTTGATCGGCACCGAGTGTAAGCCGGCCTGGCAAGGCTTTTGGCACCGCAGTGGCCTTTGCCCGCGCCAGATGCGCCGCGATTACGCCGGGTGCCTTCGAAGATGCTTGCGATTCCAAGCGGCGCTCATCGAGATCGGCTGCACATATTTCTATAGGAATACCTGCATCCGCGAGCAATCTTTGCCGTGCCTTGCTGCGTGAGGCCAGCACGAGCGGTTCGCCGGCAAGCCATAGCGGCATCGTCAAAGCCTCACGAGGCTCGCTGCCGGCGACGCTCGGCGAGATGCGCGAGGACCGCGGCAGCGGTTTCCTCGATCGAGCGTCGGGTCACGTCGATCAGGGGCCAATTATGCTTGGCGCAAAGCCGGCGCGAGGCGTTGATCTCCTCGGTTACGGCCTGCCGATCGATATATTGGTCATCGTCGCGATTGACTTTGAGGCCGAGCAGCCGATTTTGCCGAATCTGCACGATCCGTTCCGGGGTGGCGAATAGACCGACGATCAGCGGACGGCTGAGCTGCTCGACCTGCGGCGGCAACGGTACGCCCGGCACCAACGGCACGTTCGCCGTCTTGACCCCGCGATTGGCGAGATAGATCGAGGTCGGTGTCTTTGAGGTTCGCGATACGCCGACCAGCACGACGTCGGCCTCCTCGAGGTCGTCGGTCTGCTGACCGTCGTCGTGCAGCATCGTGTAGTTCAGCGCATCGATGCGGCGGAAATATTCGGCATTGAGCGTGTGCTGAGCGCCGACTTTATGGGTCGATTCCGCGCCGAGATAGGCCTGGAATAGGTGCAATACCGGCCCGAGAATCGACAGGCATGGCAGGCCGAGCTCGCGGCATTTTGCTTCCAGCCGCTCGACCAGGTTTTCCTCAAGCAGGGTGTAGAGAACGATGCCGGGTGATTCCTCAATATCCGCCAAAACCCGGTCGAGCTGCTTTTGGGTGCGAACCAGCGGATGCACGTGTTCGACCGGCATGACCTTCGTATATTGCGCAGCTACCGCCCGGGCCACCGTAATCAGCGTCTCGCCGGTCGCGTCGGAGATCATATGAAGGTGAAAATAGCCCGCCGGCTGCGCCATGGAATCGATCGGTCTTAAGGGGACAACCTGTCGATGACTGTGGAGAAGGCCATGGCTGACCGCGGGGTGCAAGCACCATGGCGGGATAAGTCGATCATCCATCCACACCCCTGGCGCGCCGGCATTAAAAGTTAATCGTCGCCCCGGAGAGTGGTGAAATGTGGATGAGTGCCGCAAGGTTGACGCTGTTTGGCCCGAAATGCCTCAGAGTCGCCACAAGGAAGCAGCCGTGATTATAGCGGGGATATGTGGGTAACTCAGGAATGACGCCGGCGAAACAAATCTATGAGTCCAATCAACCGACCAAGCACTACAACAGAGTCTAAGAATCTATTTTAGTGGGGAATGGAGCGTGCCGGATATTCTCGTGACCAAACCCCTTCTTCGTGTTCTCTCGGGCGAACGAATTCCCATTCCCCCGATCTGGCTGATGCGTCAGGCGGGACGCTATCTTCCCGAATATCGAGCAATTCGTAGCAAGACCGAAAGTTTCCTCGATCTATGCTTCAATCCGGAATTAGCGGCCGAAGTGACATTGCAGCCGATCCAGCGCTTCGGGTTCGATGCTGCAATCCTGTTTTCCGATATTTTGGTGGTGCCGCACGCTCTGGGCCAACGCGTGAGTTTTGAGGAAGGCAGTGGTCCACGGCTCGATGCAATCGGTAGCCCTTCGGCGTTGCATCGCCTTCGGCGCGAGATCGATCAAGCGAAGCTGGCGCCGGTATACGAAACGATCGGGCGGGTCAGGCAGGAATTGCCGCCGCATGTGGCGTTGCTCGGCTTTTGCGGTGCGCCGTGGACCGTTGCAACTTACATGATTGCCGGCAGTGGCAGTGTCGATCAGTTGCCCGCACGACAGTTTTCCTACCGGCATCCGGATGCATTTTCGGAGCTGATCGAAATCCTAGTCGCGTCCTCGGCGAGCTATTTGATCCGGCAGTTTGAAGCCGGCGTCGATGCCGTACAGATTTTCGATACGTGGGCCGGCGTTTTGCCGCCCGATGAATTTCGTAAATGGTGTATCGAGCCCTGCGCTCGGATTGTTGCGGCAGTTCGTCATCGCGTGCCGAACGCGAGGATCATCGGATTTCCACGCGGCGCGGGAACTAAGCTTGCCCGATACATCGAGAGCGTTCCTGTCAACGCTGTCGGGCTCGATTGGATGATCGAGCTTGGCTTTGCGCGCGAGCAAGTACAGACCATGCGGCCGGTGCAAGGTAATCTCGATCCTTTGGCGCTGCTGGTCGGTGGCCCGGCGCTCGATCGGTCGATCGATGCAATTCTGGAGGCCTTCGCGGCTGGTCCGTTTATTTTCAATCTCGGCCATGGCGTGCTGCCGGAAACGCCGCTTGCCCATGTCGAGCGAATGCTAGCGCGCGTGCGCGGTGTGACCTCTAGAATCAACTAAGCGAACAGCGGAAGTAAGAGCGATGATGTATCAATGGATCAAGGCGTTCCACATCATCGCGGTGATCGCGTGGATGGCTGGCATGCTCTATTTGCCCCGGCTGTTCGTTTATCACTGCGCCGCCGAGAAAGGCTCGGTTCAGTCGGAGACTTTCAAGGTGATGGAGCGCCGTTTGCTCCGCGCGATCATCAATCCGGCGATGATCGCAACCTGGGTTTTGGGGCTATGGCTCGCCTGGTACGGACCTGATTCTCACTACGGCTGGTTCGCTTCGGGCTGGCTCGGCGCCAAGCTTATGCTCGTTCTGGTGCTTTCTGGGCTGCATGGATTTTTCGCCCGCTGGGTGAAGGATTTCGCCGCCGACAATAACTGCCATTCACAGAGATTCTATAGGATTATCAACGAAGTACCGACCGTGTTGATGATCATTATTGTTATTCTGGCGGTGGTGAAACCGTTCTGAAGTTTACGCGTTGCTGGTGCAAAGTTTGACTTAGCCCTTGCTTGAAGTGCGGTCTTTTCTTATCTTGAGGACATCCCACCCGAACGTAGGCGGATGCAGTTGCGTTCTGGCTCCAGCGAACTGGAGCCGCCGGGTGCATCAGGGTCCGGGGCCCCAAGCCCCTTAAAACCCAAGACCTGCGATCTTCCCTTCGCCTGTGACGCCGCAATCCCACTTCCGTCGCCGGCCCGATTTCCACAGGACATTCTGCATATGCGGGAAATGAAACTCCAAGAACTCAAGACCAAGACTCCGGCGGAGCTCGTCTCCTTTGCCGAGGAGCTTGAAGTCGAGAACGCCTCGACCATGCGCAAGCAGGAGCTGATGTTCGGCATCCTCAAACAGCTTTCCGCGCGCGAGACCGATATTGTCGGTGAAGGCGTCGTCGAGGTACTGCCGGACGGCTTCGGCTTTCTACGCTCGCCGGAAGCGAATTATCTCCCCGGCCCCGACGATATCTACGTCTCCCCTTCGCAAATCCGCCGTTTCGGCTTGCGCACGGGCGATACCATCGACGGCCACATCCGCAGCCCCAAAGAGGGCGAGCGGTACTTCGCGCTCTTGAAGGTGAACTCGCTCAATTTCGAGGACCCCGAAAAGGCGCGCCACAAGGTCAATTTCGACAACCTGACGCCGCTCTATCCGGACGAGTGGCTGAAGATGGAATACGAGGATCCGACCAAGAAGGACCTCTCAGCGCGCGTCATCGACATCGTCGCCCCGGTCGGCAAGGGCCAGCGCGCGCTGATCGTGTCGCCACCGCGCACCGGCAAGACCGTGCTGCTGCAAAACATCGCGCACTCGATCACGCACAATCATCCGGAGTGCTATCTGATCGTGCTCCTGATCGACGAGCGGCCCGAAGAAGTCACCGACATGCAGCGTTCGGTGAAGGGCGAAGTCGTGTCTTCGACCTTCGACGAGCCGGCGGTGCGCCACGTTCAGGTCGCCGAGATGGTGATCGAGAAGGCCAAGCGCCTGGTCGAGCATGGCCGCGACGTGGTGATCTTGCTTGACTCGATCACGCGGCTCGGCCGCGCTTACAACACCGTGGTGCCATCATCCGGCAAGGTGCTCACCGGCGGCGTCGACGCCAATGCGTTGCAGCGGCCGAAGCGGTTTTTCGGCGCCGCCCGTAACATCGAGGAAGGCGGTTCGCTGACCATCATTGCCACCGCGCTGATCGACACCGGCAGCCGCATGGACGAAGTGATTTTCGAAGAGTTCAAGGGCACGGGCAATTCCGAGCTCATCCTCGACCGCAAGGTGGCCGACAAGCGCACCTTCCCGGCGATGGACATCACCCGCTCCGGCACCCGCAAGGAAGAGCTCCTGGTGCCGCCCGATCAGCTCAAAAAGATGTACGTGCTGCGCCGCATCCTCAATCCGATGGGCACCATGGACGCCATCGACTTCCTGCTCGACAAGCTGCGCAACACCAAGAACAACAGCGAGTTCTTCGACTCGATGAATACGTAAGGCGGCTAGCTGAGCGCGCCGATCAGCCCGAATGTCGGGATAGCATTTGGCGCGCGGAGATCAACTCAGGGCTATCGGCTTCGGCCGTAAATGCGCCGACCGCTTCCTTAAGAAGCGACGAGTGCTCCTCGGGAATGGCGGCTCGGTTACCGGCGCGCGTCAGACTGATGGCCGCGCGCAGCCGAAAGAGCAGCGCGTTTTGGTGCTTGGCGAAGGCAATGGCCGACTGAAATTCCCGGACCGCTTCGTCCAAACGTGCCGGATCGAGATGAATCAGACATTCGCCGCGCAGGCGATGAAGCTCAGGGAGATAAACGCCGACGCCGGGCTCGGTAAATGTCGGTAGAATAGCGTCGATCGGCTCCAGGGCATGCGCCGGTTCTCCGGTCAAGAGCCGGGCGGTGGCCAGCAGGCCGGCATAGAGTTGGGGCAGCGAACCCATCCTCATGACACGCGCGAATTCCGATTCCATGGCTTGGAGCCCAGCTCGCGATTCGCCTTCGCGTAACTTCGCCCAGCCGGACATGAAGGCGCTGACCGCGCGCTGCGGCGGCAGATCGAACTTTTCTCCGATCTCGAGCAGCTCTATGGCCAAATGCCGGACTGCGGCGAGATCATCCAGGATTGTATGGATCTGAATGGCGGCGGTCAGCGCAAAGGCCAGGCTCGTTGGCTGGTTGAGCTGCCGAGCGAGCGCAAGTCCGCGTTCGACGCTTTTGGCCGCTTCCGTGTTGCGACCAAGCTGCGTGAGCGACAATCCGACGTTGGTGTTGGCACAAACACCGGGATCGTGCCCGCCGAATTCGGCGCCGAGCCGATTATGCCGAGCGGGATCGTAGTGCTTGATCCCCTCAAGGCCGTCAGCCAGGGCATTCAAAACGTCGCCGCGAAAGAATGAGGTCGACCAGCGGCAATGGATAGCTTCAAGGATTAACTCATCGTTCTTTGATCGTTGTGCGAGCGCGACCAGCTCTTCGGCCCGGTCGCGCGCAACGGAAGTTCGGCGCTGCAGATTGGCGCAAAGCCACATCCCCCATAGCGCTTTGAATACCACGGCATCGTCATCCAACCTCTTGGCGATCTCGTAAGCGCGCTGATAATTCTGCTCCGCTTCGGGGTTTTGCATGCCTTTATAGACAAAGACCGCGGGCCCTCGCTTGAGCAGGATGGCGAGCTCGCGTTGATCGCGGTCGGGCCCCGGCGGCATACGCGCAATTTCGCCAAGCGCGGCATTGAAATGGGCAACTGCTTCCGCATAGGCCGAACGAGCAACCGCGCGATCGCCGGCGCGTTCGGAATAGAGGCAAGCGGGCCCTGGGAGGTCAGCACGGCTGAAGTGGTGCGCCAAGATTTCCGGCTCTGCGCCTGCCAGTGCGGGAAAGCGCTCTTCGAGTGTGCGCGCGATCCGCTCGTGCAGCTCGCGGCGGCGGGCGCGCAGCAGGCTGTCGTAAGCGACATCGCGGGTGAGCGCGTGCTTGAAACTGTAAGTCGGCTCGATGGCGCGGCTTTGCGGAAAGACCAGGCTTGCCTCGGTCAAACGCGCCAGCGCCAAATCGAGTTCGCCAGGGCCGGCTGGGGCGACAGCCGCCAAAAGCGCGTGCGCAAATTGTCGACCAATGGTGGCGGCGATTTGTGCGACCTCCTTGGCCGGGCCAAGTCGATCCAGCCGCGCCATCAGTGAGTCCTGCAACGTTGCCGGCACCGCCAGCCGATTCGGCGTTTGCGATTCGGATACCGCTCTCGTCAATTCCTCAACGAACAGGGGTACGCCATCGGTCTTGGCCAGGATCTCTTCCACCAAATCGGCGGCGACCGATTGCGCCGCGGCAATACCGGCGACAATCTCCGCACATTGCGTCTTGCCGAGCCGGCTTAGCGCGAGCGAGGCGACATGATCCCGCCCCGCCCAGGGCGAAGGAAATTCCGGCCGTGCGGTGACGATGGCGAGGACACGAGCCGATTCAATCGAATCGATGAGACGGGTCAGCAATTCTTGCGTCGTCGGATCGATCCAATGGGCATCCTCCAGGACGATGAGCACCGGCTCGCCCGCAGAGAGTCCAATAAGGTGATCGACCAGCGCTGAAATCGTTGCGCTCTTGCGTTGCGCCGGCGTGAGATCGACCGCCGCATAGCGACCGTCGGACGGTAACGAGAGCAGATCGGCGAGCAGGGGAGCGGTGGGAATCGCCGGGCCTCCGGCGTTGGCAAGGAACGCATCCAGCTTGTCGAGTTTTTGTGCGACTGAATCTTCGAGCGCAAAAGCGGCGGCATGCTCGATCTGGCGCATCGCCGGATAGAATGCCGTGTTGCTGTAGTACGGGGAGCACTGCAGCACGACGCGGCGATGCGGCTCAGCGCCGATGCGCTCGAACAGCGCCTCGACCAATCGCGACTTGCCCATTCCGGCTTCGGCGGTGAGCACGATCGCTTGTCCTTCGCCCTGCCGCGCCAGATGCCAGCGGTCGAGCAGCATGCCCATTTCCTGGGCCCGCCCGACGAACGGGCTGAGACCGGCGACGCGCGCGGCCGCAAAACGACTGGCGATCGGCGCCTCTTTTAAGACGCGCCAGACCGGGATCGATTTGGCAAATCCCTTGAGCTCATGTGCGCCGAGGCTTTGGTAATCGAAGCTGCCTCCGAGCAAGCGGCAGGTGCCCTCGCTGATCAATACGGCATTGGTCTCAGCCAAGCTCTGCAGACGGGCGGCGAGATTCGGCGTTTCGCCGACGATCGATTCCTCGCGCGCGGCGCCGCTGCCGACAATATCGCCGACCACGACGACTCCGGTTGCGATCCCGACGCGGGTCTGCAGCGAAACGCCATCCGCCCGTTCGATCTGCCGCACCGTGTCGATGATCGCAAGCGCGGCGCGCACCGAGCGTTCGGCCGCGTCTTCATGCGCTTGCGGATAGCCGAAATAGGCGAGGACGCCGTCGCCCATGAATTTGGCGATATAACCGTCGAAACGCGCAACAGCGCCGGCGCAGGCATCCTGATAGCGCTTGATCAGACGGCTCATGTCCTCGGGATCGAGCGCGGTGGAGAGCGCCGTTGAGCCGACGAGGTCGCTGAACAACACGGTGACCTGTCGACGCTCGGCTTCGGGTGCCGGAGCGGTCGGAGCCGGCTTTATCGGCTCCTGTTCCGGCTTGTCGGACGCGATCTTGGAATCGTCGCGCAGCGTGGCGATTGCTTTGAGAAGCTTGCGCCGGTGACCGAGCGAAATGCCGAGCTTCTCAAAATCCTGTTCAGTCAGATCCGGAAGGATGTCGAGATCGACATCGTTGTCGGCCAATACTCCGGCCAAAGTCTCGAGACCGAATTGCTCAAGCCACGGAGACAGGTCAGGCATTTAAGACCCGTTCAACTCGACGGCACGCCGCGGTCATCAATGGTCCAGCATTTGGCGGTTGCGTTTATTAGGTATTGTACCGTACGCGTTCGTTCAGCGCACGCCCGGCTAATCTGCGGTTTGGCACACCCCAGCGGCCATCCGGGTTGGGAAATCTGCTCAGCTTCGGTTGGCAGAAGATTTCGACGCGGGC